>Ga0181524_10005457_pt1 | contig 11352 bp, 5 predicted proteins | sample PEATcosm2014_Bin_34_FD_119761 | JGI IMG/M metagenome (GOLD analysis project Ga0181524, IMG submission 119761) | Peatland microbial communities from MTU Mesocosm Facility, Houghton, MI, USA - PEATcosm2014_Bin05_60_metaG | ecosystem: Environmental > Terrestrial > Soil > Wetlands > Peat | place...
CTCGAAGGTGCGATGAATATCGTGCAGGGTCCCGCCCAAACGGTCGGTCTGCTCGACCAGATGGACGTTGAATCCCTGGTCGGCCAGCGCCAATGCTGCAGTCATGCCGCTCAGACCTCCGCCGATGACGATGCCGGTCTGGTCCACCGCGAGCGTGGCGCCTTCGAGCGGCCAGAGCTGGCGTGCCCGGGCGATGGACATTTTGACAAGTTCAACCGCCTTTTCGGTGGCGGATTCCGGCACGGCCGAGTGTACCCAGGAACATTGGTCACGGATGTTGGCCAATTCGAACAGATAAGGGTTCAGCCCTGCTTCGCGCAAAGTTTCGCGGAACAACGGCTCATGCGTCCGCGGCGTGCAGGAGGCCACCACGATGCGGTTGAGCCGGTGTTGATGGATCATGTCCTTGATGTTCGACAGGCTCGTGTCCGCGCAGGTGAACATGGTGTGCGTGGCCAAAACCACGTTCGGTTCGTGCTCGATGCGTCTGACCACCTGCTCGACGTCCACGGTCCCGGCGATGTTAATGCCGCAGTGGCAGACGAACACGCCAAGGCGCGGTTCCTCGTCGGTGACATCGTGCTCGACGGGATAGCTCTTTTTGGTGACCAGCGAGTTGCGGGCCGACGCGAGCAGTTCCATGGCCATGGACGCCGCGCCGCTGGCTTGGGTGACGGTTTCGGGAATGTCCTTGGGTTCCTGGGCCGCGCCGCCGACAAACACGCCGGGCTGGGAAGTGCACAGCGGCTGGAGCCGGTCGGTGGCGCAGAAACCGAATTCGTTGAGCTTGATGTCCAGGCTGGCGGCCATGCCGGCCATGCTGTGCGGCGGTTCCATGCCCACGGACAGCACAATCAGGTCGAATTCCTTGTGCGCGAGTTTGCTGTTTTCATCGAGATACGCCACGCGCAAATCCTTGCTGCCGGGCAACTGAACGATGCGCGACGGGATGCTCTTGACGTAATGGATGTTGTCCTTGGCCCGGGCGCGTTCGTAATACTGGTCGAAATCCTTCCCGTGGGCGCGGATGTCCATGTAGAAAATCGTGGCGTCCAGACCGGTGACATGGTCGCCGGCGACGAGCGCCTGTTTGGTGGCCATCATGCAGCAGATGGACGAACAATACTCGTTGCCGCAGGTTGAATCGCGCGAACCGACGCATTGGATCCAGGCGATGCGGCGCGCTTCACGGCCATCGGACAGGCGGATGACATGTCCTTCGAACGGGCCGGCGGCGGACAGCATGCGCTCGAACTGGACGCTGGTGACCACGTTGGCGTAACGGCCGTAACCGAATTCGCCCTTGCGCGAGGCGTCGAACTCGGCAAAACCCGGTGTCAGAATGACCGCGCCGACATCGAGTGTGACCGTGCGTTCGCGCATGGCGTGGTCAATCGCGTGTTGTTTGCAGGTTTCAACGCAGCGATTGCATTCCGAGCACAGCGCGCAATTCAGGCAGCGCGCGGCTTCCGCGAGGGCTTGCTCCTCAGTAAGGCCTTTCTCGACTTCGTCGAAATTGTTCAGCCGGCTTGCCAGAGCCAGTTCGTCCGGATGCGGCCGGGATTTTTTCTCGACTTTGTCGAGCGTGGGCAGGAACGCCGGGGGAATGGGGCGGAGTGATTCCTCAAACCGGCCGCCGAGCAGGTTTTTGCCCATCAGATACCGTTCGATGGATTCGGCGGCGCGTTTGCCGGCGGCCACGGCGTCAATCACGGACATCGGGCCGGTCGCATTATCGCCACCCGCGAAAATTCCAGGCACAGAAGTCTGCCCGGTCACCGGGTCGGCCTTGAAACAGCCGCGTTCGTTCTGGACGGTGATGTGGCTGACGAGTTGTTCATCCACCGCCTGTCCGATGGCCACGATGATTTGGTCGGCCTCAATCCTGGTAAGATCGTTTTCGTCATAGGCCGGGTTGAAGCGTTTCTGTTCGTCGAAAACCCGGGTGCAGCGTTTGAGTTCGATGCCGGTGACGGAGCCGTTGCCGAGGATGCGTTTGGGGCCCCAGCCGTTGTTAATCTTGATGTTTTCGGCGACGGTGGCTTCGATTTCCTCCGGATAGGCGGGCATTTCATGGCGCTGTTCGAGGCAGACCATTTCGACCTGTTTCGCGCCGAGGCGCAGGGCGGTCCGGGCCACGTCAATGGCCACGTTGCCGCCGCCGATGACGAGTACGCGGTTTTTCACCGCGGGTTTTTTGGCCGAGGCCGCTTCACGCAGAAATTCCACGCCGTGCAGAACGCCGGGTTTGTCTTCGCCTTCCACGCGGAGCTTGCGGCTCTTCTGGGCGCCGGCGGAAATGAAAATGGCGGCGTAATCTTTCTGGAGGGTCTGGAAGGTGACGTCCCTGCCGGTGCGGCAGTTATAGACGAACTTCACGCCCTTGCGCCGGATGATTTCGATTTCGTGGTCGAGCACCTTCTTGGGCAGGCGATATTCGGGGATGCCGTAGCGCAACATGCCGCCGGCGGCGGGCATGGCTTCAAAGACCGTGACGGCAAATCCGGCTTCGGCGAGATCGTTGGCCGCCGTAAGCCCGGCCGGGCCGCCGCCGATGATGGCGACCTTTTTGGCACTTGGCGCCGGAGTTTTTTCCTCCGGCAGGGTCAGCTGGCCCGCCGCGAGCATCTCCATTTCCTGGTCGGAGGCGAAGCGTTTCAGGAGCCGGATGGCGATGGGGTCGTCGGCCTTGCCCCGCGTGCATTCGGATTCGCACGGATGCGTGCAGATGCGGCCGCAGATGGCTGAAAGCGGATTTCTCTGGCGGATGAGCGCGACCGCCTTGAGATATTCCTTTTGTTTGATGAGCTGGACGTAACCCTGGACGTTGACCCTGGCCGGGCATTTTAATTTGCAGGGCGAGTGGCCGTTTTTGAGGATGCCGAAAATGTTCGGCGTGGCCTGCGCGTAAAGTTTGGCGATGCCTTTGCGGGTGCCGAGGCAGCGGTTGAACTCGTCCGGAATGTCCACGGGGCAGACCTGTGTGCATTCGCTGCAACCGGTGCATTTGCTCTCGTCAACGTATCGCGGATGCCGCCGGACGGTCGCTTTGAAATTGCCGGGTTTGCCTTCCAACCCGACCAGCTCGGAAAGTGTCAGGATCTCGACGTTCAGATTCCGCGCGCATTCGACGAGCTTGGGCGAGACGATGCAGGTGGCGCAGTCGCCGGTCGGGAAGGTCTTGTCCAGATGCGCCATCATGCCGCCGATGGCGGCATCGCGCTCGACGAGATAGACCTTGAAGCCGCTGTTGGCCAGGTCGAGCGCGGCCTGGACGCCGGCAATGCCGCCACCTTGCACCAGCACCGCGCCGATTTTTTTGTCGCCGTTGTTACTCATGACCGTTTGCTTCCACTTTTTTCAAAACGTTCGCTGCCGGAACCATCAGTTTTTCAAACCCGAGTTCATCGGGGCCAAAGCCCAGGCAAAGCCCGAGCAATTGGGTGATGTAAATCACCGGCATCCGATAATTCTTGCCGAACTGTTTGTTGATGTCCTGCTGCCGCAAATCGAGATTCGACTGGCACATCGGGCAGCTGACCGCAATACAGTCGGCGCCCGCCTGGACGGCCATGTCGAGAATGGACCCGGTGAGATTGACCACCACATCGGTTCGCGACAGCGACAGACCACCGCCGCAACATTCGACCTTGCAGGGCCAGTCGAGACTCTGGCCGCCCATCATCGTCACCAGGCGATCGAGCGACTTTGGATTTTCCGGGTCGTCGAACTTCACGACGCCCGGCGGCCGGACCAGCAGGCAACCGTAGTAACAGGCCACTTTGAGACCGTTCAGTGAACGCTTGAGGGATTTGTTGATGGCGGGCAGGCCGACGTCTTCGAGGAGCACCTCAAGCAGGTGGCGGACCCTGACCGAGCCGTCGTAATCCCGGTCCAGCGCGTCGCGGACGCCCTGGCGGATTTCCGAACGCGCTGCAATTTCGTGGTTGGCCACCTTCATCCGGTTGTAGCAGGCGGCGCAATTGACGACCATGTCCAGCTTCATGTCCTGGACCTTGGCCAGGTTGGCGGCGGGGAGGGCCACGGACAGCAGGCGGTCGGTCTGGTGCCCGGCGGTGGCGCCGCAGCAGGTCCAGCCTTTGGGTTCCTCGAAATCAATGCCCAGCGCCCGGGCGACCGCCAGGGCAGACTGGTTCATGTCACGGGCTGTGGATTCAGCCGAGCAACCGGGATAATAGGCGTATCTCATGCTTTGGCCCCCTTGCGTTCCTTGATTTTCTTGAAAATCCGTTTCACCGTCTTCCGGTCGCCGCCTCGGGGCGGCAGCAGCGCGATTTTCCCCTTCTTGAGCATGGCCGGAAATTTTTCGGTGTCGTTCATCAACTTGCCCGTGCCGAGTTTGTAGGCCGTGATCATGCCGATTTCGTATGAGCGGCCAAAGGTTTCAACCGTTTTCAGGAAGGCGCGGTTGAACAGCGGCACATTGCCTTCCGGTTTCGGCGCGCCGCGTTCGATGGCCAGCCGGCGCAACGCATCCATGACCGCCGCCACGTCAATGCCCATCGGGCAGCGGGTGGAACAGGTCTCGCAGGAGACGCACGTCCAGACCAGGTCGCTGGCGAGCAATTCATCGCCGGCGCCCAGGTGCAATTGGCGCATGATTTCAGAAGGCCGCGATTGGGTGAGGGTGGCCACCGGACAGCCGCCGGAACATTTTTTGCACTGGTAACAGACGCTCAGGTCCACACCGGACAACGCTTCGACGGCGTCCTTCAACGCGCGGCCGGTTTTCTTTTTCTTGATGGTTAACACGTTGATTTTCCGCTATTTTGCGGCTAATTCCACTTCTTTTCCTTCCGCCCAGACATCGTCGGTGTCCTCCACAACAATGTTCTTGATGCTGCCGGGAACAACCTTGCGATAAACCCGGCACGGCTTGAGTTTTTTGCCGTTCACGGTCAAAAGTTGCTCGATGGTGATGCCGAATAATTTCCCGTTTTCCTCCAGGAACGGCAGGATCAATTCCCAGTCGGCATCGGTGAGCTTGCCGAACTGGCCGCCGTTCAACTGCTGGTCCACGAGTGTTCGCTGCGGGTCGCGGACAAAAATAGCGCCGCCCGAAGCGAGCGAGAACAAATTGCTGCCCGGATACGGATCGGCCAGCGGGACAAGTTTGCCCGCGCCGTCGAATTTGACGCCGTTCAAAATCACGAATCCGCCGCCAGCGTGCGGGTCGCCGGCCATGAACGATTCGGCGAGGAAATCGAGGCAGGTGCCATTGATGACGACCTTGGGGCGACCGACAGAATTGATGAGAGGCCGGCCGGCCGCGTTGCCGAGCACATAAACCACGCCGCCTTTGGCGCCGTACAGGAAGGTCTGGCCCACGTCGCCGTGGATGACCATTTTTCCGCGCTTGATGATCTGGCCCAACTGGTCCTGGGCATTGCCGTGAACCGTGATGGTCAAGCCGTCAATACCCGAACCGAGGTAATCCCCGCTGCTGCCATAAACGTCTATGGTTAAATCATCGGTATCCGGGCCGAGTCCACAGCCAACGTAACGCTGGCCGATACAATTGAAGCTGATGAACCGCCGCCAGCCCTTCATGTAGGCGTCCACCAGTAATCCGGCGTCGCAGCGGTCGCCTTCGGGCGCGAAATGCGCGGCGTCAATGGCCAGCGTGGTTTCATTTTCCAGCGGCGGACGCAAGTGGCCGCGCGTCTCGAAATCAATGAGCCGGTATGCGCCCGGCCCGGCGTCCTTGGCGCCGATTTTCGGAAGGTTGCCGAACAGGCGGTTCAGTTCAGTGCGGACGACATGGAGAAGATGGCTGCGCCGCTTGGCGCCGGTCGAATAACGCCGGTCGTTGAGCAGCGTCAGGATTTCAATGGCCGTTGCCGTCCTGGACGGGTCTTTGGCCGCCTCGGCAATTTGCCGGCACGCCGAACGGAATTCATCGAACGTCCAACGCGCGAGCTGGTCGCGCATCCATTCAAAGACTGCAGTGCTGTTGCCCGATACCAGTTTCTCGTTGACGGCTGCCGCCAGCTTGTCGCTGGAAACCGCGACCTGGTCTTTGGAAAAATCGCAGGATTCGGTCCCGCCGGGGATGGGCACAGGCTCGCTGAATTTGTCCGTGCAGGAAATCCGGATTTTGCCGGCGGCATTTTTCTGCAAATTGAAAATGAACGCGCCGCCGTCATCATAACTGCCGCCGCGCGCGTTCCAGTAACGGTCGGCCACGGGACAAATCCGTTTGTCATCCTTGGACAGGCTCAACAGCGTGGCATCAATGGCTTGTTTCTCCGAGCAAATCAGGCCCACCTGGACTTCGCCATCGCAGAATGCGAACACCTGCGGCCGGAGCATCGCGGTGTCGGTGATGCCCATCAACTGGAATTGTTTCTTGCGTGGGAGACTGCGGGCGATGATGAAGAACCACGGGCCGTCGGGCGAGCCGTGGATGTGGGTGGCCTGGATGGCGCGGTAAATCTTCTGCTTCTCCGGGTCGAGCCGGTCGAAGTCCAGTTCCGTGGTCGGGGCCAGCGCCTCGATGATGTGTTCCAGCGGATAATGATAGGTCCGGCTGAACAAATCGAACAGTTGCGCGGACACTTCGGTGTCGGTGAGGAACTGGGGATAGATGTGGCGTTGCTTGAGGTATTCGGTCACCGAATGGTAGTTGGCGAAGTCGCCGTTGTGCACCAGCGCCATGTCAATGGCGGCGAACGGATGGGCGCCACCGGGATGCCACACGCGGCCCTTGGTCGGGAACCGTTGGTGCGCAATCCATTCGTGCGCGCACAGCTCCTCGATTTTGTAATACTTGACGATGGCTTCGGCAAAGCCAACCACCTTGAGAATCATGATGTCGCGTCCATGCGACAGCACGAAGGCCCGTTTTTCGCCCAGCGACGCGTAGTATTTCTGGTTGAGATTGAAACTGTTCTGATTGACGAACTCGTCCTCGGCCTCGCCGCAGTCGAGTTTTTCCAGATGATTTTTTACGATGAACGCATCAAGCACCGCTGGCTTGACGCGAACGAAATAACGACTGACATCCGGCGGCAGCACCTCCAGACCGGGGACGGATTTCCAGTCGTCCACCTTGTCGAGTTGCGCGGACGCGGCGATGTCGAAGAACGGTTTGATGAATTCCACCTCGATTTCCGGACGCGCCTTCGTGTCAAGGAACGCCACATGCAGCAGGTAATGGGTGTCGAGCATTTCACGGCTGACGCCGAGTTGTTCTGGGACGAGACCGACGGCGGCGATGCCGCCGCCCTTGCCGTTGCCGCGATTGTGCATCTGGCGCGACGGCTCATAAATGTGCCGGCCGGGCACCGGCTCGCTGCAACAGAACCCGACGACGCCACAGCCACCCTCCTCCGCTTCCTTCCGGATGGCTTGGGAAACGTTGAGGTCTGCCGCCTGCCGTTTGCGGGAATCGGTCAATCGTTGGATCAATTCGCGGTTCATGGTTTTACCGGCACGTCGTTGGTGTAATCCAGATGCATCATGAGATCGGTGCGTCCGCGCAGTTCACTGACACTGCGCAGGCCGAGGCGCTGTAAAATTCCAACCAGTGTCTTGCGCCAGGCGCTGTAGAGATTGATGATGCGCTGCGTGCCCCAATCGAGGTCCATTTTGGCGGAAAGTTCGAGGTCGGTCGTGGCAATGCCACGCGGGCAACCGCGTCCGCTTTCGCAGCGGCTGCAGCGGACGCAACCGAGCGCCACCAGTTCCGCCGTGCCGATGACCACGCCGTCCGCGCCCAGCGCAATCGCCTTGGCGATGTCGTGGGCGGTGCGAATGCCGCCGCTGGCAATCAACGTGACCTTGTCACGAACGCCCTCGGCGGCGAGAAATTGATGCACCTTGCCGATGGCGTATTCGATGGGCATGGCAATGTTTTTCTTGGCAATGTCCGGCGCCGCGCCGGTGCCGCCGTAACCGCCGTCAATGTGAACGATGTGCGTGCCGGCGGAATAACTGCCCACGGCCACCATGTCCACGTCCGTCGGGGTCGAAACCTTCGTCGAAATCAAGGCGCGCCGGTTCACGTGCTTGATCCACTCAATGTGCTTGGCGTGGTCTTCGATGGAATAGACGCTGTGGAACGGGAACGGCGAAAACAGGGAAATGCCGAGCACCGCCTCGCGCATGCGCGCGACGGCGGGCGTGTTTTTATCGCCAAGCAGATGGCCGCCGAGGCCGGGCTTGGCGCCCTGCGCATACTTGAATTCGACAATCGGCACGCGCTGGATGGTTTCTTCGCGCACGCCGAACAGGCCGGTGGCGACCTGGGTGATGACGTGGTCGTCATAGGGCCGCATGCGTTCCATGTAACCGCCTTCGCCGGTGCAGGTGAATGTGTTGAACGCCACCGCCGCGCGGGCCTTGGACAACTGGGTCACGTTGCTGACCGAGCCGAACGACATGCCGCCGCCGTACCAGGGAACGTCAATTTTGATTTCCGGTCGGCCATCGCCGCGTTTGTTCAGCGCGATGCTCGTGTCAATTTCGTCGGCGCGGAGTTTGACGGGCGGTTGTTTGGGGAATTTAAACCGGAGCCGGTCGAAGCCGCCGCCGGAAATGCCGCCTTCGTAATCGTAATCGTAGGCCTCGGGCGGCACGTCGCCGGTCTCGGCCATCTTCCACGTCGCCAGAATCAAATCCGCCGGCCAGCGGAAATCACCCAGCACCTTGAACATCGGGTTTTCCCGGATTTGCAGCGCGCCCTTGGGACAATGAGCCACGCAGTAATTTCCGGTTTTTTCGCAATTCGGTCCGATGCACAGGTGATGGTTTGGCTCGCTGAAATATTTGAAATCGGGTTTGCGGACGTGCACGCCGAACTGGCACACCTCGATGCATTTGCCGCAACGTTCGCAATCCAGGCTGCGATGGACGATGTACTTGGCGATTTCATTGCGATAGCGGGACGGCGCGGGTTTGACGACCCGTTGCACCTGTTCCTGCGGCACGCGCGTCTTCAGCGTGTTCTCCGGCAGAATTTTCTCAAGCTGTCTTTCGTTTACCATAGAGTTTGCCGAAGGTGTCTTCCTCAAGATTTTCGAAAAACATGGCGCGGCCCACGTCGCCCCGCAGACGGCGCGCCTCGCGCATGCCCATCGCGCCCATCAGTTCAATCAACTGGTCGTGCCACGCCGCGATTAAATTCGTCATCCGGCCCACGCCGTAATTGAAATCAATTTGCTCCAGCCGCGCCGGGCACGGTGTTCCGGGCTGGCAACTGTTGCACAGGTGACATTCCAGCGCGATCAACAGCGGCAGGTTGATGGTCACCAGGTCGGCGCCGCAGATGATGGCCTTGGCCATGTGTTCGGGGAGTGCCACGCCGCCCCCGGCCATGATGGTGATTTCATCCCGGATGCCCTTTTCCACGAGCGCGGTGTGAATCTGGCGGATCATGTCCTTCAGAAACCGCGGCTTCTGGGTCGTTAACTCATCGCCGTTGGCGTCGGTTACGATGTGGATCACTTCAACCTCCGGTAGTCCGGCCAGCTCAATGGCGCGCCCGATGCCCGCTGCGGTCAGTTCCACGCGGATGGCAACGACGATTTGTGGATGGATTTTCTTGATGGCCTTGATGCGTTCCGCCACCGCCGGGTTGTCGGCGATTTCCACCAGGCGGGTCTTTCGCAGCATTTCATCCGGCACCGGCGGGCTGTCCGGGCCAAGATAAAACGCAATGTTCTCCAAGTGCTCGTTTTTGGCCGGCCGGTAGCGCGAGTCCATGATGGCAATCACGCCGGTGCCGGCGGCGGTTTGTTCGATGAGCGGGTCGAGTTTTGGCAGCGTGTGCGCCGGCGAACTCAAATCAATGATCAGCGGCATGGGAATCGAGACCAGCGGCGGCAGGGCGGCGACCGATTTGCTGCCATTCAACGCCAGAAACGGCGGCTTGCGGCCGATGTCAACCGACGTGCTGATGTATTCCCGTCCGTGAATGCCGTCGCGGGTCGGGCGGACGATTTCCGACATGTCCGTCCACATGGAATCGAAACCGTGCCCGGAGAACGGCCCCCGGTAGCCGGCGCCGGAGACGGGAATTTTCGCGGTTTCGGACTGGAGCCAGGTGGTTTTGATGATGTCGGGTTTCCAGTAACGGTTCCCAAGCTTTTCGTATTCGGGATTGATGGACAGGCGGAGAATGCCTTTGGTGCAATCCTGCACGCAGGAAAAACAACCCATGCAATCGAAAAACAGCGATTCCACGTCGTGAAGATTGCGGATGTAATCCGCCTCCTGCCGGTAACGGTCATAGACGCACGCCTTTTTGACGCAGTTGTGACAGCGGGCGCAATCTTCGCGCCAGTCCACCACACCGTGCTTGCCGATGCGCGGACGGCGCGGCGGTATCGGCTGGGTTTTGATGTGATATTTTTCCGGCATAACGTCTCCGGCAATTACAATCCGGCGGCGGCGATGATCTCAGGGACAAGCGCCTCCTTGCCGCCCGAGAGAATGTGAATGCCGCGCAAACCATCCAAGCCCTTGAGCTGCTTGATGGTCTCAACGCAGATGGCCAGGCCCTCTTTCCGGCTGTCATTGCCCGCTTTTTTCAGCCGGTCAATGATTGCGTCGGGGATGCAAAATTCGGCATAAGTGTCGCGGAGCTTTTGAGCTTCCGCGGCGCTTTCCAAGGGATAAACACTGGCCAGGATGGCGGCCTGTTTGGCGTACCCTTCCTTGCGGACGGCGTCGAGCCATGCCTTGAAGGCATTGACATCGAAAACCGCGTGGGTCTGGATGAACCGCGCGCCGGCGGCGATTTTTTTGCCGAGCCGGAACAGGTTCAATTCGATCGGCTTCAGGAAGGGGTTCGCCACCGCGCCGACCAGCATCGAAAATTGTCCGTTGATTTTCGTCCCGTCAGCCAGCACGCCCTGTTCGGACATCCGGGTGGTCAACTCGATGAACTGGGTGGAATCAATGTCAAAAACGTTGGCGGATTCCGGACAACCAATCAGCGTCTGATGATAACCGGACAGGCAGAGCACGTTCTTGACGCCCAGACTGGCGGCGCCCAGCAGATCGGATTGCAGGGCAATGCGGTTCCGGTCGCGCGTGACCATCTGGAGCACCGGTTCGGCGCCGAGCTTGACCGCCGCGGCGGAAGCGGCCACCGACGACACGGCCACGCCGTGGGAATTGTCGGCGATGTTGACGACGAGCGGTTTGGCGCCCAAGGCTTTCAAGGCGGCCTCGGCGGTGTTGCCGGAAGCGGTGACGCCGGGCGCGCACTCGGCGGTGACGATAAAATCTCCCGACTCGATTTTTTTTGCGAATTTGCTGTCAGCTTTCATGCAAAAGTGGTTTCCGGTTTGTTGGCGGCGCTGGTGGCAGCGCGTGTTGGGGGTA
>Ga0181524_10005459_pt1 | contig 11351 bp, 6 predicted proteins | sample PEATcosm2014_Bin_34_FD_119761 | JGI IMG/M metagenome (GOLD analysis project Ga0181524, IMG submission 119761) | Peatland microbial communities from MTU Mesocosm Facility, Houghton, MI, USA - PEATcosm2014_Bin05_60_metaG | ecosystem: Environmental > Terrestrial > Soil > Wetlands > Peat | place...
CCCCATGAGAGACATCACGTTGAGCGTGGTGCCGGCCACAAACAGGATCAGCAGCACGCCGGTCAGCCCGGTCGGCACTGCCAGCAGAATGAGAAACGGGTCCACAAAAGAGCGGAATTGCGCCACGAGGATCAGATAGACCAGCAGCGTGGAGAGGATAAGTCCCAAACTGAAACTCTTGAAGGACTCACGCATGGCCTGAACCGTGCCGCGCACATTGATGGTCATGTTTGGCGGGAGATGGGTCCGGGCGACAATTCTCTGCACCCCGGCATAGACCCCGCTCAGGTCCTCTCCCGAGGGTGCGACATAGACATCGATGGTCCGCCGGATTTGATAATGGTCAACCTCGGTCGGGGCTGGAGTATGGGAGATGTGAACCACCGAATCCAGCCGCGTCGGTTGTTTGAGATTGGGTGCTCGCAGCGGCATGGAACCCAGGTCGGCAAGGTTTTTGATGAAATTCTCCGGATACTGCACGGTCAGCAAGTAATTGTTGCCCGTTTTGGGATCGATCCAGTAGCTCGGGGCGATCATCCCGTTGGAGGTCAGCGCCGTAATGAGGCTGTCCACGACCTCTTTGGCGTTGAGCCCAAGCTCACTTGCGCGCTCGCGATCGATGTCGATCTTCAACGCCGGATAATCCACATCCTGGGGCACGAGCACGTCGCTGATGCCGGGCATGGTGCGCACCTGACGGGAGATTTCGGTGGCAATCTTGTGGGCGGCCTCCATATCCATCCCGCTAACCTGGATATCCAGCGGCGCGGGCATGCCCTGGTTCAGGATGGCGTCCACCAGGCCCCCGGTCTGGAAGTAAGCGCTCACTTGCGGCAACTCCTGGCGCAACTGCTCGCGCACCAGGTCCATGTAAGCAAAACTGCCAAGGCGATGCCCCGGGTTGAGCCCCACTTGCACAAAGGCGGTGTGCGGGGCGGAGTTGGGTGTCAGAATGGAGGAGAACCCGGGCGTGATGCCGATATTCGAGACGATGATTTTCAAATCCTCCTTGCGGACGACCTCGCGGACGATTTGTTCGACCCGGCCCACCAGCTTGTCGGTCAATTCCAGCCGCGTGCCCGAGGGCGCTTTGAGGTTGATGACAAACTGGCTCGGATCGGTCCGCGGAAAGTAGGACTTGCCTATCGTGGGGTAGAGCAACAAACTGACGACGAAGAGCCCGGTCAAGCCAAGAACCGTCGCCAGCGGGCGCACCAAAGCGATGCTCAGCGTTCTCTGGTAAAGATCGAGCATCCGTCCGAACTTGCCGTTGAACCAGCCATTGAAGCGCGAGCCCCAGCCCTGCGCCCGGGCGTGCCCGCCTTCGCCATGCCCCTGGTGGCCCTTGATCCAATTCGCGCAAAACAACGGCACCACCGTCATCGCCACGAAATACGAGGCGAACAGCGACAGCACCACCGAAAGGGCCAGAGCCGAAAAAAGGAACCGGCTCACGCCATAGAGGAAGGTGACCGGGAAAAACACCACCGCCGTCGTGAGCGTGGCGGCCAGCACCGGCAAGGCCACCTCCTGGCCCCCGCGTTCGGCCGCAACCACCGGCGGCTCGCCCATCTCCAAGTGGCGGAAAATGTTTTCCAAGACCACCACCGAATTGTCGATGAGCCGTGAGAACGCCAGCGCCAGCCCCCCCAAGATCATCGTGTTGACGGTGCTGCCTCCCAGGGCCAGCGCAATGAAGGCCGCTAGGGCCGAAAGAGGAATCGACAGAAACACCGCGACGGTCGCCCGCATGCTGCCCAGAAAGATCAGGATCATGGCCCCCGTCAGGACCAGCCCGATGGTTCCCTCATGAATCAGGTTCTCGATGGCGGATTTGACGAATACCGACTGGTCGAACACCAACTCCGGCACCAGTTGCTTGGGCACATCCAGCAGGTGGGAAATGACCCGGTTGATGCCATTGACGACCGCGATGGTATTGGCGTCGCCGCCCTGCTTGAGGACCGGCAGATAGACCGAGGGCTGGCTGTTGACGCGCACTTTGTTGACCTGAATTTGCGAGGCGTCCTCCGCTTTGCCGATATCTCCCACGAGCACCGAGGCCTCGCCCACCGTTTTGAGCGGCAGCAGGTTGATGTCCTTCATGGCGTTGATCTGGCTGTTGGCATAGACGTTGTAATCGTAAGGCCCGATCTTTACGTCCCCGGCCGGAAGGATGAGGTTGGCTTCGTTCACGTTGCGCACGACGTCCATGACGCTCAGTTCGTGCGCCTCCAGCTTCAGGGGATCCACGTACACCATGATTTGGCGGTAGCGCCCCCCAAAAGCCGGGGGCACCGAGGCCCCGGGCACCCCTGCCATCTGGTTGCGAATCGTGAACTGGCCCAGGTCCCGCAGTTGGGCCTCGCTCAAGCCCTCGCCCTTGAGGGTCACCAGGCACACCGGCAAACTCGACGCATCGAATTGCATCACAATCGGCGGCAAGGTCCCCGGCGGCAGATAACGCAAACTGGCCATCGCCAGATTGGCAACCCCCGTAACGTCCGAATCCGGATTGGAGCCTGGTTGGAAATAAACCTTGATCAGGCTCACCCCCGTCAGCGAGCGCGACTCCATGTGGTCAATGCCCGGCGCCAACGTAAACATCCGCTCAAATTGCCCGGTAATGTCGTTCTCGATCTGCTCCGGAGGCATGCCCGAGTAAAAAGTTGCAACCACGACCACGGGGATCTTGATCGGCGGAAACAAGTCCACCGGCATGCGCACCAGGCTCGTAACCCCCACCACGCAGGTGATGAGGCAAATCACGATGATCAAATAAGGATAGCGTATGGCAAAACGCGACATAACTTAGGAGCCTGTTGAGGAACGCCCGATTTCAAACAGGAATGGAACCGCGAATGGACGCGAATGGACGTGATGGGCGCAGGTCTGTTCTTGAGCACCTGCTGCATCTCGAACGTCCCGTTTCCACTCCCGGCCCTCTCCCTCGGGCAGAAGGAGAATCCTCGCCAGTCGTTCGACGAATCCAGCGGTCCAGCAAGGCTCCAGAGCAGGCCCTGGTTGCCCCCTCTCCCTCTGGGAGAGGGCCGTGAGGGAAAACGGGCTACCCAACAAAACCGGTTCCCAAAAACAGAGCTGCGCCCGTTCTCGAGACCGGCAGGCCTTTTCCTCGAAAAAAGAAATAGCTTTCATGCTGCGGTTTGCTCCAGGAGGTTCCCCGGCCCCGGCGGCGGTTGCGCAGACTTGCGGCCATGCAAAAGCAGGTAGCAGGCCGGCACCAGGAAGATGGTCTGGAGGGCAGAAACCGCCAGGCCCCCAATGACCGCCCGAGCCAGCGGCGCATAAGCCTCGCTGCCGGTTCCGAACTTGCATGCCATCGGAATGAGGCCAATCAAGGTCGCCAGGGTCGTCATCAAGACCGGGCGCAGTCGCACGCGCGGTCCCAGGGCAACGGCGACCTCCAGAGGCGAGCCTTCCTCCCGAAGGCGGCGAATAAATTCCACGATCAGAATGCTGTCCGATACCGAGATGCCCACCATCAGCAGCATGCCCATCAGCGACATCACGCTGATCGGCGTGCCGGTCAAATACAGGATCAACAGCACCCCGGTCAGCCCCGGCGGCACCGCCAGCAGGATCAGGAAGGGGTCCACAAAGGAGCGAAATTGCGCCACGAGGATCAGATAGACCAGGATTACCGACAAGGTCAGCCCCACGGCAAAGCTCTTGAAGGACTCGCGCATGGCCTGAACCGAGCCCCGCACGTTGATCGTCATGTTCGGTGGGAGGCCGGTCCGGGCGACAATTTTCTGCACCCCGGCATAGACCCTGCTCAGGTCCTCCCCCGAGGGCGCGACATAGACGTCGATGGTCCGGCGGATTTGATAATGGTCCACCTCGGTGGGGGCCAGAATGTGGGAGATGTGGACCACCGAATCCAGCCGCGTCGGTCGTCTGAGATGGGCTGCTCGCAGCGGCATCGAACCGAAATCGCCAAGGTTCTTGACCAGGTCTTCCGGATACTGGACGGTCAGCAGGTAATTGTTGCCCGTTTGGGGATCGATCCAGTAGCTCGGCGCGATCATCCCGTTGGAGGTCAGCGCCGTAATGAGGCTGTCCACCAGTTCTCTGGCGCTGAGGCCAAGTTCGCTGGCGCGCTCGCGATCGATGTCGATCTTCAACGCCGGATAATCGACGTCCTGGGGCACGAGCACGTCGCTGATACCGGGCATGGCCCGCACCTGCCGGGCGATTTCGGTAGCAATCTTGTGGGCGGCCTCCATATCCATCCCGCTGACCTGGATATCCAGCGGCGCGGGCAGCCCTAAATTCAGGATGGCATCCACCACGCCCCCGGTTTGAAAGTAGGCGCTCACCTGCGGCAACTCCTGGCGCAACCGCTCCCGCACCAGGTTCATATAGGCAAAACTGCCGAGGCGATGCCCCTCGTTGAGCCCCACCTGCACAAAGGCAGTGTGCGGGGCGGAATTGGGTGTCAGAATGGAGGAGAACCCGGGGGTGATGCCGATATTGGAGACAATGATTTTCAAATCCTCCTTGGGGACGACTTCGCGAACGATTCGTTCGACCTGGCCCACCAGCTTGTCGGTCAGTTCCAGCCGGGTGCCCGAGGGCGCCTTGAGGTTGATGACAAACTGGCTCGGATCGGTCCGCGGAAAGTAGGACTTGCCCACCATCGGGTAGAGCGACAGGCTCAGCAAGAACAGGCCGATAATGGCTAGGACGGTGAGGACGGGACGGCGCAGCGCCATCCTCAAGAGCCGCTCGTAGGCATCGAGGGCAGTGATAAACTTGCGGTTGAACCAGGCATTGAAGCGCGAGCCCCAACTCGGTGCTCCGGCGTGCCCGCCTTGGCCATGCCCTCCCTGGTGACCCTTAATCAGATTCGCGCAAAACAACGGCACCACCGTCATCGCCACGAAATACGAGGCGAAGAGCGACAGCACCAGCGAAATGCCCAGGGCGATGAACAGGAACTTGCTGACGCCGTAGAGCAGGGTCACCGGAAACATCACCACCACCAGTGTCAACGTGGCGGCCAGCACGGGCAAGGCCACCTCCTGGCCCCCGCGTTCGGCCGCAACCACCGGCGGTTCGCCCATCTCCAAGTGGCGGAAAATGTTCTCCAAAACCACGACCGAATTGTCGATGAGCCGTGAGAATGCCAGCGCCAGACCCCCCAGAATCATCGTGTTGACGGTGTTGGCGCCCAGGGCCAGCGCAATGAAGGCCGCCAGGGCCGAAAGCGGAATCGAGAGAAAGACCGCCACGGTCGCCCGCATGCTGCCGAGAAAGATCAGGATCATGGCGCCCGTCAGGACCAGTCCGATGGCTCCCTCATGAATCAGGTTCTCGATGGCGGACTTCACGAATACCGACTGGTCGAACACTACCTCCGGCACCAGTTGCTTGGGCACATCCAGAAGGTGGGAAATAACCCGGTTGATGCCATTGACGACCGCGATGGTATTGGCGTCGCCACTCTGTTTCATGACCGGCAAGTAAACCGAGGGCTGGCCGTTAACGCGGACTTTGTTGACCTGAATTTGCGAGGCATCCTGAGCTTTGCCTATGTCCGCAACGAGCACGGAGGCCTGCCCCCGGGTCTTCAAGGGCAGCAGGTTGATCTCCTTCATGGCGTTGATCTGGCTGTTAGCATAGACGTTGTAGTCCTGCGGCCCGATCTTTACGTCCCCGGCCGGAAGGATGAGATTGGCTTCGTTCACCTTCCGCACCACGTCCATGACGCTTAACCCATGCGCTTCCAATTTTCTCGGATCCACGTACACCATGATTTGGCGGTAGCGCCCCCCAAAAGCCGGAGGCACCGAAGCCCCGGGCACCCCCGCCATCTGGTTGCGAATCGTAAACTGGCCCAGGTCGCGCAGTTGCGCCTCGCTCAAGCCCTCGCCCTTGAGGGTCACCAGGCAGACCGGCAAACTCGACGCATCGAATTGCATCACAATCGGCGGCAATGTCCCCGGCGGCAGATAACGCAAGCTGGCCATTGCCAGGTTGGCAACCCCGGTAACGTCCGAATCCGGATTGGAGCCCGGTTGGAAATAAACCTTGATCAGGCTCACCCCCGTCAGCGAGCGCGATTCCATGTGGTCAATGCCCGGCGCCAGGGTGAACATCCGTTCAAATTGGCCGGTGATGTCGTTCTCGATCTGCTCCGGAGGCATCCCCGCGTAAAAAGTCGCAACTACGACCACCGGGATGTTGATCGGCGGAAACAAGTCCACCGGCATGCGCACCAGGCTCGTAATCCCCACAACGCACGTGATGAGGCAAATCACGATGATCAAATAAGGATAGCGTATGGCAAAACGCGACATGGATATGGGCGTTCAGAGGAGTTCCCGCGAGATGGCGGCGCGGATTTTCTCGAGGGTGAATCCGGGAGATTGGCAAAGCTCGATCAAGGCGCGCTCGCGCGCGGCGATCTTCGCTGCCACCGGCGGAACTCGCGCGGCGATGTTGAGCGGGATGGATTGGACACCGTGCGCATCGCCATGCAGCAAATCTCCGGAGCGGATCGTCAATCCTCCAATTTCCACGGGCCTTCCGGTTTCGATGATGTGGACATAAGCGTGGGAAAGGGAGACGCTGCGGGCAAAGAAATGAAAACCGGCGCCCTCGGCGGCTGGAAGGTCGCGCACCGAGCCGTCGGTAACCACGCCGACGCAATGAAGCGCGCGGAGGATGTTCATGTAAAGGGCGCCCACCAGGGAACCCCTGCCCAGGTAGCTGGAGACGTCTTGTATGACCACCACCCGGGGCGCGGGAAGCGAAACGACATAATCCCACCAGTCTGTGCGCTCGGGATAGTTGGCATCGGCCGTGGGCGGCGCCGAGCCGCGAATCTTAACGGTGGCGGCGTATCCGACCATGGGCGGCAACCGGCGAAAGAGGCAGCGAACGGTTTGGTCCACGAATCCCTCGTTGCGGAGACGCTGGTGAAAGGTTTCGATAGCGTTGGCCAGCGTGCAGGCATCCAGCCGGCGCAGAGCGTCGACTTGTTCGGCGGTCAGGGGCGAGTTGATTGGGTCAGTCATGGGAGTCGGAGCAGCCACGGGGGCGCCAAAGCGCGGTTCGGTGGTCTGCCAGGGTTGAGATGACGGTCGGTTCTCATTCTTTCATGGAAAGAGGATCTGTAAGTTTTGGGGTCACTTTCTGGCCGGGCCGGGCTTGGGTCCGGCTGCCAATCAGCACCAGGTCGCCCTCCCGCAGGCCGGAGGTGACTTCATGTCGGTCGGGCGTCTCCAGACCCAGGGTTACGGCTCGCTCTTCGATCTCATGGTTGGCGTTGACCAGGTAAACCGTGCTTTTTTCTTCTCCGGAAACGGCTTGGGTTGGAATCGAGAGGGTTTGCGGCCGTTTCTGCAGTTTCAGTATCACGATGGCGTACATGCCCGGCACAATCTCCAGGGTTGGGTTGGGGACCTCGATTTCCGTCCTCATCTCGCGGGTAGCCTCGTTCACCCTGAGGCTGAAACGCTTGATCTTCCCCTTGAAACTCCTCATTCCCAGGGACTGGACCTGGACTTCGATCGTGTCATCCAGGTGAATGTCTTTGACGTAATCCACCGAAGGCCATAAATCCAGGCGCAAGTGGTAATTGTCAGAGACCCGGACGACGGGCAATGATTGGGTTTCCGAGGCTGTGCCCGCTTGGATGAGCGCGCCCTGGTCAACATAGCGATGAGTGACGACGCCATCGAAGGGCGCCGTGATCTTCGTGTAGCTCACCATCGTATTATACCTCCCCACGTCCGCCTCTGCGGCCGCGATCGCCGCCTTGGCCATGCCATCCTTGGCTTGGGCCGTGTCCAAATCCTGTTGGGCCACCAGAAGCGGGTGTTCTTTTTCCACCGCGGACAAGCGCGTGTAATTCAGATGGGCAGCCCGGTAATCGGCCTCCGCCTTCTGTTCCAAAGCAATGGCATTGTGGAGTTGGTCCAGTAGTTCGGGCACCTCGAGCGTGGCCATGACCTGGTCCTTCTTGACATGGTCGCCGAAATCCACGTTGATCTCGCTAACATAACCGGACACCTTCGCGTGCAACTCCACCTCCTGGTAAGGTCTGAACTCAGCCGGGAGGGTGACTTGGTTAAAAAGGTCCTCGCGGACTACCGGGCAAACGGCCACGGTTGGTGGCCGGACCGTTGCGTCCGCCGGCCTGTGCCTTAGCGCACGCCACACGGGAATCGAAATCGCCGCCAGAAGCAGGAGGCAAGCCAGCCGCCAATCCAGCCAGCGCGGCCATCTCGAGGCGGGCGCCCTGGCTTGATCGCGGCCGATTGGCTGCTCCGCTTCCGCCGGGGGCGCATCCGGCGCCGCTGCCGGGAGCCCACCGGGCGCGCCCGTTTTGACTAAGTCGGAACTATTGGATAAATCGGAAGTTTCAGTGCTCATGGTTCGTTTTTGCCGGGGTCATGGCTGGCGCTTGGCCGCACACGAGGCAATTCGACTCGAAATCGGCTTCCCCGGCCCGGCTCACTGCTGACCTCCACACGCCCGTGATGGGCGGCACAAATGGATTTTACGATCGAAAGACCCAGCCCCGCCCCGCCTTGCTCGCGTGAACGCGCCTTGTCCACCCGGAAAAATCTCTCGAATACCCGCGGCAACGCCTCGGGCGGGATGCCCGGGCCGTTGTCTGCCACCTCCAGGATCGCTTGGCCATTCTCGGCCTCCACCTTCAACGAAACCGTCCCGCCCTCGGGGGTGTACTTGATGGCGTTATCCAATAGATTAACGACCACTTGCTTCAAACGGGCGCGGTCGCCTTCCACCCACATCCCCGTCGAGCCGGTGCAGGTGACTTGAATCTTTTTGTCCTCCGCAAGCAGGCCCATCTGGTCGGCGGTCGAGGCCGCCAGTTGCGCCAGGTCAAATGGGACCCATTCCGAGGCGGCCTCCCCCGCATCCAGGCGGGAAATCGCGAAGAGCCCCTCGACGATGCTGGCCAGGCGATCGACCTCCTCCAGGGCGCTGCCCAACCGCTCGCGCCACTCGGCTTTCAACTGGGCGTTGGTCACGAAGCTTTCCAGTTCTCCTCGAACGATGGTCAGGGGCGTGCGCAGCTCGTGCGAAGCGTCGGCGACAAATCGGCGCGAGTGTTGAAACGCCGCATCCAGGCGCTCGATCATATGGTTGAGCGCGACCGACAGCCGCTCCAGTTCATCGCCGGTATGCGGGACCGGCAGCCGCTCGCTCAAATTATGCGAGCTGATGCGTTCGGCGCTGCAGGAAATCCGGTCCACCGGTGCCAGCGCCCGTTTGACCAGCACATAGCCGCCGCCCAGGGCAATGGCCGCCACTATGGGCAACATGGCCAACAGGAACACCAGCCAATGCCGCAAATCCGCCTGCACTTCATCCATGGGCGCCCCAACCTCAACCAGGTAAAGGTTTTCCCCCGGCATCTTCACAGCATGCCCGGCCAGCAGCATCCGGCGCCCCCCCAGCAAAGGCACTTCCCTGGCGGCTTCCACCTCCTCGGACCACTGGGCCTCGGACCACCGAGGTGGCGGCAGGGCAGTGGGATCAAAACTCTGGCTTTTCGGGCTCGGCGAGAGGTACACCAGTCCGCCATCCCATCGAGCGATGCGAATGAACCGATCATTCAGGTCGGGAGCGTAACGCGCCTGGACCTCCCGGCCCACACCCCCTTCGTCCTGGCGCTGAACTTCCTCCCGGAGCAATTGGCCAATCTGCCTCGCTCGCCGCAACTGGTTTTCTTTAAGCGAGCCCGCCAACGAGGTCCGCAAGGCCCAATAGGTCGAGACACCCAGCAGGCCAAACAGGCCAAAGAGCAGCCCGGCATACCAGCCAATGAGTTGGAATTTGAGCGAGCGGGTGTTCATGGCTCTTTGTCTTCGCTGACCGAATAGCCCGCCCCGCGCACCGTGTGAATCAGCTTGGTCGGAAAGGGATCGTCCACCTTCGCTCGTACATGGCGGACATACACATCCACGATGTTGGTGAGATTCTCAAAGCTCTTGTCCCAGACGTGTTCGACAATCATCGTTCGAGAGAGCACTTCGCCTGCGTGGGCCACAAGGTATTCGAGCAGCGCAAATTCTTTCAAGGTCAGTTCGATGCGCTTGCCCGTGCGCCTAACCTGCTGAGTCAGGCGATCCACCTCAAGGTCCGCTACGCGCAACACATGCGCCCGGTTGGTTGGCGGCCGGCGCAACAACGCCCGCACGCGCATCAGCAACTCCGCAAAGGCAAAGGGCTTGGTCAAATAATCGTCTGCGCCAGCTTCAAAAGTCTCGACTTTGTCATTAATGCTGTCACGCGCGGTGAGGACCAGCACCGCGGCCGTGCTGCCCTGCTGATGCAACCGCCGCAGCAGTTCGGTGCCATGGATTCCTGGCAGCATGAGATCCAAAATGATAACGTCGTACTGCCTCCTGGAAGCCATCTCCCAGCCGACAGCCCCGTCGTATGCCACATCGACGACAAACCGCTCCTCCCGCAGCCCGCGGGCAACGAAATCTGCAACCTTTTTTTCGTCTTCTACTAGCAGCAGGCGCATATGGGTCACGGCCATGATGTAAATGCTCTGACGCGGAGAAGATAACATCCGTTCACGGAAAAGCCATTAATGCAACATTAAAATTCATTCATTAAAATTCGTTCATAATTGGCCTCCTGGCTGAACCAGGAACTGCGCGCCAACGGCGTGGAATTGTTCCTGAACGATGCGGTCGCCGCGTTTGACCCATCAAACCGGTGGGGAGGCCCGCGCCTCGGTAGTGGGTCCTTAAACGCGGCAAACGCCTGCCGGCTCACCTCGCGGTGCTGGGCCTGGGTGTGCGTCCTGAAACTGGCCTCGCGAAACAGGCCGGCCTGGAACTCGATTCATCGGGCGGCATTCGCGTCAACGACCAGTTGCAGACGACTGATCCAACCATCAGGGCGGCAGGCGACGCCGTGGAAGTGCGCGACGCCGTCACTCAAGCCCGGACCCTCATCCCGTTGGCGGGCCCCGCGAATCGCCAGGGCCAGATTGCCACCGATAACATCTTTGGCCGCCAATCCCGTTATGAAACCACCTATGCGCATCTGGCCGCCGCCACGGGCTTGAGCCAGCCGAACGTGTCCCGCCATCTTCAGATCCTCACTGACTCAGCCATTTGCGGCCAAGTGATCGACTACGCAGGCTAACACGTTCGGCTATCAGACATGACAAAACCAGGGTGCTCGTGCTTCGATTCGTTCATTGCTTTCAGCGAGACGCTCTGGGCCTTGGACGGGGTCTTTTATCGGTGTCCGCCGCCGCCGTGACCCCCGCCGAATCCGCCGCCGTGACCCCCGCCGAATCCGCCGCCGTGACCCCCGCCGAATCCGCC
>Ga0181524_10005465_pt1 | contig 11344 bp, 8 predicted proteins | sample PEATcosm2014_Bin_34_FD_119761 | JGI IMG/M metagenome (GOLD analysis project Ga0181524, IMG submission 119761) | Peatland microbial communities from MTU Mesocosm Facility, Houghton, MI, USA - PEATcosm2014_Bin05_60_metaG | ecosystem: Environmental > Terrestrial > Soil > Wetlands > Peat | place...
ATCGTGGGCTGCATTCATGCATCACAGTGACGCGTTTGTCCAAGATCAGAAGAAAGGCCTGCAGATGCTTGGCGAAAACGGGACCTATGCGACCGAGCAGATCCAAGTGCTGAGCGATTTGTGGCTGCGCCATGCGCAGGCCATCGGCCGCGGTCAGCTGCAAGCCCGACGTGCGGCGCTGACGGCGCTGCAAGAGCTGATGCCAAGGTTCGCAGTGCCGGGCACCCCCGACGCGTTATCCGAATATCTAACAGACCGTGGACAACGCTGGATCCTCTTTCTCGAAACGCTGTGCCGCCGCGGCGATTCCTGCATGGTCCGCGAGAAAGAAGGCTTCAAGCCGGTGCTGGCGTTCGATTACGACGTCGTCGTGGATGGTCGTCGACTCGATCGTGCGGTCAATTACGCGCTGGTCCGCATCCATCCGCCGCCCGACACGGCGCGGCCACGCGACGACGCGCGGCCTTGGGTCATCATCGATCCGCGCGCCGGACATGGCAGCGGGATCGGCGGCTTCAAGAGTGAATCGGAAGTCGGTGTCGCGTTGCGAAGCGGTCATCCGGTCTATTTCGTCATCTTCTTTCCCGAGCCCGAACCGGCCCAGACGCTTGCGGATGTTTGCGCGGCCGAAGCCGTGTTTCTGCGGGAAGTGCGAGCGCACCATCCCCACGCCCCGAAACCGCTCGTCACCGGCAACTGCCAAGGCGGCTGGGCGACCATGATTCTCGCCGCCACGCACCCCGATCTGATGGGGCCGGTGGTGATCGCGGGCGCGCCGCTCTCTTATTGGGCAGGGAAACGAGGCACCAATCCATTCCGTTATTTCGGTGGCATCAGCGGCGGCGCGGTTCCTGCCGCGCTCGCATCCGATCTCGGCGGCGGCAAGTTCGACGGCGCCAATCTGGTCTTGAACTTCGAGGCGCTCAATCCCGGCAAGACCTGGTTCCGCAAGAATTTCGACCTGTTCGCCAATGTCGACAGCGAAGCCGAACGCTTTCTCGAATTCGAGCGTTGGTGGTCCGGCTTCTACTTCATGAACGACAACGAGATTCGCTGGATCGTCGAAAATCTCTTCATCGGCAACAAGCTGACACGCGGCGAAGCGTTCCTGCCCGACGGCACGCCGATCGATCTCAGGCGCATCGAAGCGCCGGTCATCGTGTTCGCTTCGCACGGCGATAACATAACTCCGCCGCAGCAGGCGTTGAACTGGATTCCGGATCTCTACGGATCGCTCAAGGAAATCCAGGCGCACGGCCACGTCATCATCTACACGCTGCATGAAAGCATCGGGCACCTCGGCATTTTCGTCTCCGCGCAGGTCGCCAACAAGCAGCACGAGCAGATCGGTTCGGTGGTCAAAACGATCGAATCGCTTGCGCCGGGCCTGTATGAAATGCTCATCAGCAAGGATGAACGTGGCGTCTATACGGTCGCGTTCGAAGCGCGAACGATCGAAGACATTCTCAAGATCGAAGGCGGGCGCGAGGACGAGCTGGAATTCGCCGCGGTGGCGGGACTGTCCGAGTTGGCGACCAAAGCCTATGAATTGACCTTTCAGCCTATCATCCAGGCGCTGACGACGCCGGCTGCCGCCGAGGCGCGCAAGCGATTGCATCCGCTGCGCCAACAACAATATTTCTTCTCGCACAAGACGCCCTTGTTTTCCAACATCGACGAGCTTGCCGAACAGGTCCGTGCGCAGCGCGCGCCGGCGGCCGACGACAACCCGTTCGTCGCGCTCGAACGGCTCTATGCCGATTGCGTCGAGCAGAGCCTTAATCTCTACCGCGATGCGCGCGACGCCGCGATCGAACTCGGCTTTTACGGCCTTTATGGCACGCCGTGGATGAAACGGCTCGGCGCAGCGCGCCATGCCCGGCCGGCTTCCCACGATGTGAGCAAATTCCCGCACGTGCAGGAGGCGATAAAAAAAGCGAAGGTCGGCGGCTACGCCGAAGGCATCATTCGCATGCTGGTGTTGCTTGCCCGCGCGCGCGGTTCGGTACGGCGCGACCACCTGGAACGCTCGGACCGGCTGCTGCATGCCCGCCCGCCCTTCAACTCGATGACGCCGGACACTCGTGCCCGGTTGATTTACGAGCAATCGATCATCGTGGAATTTTGCGGCAACGAGGCCGTCACGTCGTTGGAAGACCTGCTCAAGGATCCGGTCGATCGCTATCGCGCCTTGAATTTGGTCCTCGACGTTGCCGGGCCGATCGGAGACATGGACGGTCCCACCATCGCCATGTTCAAGCGCTTCCAGTCAGCGCTTTTGACGCTGGCGCGGGACTGGCACGACCCGGACCTGGGGCCGGACCTGGGGCCGGACCTGGGGCCCGACGTGCAGAGCACACCGCCGGCGATGCGGGCTCCCGAAAGCGGCGATCGCGAAGCGACCGCAACGGCGAACGATCCGGCGAACAGCGTCACCGAAAACGTCAAACGGCAGGAGACCGCGGCATGATGCGCGAGAACAAGCTGTATGACGAACTCAAGGTCGGCGATACCGCCTCCATCAAGCGCGTCTGTACCGCGAACGATCTGTACATTTTCGCCCACGCATCGGGCAATCTGAACCCGGTGCATTTGCCGGCCGACGACGGTGACGTGCATCCCGAAGCCATCGCCCCCTCGATGTGGGTCGGAGCGCTGGTGTCGTCGGTGCTCGGCAACATCCTGCCCGGCGCCGGCACGCTCTATAAATCGCAGACCTTCAGGTTCCTCGACCGCGTCCATGTCGGCGACGAATTGACCGTGACCGTCACGGTGCGCGAGAAGGCCGAGGACGCCCGCGTCGTGCTCGACACTTCCGTCACCGGTCGCGGCGGCAGTCGCATCGCCGAAGGCGTCGCCGAGGTTTTGGCACCGGCCCGCAAGGTGCGCGTCGACGCCGACCGCCTGCCCGACATCCTGGTCGAAAGTCATCGCCATTTCGACCGGCTGCTCATGGCCGCCGAAAGTTTGGAACCGCTTGCGACCGCGGTCGTCGTCCCCGAAGACAAGGTCTCGCTCGGCGGCGCGCTCCTGGCGGCGCGGCGCGGCATCATCCGCCCCATCCTCGTCGGTTCGGCGAAAACGATCGCCGCGGTGGCGAAGGACATCGCGGCCGATCTCAAGGGCATCGAGATCGTCGACGTCGCCGATCACGACGCCGCAGCCGCGGCGGCGGTCGAGCTGGTGCATGCCGGCAAGGCGGCCGCGATCATGAAGGGCGCCTTGCACACCGACGAACTGCTGCACCACGTCGTCAAGCGCGACGGCGGACTGCGCACCCGAAGGCGGCTCAGCCATGTCTTCGTCATGGACGTGCCGGGCCTCGACCACCTTCTGATCGTCTCCGACGCCGCCATCAATATCGCGCCCGATCTCGACGCCAAAGTGGACATCACGCAAAGCGCGATCGATGTCGCGCTGGCGCTCGGCATCGAACTGCCCAAAGTCGGCATTCTCTCCGCCGTCGAAACGGTCAATTCGAAAATCCCCTCGACCATCGACGCCGCGGTGCTGTCCAAGATGGCCGAACGCGGCCAGATCAAGGGCGGCACCGTCGACGGCCCGCTGGCGATGGACAATGCCATCGACGTCGAGGCGGCGCGGACCAAGGGCATCACGTCGCTGGTGGCCGGCCATGCCGACATTTTGATCGTGCCCAATCTCGAGGCCGGCAACATGCTCGCCAAGGAGCTGGCCTTCGTGGCGCACGCCGAAGGGGCGGGGCTGGCGCTCGGCGCCGCGGTGCCGATCATTCTCACGAGCCGCGCCGACGGCGAGAAAGCGCGCCTCGCCTCCTGCGCGATCGCGGCGCTCTATCGGGCCTGGCAGTCCGGCTCACTGACGAGACTGACCCCCATCGCGGAGGCGGCCGAATGATGGAACATATTCTCACGCTGAATGCCGGCTCGTCGTCGATCAAGTTCGCGCTGTTCGAGACCGGCGCCGCGCTGACGGCAAGCGTGCGCGGTCAGATCGAGGGGCTTGGCGCTGTGCCGCACCTGCAAGCGACCATGCCGGGCGAGCCGCGCATCGATCAGGTCTTGACCGAGGCGCAAGCCCGCGATCATGGGTCGGCACTCGGGGTCGCGCTGGAATTCTTGGAAAAGTCCATCGGCAAGATCGCGATCGAGGCGATCGGTCATCGCATCGTTCATGGCGGGATCGACTTCAGCGAACCCGTGGTGCTCGATGAGCGCATACTTGCCTATCTCGAACGGCTGAACCCGCTGGCGCCGCTGCATCAGCCGCACAATCTTTCCGGCGTGCGCGCCGCGCAGGTCGCCTTTCCCACAGCCTTGCAGGTGGCCTGCTTCGATACCGCGTTCCACCGCCAGCATCCCTTCGTCAACGACGTCTATGCCTTGCCGCGCGAATTCTACGAGCAGGGCATCAGGCGCTACGGCTTTCACGGCCTGTCCTACGAATATGTCACCGAGCGGCCGCGCGAACTCGCGCCGTTGCATGCCGCGGGACGCCTCGTCGTCGCCCATCTCGGCAACGGCGCCTCGATGTGCGCGACGAGCGGCGGCCAAAGCGTCGGATCGAGCATGGGCTTTACCGCGCTCGACGGCCTGCCGATGGGCACCCGCTGCGGCCAGCTCGATCCCGGCGTCGTGCTCTACTTGTTGGAGGAGAAAGGCCTTTCGCCGCGGCAGGTCGAGGACCTGTTGTATCGCCACTCCGGTCTCAAGGGGCTCTCGGGCCTGTCCCACGACATGCGCGAGCTGGAAGCGGCGGGAACGCCGGAAGCGCGCCAAGCGATCGACTATTTCGTTTACCGCACGCGCCGCGAAATCGGCTCGATGGCGGCGATCCTGTCCGGACTCGATGCGCTCGCCTTCTGCGGCGGCATCGGCGAAAACGCCTGGCGCATCCGCGAGAAGATATGCAGCGGCTTCGAGTGGCTCGGCATCGAATTGGACGAGCTGCGCAACCAGTCGGGCGAGATGGTGATTTCGTCGGAGCGCTCCCGCGTCCGCGTCTTCGTCATCCATACCGACGAGGAAATGATGATCGCGCGCCACACCGCGCGGTTTTTGACCGCGGCGCGGCCTTCGATCCCGGAGCACGACAGTTCCTTGGCGGCGTAACGACTCCTCGGCAAGCGCGGGCACCCGAAGCGCATTTCGCTTTTCGTCATGGGACCGACGGCATGTTGCGGTATTCTGCGGTATGCTAGTAGGGACCGTCGCACCCCCGCGACTCAGGGAGCTTGCAATGCAGCCATCTTCGGTTCGCCGCCCCGTCGTCCCGACCGCCTTAGCCGTCTCGCTTTTCACCCTGGCGATCGTCGCCCTGGCGTTCCGCCCCGCAGCCGCCGCGGAAAACGACGTGGCCCGCGGCAAATATATGGTGAGCTTGATGGGCTGCACCGATTGCCACACGCCGGGGCATTTCCTCGGCAAGGAGGACGCAAGCAGATTCCTCGGCGGTTCCGAGGTCGGTTTCGCCATTCCCGGGCTCGGCGTCTTCTACGGGCCCAATCTCACCTCCGACAAGGACACCGGGCTCGGCAATTGGACCGAAGCCCAAATCATCACCGCGCTGACGACCGGCAAGAGGCCGGACGGCCGCATGCTCGCGCCGTCGATGCCGTGGCGGGGTTTCGCCAATCTGACGAAAGCGGATGCGGAGGCGATCGCCGCTTATCTCAAGAGCCTGCCGCCGATCAAGAACAAGGTCCCCGGACCGTTCGGCCCGACGCAGACGCCGACCTCGTTCGTGATGACGGTGCAGCCCGGCGACGTCTATGCCGGCCTGCCGAAGCCGCCGGCACCGCCCGCTCCCACTCCCGGCTCGAAGTAATATTTCCACGCCGTCACGGCCCGAACGCGACCGCATGCATGATGCGGCCGGGCAGCAAAGTGAACAGGCCGGCGATCACCAGCGCGCCGACGAAAAGGCCGGTCATCGCCCGGCGGTGACGCTCGACGGCGTGGCGCCGCGCCGCGAGCACCGCGACCGGGAGCATGATCAGCGTGAAAATCGCCAACAGGTGGATCGGGCTCCACTCGCCCCACAGCCGGATTTGGTGGATGAAAAACGCGGTGACGCTGACGACGAGCATCAGCGTCACCCAGATCCAGCCCAGCGTGCGGTGCGGCAGCGTGCCCTTGGGCGCCGCAAGCTGGACGAGCCCGAGCGCGAAAGCGGTCATCGCAGCGACGGCGTGAATTTTGATCGCCGGCGCGGCCTGCAGGAGCGGCGCGAGAGTCATGCGTCACCTCGCAGTCATCCGGGAAGGCCGCCCGCGGATGGCGCTTCGCTTATCCGGGCTACTTAAATCAAAGCCCGAGCAGCCTTTTGCTGTTGCCGCCGGCGAGCGCCGCGACCGTCGTTGTATCGAAGCCCTCGACGCCTGCGATATGGCCGAGCGGATCGTATTCCGCCATGTCGTAGGGATAGTCGGTGCCGAGCACGACATGGTCGGCGCCGAACACGCGCACGAGTTCGGCCAGCTGGTTCGGCGTGAACACCACGGTGTCGACATAGATACGCTTGAGATAGGCCGTCGGCGGCTGCGGCAACTCGCCGTGGCTGTCGGAGCGCGCGCCCCAGGCGTGATCGATGCGCCCGGAATAGGCGCCGAGATAGCCGCCGCCGTGCACACTGAGGATCTTCAGCTTGGGATGGCGTTCGAGCACGCCGTCGAAGATCAGATAATGCAGCGCGATCGTGGTCTCGAGCGGATTGCCGATGACATTGTTGAAATAAAACCGCGACAACCGCGACGCCTCGGTGAAGCCGTTGGGATGGATCATCACCACGACGCCGAGCTGTTCGGCTTTCTGCCAGAACGGCGCGAAGGCCGGATCGGACAATTCCTTGCCGGCGACGTTGGTCAGAATCTCGACGCCGGTGAAGCCGAGTTGCTTCACGCAGCGTTCGAGTTCCTTGGCGGCCTCGTTGCCGTCGGTCATCGGCACCGAACCGAAGCCCTTGAAGCGGTCGGGCTTCTTGGCGCAGAACGCGGCGATGCCGTCATTGACGAGCTGCGTCGCCTTCACCGCGATGTCGAGCGGGATGGTGTAATAGCATTGCGGCGGCGGCGGCGCGATCATCTGCACGTCGATGCCCATGGCGTCGAGATCGGCCAGCCGATGCTCGTGGCCGACGCGCTCGCGGATGTCGGCCTCCTGCTTCTGCGACAACGCCTTGGTCTCGGCATTGGCGAAATGCGCGAGCGGGATGGTCGCCCAATCGAGATAGGGTTCGACGAATTTCGCCGCTTCCGGGACCCCGACATGGGAGTGGATGTCGACGGTGACGCTTTGCGGCCGGGTCTCGCGGCCGGGCTTGCCATGACGGCGCGCCGCGGTCGGGGCGTATTTATTCCAAAGGTTGGGCATCAGTGTTTCCTTGGCGGTTTCTTGGAAGTTCCTTGCGGGTTCCTTGCGATCGGCTGTTGCCGTGGCGGGGAAAGCATAGTGAACCGCAATGTGCAATAAGAAACAACGCGCCGCGACCGGCGCCGCTCTCGGCTTAGATCGAAATCTGCCGGCCGATCTCGACCACCTGTTCGCTCGGCAGGCGGAAATAATCGGTGACGTGGGAGGCGTTCCGCACCATGGCGGCGAACAGCGCTTCCTGCCAGACCGGCAATTCGGCGCCGCGCTCACGGTGCAGGATGATTTCGTGGCCGACGTAATAGGTCACGTCGTCGAGCCGCACGCCGCAACCGCGCTGCTGGGCCTCGCGTAAGAGGCGCGGAATATCCGGCCGTTGCATGAAGCCGAAATGCGCGGTGACGCGCCAGAAGTCATCGCCCTCGCGCACGATCGACATCAGTTCGGGCCAAACCACCCGGGGCCGCGATTCGGTCACCACCCGCAGCACGACGACGCATTCGTGCAGCGCACGGTTTTGCCGCAGATGCCAGATCATCACCGGCGGCACGCCGGTCGCGGCGCGGGTGAGGAACACCGCAGTGCCCGGCACGCGCGGCACGCCGCGGGCCTTCAGATCGGCGAGAAATTCCGGCACCGGCAGCGGCGTCTGCTCGAGCTGATGCGCCACCGCGACGGTGCCGCGATGCCAGATCAGCATCACCCCGTAGACGAAGGCCGCCAGCAGAAGCGGCACGTAGCCGCCTTCGGCGATCTTTAGCGAATTCGCCGCCAAGAAACCGGCATCGACGACGATGAACAATCCGGCCGCCGCCGCGCTCGCCGAGAGCCGCCATTGCAAAATCTCGCGCATGGCGATGAACAGCAGAAACGACGTCATCAGCATGGTCAGCGAAACCGCGATGCCGTAGGCGGCCGCGAGATTGTCGGATTTGCGGAACAGCACCGTCAAAGCCACGGTGACGACCATCAGCAGCCAGTTGACGACGCCGACATAGATCTGGCCGTAGCCCCGTTCCGAGGTCTGCTTGATGTGGAGCCGCGGCAGCCAGCCGAGCTGGATCGCCTGGCGCGTCATGGAAAACGCGCCGGTGATGATCGACTGGCTGGCGATGATGGTGGCGACCGTCGCCAGGCAAACCAGCGGAATGAGGAGCGGCTGCGGACACAGCCGGAAAAACACGTTGTTCGCGATCGGCTCGCCGTTGAGCGCGATCGCGGACTGGCCGGCATAATTGAGCACCAGACAGGGGAACACGATCCACGACCAGGCGAGCCGGATCGGGCCTTTGCCGAAATGTCCCATGTCGGCATAGAGCGCCTCGGCGCCGGTGACGCAGAGGAAAATGCCGCCCAGCACCAGAAAGCCGGCAAAGCCAGAGTCGACGAGGAGACGGAAGCCATAATAAGGGTTGATTGCGACCAGCACCGAAGGATGGCGCGCGATGCCCCAGACGCCGAGCGCGCCGATGGCGATGAACCACACCGCCATGATCGGCCCGAAGGCCGCGCCGATGCGTGAGGTGCCGAGCGGCTGCACCGCGAACAGAGCCAACAGGATGGCGACGGCGGCCGGCACCACATAGGGCTGCAATCCGGGCGCCGCGATGTCGAGGCCTTCGAGCGCGGAAAGCACCGAAATCGCCGGCGTGATGGCGCCGTCGCCGTAGATCAGCGCCGCTCCCAACAGACCGGCGAGAACGATCGCCGGACGACGGTGCAGTTGCACGCCGAGCAACGACATCAAAGCGAGGATGCCGCCCTCGCCGTCGTTGTCGATACTCATGGCCACCATCACGTATTTGACCGAGGTGACGACGAACAAGGTCCAGATGACGAGCGACAGGATGCCGAGGATGCGTTCCGGCGTGGCGTCGCCGCCGAGAAATTCGAACACGGTTTTCAGTGTGTAGAGCGGGCTCGTGCCGATATCGCCGAACACGATGCCGAGCGCGCCTAGCCCGCTCAGCGCCAACGCGCCGCGGCCGACCCTGGCGGCCGGGGCACCGCTTGCTTCACTGGGCGAGGTCATGACGATCCGATTGGATGGAACTGAACGACGTAGCGGCTTCGTCTTTGCGAGCGGCTTCGTCTTTGCGAGGAGCGAAGCGACGAAGCGATCCAGAACCGCGCCGCCACCTGGATCGCTTCGCTTGCGCCCGCAATGACGGAATAGCACCCCACTTTCTTCCTAGGAAGCTTGGGGCGGCGTCCATGACCGCATCATGACGGGGCAAGACCTGCCGCACCGGCGTCAGCGCTGCGGCCCGCTGAGACTGAGCTCGCGCTCGGCGCGGAAAATGTTGCTGTACAGACTGGCGATCCATTGCCGGCCGCTCGAGGTCACGTTGAGATAGCGGATCGCGGTCTGGATATGGGCGGACACGCTGTTCCAATAGAATTGCGGGTAGAGATCGGTGAGATCGGCGGGCGAGGTATAGCCGAGCTGCTTGTTCATCCCGACTTCCTCGAATTCGTAATACAGCGCATTGGCCTTGCGCAGATAATGCGGATCGCCGAGCTGGCCGATGAGATCGGCGGCGCGCACCAGCATGCCCTCCTCGCTGCCGGTCTCGTCGGGATCGAACGGCGACGGGAAACGGGTGTATTCGATGGCGTGGGCGATGCGTTCGGCGTCGAGCAGCTCGATCTTGGCGATGCGATCCATCACGAACAATTTCGAGCGATCGACGTGATGGGGCAACAGCGCGGCGTCGGATGCCCCGCGCGGCAGCTTGGTCTTGCCGCCCTTGGCGTCGATGACGTAGCCGTCGGCGCCATCGCCGTTGAGGATGCCGCGGACATAGCCGATGTCGTGGAACAGGCAAGCGACGATGACATGGGCGAAATCGCTGGGATAGGTCGGCGTCAACAGCGCACGGCCCTTCATGATGTCGTAGCCGACCAGCGTCACCAGCATGGTGTGCTCGACATTGTGGTAGAGCGCATCACTGTTGCCGATGCATTCGAGCGACAGCCGCGCCAGCGAGGGAATGAGTTCGGTGAGCGCCGCCTGGGTCGACGCGAACCGGCGGCCCAGGTGTTCGGCGAGGTAGGACCCAAGGGCCTCCGCCGCCAACTCGGGAACGGTAATCAAGTCATGCCCCTCCAGGCCCGGACCGCGCTATGGTGACGGCGAGTTCGATAATTTGCAATATCGGCGTTACCGCAGCACGACAAACAGCGGCGGGCGCGCAATAATCCTGACACAAATACGGATCATTGGGCCGCGGCCGATCACGGCCGAACCGCCTCGATCGTCACCGTCTGCCGCTTGCCGCTGTCGATGCCGACCCCCGGTCCTAGTTTGGTAATCGTAACGACGTTCCTGGTGATTTTTGCCTCGCCGTCCCAGCGGTCGCCCAAAGCGACGCTGCGGTCGAGCGTGAGATTGATGCGCCGATAGAGCTTGCCGTTGTCGTCGAAGGCCGGCGCTACGGCGACATCCAAAATGTGCAAGGTGAAGAAATCTCCGGAGCCGCCGCCGCTATAGGCGGCGACCGCGACGAGCAGGCCGTTACTCGTCGCACCGATGAATTCGTAACCGATTTCTTCGGCGGAGCCGGCCTTTTTCTGGCTGATCCAGCCGTGCTCCTGTTTGATCTCGTCGTAATATAGATTGCTGCCGACCGCGGCGGCGGCGTCCACGGTGACCCAGATGCTGCCGGAATCGGCCATGTCGCCGTCGCCCATATCGCGGAAGATTTCCGGCGGAATCGGCTGGCCGCGGACGGTGAAGCTTTTGCGCAGCTCGGCCACCAGGGCATTCGCCTGCGCAGCCGTCTGCACGTAAACACCGGCGGCCGCGTCCCCGCCGCAAGCCAGCAGGCAGAACAGCGCAAGTCCGCCCGCCGCGCGCAAGCGCGACGTCGGTCTCAAAACACCCCCAGATGCTGGCGCAGGTCGATGCCGTCGCTTTTCAGCGCGGCAGCAGTCGACAGCACCGCGACCCGGCCGGAATTGAGGATGACGATATCGTCGGCGATGTCGAACACGAG
>Ga0181524_10005467_pt1 | contig 11341 bp, 11 predicted proteins | sample PEATcosm2014_Bin_34_FD_119761 | JGI IMG/M metagenome (GOLD analysis project Ga0181524, IMG submission 119761) | Peatland microbial communities from MTU Mesocosm Facility, Houghton, MI, USA - PEATcosm2014_Bin05_60_metaG | ecosystem: Environmental > Terrestrial > Soil > Wetlands > Peat | place...
AACCGTTGAAACGGTTGCAGCGCCCGAGGTCCCTCCTTACACCGGGCTGAAGCCACGGTGTTAATGGGACGTCTCGCCTGGCAGAAAAATCCGGGCTGTCGTCCCGAGCTTGATGCAGCCCTATTGGAACATCAACTCGTCGATTTTCAGATGGCGGACCTCTGAAAAAGGCCTTAACCTGACAGCGGGTATGGCGAATACTATTTTGCTTGGAACGAACGACCTGAATCTCAAGCAACTCTTGGGGAACGGACGGATTTACCACGTTCCTCCTTACCAGCGGGATTATTCGTGGAAAGAGGAGCACTGGGAGGATCTTTGGCTGGATCTGGAGGAACTGAAGAAAGAGAAGAATGCTCAGCATTACATGGGCTCCATCCTGCTCAAAGGCGAAGAGCGGCCTGAGCATTTTGTCATCATCGACGGCCAGCAGCGCATCGCGACACTGAGCATTCTGATTCTTGCCGCAATCGCCCGCCTGAGGGAGATGGCTGGTCGTGATGCCGAGCCAGCGGCCAATGAAGAGCGCGCAATGATTCTTCGCGGGAGTTTTATCGGGAGCAAAGACCCAGGCTCGCTGACGGAATCAAGCAAATTAAGCCTGAACCTCAACGACAACGATTTCTACCAGGGCACAATCGTGCAACTCGAGCGCCCCGCCAGCGAGCGCTCCTTAAGCGACTCGGAGAAGTTGCTCTGGGGGGCGTTCAAGTACTTCAAGCGCAAGATTGATGCCAGCTTTGAAGGGAAGACGGGCCAGGAATTGGCCGATTGGGTTAACCATTTCGTCGCCGTTCGATTGCTGTTCATCCAGGTTTCTGTTCAGGACGAGTTGAACGCGTACATGGTCTTTGAGACCTTGAATGCCCGGGGTCTCGAATTGACGGCCAGCGATCTGATCAAGAATTACCTGATGTCTCTGGTGTCGAGGAAGGGCAAAGGCGACTTGAAGCACATCCTGACCAGGTGGGCGCGCGTCAACGAGTACATCGGGGCGCAACGGCTGCCTGAATTCATCCGCCACTATGTGAATTCCGTGGGCCCCTACGTCCGCCAGGAACGCCTCTTTCGTCACATTCGTGAGGATGTGAAGACCGCTGAAGACGCGTCGCGCCTGATTCGGCAATTGGAGCAGGCATCGGTCTGTTACCGGGCGTTATGGGACGCCGAAGACGAGTTTTGGCTCGATTACCCGCGGTCGGCAGAATACATCCGAGCACTTGTGATGTTTGGCGTCAGCCAGTTCAAGCCGCTGATTCTGGCCGCAACGCGGCGGCTTCCGCCTGGGGATGTCGTGACGGTTCTGCGAGATTGCACGACAGTTTCATTACGGTTCAACGTCGTGAGCCGTCTCGGCACGCACGAACTCGAAAAACGCTACAACGAGGCTGCGCTTCAGGTGGAGAACCAGGAGGCCAGGGCCCCCAGCGATATTCGCGCCACCCTCTTGCCTGTGTACGTGGACGACGATCAGTTCCGAGCTGACTTCGAGGTGTTCCGGCAGCCATGCACGACGCAAGGCAAGCAACTCATCCGCTTCCTCCTCTGCGCCTTGGAGCGCCAGCACAGCCAGCACGACGTTAGCTGGCGGACAACAGAGGCCACCATTGAGCATATCCTCCCGGACAGTCTGGATGAGGCTTGGTCGAAGACCTTTTCCGAGGACGAGCATGCACGTTACGTGGACCGGCTGGGCAATTACGCCCTTCTCGAACCGGGCAAGAACAAGGACCTCGGCCAGAAACCCTTTGACGCTAAGAAGCGGAGCTTCGCCACAAGTCAGTATCGACTCACGCAGGATATTGCTCATTACGATGACTGGAACAAGGGCGCCATCGCCGAGCGGCAGCGGAAGCTGGCGAACCTGGCCCTTGCGGTTTGGAGGTTCCCATAGGGGTCGGCAGCTTGTGGGCCGCGGCGCGGGTGGACGGCCGGATTCAACTCCTTTTCTGCGCTGGGCGGGTGATCCAAATCATTGCGACCGCACGCGGTAGAAACGGGCTGGATAATTCGTCCAGAAGGGGTCGCTGAAATACGAGGAAGGGCCGGCGAGGGTGTTGGTTTGGAGCGGATACCAGGTGGGATTGGCCAGATTGGTGCTGGCCTCGACCACGACGACCATATTGCTGGCGCCGGTAATGGTGAAGCCGAATTGATTGGTCCGGATGCCGAAGCCGGTGAGGCTGGGCTGCACTTGCAGGGTCCACTGCGCGGTTGGATGTCCGGCGAAGAACGGACCCCAGCCGGTGGCGCCGGGGAGGTAATAGACGACCGCCATGTTGTCCGTGTTCAGCGCATCCGAACCCACAGCAGGCGCGTTACCCTGGAAATAGACGCTCGCGAGGTGGCTGCAGTAGCCAAAGGCGTCGTTTCCGATGCTGGCGACGCTCGCAGGAATTGTGAGGCTGGCCAGGCTGTTGCAGAACTCGAACGCGGCGCTTCCGATGCTGGTGACGCGGTTGCCTATCGTGAGGCTGGCCAGGCTTCGGCAGTCGGCGAACGCCCCGTTCCCGATGGTGGCGACGCTGTTGGGGATCGTGACGGCGGCCAGGCTCACGCACCAGGCAAAGGCGGAGTCTCCGATGTTGGTGACGCTGTTGGGGATGGTAAGGTTGGCAAGACTGGAGCAGCCATAGAAGGCCTCGTACCCGATGCTGGTGACGCTCTGGGGGATGGTGATGGCGGCCAGGCTGGAGCAATAACTGAACGCCTGGTCCTGGATGCTCGCGACGCTGTTGGGGAGGGTGAGGCTGGCCAGGCTGGAGCAGTAAACGAACGCCTCGTCTCCGATGTTGGTGACGCTGTTCGGAACCGTGACGGCGGCCAGGCTGGAGCAGCCCGCAAACGCCGAAGCCCCGATGCTGGTGACGCTGTTGGGGATGGTGACGCCGGCCAGGCCAGAGCAGCCCGCAAACGCCGATGCCCCGATGGCGGTGATGCTGTTGGGGATGGTGAGGCTGGTCAGGCGGAAACAACCGTCGAACGCATGGTCCTCGATGCTGGTGACGCCGGCGGGGATGGCGTAGGCCCCGGCTTTGCCGGCCGGGTATTGAACGAGGGTGGTTTGGTTTTTGTTGAACAGGACCCCATCCACACTGCTGCTATAAAAGGAGTTGAGCGCGTCCACCGTGATCGCCTCCAGGCTGCCGCAGGAGCCGAACGCCCCGTTCCCGATGTTGGTGACGCCCACTGGGATGGTGACGCTGGCCAGGCTGCTGCAGCCGGCGAAGGCCTCGAACCCGATGGTGGCGACGCTGTCGCCGATGGTGACGCCGGCGAGGTTGGTGCAGTCGTTGAACGCGGAGTCCCCGATGTTTGTGACGCTGTCGGGGATTGTGACGCCAGTCAGGCCGAAACAACTCGCGAATGCATCGTCCGGGATGCTCGTGACACTGCCGGGGATGGCGTAGGCCCCGGCTTTGGCCCCCGGGTATTGAAGGAGCGTGGTCTGAGTTTTGTTGAACAAGACCCCATCGGCACTGCTGCTATAGGAGGAGTTGAGCGCGTCCACCGTGATCGCTGTCAGCTTGGAGCAGGAGCCGAACGCGCCTTGCCCGATGCTGGCGACGTTGTTTGGAATTGTGACCCTGGCGAGGCGGGTGCCGGCGAACGCACCTTGCCCGATGCTGGTCACGCTGTTGGGGATGGCCACGGCGGCCAGGCTGGCGCCGGTGAACGCGCCGTCGCCAATGCTGGTGACGCTGCCGGGGATACCGACGGCAGCCAGGCTGCTGCAGTAAGCGAACGCATCATTGCCGATGCTGCTGACGCCGCCGCCAATCGCGACACTGATCAGGTTGGCGCAGTAGGCGAACGCATCGCTCCCAATGTTGGTGACACTGTAGGGGATTGACACGCTGGCCAGGCCGGCGCAATTCATAAAGGCGCCGTCCCCGATGCTGGTGACCAGACCGGACAAATCGGGGATGGCCACCGCGCCGGCCGGGCCGCTGTATCCGGTAAGAGTGAGCGCGCCATTATTGAACGTGTAAGAGAATTGGGCTTTGGCCGTGAGAGGCGGCGCCAATATCAAGAGCAGAGGCAGCAGCAAGCTCGTCGTCCAAGCGGTTCTCTGGCGCCGGGGTCTCGCGTGCGGACGCAGGCGGGATGCCTGCGCCGTGGAGTTTGGACATCCTCGTGGCTTGACATCAGTTCGCCTTCCGGGCGCACGAAGAATCCCCCGACAGGCAGCACTCTGGAGGCACCGCGGGCATGTTTGAGACGCCAACGGCGTCACCCATATATGATCGGCTCCCCTGATGGGTGAGGCCGGCGATGTCGAAAATGTCCAAACTTCAGGGCGCAGGCAGGATGCCTGCGCCACGCTGGCCGTGGGCGCACGCACAGGCCTCGCCTTCGGACGGGCTGTCCTCGCAACGGAGGTTTCTGTTTTCATCAATTCAGGCATTTCTGCTTTGGTGTTTGGCTGATGGCGTTTGGCTCTTCCCGCGATCATTCCGGCGCCATGGTCTCAACCGCTTCCGGAGTGTCAACTGCGAATAATTGAGGTGGTGCGCGAGGAGAGGGTCCAACTCTCAACCTTCGGCTCCGGAGGTCTTCGCTAATCCTTGGTTTTTCCCTGAGAAACCGACTATTTTTCTTGCGGTTGCCACGCGGCTGACATTTCTCCCGCGAACTGCTTCATTAGTATCCAGTGGCAACGAATGCTCTGCAACCAAAATCTCGGTTCCTAATAATCGAGTTTTCCAACCGGGGAGGCTCCTCCTCGTGGCGCGTAACCGGCATCGGGCAGGAGGGGAAACAGGTTCGCCAGAACTTTACCAACCTGGAGGCGGCCAGGGCCAAACACCTGGAATTGGAAATGGCCTGCCTGGGCCGTCGCGGCCCCGAGGTGTTGAAAATGACCAGCCTCACGGACCAGCAGATGCAGTTCGCCGAGGCGGCGTTTCTCCGTCTGGACCGGGACGAAGACATCCTGCCTCCCATCGAGCACTGGCTAACCGTGGGAAAACACAACCGGGTGAACGGCGTCAAGAGGCGGGACGAGGCCGTGGACGACTTCTGCAGCTGGCTCGACGGGGCGCCTCTTCGCGAGAAAGCCCGCATTAACCTGAAGTCCCGGGCGAGGATTTTCCGGAGCATTGTCGGCGACCTGGAACTTTCGAGCATCACGCCGGGCTGGAAAGCTCGGAATGGGGCCACGGTGGTGATCAACGGATGGCCCAGTTGCTCGGGCTGGATGCGGACACCGTGGCGCGCGGTCGGGTCGAGCTCTTGTGTGGCCAAGTGCTCCGGGAACGAGTGCGTCAGGCGGGGGCGGGTCGGCCGCGGGCCGAAAAAAAACGCCTGAAATCCTGAACCAACTGCGGCGGTTGTTGTCCGAGGACATGGCCGGGGATCCCATGGGACGGCACGGGCTTTGGACCAGCCTGCGCCCGGAGCAAATTGGGAGAAAACCGTGGCCGACGTGCGCATTCACGGCACCACCCGCAAACAGGTGGCCGCGATGTTTGCCCAAGAGCAGAAGGCCCTCCCGCCCTTGCCCCCGGATCTCTTCCCCGTTTCCAGGAAGGCCAGCGCACCGTGTCGAGCGCGAGCGCCGCGGGCAGATTGCTCGGAGCATAGGCTCAGGACGATGCAGGTTCCCTGGGCCGCGGCACAAGGGCGTTTCGCGCTGCTCCTCGGGTCCGCTACGCGTCGCGACCGGTGGCAACACGGACCGGGGTTCGAAGTCCGTTGGCGCCGCTGGCCGGCTCCCGCGAGTCGGGCGGCGCGATGTTGCCCCAGGTATTTGAATAAGCCCACCTTCTCGGGCCCTCTGGGGGATCGGCGTGCGAGTCAGCCGGGTCGCACGCTTGATTTGGCTACCCCTAAGTATGGTAGGAAAAGCCCAACAGAAATCTTGAATACGGTCAGGAAAATGACGTCAGACCATTAACGCATAACCCGAGGTGGGGGATTTGTGCTTTACGCCCGTTCGCCGGGCTGGCCCGCAGCGCAAATCCAGGTGAGCGTGGCCGCGTCGGCCGGCCTTTTGCCTTTGCCCTCGGGACCGAGCCAACTCGAGGACAACCTCTCCGACCTGCGGCCGCGCAATCATCTGTATGTGAGTTCGGGCGCCACAAACCTGCCTGTCAGTTTCGTTCTCGACACCACGCAACTCGCCGACGGGTTCCACGACCTGACAGCGGTCGCTTACGAGGGCTCGCGCGTGCGCACACAAACCAGCGTCTCGCGCAGCGTCTGGATTCAAAACACGCCCCTGACGGCCACGCTGACAGCGCTGTTTGCCGGGACCAACGTGACGCCCGAAACTCCACTGCAGTTTGCCGTGTCCGCCAACAGCACCAACATCGCGCGCCTCGAACTGTTCAGCCAAGCCGGTGGCATCGATCACCGCATCCAGTTCCATTGCCCAGTGGCCCCTCCCAACCCCCGTTGGCCCCGCCGCGTTCTACCGCGTCCGGCTCGCGCAGTGAGCTCCCGTGTCGTGCATGGAAACGACCAGTATTCTGATGCGGCGCTCCACCGCCGGCAATTCCTTGATCAGGTCCAACCCGCTCCTCCCGGGCGGCGTGATGTCCGCCAACACCAGGTCCGGCTTGAGGCCTGCGATGCCGCGCAACGCCGCCTCGGCACCGCCGGCCTCGCCGCAAACTCCCGGAACACGGGATGGTCTTCGACAATAAAAACGTTCTTGCGCGACGTCGATGTCTCGGCCAAGGTTCGATCTGGAATACAGTCGAAACCCATCCGGGCCGCATGAAATAGGGCAGGCCTGTTAGGCCTGCCCTTGGTGCAAGGCGCAATTTGTCAACAGAAGGCGGCTCAACGCCGAGCCCGGAGATTTGCTGTGCTCACTCGAATAGTGTTTTGCGGGGAGCCGTGCTGGAACCAAGCGAGCTTATTTAGAGCTCGGCAGCCCCAGGCGCGATCGCCGCGACCGAACACCCAAGACCAAGAGGAAGCCAAGGGCGCCCAAGCCGGCAGTTACAGTTGACGCTTCAGGAACGGCGGTAATTGACCCATTAAACGTGTTTTGGTACGGGGCGGCTGGGTCTGGGGTCGTCAATGCGGTCAGGGTGTTGTTAGGCAGTTGGGTAAACTGAAAGTTAAGAACGACTGCCCCGTGACCCGCTAACGTAGAATACAAAGCGTTCAACGTCGGGTTGATGCCCGAGCTGCACTGTGAGAACACAACATTCGCCTGCGCCAAATAGTTGATCGCTCCCGATCCTCCCGGAACAGTTTCTACATTGTTCCAAGTCACAGTGCCTGAGAGCGTATAGCTAGGGTTGCTCCAATCGTATATGGTAATCGTTCCACCGCCACTGACAGACGCAGTCTGCACGCCCTCGGCGCTGGTGTTGATTTTGCCAAGCTTCCACGGCCCGCCGCTGATCGATCCCCAACCGATGTTTATCGACGTTGCGGGATCTTGAACGGTGAATTGGTCGCCGTAATTTCCATTATTAAGTTGAACCGTACCCGGGTTGGCAAGGTGGCCAGACCCAGCAGCGCTGGGGTCGAACTCGATCGTCGCACCATCATCGTTTTCAATACCTACGATCGCAGCTTGGGTTGTTGCCGCGATGAAAGTGAGCCCGATCGTTAATATGCTAAGGACCTTTGCGATTCGGATGGCTCCGGAGCGATTCCCGACCACGCCAATTCCCAGCAGGAAGAGCACGAGCCCAAGCGCGCCTGCACCTGCAAGGCCGGTGCCGGCCTCGGGCACTGCTGTGATGCTGCCTGAGTAGGAAATATTCTTAGTCGTCTTAGTGCTTAGGGCATAAAGATTAACACCGCTGCCTGGAGTGAATGAAACATTTAGAATGGCCTTTCCAGCGCTTAGTAGAGCAAGCAGATCCGAATTACCGGCCTTCTCGCCCGAGGCCAGGTTATAAGTGTGGTTGAACGTCAGGTTCGCAGTTATGTCGCCGTGATTTCCCGGACCGGTCTCTATGCTTCCCCAAGTGAGGATGGCCGTGATGTAGCCGCCAAGGCTGTCCGTGATCTCCAGGCTTGTTGAAGTGTTGACCGCGGCGCTATCCACACCATTCTGACCAGCCGACTTTGGGCTACTGATGGGGCCATAGGAAAACGCCGGGGATACCGGCGGCGGCCCCTGGCTAGCGACGCCGAACGAACCCTGAAAGCCGCTCGAACTTGTACCCTTTGGGGTTGTTATGTCCCAAAACCCTCCCGGGCTTGCAGGATGTGGTCCGCTAGCCTTTTGCGCTGCACCTGCTACGAACTCGAAGGAAGGGCTGGAGGATATGGTGCCCGCATTGAACTGAAGATACCCTCCGGAATCGGGAGTGAAGCCAAGTGTCAGGGCTGCCTGGCTCGTGAAAGCCAGGACCACTCCTCCTGCAATAAGCAACGTAATTAGATGTTTCTTCATAATCTGCTGTTGTTGTCCGCATTGCGCTTGCCTGTCCGACTCGTAAATCGCCCGATTCTCTTCATTTGCTTTCCACTTCGCGTCCGCATTCCGTGGTTGTCTGCGGCCTGCATATTTTTCAGTGAACGGGCGCCATTTTGCCACAGAAGCCACCACGGCGTCAATGCATCTGCTGGCCGACTTTATTCACCTTTTGGACATTGCCAAAGGCGAGGCGAAACTGCAGATTCGCGCACGGCTGGCACGCTTGATCCGCGCGTTCAGTTTGGGTCTCCGTCCGAAATATGGCAAGCCATGTCCGACTTATGCACTGTGCCGCGTCTGCCGGTGATAGTCCGCTCGCATGGCTCAACTACGGCTTCGCATCCGCGCGCTTGCTATCCGCTGCATCGAACCGGGGGAGACTCTATCACTTTTGAGAGCAGAGGCTCCCAAGCAGCGGACATTGTACAACGGCATTTGGACCTCTGTTCGATTGCGCAAGGCTTTGACAATCAGTCTGTTGCACAAACCTCATGTGATGACGCTGTTTCGTAACCCATATTCCCACAGCGGACGATCCTGCATCTAGCGAGTTTTAGGACATCTTTACTCACATATTGGACACGGAAAGGATCTCGGCGGCATGACCGGCGATGGAGTTCAAGCGGCCCATTCTTTGTCCGAAATACGATAAGTTATGTCCGGCTCCTGTACTATCGTGCTCTGGGATGTGTGTTGACACCAGCCCTCTCGAACGGATCAACTGCCATTTACGCACGACGTTCTCAGCGGAGAGATGCCACTTCGTGGCCAGCCAGGCTGCGGTGCCAGCGTGCCTGATCACGGCGCTCTATTCCGTTTTTGTGCATCGCGCTTGCGGTTTTGTTCCGGCGCCAGTTTTCTCCTCACAGGTGGTCGCTCTCCGGTTACCTGTGGCTGGCGGTCCCGCTCGTTCGGCGCATAGGGCGCTTCCGCCCGATAGGCTCGGACATCCTGGCGCCACAAAGGAGCCGTGGATTGCTTGGGAGTTGGGGGCAGCCTGGCTCGCCCGGAGAGGGCGCCCCGCCTGCAGAGGGGGCCGCGCCGTTGCAGGCCGGATGCCCTCACCGGGCGCCTCACCCATGCTCGACAGGGTCAGGGCGCCTGAGGCTTTGAGTCATGGCCGCCGTAAAACCAAAAGGCAGGCCAAGCTGGCCTGCCTTTTTCTCGTAGCTGGCGGGGTTGGTATGGGGTTTACTTGCCAATCTTGAGGACGTCGGAGCGGCGACGAATGGCCAACAAGACGAAGCCCAGCGCGCCGAAACCCGCGACCGCGGTGGTCGGCTCGGGAACAGCGACAACCAGTTGATCCTGGACCGCGCCTGGAGCTCCGAGATTCAACGCCATAACGCCAAACTTCCCATTTGATGCAGCCTGGGCGTTTGCCAGCCCGCCCAACGCAGTCTCAGCGTCGCCGACGAAGTTGGCAGCCTGACCCGTCAACCCGCTTAGAGTCAGACCGTTCTCGCCCTGAAAAGCCCAGATTGCCTGCTGGAGGGCCCCAGCGCTGGCAGTGCGGTTGCCACCAGGCGAGCTGCCGTTGCCATACGTGTAATCGTAGCCGTAATTTTGCAATCCACCGGAAGCAAACTCGCTGTAGAGCCATGCAGTGCCCATTGTAACCGCCACCCCGGGCGATTGCCCTACATGGCCGTAGAGAGCGTTGAAGCTTAAGGATGCGCTGTAGCTTGAGCCCGGGGAGAAGTACTCCGTGGCCTCGATACAGAATGTTTGGAAGTACTTCTGGCCAGCCACCGCGTAACCCGAATTATAGCCCCAACTTCCAAGATCTGTGCCGTCGCTGGTCGTGCCGCTCGTGTGCGCGGTGTAAGCGTTCCAGTTCACCACGTTGTTCAGTCCGGCGTCGCCAACGGCTCTGAATTCGCCGCCGTCGCCGTAACTGTATTGGGACGTGTTGTCAACCAACGTAACATTCCCTGCCGCAATCCCGGCGAACAGGCTAGGCGCCGCCATGACGCCGGCCAAGCTCGCCATAATGCATAGTTTTCTCATCGTTTGCCTTTCCTTCTGCTCGCCTTTGCCGAAGGTTGTGCTGCGCTCGACATCAGGACCCGCAGCAGCTTTCTACGAAGCAAAAGCTTCTCGTAGCTTATTTGGGCGTTTGCCAACATCACTATTGCGACTTTTATAGATCAGCAACGACAATTGGTCCATCCCCTTACCAGACAAGTTTATTCACCTTTTGGACATGAGGGTCTTGTGCAGCCACGGTGCTAAGCAGATTGCATGAGCGCGACGGCTGAACGGCATCATTGGCGGCTTGCGCCCGTCCACGACCTTTGCGAATGTTGGGGCATGAGCTTGATTCTCTGTGCCACGCTTGACGGTCGCCGTGCCAGTGCCGGTGTCCGCTGTGCCGCTAATTACGGTGTCCTTTGCTTTCATACCGTAACGGCGGCACAAATAGCGGCACAGCAACAATCCCAAGCTCGATCAAGATCCGTAAGTCATTGCAGTTCAACGTGATTCTCTTGGTTGCCGGTGTGGCGAAATGGCAGACGCACAGGACTTAAAATCCTGGGGCCTTAAAAAGCCGTGTGGGTTCAAGTCCCACCACCGGCACCAAACTCGAAATAACACTGTAAAATCAGGCATATCCCGCATGTTTCACAATGTCCAAACATGGCAGGTGTAACCATTTAGGATAACAGATTCAAGGACATTCACCACTGTTAAAGCAAAGGCGGCCAGAGCGCCTATGGACGGCGACTGAAGACAGGGCGGGCGGGCTTTCGTGGGCGACGAGACGGCCTGGCCGTCGCCAGGAATGCGGGACGCGGCCAAAAACGGGCGCGCGTACGGGCTTTCTGGGCGCATTCGCGAGTGCTTGGTGGAGCGCCGACTTGCAGTCGGCTTTGCGCGTACCCCGTCTTCGAATTCGTTGCTCTTGGTTCGGTCTAAGCCGACTGCAAGTCGGCGCTCCGCCTGGGC
>Ga0181524_10005468_pt1 | contig 11339 bp, 10 predicted proteins | sample PEATcosm2014_Bin_34_FD_119761 | JGI IMG/M metagenome (GOLD analysis project Ga0181524, IMG submission 119761) | Peatland microbial communities from MTU Mesocosm Facility, Houghton, MI, USA - PEATcosm2014_Bin05_60_metaG | ecosystem: Environmental > Terrestrial > Soil > Wetlands > Peat | place...
CACCGACTTTGGAATCGAGAACCTCGTCGACATCATCAAAATCCATAGAGACGACCCCACGCTGCTCAAGCGCCGGGACAGAGCCGAATAGGCACGCTGCGGCCTATGCCGGATGCTTACGGCTCTGCTCTGCCCACATCCAGAGCTTGAATCACGACCAAGCCTCCGGCGCCATCCCCCCTCGCCGATTTTCAAAACGGACTCTGAGATGGGCTAGAACGAGTTCGGGTCGAGCTCGTCGCGACGCCCAAAGGCGATCGAATTATCGATAAAGTAGACGCGCTTTGGGACAAATCGATACCAACGCGCCCGGGCCAACGCCTTGACGATGGCGAGGGGCGCCAGCGAGATCGCGCCGATCACAGGGTACTTCTCTCCATATAGCCTGAGCGCCCGGGCCTCATCTGCGCCCGAGAGATCGCTTGCCGTTCCTTCGAGCTGCAAGCCTTTGATTTCCGGCCAATCGGCGTAATCCTGTTGCACCGTGGCGGCGACACGCGGATCTCGCGCAATGTTCTCGCAATGGCGGCTTGTCGGAGAGGATAGGAAGTACAGGTCGAAGCGATCGCTGACGTAGAACACGGCCGCCGCCCACGGCCCGTCACTGCCGAAGGTCGCTAGACTGGCGACGTGATGTTCGCGCAAATATTGCAACGCCCTCGCGCTCGGCCCGTCTTCCATTACGAGCGCTCAACTGCTGGATGAATGGCGCGGGGCGGCGGCATGCTTCCGGCCTCGTCTCCCTCGTTCAGGCGCTTGAGGCGATAGGCGAGTTGCGCTCGAGTCAGCCCCAGGGACCTCGCTGCTGAAGAAAGATTGCCGCGCGCTCTGTCCACTGCTGTTTCGATGAGCAAACCCTCGACTTCATCGAGCGTCATCACGCCGTTGAACACGGCCTCGCAGAGAGCCTTCGCGCTTTCAGTTCGGCTGATGTCGAGGCTGCCGTTGGTCCCCAACTCGAACTCCCCGGCGTGGTCGTCGTTGCAGGACGAAAACAGGTGGCTGACCTCGATGCGGGTTCCGTTCTGCGCCAAGATGACGCCACGCTCGACCATATTTTGCAGTTCGCGAATATTGCCCGGCCAAGGATAGGTCAAAAGAGCGCGTTTGGCTTTGTCGGTGAAACCGCGCAGCTTCTTGCCATGCGAGGCGGCATATTTTTCGAGAAAATTCTTCGCGAGGAGCGGGATGTCCTCGTTGCGCTCCCGTAAGGGAGGGATGGTGATCTGGAAAGCGTTGAGTCTGTAGTACAAGTCCGAGCGGAATTTGCCCTCCTTCACGACCTTCCGAAGGTCGCAGTTGGTGGCGGCGACGAGGCGGACATCCACCTTGCGCGTCCTGCCGTCGCCGAGCCGTTCGAGCTCGCCTTCCTGCAAGACGCGCAAGAGCTTGGCTTGCGCCGAAAGAGGCAGATCGCCGATTTCATCGAGGAATAAGGTGCCCCCGTCGGCCCTTTCAAATCGTCCGGCGCGAGACACCAGCGCTCCGGTGTACGCGCCCTTTTCGACGCCGAACAGCTCGGATTCCATGAGATCGAGCGGTATCGCCGCGCAGTTGATGGCGATGAAGGGGCCCGCGCTTCTGCGGCTTCGATCGTGCAGGGAGCGGGCGAACATCTCCTTGCCGACTCCGGTCTCGCCTTCGAGAAGCACCGTGATCTTGCTGTCCGCCGCCCGCTTCAACAGCTCGTAGGCGGCGCGAAATCCAGGCGAGTCGCCCAACATGTCCGAGGGCGCCTCGCCAATTGACGAACGCAATTGAACGACCTGCGTCTGCAATTCGATGAGCTGGTCAGCGATCGACTCGCGGTCAAAAAAACGCGTGTATTCGCTCGCATCTTCCCACTCCTCGACCGGTTTGCCGATAATGCGGCAATTGCGACTGCCCATGCCGGTGCATTCGACTTCCTTGTAAAGAATCGGCTTGCCCATGAATGCTGAAGTGTAACCACAGGCGTAGCCGATCAGCGACCAACACACGGGTTCGGGACTCGTGCCGTAATGGTGCCGATGCCATCGGCCTTCCCAGGAGTTTTCCCAGAGAAACTCGCCGTAAAACTTGCCAGTCGCGCGTTCGAGGTCGAGCCTAATCGGCGTCACCTTGACCACGCCCTCGAGCGAATGAAGCAGTGGGCCGGTCATGAACGCTTCTTTGTCGCCCGCCTGTCGAGTGAGCGTACGAGCGAGCTCGGCGTCCCGCGCCCCGGAAGCATAGCCCATGCGAGTGAACAGCCCTTGCGCTCGATTCATGCCGAGCGTCTCGATCAACTCCTTGCGCAACGAGCCCTGCGCCTCGGCGTGGATAAGCAGCATGCGGTGTTCGTGCAGCCAGATTTGGCCGGTGTCGGCGCAAAAATGGACCTGTTCGTGAAGGCCTTCGCTGGTCCGGTCGCCGACGATCCGTCCAAGGCTGCGATGTTTCGTCATCTCTATGCCTCCCAAGGATATGTCGTCTTGTTATCGAACCCGAGAGGGGACCCGCGTAGCGGGGCCATTCTTGGCGGCGGCTAAGTTGGAAATTCGCTTGCTGGTGATCCTTGTCTATCATGCCGCCGAGGGCTGTGTCTGCTTCTGTTCCCGTGGGCGCGTGCGCGGCGCCTTCGCGCCGAACGGCCATGGCGCGCGATAGGCGAGCGCCATGATCGGCTTTCGCGGCGAGTTGAGAGTCTTGGCGGCGGCGCGGTCGAGGCGCAGGTAATTCCGCGGCGATGACGAACTTTGCCGCGACCTGATATTCAGACGTGTGTTTGAGCCCCGGATCGGGGCTCCGACGCCGTCTCGATGATCGAGCGCTTCGTCGCACTTCACCAAATGATCAACTCGAGATCGGATTTTTCGAGAATTCTGACCAAATGATGAGGCCTCGCATTGCGGGTCGCATGGCCGGGGGGCGGCGTTTCGCGGCCTTTGCAATTTTCTGGCGGGCGGCGTCATGCGGGAAACGCCGACAAACGCTCGCCTCGCTGCGCCAACGCGGGATCGGCTGGGCGCAATGCTGCTTTGCAGCAAGAAATGCTGGCACAACCGATGCAAGCGCAACAGCAAGATTACGAAAAACGAAAGCCGAGGAACTGGTTCCGAAAGGCTTTCAACAGGAGGAGACGGTTATGAAATTCCCGAACCCACACGAGGTCAAAGCCAAAACGATACCCGGCACCGAAGGGTGGGAAAGGATGTATCCGTACCACTACCAGTTCGTGACCGACGATCCCGAAAGAAACAAGTACGAGAAGGAGACCTTCTGGTTCGCCGACGGATTGCATTATCCCGAGCCGCTCTATCCCTTCGATACGATCTGGGACGAGGCGTGGTTTCTCGCTCTTTCGCAGTACAACAATCGGATTTTCATGGTTCCGCCGGTGCGCGGCGTCGACCATCGCATGATCAACGGTTACGTCTATATCTCGCCGGTGCCGGTGAAGGACGGGGCCGAGATCGGCAGCCGCGTCCCGCACTTCACCGAGCGCGCCGGCTACTATTACAAGAACTGGGATGAGCTCGAAGCGAAGTGGAAGGTGAAGATGGAAGCCACGATCCGCGAGCTCGAAGCGCTGCGGATCCCAACTCTGCCTGAGATGGAGGATATGAGCGTGGTGACCGACGCCGTCGGCGAGTCTCGCGGCTACCACCTCCTCAAGAACTACGATGATCTGATCAATCTCGGCCTCAAGTGCTGGCAGTACCATTTCGAGTTCTTGAACCTGGGCTACGCCGCCTACGTCTTCTTCCTCGACTTCGTGCAGAAGCTATTCCCGAGCATGCCCTCGCAGCGCGTGACGCAAATGATCTCGGGCATCGACGTCATCATGTATCAGCCGGACGAGGAGTTGAAGAAGCTGGCGAAGCTGGCGATCGCGCTTGGGATCGACGCCACGATCGTGTCCAGCCAAAAATGGACCGAGGTGGAGGCGGCGCTGAAGAGCCAGCCCAAAGGCCACGAGTGGCTTACCGCGTTGGCCGCGGCGCGCGAACCCTGGTTCAACGTCTCGACGGGCACCGGCTGGTTCCACCACGACCGCAGCTGGAACGACCAGATGGACGTGCCGCTCTCCGGCATCAACACCTACATTGGAAAAATCAAACAAGGCGTATCGATCGACCGACCGACCGAGCATGTGCGGGCGGAGCGCGACCGCATCATCGCGGAGTATCGCGGTCTCATCGACAAGGAAGAGGACAGGAAGCAGTTCGACGAGCTGCTCGGCTGCGCCAAGACGGTGTTCCCCTACGTCGAGAACCATCTCTTCTATGTCGAGCATTGGTTCCATTCGGTCTTCTGGAACAAGATGCGCGAAGTCGCCGTGATCATGAAGGAGCACGGCATGATCGACGACGTCGAGGATATCTGGCTGCTGCGTCGCGACGAGATCAAGCAGTGCTTGTGGGACGTCGTCACGGCCTGGGCGACCGGGGTCACCCCACGCGGCGTCAAAGTTTGGCCGAAGGAAATTCTCTGGCGCAAGGGCGTCATGCAGAAGTTCAAGGAATGGAGTGCGCCTCCTGCGATCGGCACCCCTCCCGAGGTGATCCAAGAACCGTTCACCATCGTGCTTTGGGGCGTGACCAACAAGTCGCTGGCCGATTGGTCGGCGGTTCAGGAGGTCAAGGATCCCGATAGCATCACCGAGCTCAAGGGTTTCGCCGGCAGCCCCGGCATCGTCGAGGGCCGAGCCCGAGTCTGCAAGACCGTGCTGGAAGTCGGGCAGTTGCAGGAAGGAGAGATCCTGGTGGCGCCGACCACATCGCCGTCTTGGGCGCCGGCTTTCGCCAAGATCAAGGCCTGCGTGACCGATGTCGGCGGGGTCATGAGCCATGCCGCGATCGTGTGCCGCGAGTACGGGCTGCCGGCGGTGGTCGGCACGGGCCATGCGACGAAGGTCATCAAGTCCGGGATGACGCTTCGCGTCGACGGCTCCTCCGGCGTCATTTCCATCGTTCGCTAACGAGTGAGGAGCGCGGCCATGAACGGCTTGGCGGCGGCGACCGATCAGCGAGCGGACGACGAGGTGAAAGCCGGTCGTCCGCTCCTCTGCTGGTTCGCAGAATGCAGGAAGGACTCCGTTCCGCTGGTCGGCGGCAAGTGCGCCTCGCTCGGCGAGTTGATCAGCGCCGGAGTGCGCGTGCCGCCCGGCTTCGCGCTGACGACCGAAGGATGCCGACGCTTCATGGCCGAAAGCGGGATAAACCGAGAGCTCAAGTCGTTGCTCGGCAATCTCGATTGCCAGGACATGGACGCATTGGAACGCGTCAGCTCGACGATCCGTGCAACGATCGAGGCGCACACCTTCTCCACGGAAATGGAGGATCTGATAGCCGAGCGCTATCGCAAGCTCTCCGTGCTGTGCGGAATTCCGGCGGCGCCGGTGGCTGTGCGCTCGAGCGCTACGGCGGAAGATCTGCCGGGCGCGAGTTTTGCCGGCCAGCAGGACACTTTCCTCTGGATCCGTGGAATCGACGACGTGCTCCAGCGCATGCGTCGCTGCATCTCCAGCCTTTATACGGGTCGAGCCATCGCCTATCGCGCCAACCGCGGATACGTCGACGAGTTCATGGCCATCAGCGTCGGCGTGCAGAAAATGGCGAACGCCTACACCGCCGGGGTGATGTTCACGATCCACCCAGCCAATGGCGATCGCTCGGTAATCGTAATCGATTCCAACTACGGCTTCGGAGAATCGGTCGTCTCGGGGGAGGTGACTCCCGATCAGTTCGTCGTCAACAAAGTGACTCTCGATATCATCGACCGGACCATTTCGAAGAAAGAGCTTTGTTACACGGTCGATCTCAAGACGCAAAAATGCCATGCGATCGAGGTGCCCTTCGAGCGGCAGAAAGTCCAGTCGTTGATCGACGACGAGATCGCCGAGCTCGCGTGGATGGGCAAGCAGATCGAGCGGCACTACGGCTGCCCGATGGACATCGAATGGGCGGTGGACAAAGACCTGCCCGCAGGCGGCAACATTTTCATCCTGCAGGCCCGTCCCGAGACTGTCTGGAGCGAAAAGCGGCGCGCTCCAGTCGCCAATGCCGGCGCGTCGGCGATGGATTACATCCTGTCCAGCATGCTGGCGGGCAAGAAAGTAAAATGAATAACCTGCTGTATAAGTTCCAACGTTTACGGAGACATCGTAATGAACGCGCCACCGAAAGTGAAACCAATCGACGATCTTCGCAGCTACATCGCCGCTCTCGAGGCCAACGGCGAATTGCATCGCGTCAAGACCGAGGTCGATTGGAAATTCGAGCTCTGCCACGTCTCGAAGGTCAATGAGGAACAGAAGGGGCCGGCGCTGCTTTACGAGAACGTCAAGGGCTACGACATTCCGGTATTCACCAGCGCCTTCACCACCTCGAAACGTTTGGCGATTTGCCTGGAGCAAGACCCGTCGCTGTCGATGTGCCAACTCTCCAAGAAGTGGATGGAACTCACCACCAAGTCGATGGTCAAACCGCAGTTTGTCGACAATCCGCAGGTGAAGCAAAACATCGTCGAGGGCGACGCCGTCGATATCGAAAAGTTCCCTTCGCCATGGTTCTACCCCGACGACGGGGGCCGCTTCTTCGTCACTTCCGGTTTTCTGGTGACCAGGGATCCCGATACCGGCTGGACCAATCTCGGCACTTACCGCGCGCAGGTGCTGGGTAAGAACATCCTCGGCTCGCAGATCATCAAGGGCAAGCATGGCGACATGCACATGAAGAAGTACAAGGAACGGGGCGAGTTGATGCCCGCGGCCTATGTGGTGGGCACCGATCCGGTGCTGTTCCTGGCGAGCTCGACGTTGGTCAGCGCACAGACCGACGAGTACGAGGTGGCGGGCTCGCTGCGCGGCAGACCGGTGCCGGTATTCAAGTCCGACCTGACCGGACTGACGCTGCCGGCCAATGCCGAGATCATTGCCGAAGGCTGGATCGACCCGAACGAACTGATGGAGGAGGGCCCATTCGGCGAATACACCGGCTACTATTCGGGCAACAAGGGCAAGGACTATCCCAAACCGGTGCTGCGCATCAAGCGCATCCTGCATCGCAACAAACCGGTCATGTGGGCGACTACCGTCGGCAAGCCGATAAACGACATCCACATGATCCAGTCCTTAAACCGCACCGCAGCGCTCTGGCATGACCTCGAGACCATGAAAGTGCCGGGGATTCAGAGCGTTTATTTTCCGGCCGCAGCCACCGGCCGGTTTTGGGTCGTCGTGTCGGTCAAGCAAATGTACCCCGGGCACTCCAATCACGTCGGCGCCGCGGTGATCGGCTCGACCACCGGGCATTACGGCGTCAAAGGCGTCATCGTGGTCGACCACGACATCGAGGCCGATGACATGGATCGAGTCTGGTGGGCGCTGGCCACTCGCTTCGACCCGAAGCGCTCGGCCCAGATTATCGACCGTGGCCGCTCGACGCCCCTCGATCCAGGGCTGCCGATCGAAGCGCGCTACATTACCAGCCGGATCATTCTCGACGCCTGCACGCCTTACGAATGGGAGAACAAGCCCAGCGAGATATTCATGGACCGCGCCGTGTTGCAGAAGGTCTCGGACCGCTGGAACGAGTACGGCTTTGGCGGCGCAAGCCCCGTAGCCGGCATGATCAATCGACTGACCAGGCCTGAAACCAAGAAGACGGCCAAATAGCCGGCTTGCGCATGAACCTGGCGGCGATTGAAAGGATATAGCGCGACATGAACAAGAAGGGCATCGTCATCGTTTGCAACTTGGACACGCGCGGCGAAGATATCGTCTTCGTCAAGCACCTCATTGCCGCCAGGGGCCATGACCCGATCTTGCTCGATTTCAGCATGGAGGAGCCGCCGCCGTTCGCCGGCGACATCACCACCGAGCAGGTGGCGATGCGCGGCGGCCTGCCGATCGAGGTGGTGCGCGAGAAGTATCGCTCCGATAGGGACGCCGCCACCAACAATCAGATCAAGGGCGCCGCGGCGATTGTCGACGACCTCGTCAAGGCTGGTCGCGTCCAAGGCATCATCGGCATAGGCGGCGGCACGTCTTCTCTCGTCGCCACCTCGATCATGAAGCAGCTTCCCTTCGGCCTGCCCAAGCTGATGGCGTCTCCGATGGCGGCGCACCCAGCTTACATCGACAAGTATGTCGGCACTCACGACATCACGATGCACCACACGGTGCTCGATATCGTGAAAATGAACCCGCTTCTCAAGGCGCAGATCGTCAACGCCGTCGGCGCCATTTGCGGCATGGTCGAGATGACGCTCGGCCTCGACTTCAAATTCGATAAGCCCTGCGTCGCCGTCTCCTCGTTCGGCTTCGGCGAGATGGCGGTGCAGACAGCGTTGGGGATGCTCGAAGCGGCCGGCTTCACGCCCATCGTTTGCCATGCGCAGGGCAAGGGCGACAAGGCGATGGAGGAGATGATCCGGTCCAACCTCTTCCACGGCGTTTTGGATATCTGCACCGGCGGCGTCGTGGAAAACTTGTTCAAGGGCAATCGGGACCCCGGGCCGGACCGTTTGATGGCCGCCGTCGAGTGCGGCATCCCGATGGTGCTGGCGCCTTGCGGTCTCGACATCCTGTCGTATGGCGGCCGCCCGGACATGTTGGAGAAGACCAGCGACAGGCCGCAATATGTGCAAGACGCTCTGCGCGTCCAGGTGCGGACAACCGCCGACGAACTGCGCCAAGCCGCCGATGTCATCGCCGACCGGCTCAATCGGGCCAAGGGCCCATGGACCTTCCTCATCCCGCTCGAGGGCTGGTCATCTCTCGATAAGCCCGGCCGGCCGATCTACGATCCCGTGGCCGACGCCGCCTTTGTCCTTCGTTTGAAAGAGAAGCTGGCGGACCCCAGCCGGGTGAAGGAAGTCGCCCTTCACCTTTACACGCCGGAATTCGCTCGCGCGGCCGTCGATGAGTTCGTGCGCCTGTATCAGAGCCGTCAGACGCGGCAGGCGGCGCAATGATTCGCCCGCGGCCCCTGCCGGCGCCCGAGCAGGCGCTCGACGCGAGACCGTTCGAGGTCGCGACGAACTGCGCGGGTTCGCCGCGTAGCGGGACGGAAAGCGACGTCCACGCGGTCGACATCGCCATGACCGTCGCAGCGCCCGCACTCGCCCAAATTGGCGGCCATCTCGAGAGGAATGGGTCATGATCGTGGCCAACTGGATGCAAAGCAACCCGCTGACGATCGTCAGCGATGCGCTCGTTTCCGACGCAAAGCAGCTCATCAGCGAAAAAAATCTGCATGCTCTGCCCGTTGTGGACAATGGACGGCTGCGCGGTCTGGTGACGCGCGCCAACCTGCTGCGCACGGGCCATTTCGTGCTGCGCACCCAAAGCCCCGACGAATTTAGTTTCTTCGTCAACCGCCTGAAGGTGCGGGACATCATGGTTCGGAACCCGGCCACCGTGCAATACGACGACACGATCGAGCATTGCCTGCTCAAAGGGCAGGAATTGGGTGTCGCTCAATTCCCGGTCTTGGAGGGAGATACTGTCGTGGGAGTCATTTCGGCCAGTGAGATTTTCCGACTCGCGGCGCATTGCGTTGGCGCTTTGGAAAGGCACAACGGCCTGACCCTAGCGCCGCTCGAGCCAGGCCCGAGCAGCCTTGGCCGCATAGCCGACGTCGTCGAAGCCGCAGGCGCCGAGTTGCAAGCGATTTACCAGGTTGGCCGGCGTCAGAAGGAAGGGGGCGTTGCGGCGCAGTCGATCATCCTCCGTTTCCACTCCGATGACCTGCGGAGCGTCGCCTCGGCGCTCGAGGCGGCCGGATTTCCTGTTGTTGGATTTAACCGGGAACGACGCCAGCATTAGGCGCAGGTGAGGAAACGACGATGTCGGGAGCACGCAAATGAGTTCGCCGGGATTGCCGCTCGTGGTCGCAATCAGCGGCGCGTCGGGAGTGATTTACGGCGTCGAAATGCTTCGCGCGCTGAAGGAGTTGGGCCAAGAAACCCACCTGATTCTGAGCGAAGCCGCGTGCATGAATCTCGCGATAGAGACCAATTATTCGCTCGACGACGTCAAGTCCTTGGCCAATGTCGTTTACAGCAACAAGGACGTCGGCGCATCGGTCGCAAGCGGGTCTTTTCGCACCCGCGGCATGATCGTCGCGCCCTGCACCATCAAGACGCTTTCGGCGATCGCCAATTCCTTCACCGCCAATCTCATCGCGCGCGCCGCCGATGTGACTCTGAAGGAACGGCGGACACTGGTGCTGATGGTGCGCGAAACCCCGTTGCACAAGGGACATCTCGATCTCATGAGCCGAGCCGCCGACTATGGCGCAGTTATCCTGCCGCCGATGCCGGCCTTCTATCATCACCCCCAGACCATCATGGACATCGTCCATCAGAGTATTGGGAAGGCGCTCGATCACGTTGGCGTCGAGCACGATCTGTTCAAGCGGTGGACCGGGCACGACCGCAAGGCGAAACTGCATGCAGCGACTTGAGCCGATCGCCGGCTCCGCGAGCAAGCAGGGCGCAGCGCCCGAGATCGCCAACCGGTTTCGGGAACAGCTCACGACAGCCGACAGCAGGCGAAGCGACCGTGCCTGACGCAGGTTCCGCCTGCGACGCCTCGGGCATTGGCCTCACGACCGCCGTCGCCCGTCAGATCGACCTCGGCGATCGGCGGGTCGTCTGCGTGCGCAGGCGGCGGACAGGGCGTCGCCATTCTGCTTGAAAGAGCCTTCATGACCGACTCTGACGCCTCGTTTTGGACCTTCTCGCTGACAACGTTCGCGAACGCGTCAGTCGCGCACGCCTGCCTGGACCTTCAGGATGGTCTCGGCATAGACGTCAACATCCTGCTCTTCATGCTCTGGTGCGCTCGTCATCGACGTCGCCTGAGCGCTCGGGATGTCGGTAATGTCGTCAATCTCGCAAAAGGCTGGCAAGCCGATGTCGTGCGTCCACTGCGCCTCGTACGGAGCATACTCAAGCGCCCGGCGCCGAATTGGCCTGCGATCCAAACACGAGGACTTCGCGAGAGCGTGAAGGCGGCTGAGCTGGAAGCGGAACGATTGCAACAGGAAGCGATGGCGGCCTCTATTCCCGTGACTGAAATTGGGCTGCCGGACACAATCGACGCAGCGGCGGCGGCCAATCTGAAGGCTTACGCTGAGTTCGCGCGCGTTGCTTTTCCCGAGACTCATGTCGCAGTCTTGCTGAGTTGCCTCGCCGAGACCCCTCATACCAAGTCTCGTTGATCACGACCCATAGGCCCATAGAAAGTAAGCATCCGGCATAGGCCGCAGCGTGCCTATTCGGCTCTGTCCCGGCGCTTGAGCAGCGTGGGGTCGTCTCTATGGATTTTGATGATGTCGACGAGGTTCTCGATTCCAAAGTCGGTGAAC
>Ga0181524_10005470_pt1 | contig 11339 bp, 10 predicted proteins | sample PEATcosm2014_Bin_34_FD_119761 | JGI IMG/M metagenome (GOLD analysis project Ga0181524, IMG submission 119761) | Peatland microbial communities from MTU Mesocosm Facility, Houghton, MI, USA - PEATcosm2014_Bin05_60_metaG | ecosystem: Environmental > Terrestrial > Soil > Wetlands > Peat | place...
GATGTGGAGGGAAGAAGACTTGTGCGGCAGCTCACCACCGCTTCATATCATGTCACGAACTTCGACTGGTCGCCGGACTCCCTTTCTATCGCCTTTGAACACCAGCCAAGCCCCAGCGAAGATATTTGGCCTCAGAGTGATCTTTCCGAAGTTGACGTGAGAACCGGCGCGGTGCGTGTTCTGGCTGGCACTGGGGCGGCGGAAGGTGAGCCACGATATTCGCCTGACGGACGTTGGTTGGCATATATACGCACCGCCGATCCTGCTCGCTGGCCTGGTTCGGAGCACATTCTGCTTCTTCCTCGGCAGGGTGGATCTCCCCGTGACGTTACTTCCTCCTTCGACGAGGGGCCATCCCTTGCCGCCCTCGAGGTCTGGTCCTCGTCAGGTTTGATACCAAGGAAGGGCACGGGTGAGTTCCTTGGTTGGTCCTCTGACTCGTCCCGCCTCCTGTTCACGGGTCAAAAGGGCATGCGCCATCTGCTTTACGCCGTCTCCGTGGAAGGATCTGCCAAGGTTGTCTACGGTCCTGAGAACAGAGTAGTGAGGTCGGCCGGCCTCAACACAACAGGCACTAGCGTCGGCTTTTCCCGGGAGAGTTCCGATGAGCCCCCGGAGGCATTTGTCATGAACCTTGCGGGGGGCGCGCCAATCAAGGTGAGCACGGCGAACGCTGACTTGCCGAAACTCCCTCCGGGGAAAACCAGGGTTATCCACTGGAAGTCACGGGATGGTCTGGAAATCGAGGGTCTGCTGACCCTTCCATTCGCTTAGGAGTCGGACAGGAAGTACCCGCTAGTGCTGGCGATTCACGGCGGACCAATGAGTTATTTCAGTCAGCGCTTCACTGGTGAGGCGCAAGTCATTTGTCCTGTGGCGAGCTTGGCAGCCAGGGGGTACGCGATCCTCCAGCCAAATGTTCGCGGCACCGGCGGCTATGGCCAGAAGTTCCGCTTCGCTAATCTGAGCGATTGGGGTGGCAAGGACTATGAGGATTTGATGGCGGGTGCTGATTACGTGATTTCCATGGGGGTTGCTGACCCGAAACGGCTGGCCGTGATGGGCTGGAGCTACGGCGGCTATATGACAAGCTGGGTGATTACGCAAACCCCGCGCTTCAGGGCCGCTATCGAAGGTGCGGGAATAACCGACCTGGTGAGTTTCACAGGCACTACTGACATTCCTTCCTTCGTCCCGGATTACTTATCAGGGGAGTTCTGGAATGGATTCGCTCTTTACCAAGCGCGCTCGCCAATTTACCACGTGAAAGGTGTCACGACGCCCACGCTTATCTTGCAGGGAGGCAATGACGCTCGCGTACCCCCAACCCAAAGCTACGAGCTATATAACGCCCTGAAGCGCCAGGGGGTCACAACGCAGATGGTGATTTATCTGGGGGAAGGGCATTCCCCAGAGGAGCCCAAGGATGTGATGGACGTTATGAAACGTCAACTCGAATGGGTGGAAAGATACACGCGTTGAAAGGGACCAAGGAACTTCTCCTGCGAGTGCGCCGGATACTTTTGCTTTTTACTACTATCGCGGGGAGAAACTACCAGGAGGCAGGGCTATGAATCGCCGTAACTTTGTAACCGCCGCCTTCACCAACCTGGCGATCGGAAGCGCCGCGTTGCGAGGGGCCCCCGGAGGGGCAACCGAGCAACCCGTTCACGACAAGGATCCGCGTGCTACCTCGGGCGACCACATCGAACCGAGCTGGGCTGAGCGTCTCACCTTAACGGTCAGCCCACAGAAGGCTGACCTTGTCGGTGCAAACGAGAAGGTGATTCAGGCGGCCGTTGATTCGGTGGCGCGATGGGGGGGCGGAACGGTGAAAATCCTGCCGGGGACTTACCGCTTTCGCAATGCTGTCTATTTGCAGAACAACGTGCGCATTCTCGGCAGCGGGCTCGAAACGGTCATCATCAAAGAACCCTCGCTCTTGGCCAAGCTCTCGGACGATTCCGACTGGTTTGACCAGGAGATCACCTTCATGGATGCCACGGGTTTTGAGATCGGCGACGGGATTTGTATCCGTGTGAAGGACCCGGACAAAGGCGAGATCAAGGTGATTAAGCGGACTCTGGTGGCCCGCATCGGCAACCGCTTCAAGCTGGACCGCGCCCTGCGGGAAGACGTGTTTCTGCAGGGCGAGCCCAAGGTGGAGAGCCTGTTTCCCCTCTTTAGCGGCGAGAATATTGCGGACGTCACTTTCGAAAACATCGCCCTCGATGGCAATAAGGCAAACAATCAGAATCTGGACGGCAATTACGCCGGTTGTATCTGGATGCAAGACTGCATCCGCATCGCCATGCGCAATGTTACCGCTCGTAATTATAACGGCGATGGCATTAGCTGGCAGATTTGTCATGACGTGCGGGTGGAAGACTGCCACAGCCACGATCACACCGGCCTTGGACTCCATCCCGGCTCCGGCTCCCAGCGTTCCATAATCCGCGGTAACCGTATGGTCGGCAACGAGCAAGGGCTCTTCTTCTGTTGGGGCGTGCGGTGGGGACTGGCCGAGAAGAACTTTATCGAGGGCAGCAGGCTTTACGGCATCTCGATTGGGCATCACGATACTGACAATGTTATTCGCGACAACGAGGTCCGGGCGAGCGGCGAAGTCGGTATTCTGTTCCGCATGGAGGGCAGCCCGGCGTTCCAAGGGAACCGGAATGTTATCGAGAAGAACCGGATCCTTGGACTCACTCAAGATCGCGGTATCGGAATCGATATTCAAGGACGGACGAATTCGCTTACCATCACGCAGAACGAAATCCGTGAAACGGGGGCTCCAAAACAGCGCGTGGGGATTCGCATCGGACCCGAGGCGGATCGGATCACGCTGGCCGATAACCGGATCGACGGCTTCGCGGAAGCCATACTCGACCTGCGCAAGAAGAAGAGTAACGCCTGATAAAAAGGTTACAAGACCGTGAGACACCTGAAGAGTGTTTTGCTGTTGTTGACAATCAGTGCCGCGTGCTGTGCAGCTCAATCGTCTCAGACCGGACAGACCGGCGCGGGCGGCCAGCCCAAGACACTTCGGGTCTGCGCCGCGGAATCGACGCCCCGCTGGATTGACTGGCATTTGAAACCGGCTGAGGCCCTCACCGAAGTTGACAGGACGCTCGGCGGGCTGGGACGGCTGGTGCATCGGGCGGGAACTGCCGGTTGTGATGCGCTGGCGCTGCCCGAGGACAGCCTGGGTGTCTTGCACTGGGAGATGGGCAACAAAGCTTTGATGAAAGAAGTGCTGCCCCAAGCGGTCGGGTGGATGCTGGATCGCCTCGGCCGGGCGGCGGCTGCTCATCACATGTATCTCGTTTGCTCCAGCGATACGGCGGCACAGGACGGCACCTACCGCAACGCCGCGTTTTTCCTGGGACGCGACGGCAAGGAGATAGGACGCTACTACAAGGTGGATCCGACGGTCACCGAGTCCGACCGCATTCGGGGCAGTGGGTTCCCAGTCTTTGAAACACCCGACTTGGGCGGGGTGGGGATGTTGATCTGTTACGATATGGTCATGCCGGAGGCCTCGCGAAGTCTGGCCCTGGGCGGGGCCGACCTCATCTTTGTTTCGACCATGGGCGGCGCGGTGACCGCCGGCGACGCGGACATGAACCGCGCCGCCTTTCGTACGCGGGCTGTGGATAACTTTGTCTATCTTGTCGTCGCCATGCGGGGAGGTGCAGCCATGATCGTCTCTCCCCAAGGTAGGGTCCTGGCCGAAACAAGTGAATCGGGTGGGATCGCCATGGCCGACATCAACCCGTTCGGTGGCCGTGAGGGTGGCGACGCGCTGAATTCCCAGAAGGACATGCGCGCACGTCTGTTCCGCGAGCGCAATCCTGCCGCGTACAGCATCTTGACGGATCCGAATCCGCCGGTGTTAAAGAAGATTCCTGCAACGATTACCATTGAGGAGGCCGTGCGCATCGGATCGGGCACCCTTACCATCGGTGAGGACCGCTTTCAAGAGGCGGAGGCGTTGTTACGAGCGGGGAAAACCACCCAAGCCGCCCGGGCTTTCGAAAAGCTGCGCGCCGAGTTTCCCCATACATGGATCGACCGCGAGTCGCAGGCGAGGCTGGTCAAGATTCGTGCTGGCGCATCCAGCCATGGCCCACAAATGGGAGCCCACCACCCATAGCACCCATGAAAAAGACAACCTGCGCCCAATCCGGTGTACAATGCGCGTCAGCCACGTTACGTCCTGGCCCGAGGCTTCTGAGCACATCATGGGCATCGGGCGCGAATGGAGTTGTTCATGAGTAACCAGTTCTCCCTCCTGCCAAGTGGCTTGCCCGGCGCCGTTTCCCGCCGTCACTTTGTAACGGGAAGCATAGCTGCGGCTGCAACTTTAGTGCTGGCGAATTCCGCGCTCGGGCAGACCACTGCATCCGCAAGCCGGCAAGGTGCGATCAGACTCGGCTTGGTTGGCTGTGGCGGGCGCGGTAGCCTGATCGGCAAGCTTTTCAAGGAGCACGGCGGCTTTGAACTTTTCGCCGTGGCAGACTACTTCCAAACGGTAGCGGATACCGTCGGCGATGCGCTGGGCGTTGACAAGTCGCGACGCTTCTCGGGCCTCTCGGGCTACCGGAACGTGATAGACGCCGGTGTCGAGGTTGTTGCCCTCGAGAACATCCCTGCCTTTATGCCTGCTCAGGCTGCGGCGGCGGTCAAAGCCGGTTGCCATGTTTACATGGCCAAGCCTGTGGCAGCGGATGTGCCCGGGTGCCTGCAAATTGAAGCGACGGCCAAACTCGCCGGCGAAAAAAAGCGGTGCTTCTTCGTCGACTACCAGATCCCCACCGACCCGGTTAACATGGAGATCGTCAAGCGCGTCCAGAACGGCGACGTGGGGAAGATCTCACAGTTGGCCATAGTGGGATTGTGTCACGGTTTTAGCGATCCACCTAAGACCGCCAACCTGGAGAGCCGCCTACAGAAGCTGATATGGGTCAATGATATTGCCTTGGGGTGCGATTACATCGGCAATTTCGATATCCACGCGGTCGATGCGGCGCTTTGGGTGATGGGGCAGCGGCCGGTTGCCGCCGCCGGCTCATCGCGAGTGGCTCGCCCCAACGCACACGGGGACGGGCACGGTGTCTGCTCGGTGATCTACGACTACGCCGACGGCACCGTTCATAATCATCTCGGTCAGGGGTTGCCCGACATGAAGGACAGCGCTCTCGACTGTCACGTGTATGGCACAACCGCCAATGCCCTGATCAGCTATTGGGGCAAGGCGTTCCTATCCGGTGGCGCTCAGGAATACAGCGGCCAGGTCGAGAACCTCTACCACGATGGCATTGTTCGTAATATCGCCACATTCTACGAGAACGTGACCCATGGACGTTCGGAGAACCCGACCGTGAGGCGGGCGGTGGACAGCGCTCTGACCTGCATCCTGGGCCGCGAAGCCGCCAGCCGCCGCATCCGTCTGACCATGGACGATTTGATCCAGGAGAACAAACGTTTGGAAGTAGATTTAACCGGGCTGAAGGTGTGACCCGGATTGGAGATTGGAGTCAACCTCATGAAATGCAATTGTTTTGCACTCACTAGTTTCTTATGCGTATTTGCTGCTGCCGCGGCGAGCGCCCAACCCGCGGCGCCCGTAATAGAGTTGATAAAGGACAATGATCTGAGCGTCTGGCGCCAACCCACCAATCTGTGGTCAATCGTCGGCGACGTGTTCTTGTCGCCCGACGACCCTAAGGCGCTGAGCTCGAAACCTGGCACCGGGATTCTGTTCAACGGCGGTCGCACGTCCGACATCGTGAGCAAACAGGAGTTCGGAGACATTGAACTGCACCTCGAGTTCATCATCTCTAAACGCTCTAATTCCGGCGTCTATTTCATGGGATCTTACGAGCTGCAAATCTACGACAGCTTCGGCGTGGCGAAGGACCTTTACCCCGGTATCGAATGCGGCGGCCTTTACCCTCGCTGGATCAATGAAAAGGACGTCGAAGGCCATTCTCCCAATGTCAATGCCTCGTTACCTCCGGGCCAGTGGCAAACCTTTGAGGTCGTCTTCCGCGCCCCGCGCTTCAACGACAAGGGTGAGAAGATCGCCAACGCCGTCTTTGTCAAAGTCGTGCACAACGGGAAAGTGATCCACAGGCATGTGGAACTCAAAGGCGAGACCCGCGGCGGCTTCCCGGAAAAACCCATGGGGCCGCTTCGCTTGCAAGGCGATCACGGGCCCGTCGCCTTCCGTAATATTCGCATTCGGCCGGCAACGGTTAAGCGAATGGAGTGACGAGGGGCGGATTCGCAGACTGTTGGGGTCAGTGCACCTGCTAAAGCACACAGTGGGTAGCCACGGTCAGTGCTTTTCTGACCGTGCGCTTTTCTCGCGCCCGATATCCGACTGGCAAGGATACGTAATCAATCTGAATGGGGCACGTCGCCACCGTGGCCTTGTCCAAGGCAAAATTGTTGTAGCTTGACCACCGCCAATCCTCCGGCCTGTTGACCAACCCTCGACGGACAGGGGGATATTCGCTATCGCGGAATCGTCTGATCCTCGGTCGAAGATTGACGTTTACAAAGAAAATGCGGTCCGTCAGGCGCAACCGGTGCACGTTCGACATGGCGCCAGCATAGCACCTCGGACCTACACCTTAAAAGGAAGAGCCCACTACCCGCCAGCCCGCGTGGTGCGAACTTCGGGGCCCAAACAGCATCTTGAATCCTGCCTGGGTTTCGGACATCTAAGGGAAAAGGGAGGTGTAACCATGTACGCCATTATCGGTGCGAGCGGGAATACAGGAAGTGTAATTGCCGGGAAGCTGCTGGCCCATGGGGAGAAGGTTCGAGTGATTGGCCGCGATGCCAAGCGTCTGGAACGGCTTGTTCAGAAGGGCGCCGACGCATTCGTTGCCAACGTCGGCGATGCGGCTTCGCTCACCGAGGCCTTTAGCGGAGCGAAGGCTGTTTATCTCATGATTCCACCCAACCCGGCGATCCCCAACGTGCGGGAGGACCAGGAGCGGGTGAGCGATGCCCTGGTGGCGGCGGCTCAAAACGCCGTCGTGGAGTATGCCGTTGTTCTCAGCAGCATTGGAGCCGACAAGCCGGATAAGACGGGCCCGGTGGTTGGCTTGCATAACCTGGAACAGAAACTGAACGGTGTTGCCTCGCTGAAGGCTGTCTACCTTCGCGCCGGCTACTTTATGGAAAACCTCCTGCCTCAGGTCGGGATCATCCGAAATTTCGGAGTGATGGGCGGTCCGTTGCGCAGCAACTTGAAAGTGGCAATGATTGCTACGCAGGACATTGGCGCTGCGGCTGCCGAGGCGCTGCTGAAACTTGAATTCAACGGCAAGCAGGCGCGGGAGCTCCTTGGGCAGCGCGACTTGACTTACCAGGAAGTGGCGTCCGTCATCGGCAAAGCGATCGGCAGACCCGACCTCGGCTATATGCAGCTCGGGCCCGCGCAAATCAAACCCGCCTTGGCTCAGGTAGGCATGTCTTCCAACATGGCTGACCTTCTGCTCGAGATGTCAGAATCCCTGAACTCCGGATACATGGTGCCACTCGAGCCTCGCTCGGCACGGAACACTACCTCCACCTCCATCGAAACGTTTGTCGCCGAGCAATTTCTCCCCCGATTCACGGCCAAGTCCGCAGGCGCATGATATCTGCCTCAGGGCCGTATTGAAATGTAGAAATCGATTAAGGCCTCCGTGAAAGCCTTCTCGTTCTCGTGCGGGTCACCCCGGTCGTACATCAAGAAGTTGGATGCCTTGTCCGTAAGTTCGAAAGTATATATCCCGTCATTAGAAACTTTAAGGAGACAAGGGCGCAGATCGTTGGGCATTACCTTATCCGTGCTGCGAACCTCCCGGGCGGGGATCATGCGGTAATGCCCGTCCGTCCGACGCACTAGACGACGATTCGACACCAGTGCCCACGTGCCGGTTTCCCACACATTGTGAGGCTGGGAATATACCTTTGCTGTGAGCTCGTCCGGAAAGTCCTCATCCATCGCTCGCAGGAAATCGGAGCGGTTCACTCGCCCAAATGCGTAAGCCATATACCGCCGGAGCCGAGCGTCCATTTGCTTGATGAAATACGCATTGGTCGTTTTATATAAGGTGTTATGAGGGCCGTACCCAAAAGCCCCTCCCTCTTTTTCTCCCACTGCACACGGATAGAGGGCAATAGGCAAGTCGGACCGCAAAAGGCAAACGACAGCATTTGGGTCGAGCCCCACATTCCACTCCAATGAATCGGGCGAGGAAGCGCCGGCCGAAAGCTGGAGCACAGGAATGAAGCCGGGGTCCCGCGGGCCCGCTTTGTCACTCCCATACCGCGTGAGCAGAGGATGGTCGGAGATGGGCTTGCGGAACGAATCATGCGCGTCGAGAATGACCGCCCTGAGGTCGATCTCGGGCAAGCCGTAGGCCGAAACCAGATCGAAGTTGTCCCCCACGTCCTGGGAGGGATGGTAGAGGTCGGTCACATCAATGATTGGGATCGCCCTGCTCCTGTGCGATGCATCGCCGCGAACCCCCGCAGCAACTAGATTCTCGGCAAAGAGAAAAAGCGTGAGGCTAAACAGGCTAAGAAAACCCAGATCAACTCCATAATAAGAAGAGCGTAGGGCGATTTTATGCGCAAACGCACCGTTCAGACTCTTGTTTGCTGCGCATGCGCCACCCGCGACGTCGCTCAACTCCTGGATCGTCGCGTATTCGGGGACTTGGCAGCAGGAGATTCGATCCTTGCAAGGCGCCGGCGCTTTGGAATCGGCATATTAGGGATTGCGGCTTATCCCCGGCAGTCATTTCTCTCGGGAGGGTACTACAATACCTCGTGGGAAAGCAGGATGACGGACTTATTCCTCAAACACGTTTCGGTGGCTGAATCTGGCGGTGAGTATTTCCAGGTTTCGTTTGCGGACGACGAAGAGGGTGATGACAGTTACTTTCTGGTCCAGCGGCAATTCGAATCGCCCAATCGTGGGCGGCTCTATTTTGAAAGCCATATACGGACTCTTTCTGGGCATTTCAGGATAAGAAGCGCAGTGCTTGAGAGAGGCCTCTTCCGCTTGGAGATTATGTGTCAGCGACCGGAAACGGTCCAGATTCGATTTCAGGCCAGCGAAACCCAATTTAACCGGCTGAAAAAAGTTCTGAGAATCTTGCTTCCTTCGAGCGTTCTCAAGATCGAATGATCTCATTGCTTAGCCGTCAACTGGGGCAGTGCCTTGTGGCCGGCTGGATTCCGGCACTGAAGGGCGTTTCACAGGCGGAATCCTGAGGGTTCGAGCGAATTGGTATCACCGGGTGGTCCCCGAGTGCACCGTCATCCAAAGGCAGTGGACCACCGCTTCCACGGTCGTGACGATGAAGCGGGGGTGCGTCTCCCTGTGTAGAGGCAAGTCATAAATTTCCCCTGCTACCTAATTGTTCAATCAGGTCGCAGGTTCGTTCCAGGGCGATATTGTTTGCGAGGTCTGCGGCGCGGCGCCGGCAGTTCTCCTCGACGGCCGGTGATTCCAACAAGCAGTGCAACCGGTCGAGAACTATTCTGATGCGGTAATTCTTCGGTAGTAGCATGTCTCCAGCGCCCAGCCTGCGGACTCGCACGGCGTTGTCGGGCTGGTCGTGTGCCAGCGGGACGATGAGTTGGCGGACCCCTGCGGCGAGTGCCTGCGCAACAGTCCCGATGCCGCCGTGATGGACGAAGGCCGCAGCGCGTGGCAGCACCTGGCTGAACGGCACGTAGTTGAAGTGACGGACCCCGTTGGGGAGGCTCGCGGGCAACTGTTCCGGAAACTGTGTGAGCAAGATTCCCCGCCGCCCGCTCCTGCGACAGACTTCTGCGGAGACCCGGAAAAACTCTGCATCCTGGGTCATGGCTGAGCCCGCGGTGAACACGACGGGCGGTGCGCCGCTGCTCAAGAACTCTTCCAGGCCGGCAGGGATTTCGAGTGCATCACTTTCGTCGTAAAGCGGGAAGCCCGTCAGGTGGACGTTGGGAGGCCAGTCGGGCTGGGGCGGAGCGAACCAGTCGGGAAAGAATCCCACGACGAGTTGCGGCGAGTGCATCCATTGATGGAAGACGCGCCGGACCGGTGGCAGACCCAACTCGGCGCGGAAGGCGTTGATCTGCGGTGCCAGCAGGCGGTCGATGACAAGCCAGTCCGCGGTGCGCAGATAAAGTCCCCTCAGCGAGCAGGGCAGCCAGCCGAGGATGTCGGGAAAGCCGAACACGGGGGGGTGGTGGACGCTGCGCAAAAGCGAGGGCTGCAAATGCACGGTCGCCACCGCGACGCCGAGCTTTTCCTGTGCGAGGCGGGCGCCCAATACAAATCCCGAGGCCGCGACGACCAAATCTCCAGATTTTTGGTGGTCCGCGATGAGATCGTAGATCTGCCGCATGAGGGGCAGCATCAAGCGCCGCGCCACCAATACGAACGATCGGTAGGGATGCCAGAGGTCCGGATCACGGAGGGTTTGGTAATAATCCTCTGCGGTTCCAAACCCCACGAACGGCAGGCCCACGCGCCGCGCCAGGGTTTCGAACACAGCGGCCGCGACCAGAATAACCCGGTGCCCGCGCCGGCTCAGAGCCAGTGCCAAACCGACGTTAGGGTGAACGTCACCCGCGCTCCCCGGCGCAACTACCAGTACAGTCATGGAAGCCCTCGTTAAATAGAACTCGGAACGCGAGGCCGCCCTTCCCCACTATAACAGCAAGTGTCTTGCGAACCCATATCGGGATCAGAGGACGGACACAAAACAACCAACTGCTCCGTCGCGATTGCTCTCCGTGTGGAATGTGACCGCTTGGCTGATCGGTCGCAAATTGCTGCAATTCAGCCAACTTCAGCAGAGGTTGGGATCCAGCCTGATAAGCCGCGTGGCCGTCAACTGCCCCACCGCTTGGCGCAGGCTGGATCCTGGTGTGGAAGGGCGTTTTTCATTCCCAATCCGGCGAAGTCCCCACTCAGCATAGTTTCCGAGTGCCGTCAACGGGGCACAACCGCAATGGGGAGAGCGAAGAGCACCTCTCCTGTTTGCCGAGCAAACGTCCGCAGCTATCTGGCTCGCCTGCGCAGTTACTGCAGCCTCGCGTACTCCGCCTTCGCTTGCTTAAGAATGGGGACGGTGGGGTCGGCGTCTTTCCAGAGCGTGAGGAATTCCTGATAGGTCGTCCCGGCTTTGGCGGTGTCGCCCTGCATGGCGTAAGCGCGTGCCAGTCCCAGCCGCTCGACTTACGATGGGACTCCCCCTATCCTTTAACATCGCTTTGCGGGTGATTGTTGCCAGCAGGGTCAGCGTGTGCTAACTTGCCAGGCATGAATC
>Ga0181524_10005473_pt1 | contig 11337 bp, 12 predicted proteins | sample PEATcosm2014_Bin_34_FD_119761 | JGI IMG/M metagenome (GOLD analysis project Ga0181524, IMG submission 119761) | Peatland microbial communities from MTU Mesocosm Facility, Houghton, MI, USA - PEATcosm2014_Bin05_60_metaG | ecosystem: Environmental > Terrestrial > Soil > Wetlands > Peat | place...
GTCATGGAATCAACGTGGATGCGGAAGAAGAGCGTGGCAATCGAGTCATCGCCCAATTTGAGCTGACGCTCGGCCAATGCGTTCTGGCACCAGCTGTGGCGCTTCGCTAACAGCGTGCGTGCACGGTCCCGCTCCGACGTATATTGGGGCTCGGGCAATTCCTGGTAGCGGCCGTTGGCAATCACGCTCATCCACTGAGACTGGTTCGTGATCTCGTCAACTTCGAGACAGACGTTCGGATTCCTCCGCATCCATTCGGTCTTTTGCCCAAAGGTCGAGAGGACGTAAATATAGTCAGGCTCGTACACAAAGTATATGGGCACTACGTACGGTTGGTTATTGAGCGAGCAGCCAAGTCTTCCGAGCGAAGCGTTCGCCAGAAATGCGCCAGATTCTGTCTCAGTCATTTCATTGATCACCATAGTCCCACTCCTTTCTACCCAATAAACACTTATCTAACTCGACGAGCACCTCGACCGCCGGTGGCGGCCAGCAGTCATCTTCGTTTCCGACTGCTTCTTCCTCACGGCCGCCGACCTGTGCCGATTGGAGTCGTGAGTTTTCTCGTATCGATTTAGACGTTTCGAATGAAGCCTTCATGCCCCGACTTCCTGATTCTCCAGCGCCTGCACTTTAGCCGCTCGTCGCCGGTGGCGCGGAGCGCCGTTGAACTGAGAGGCCAGGAAGGTTTCGATCAGTTCCCATGCGAGTGCCGCCCCAATCACTTTTCCTCCCAGACAGAAGACATTCATATCGTCATCTTCGACACCCTGATGAGCGGAGAAAACATCATGGATGAGCCCGGCACGCACTCCGGCAACTTTATTCGCGGCGATGGACGCACCCACACCGCTGCCACACAGCGCCACCCCACGTTCAACCTCCTTGGCGGCGACGGCTCTGGCCATGGGGATGATGAAATCCGGGTAGTCATCTCCGGGGTCGAATTGATGTGCGCCGAAGTCCACAACCTCGTAGCCCGCGCCACGGAGCTTCTCCGCCACCTGTTCTTTCAGGGCAAAGCCTCCATGGTCCGATGCGATTCCTATGCACATCATGGTTTCCTCTTGGCCTGCTCGAGCAGTTGATGAGTTGTCCAAAGAACGAAGGTTCGCTCGGACCCAAAGGAGAACTCGTCGACTACCCCTTGAGTTGTTTACTTTGGCAGTCCTGATGCTGGCATTGGCATTTTAGCCTCGAAAGTCCTGTTGCATCGGCACAGGCGGCACTGCAGTGTTTTGTTCCCTCAACGGGTGCACGTTGCAAGCGGGATGTGCGCACTTGGTCGTTGATTTCATGTGATCTCCTTTGGTCGACCGGGCATTCTTTCAGAAGAGTCTGTAGTGATGAGGCCTCGTCGCGTTGAAGGGATTCAGGACTCTGTCCAGCGGCAGATTTGCGTTCGCACACATAGGACAGGTTTGCACTGGCGGCGACCGCAATCTGTTCCGTTTTGCTCATTGCTGACATCTATCTGCGAGTTAGTCTTGAACACGCGTCGCCGTATCGGTGCTGCTTGCGACAGCTCTCTAAGCGACCAAGGAGAGGAGTGAGCATGGATACGCAGTGATCGTTCCTTGATCGTCACGGTCGAGGTCAGTTTGAGACGGGTGAGCTGTCCTCTTGGTTCCCCCTTGCCAGTCCGATCGTGCTTCATTTCCACCAGGTCCTCCTCTCTCTTCTTGAGCAAAACTGCACAGATTCGGCAGCAGCACGGAAAGATACTGTTTGCAGCACTCCCGCTGTGGGTGGCGGCCGCTATGACATCCACCAGATATGTGTCCGCCCAGCCTGGCCTAGCACTAGCCACCCGTGGGAGTGATCGCCATGCCAGAGCATTGAGCAGCGATTGGCCGAGATTCCCGAGCTGGTGTTGGCGGAGGTGTCCGCATGGAGAAGAGTTCAACCGCGTGAACGAACCCTATCCAGTACCGCGGTTGACGTTCTGCGGAGTAACGGGCCTGAAGCAAGGCCGGCATGGACCTGCAGATGAGAACTGAACCACCCTCTTCGAATCATGGCGCCGTCGTTTCCGTGCGCGGCAGCGTCGTCGATGTGCGGTTTGAGCGGCACTTGCCACCAATCTTCTCGGTGCTGCGCGCCGGAGCTGGACAAGAGATCGTCGTCGAAGTCATGACACAGCTTGATGCGCGTCGTATACGGGGAATTGCCTTGACGCCCACGCAAGGTTTGGCCCGAGGAATGCCGGTCGAGGACACGGGCGCCCCGCTGCAGGTGCCGGTCGGTAAGAAGATCATTTCGCGGATGTTCGACGTGTTCGGTCACGCCATCGACCGACAGCCGGAGCCCGATGATGTGCAATGGAGAACCGTCCATCGAGCACCACCGCCGCTGTCCGAGCGTTCCACCAAGTCCGAGATTTTCGAGACTGGCATCAAGGCCATCGATGTGCTCGTGCCGCTGGAGCGCGGCGGCAAGGCGGGCTTATTCGGCGGCGCGGGCGTGGGCAAGACTGTGCTGCTCACGGAGATGATCCACAACATGATCGGGCATCAGAAAGGGATGAGCATTTTTTGCGGGATCGGGGAACGCTGCCGCGAAGGCGAAGAGCTCTACAGCGCCATGAAAGCAGCTGGCGTTCTTCAGAACATGGTAATGGTCTACGGCCAGATGAATGAGCCGCCGGGCAGCCGGTTTCGGGTGGGGGATGTGGCGCTGACGATGGCCGAGTATTTCCGCGATGACGAGCATCGAGACGTTCTCTTGCTGATCGATAATATTTTCCGTTTCATCCAGGCTGGCATGGAAGTATCCGGCTTGATGGGCCAGATGCCGTCGCGGCTTGGTTATCAACCAACGATGAGTACCGAGTTGTCGGGGCTGGAGGAACGCATCGCCAACACAAATGCCGGAGCCATCACGTCGATCCAGGCGGTGTATGTACCGGCCGACGATTTGACCGACCCGGCGGCGGTGCATGTGTTCTCGCATCTCTCGGCTTCGATCGTGCTCTCGCGCAAGCGAGCGAGCGAAGGACTTTATCCAGCCATTGACCTGCTCCAATCCAGCTCGAAAATGGCGACGCCCGGCATCGTCGGCGATCGGCACTACAAACTGGCACAAGAAATCCGGAAGACCCTGGCGCAGTACGAGGCCCTCAAGGATATCGTCGCCATGCTCGGCCTGGAACAGCTTTCCCCGGAAGACCGTAACGCCGTCGCTCGCGCCCGGCGGCTGGAACGCTTTCTCACACAGCCGTTTTTCACTACCGAACAGTTTAGTGGCATCAAAGGGAAGCTTGTCAGTCTTAAAGACTCGCTCGATGGCTGCGAACGCATTCTGCGAGACGAGTTCAAAGATTACCCGGAGAGCGCGCTCTATATGATCGGAGCGATTGGCGAAGCGAAGAAACCGGAGCCGAAAACCGAAACAAATACGGAACCGAAAACGGAATCGAACAAGAAACCGAGAATCGAAACGAAACCCGAGACGACAACAGCACCGAAATCAGAACCGACAACAGAGCCAGCGAAGGCCCATGAATCTTAAGATCCTGCTTCCGTTCGAGATTTTCGCGGAGAAAACGGACGTATCGCGCATCGTTGCCGAGACTCGCGAGGGGTCGTTCGGAATCCTGCCTCACCGCCTCGACTGCGTTGCGGCGCTTGCGCCCGGGATATTGACTTACGAAACAAAAGAAGACGGAACGGTTTACCTCGCCGTCGATGAAGGCGTGTTGGTCAAGGCCGGCGCGGATGTGCTCGTCTCCGTGCGCCACGCCATCGGCGGAACGAATCTCGGCCAGCTCCATGAAGCGGTGAAACGCGAGTTTCTGACGCTCGACCAAAGCGAGCGCAACGTTCGCGCTGCGATCGCCAAAATGGAAAGCGGTCTTATCGGCCGGCTCGTGGAGTTTGAACATGGTCGATGAGCTGCCAAATCAACCCTCGAAAGAGGAGACGGAATTCGTGCGGCAGGTGACCGCGAAGGCTACCCGCAAGCTCAGGGTGCAACGGGAAGGTAAGCAGGGAGTCTGGTTTGGTCTCGGCATGTCCGGACTTATTGGCTGGTCCGTCGCGGTACCGACGCTTCTGGGCGCGATGCTCGGCCTTTGGCTGGACCGACGCCATCCGGGAAATCGTTCCTGGACACTTATGCTCCTAATTGCTGGATTGTGCATCGGCTGTGCCAATGCCTGGCATTGGGTGGCGCAGCAGGACAAGGCCATGCACGACGAACCAGAGGAACACAAATCGGAGGACAAGAAAGAGGATAAGAAAGAGGATAAGAAAGATGAGTGAAACATTGGCTCTCGTCTCCGCTCTTGTACTGCCGCTGCTCGCTGGCGTTTTGCTCGGTATGTTTTTCTTTGGCGGCCTTTGGTGGACAATTCGGAGGGGCGTTTCGTCCAAACAGCCGGCGGTGTTGTTCTTCTTCAGCCTGCTACTGCGAACAGGGATTGCACTGGCTGGGTTTTATTTTGTCGCGCGAGGCGATTGGCGCAGAGTGCTCTCTTGCCTGGTTGGATTTATCCTGGCGCGCATCCTGGTGACTTGGCGTACCCGCGTGCCGATTGCAAACGCGAAGAGGGCTCAGACTGTCGGTGAAGTATGCCGGTAAATCTCACATCCGATCAGCAGATTCTGTGGCAGCACGGCTTTGTGAAACTGAACGGAACAATCGTCACGACGTGGGCGACGATGATCGTGATGTCGTTGGGCGCAAAGCTGATCACCCGCAAGCTCAAGACTGAAGGCGATATCTCACGCTGGCAAGGCTCCCTCGAAATCGTCGGAACTGCAATGGAAGAACAGATCAAGGAAGTGGGCCTGAGCGAGCCCGCAAAGTATCTCTCCTTTCTGGGCACGCTCTTTCTGTTCGTTGCGACGGCCAGCCTCGGTACGGTGATCCCAGGTTATAAGCCGCCGACGGGTTCACTTTCGACCACCGCGGCGCTGGCCCTGTGTGTGTTTGTCGCCGTACCTCTGTTTGGCATCCGGGAGCAGGGGTTCGTTGCCTACCTCAAGACCTACACGAAGCCGACGTTCATCATGCTGCCGTTCAATATCATCAGCGAAGTATCGCGCACGCTGGCCTTGGCGGTTCGTTTGTTCGGCAACATGATGAGCGGGGTAATGATTATCGGGATCTTGCTCACGATCACGCCCTTTATCTTTCCAATTTTCATGACCGTGCTCGGGCTGCTCACCGGCATGGTGCAAGCCTATATCTTCAGCATTCTGGCCACAGTCTACATTGCAGCCGCGACCCGCATACCGAAACTGAAGGCGGCCGTCGTTCAAGCCAAGCGAGATACGAAAACTTTGAAGGCGCAACATTAGCGATAAGAAGGACTCCTATGGATAGCGTCACCGTTGTCGCAGTCGCATCAGTCGCCACCGCCGGCATTACCACCGGCATCGGTTGTATGTGTCCGGCGCTCGGAGAGGGCCGGGCCGTCGCCACCGCCCTGACTTCGCTGGCACAGCAACCCGACGCCTCGGCCACGATCACTCGGACGTTGTTCGTTGGTCTGGCGATGATCGAGTCGTTGGCCATTTACTGTTTTGTCGTCTCGATGATTCTCATTTTCGCAAACCCGTTTTGGAGTCACGTCATCGCTCAAACCGGAGGGAAATGAGCCATGCTCATCGACTGGTTCACCGTCGGGGCACAGGTACTGAACTTCCTCATCCTGGTTTGGTTGTTGAAGCATTTCCTCTACAAACCTATCCTCAACGCCATCGACGCGCGGGAGAAGCGCATTGCCGCTGAACTTGCGGATGCCGATGCGAAGAAGGACGAGGCACAAAAGGAGCGCGACGACTTTCAAAACAAGAACAAAGTGTTCGATCAACAGCGCAGCGCTCTTATGGGTAAGGCCGCGGACGAGGCGAAAGTCGAACGCGAGCGCCTCCTCGCCGAAGCGCACAAAGATGCGGATACCTTACGGGCTGTGCAAGCGGCCGCATTGCGAAATGACCAAAAGAGGCTGGGCAGTGCGATCACTAACCTAGCAAAGCAAGAAGTCTTTGGAATCGCGCGAAAGACGCTCGCTGATCTGGCTACGGTCAGTCTCGAAGAACGCATGGGAGAGGTGTTCACGCGCCGCTTGCGCGAAATGGACGGGAAGGCCAAGGCGTTACTAGGTGCAGCCCTCAAGTCGTCGTCTGAACCGGCCGTCGTGCGGAGCACCTTTGATCTGGGTGCCGCTCAGAGAGCCGCCATTCAAAATGCGCTCAACGAAACCTTCTCGGCGGAAATCCATATCCGGTTCGAAACCTCGCCAGATTTAATCAGCGGCATTGAACTCACCACGAATGGACAAAAGGTGGCGTGGAGCATCGCGGACTATCTGGCCTCGTTGGGAAAGGGCGTCGACGAACTCCTGAAAAAGAAGGACGAGGCTGCAGCGGCAGAAGTGAAAGCTGAGACCACGCCAAAAGTAAAAGCCGAGCCCAAGCCAGAGACAAAAACGGAGCCGAAGCCGGAAGCGAAAATTGAGCCAAAGCCGGAAGAGAAGGCCGAACCGAAGCCAGAAGTGAGAGCTGAGCCAAAACCTGAAGCGAAAGCTGAAACCAAGCCGGAAGTGAAAGCTGAGCCCAAGGCAGAGGCAAAAACTGCGCCGAAGCATGAGGCAAAAATCGAACCAAAGCCGGAAGCAAAGGCCGAACCGAAGACAGAAGCGAAAGCTGAGCCGAAGACAGAAGCGAAAGCGGACTCCAAGCCCGAAGCTCCTAACCCAGAAACTGTGAGCGCATGACGATGGAACCTGAAAGCCTCCAGCACGATTTCGACAGCGTGTTCGCTGGAATAAGGCAAGTGCGCGAAGCCTTCACGCCGCGACTCACGCTGCGCGAAGTGGGCATCGTCACAAATGTCTCCACTGGAATCGCCACGCTTTCAGGCCTACCCGGCGTGGGGTATGAGGAGTTGGTGAGATTCCGTGGCGATCTGTTGGGCATCGCATTCAACGTGGATGAGGACGAAATCGGCGTGATCCTGCTCGGCGAATATCAGGATTTGCACGCGGGCGACGAAGTCGAACGCACCGGCCGGGTCATGGACATAGCAGTGGGAGACAGTTTGCTGGGACGGGTGATCAACCCCTTGGGCAAACCGCTCGATGGCAAAGGCCCGGTAGCGGGGGACCAGCGCCTGCCGGTCGAGCGCCCGGCACCGCCCATCATGGACCGCGCGCCCGTAGTCGTGCCTTTGCAGACGGGACTGAAGGTTGTCGATGCGCTCATTCCGATCGGACGTGGGCAGCGCGAATTGATTCTCGGCGATCGACAGACGGGCAAAACGGCCATCGCGATCGACGCTATCTTGAACCAGCACGGGCAAAATGTGCTCTGCGTTTATTGTGCGATCGGTCAGCGCGCCTCCGCCGTCGCCAAGGTGGTGGCCAACCTCCGCGACAAAGGTGCAATGGATTACACCGTGGTGGTCGTCGCCGAAGGTAACGATGCGCCAGGCCTTGTCTATATCACGCCCTACGCCGCGACGAGCATCGCCGAATATTTCATGGAAAAGGGCCGCGATGTGCTCATCGTTTACGACGATCTCACGCAACACGCACGCGCCTATCGCGAGCTTTCCCTGCTGCTCCGTCGTCCGCCCGGGCGCGAAGCGTTTCCCGGCGACATCTTCTACATTCATTCGCGAATGTTGGAACGGGCGACGCATCTCAGCAAGGAGCGCGGAGGGGGTTCTCTCACCGCGCTTCCCATCATCGAGACCGAGGCGCAGGATATCTCCGCCTACATTCCGACCAATCTCATCTCCATCACGGACGGTCAAATCTACCTCTCGCCCACGCTTTTCGAACTGGGGATCCTTCCCGCGGTAGATGTCGGCAAATCCGTTTCGCGCGTGGGCGGAGCGGCGCAACGAGCCGCGTATCGCGCTGTCGCCGGCAACCTCAAACTCGCCTACTCGCAGTTCGAGGAATTGGAAACATTCGCGAAGTTCGGCACTCGTCTCGATGAATCCACTCGCAAGATCATCGATCACGGACAGCGCATTCGAGCTTGCCTCAAACAACCGGAATCGCAGCCGGTCTCGATGATCGAGCAGATCACCGTGCTTCTGGCTTTGACGGCGAACCTGTTTGACCCGGTGCCTATCGAAAGGGTGAGCGATGCGGAGCAGGCAATACAGAAAGCGACGTCGGACATCCCGGCGGACATAGCGGGGCGACTAACGTCAGCTGACAAATTGAGTGACACCGACCGAACGGCGATTCTGGAAGTTACCACGCGTGCGCTTGCTCCGTTCCAGCCCGCACCTAAACCGAAACCAGCCGAACCCAAACCTGACGCTGCATCCAAATCCACTGCTAAGCCGAAACCCCCGGCCAAGGCTTCGCCATGAGCGGCACATTGGAGAGTCTGCGTCGAAAAATCGACGGCGCGGGGGATCTCGAAGGTGTGGTTCGGTCGATGAAGGCGCTGGCGGCATCCAGCATTGGACAATACGAGAAGGCAGTTCAATCGCTCGACGACTACTATCGCACGGTGGAACTCGCATTGGTCGCGTGTCTCCATCAGGCCGGCCCGGTTTCGCTCGGGGAGGGAAAACGCCCGCCGCAGGAGCGCGCGATCGGCGCGGTCGTGTTCGGTTCGGACCAGGGTCTTGTCGGCAGGTTTAATGAGGTAATCGTGGAATTCGCCGTGCACGAGCTCAAAACATTGCCTGGCAAAATAACGAAAATCTGGGCGGTCGGCGATCGCGCTCACGCGCTCTTGGCGGACACCGGTCTGGCCCCGGTCGCCCTGCTATCGGTTCCGACTTCAGTCAATGCCATCACGGCCCTTATCGGTCAGATCCTTATCGAAGGCGAGGAGGCTCTCGATCAGGGCGATGTTGGGGAGGTCTATGTCTTCCACAACCACCCGAAATTCGGAGCCGTTTACGAGCCCGTCGGCGAGCGGCTGGTGCCGCTGGATCACACCTGGCAAAACAAGCTGGCCGCAATGGCGTGGCCAACAAAGAATTTGCCGGAGGTCATCGAAGGAGCCGAGTCGGCGCTTCAGGCTTTCGTCCGAGGATACCTCTTTGTTCTGCTTTTTCAGGCCTGCGCCGAATCCCTTGCCAGCGAAAACGCCAGCCGTCTGGCGGCGATGCAACGCGCGGAAAAGAACATCGAAGACATTTTGGAAGATCTAAACCGCACCTTTCGCCGTGTTCGACAGGAATCCATCGATGAAGAGCTGTTCGACGTGATCTCCGGCTTCGAGGCGCTGACGGGAAGCCCACGCCACGCCTAAGTCCTGAGCAAAAGTACAAAAACTCCACATCTCCGCACCAGAATACTGTTTCCGAGAGTGAATATTCCCAGTAGATAAGGAACCACCGTTACTTCTCTCTCTTAAGCTGCCTGCCGATCGCTTGCAATTCCTGCCGACGCTTCTCGGTGGTCTTGGGATAGGCCATTTTGAGGTCCTTCAGTGCATCGAGGACAATGCGGGAAACAATCAAGCGTGCGTTCTCCTTATCATCGGCGGGAACGACGTACCAGGGCGCGTGATGGGTGCTTGTCGCGTTCAGGCAATCCTCATACGCTTCCATGTAATGCTTCCAGTATTTCCTCTCGTGATTGTCGGAGGAGCTGACTTTCCAGTTCTTGTCAGGCTCGTCAATGCGCGCCAGAAACCGTTTTCGCTGCTCTTCGCACGAAAGGTTTAGAAATATTTTAATGATCCGTGTTCCATTGTGATAAAGGTGGCGCTCCAAGTCCACGATGGAGCGATACCGTTCCTTCCAGACGGTTTTCTCGTCGCGCAATGCTTCGGGAAGCCGCTGGGTGCGAAGAATCTCCGGATGCACCCGAACGATAAGCACTTCTTCGTAATAAGAACGATTGAAGATGCCGATCCGTCCGCGTTCGGGAAGGCGACACGTCGTGCGCCAGAGAAAATCATGCTCCAACTCTTCGGCACTCGGTTGTTTGAAACTGCAAACATCACAGCCTTCGGGATTGACTCCGGACATGACGTGCCGGATCGCGCCGTCCTTGCCAGCTGAGTCCATCCCCTGAAAAATCAGGAGTAGCGCATAGCGGTTGGACGCGTAGTGAAGCTGTTGTAGTGCGCTCAACTCTGCAACGTGTTCTTCCAGAAGGGTTTGATATTGCTCCTTCGTCTTGCAAAAGGGCTTCACGATCGTCGCCCATTTCTTGAGGTTGACCTTTTTCCCGGTCCTAACTCGGAAATCCTTGGAATGAACTCTCATCTTCTTCCTTTCGACCGAGTCCGCTGTGTTCGCGGCGTTTATTCATGCCTCGGTAGCCTAAGCTGGTCCGCGGTGGACTTCATCATGAGTATTCCTTCTGGCGTGGCTATGCTGCCGTTTTGGCTGAATTCTCTTGAGTTCGCGACGCACTGATCGCCGCCTGGGCGATGGCCAGAAACTGGTCGGCCATCAGGCTTGCGCCGCCGATGAGGGCGCCGTCCACGCCGTTTCGGCAAAGCAGCGCGGCGGCGTTCTCCGGCTTGACGCTACCGCCGTACTGTATGGCAAGCGCCTGAGCCGAAATCTCTCCAAACATCTGTCCGAAGCGGCGGCGAATGCCGGCGTGCGCGTCCTGCGCCTGCTGTGGAGTGGCATGGTGTTCGAGATTGCCGATGGCCCAGACCGGTTCGTACGCGATGCTCAAACGCATGAGAGTATCCGCTGACAGGCCGTCTAATCCGAGGCTGAGTTGCCGGTCGAGCAGCGCTTCAGTCTGATTGGCCTTACGCTGTTCCAGGGTCTCGCCGACGCACAGAATCACGTCGAGGCCGGCGGCCAGGGCAACCCGTACCTTTTGATTGATGAACGCGTCGGATTCGCCCAGCTTGTACCGACGCTCGCTGTGTCCGAGGATGACGTATTTGCAGCCGAGATCGAGGAGCATCGTCGGACTAACCTCGCCGGTGAACGCGCCTTCCTTTTCGGGATAGAGGTTCTGCGCTCCAAGCGCGACGCGGGTGCCCTTGAGAATCTCCCCGACAAGGGCCAGGTAGGGGAAGGGCGGACAGAGGGAGACGGATACTCGCTCCTCCATGCCCATGCCATCCACCACTGCCTTAGCCAGCCGCCTGGCCTCGGAGGCGTTCGTATACATCTTCCAATTACCCACGACGAATTTCTGACGTATGGCCGGTCTCATTGAACGCTCCCGGCGTGTTTCACCGACGCAACGCCAGGCAGCGCGGTCTCCCGTTGGTCGCTCTCCATCGCGGCGTTGTATTCGCCACGGCGCGCAGCCCGGTTGCATCTGGCTCGATGATTGAAAGCTTGCTGTGCCGCCGAAACGTTGGCCTGCTTGCCGTGCCAAATCTCCAACGCCGGTTGCTGGATGGCGCGGGCGAACGAAAACGCCAACGCCCA
>Ga0181524_10005477_pt1 | contig 11332 bp, 10 predicted proteins | sample PEATcosm2014_Bin_34_FD_119761 | JGI IMG/M metagenome (GOLD analysis project Ga0181524, IMG submission 119761) | Peatland microbial communities from MTU Mesocosm Facility, Houghton, MI, USA - PEATcosm2014_Bin05_60_metaG | ecosystem: Environmental > Terrestrial > Soil > Wetlands > Peat | place...
CGGTCGTCGAAACCGCGCGAAGACGATCCGTCCACGCCATCGACGCCATCCGCCTGACCCTCCAGGGCCGCTCCCTCCCTTGCGTCGCTTGAACGCGACAACGCGGGACGTGAGCAATTACCGAAATTCTGCAATTCGCGTCCCCGTAATGCCCGTAATGCCAAGAGCTATGGCGTGAGCGTCAGCACGATTTCGAGGCTACAGGGTATCGCTTACTCACCCGCATCACCCCATGAAAAAAGACGCGAGACGATGCCAATAGCCTGTAGCACCGCTGCGCATCCAGCACATCCAGCCGCGTAGGCATTGAGACGACCTTGGTGAATTAGCGCGTCAACAACCCGTGTAAGGTCGCTTCCGAATATATCCATACCTCCTTGGCTTTTCATCGCTGCGGCGACTTGATCGGGGGTGACGTCGATGGAAGCTTTGAACCAAAAAATCGCGGCAGCTATCGCAAAGAGTGCGCTGAAAACTTGGACAACAAAAGAGAGTCGTGACATCCTGTTTCCTCTGTGTGAAAAGTTATTATTATAGCACATGCTTTTGATCGAAAAATCCATTGCCTGTGCAATGCTTATTCCATTCTGCTACATCTTCGGACGAATGCGTGGGGGTAACCGTTAAATATTTTCGTACCATCCCCCCGAAAACGTTGCGCGCGCGAAATTCAGCACAAATTAATGTGCCGTCTTCATTTGAATATAGATCATCCCATTGGAGAGAATCCGGATCGTTTAGGCCGCGCTTCACTGCGGCGACGACCAGACCGGCCGCTAATCCCCGTTTCCGCCAAGCGGACTCTTCGGCGGCTTTCGCGGATTGCTTGGCCAAGTCTGCCGCCTGATCGGCCTTCTCTCTTGCTGATTCCTCGGCTCGGTCGGCCTGCAATTTGGTTTTTGCGTCTGGATATCCAGCTTCCCTTGCTGCGCGCTCAGCGAGCGGGATGGTCGCCAAACCGACCGCGACGAAGCCGATGAACGCCAACAAGGCCAACCATGCGGCGTTCCGGCGCAACGATCTTTTCAGCAAGGCGATCACAGACGCGACAAAGAGAAGGGCAAGGCATACATCGAGCGCGCTCAGCGCCTTCACCCAAAAATCCATGACCGGCCCCCGCTTCGTATCATCGCCATCCGGCTCCCATCGCTAACGCGGTTGCCTGCCCTCGCGGTACGAAGGCCGCGCCCAAAGGGAGGCAAGACCGATGGTCATCTTCGAAATTTCTCGCGCCGAACCTCAGCATATTACCCTCACCGTGCCGGACAAAAGCGGGAAGTGGAACATCGAGCTTGTGATTACGGTGACAGTGCGCCGGGAGGTCGGCGAGGAGTAGGTGGTGCAAGTCCACTACGATGAAGGAATAGCGAACCGCATCGGCCCCGAGCCGTGCGTCGTCGGTCGCGAGGCCGGAGGCGAAGCGTCGGCAGGGGCACGCATAGGCCAGCCATTGAGCCGCGAAAGAATCAATTGGGGCGCCGACGCCGTTGTCACAGCGGAAGGCGAAACGGGAGTGCGCGTCAACGCGAGCGCACGCCTGGCCCTGCGTGGTCGCAGACCCTGGCATGTGCGCACGCTCCTCGACCGGAAACCGGGAGATCTCTTGCCTTGGCCGCGCGTGAGCATTGCGGTCCGCATCGGGAAGGCGACGAGCCGAAGCCGATGATGCACGAGGAAGAGAAGTCAGACCCCGCCATAGTAGCTGTGAAGCGGACGAACGAGGCCGGGCGACCGGCCGAGGAGCCCGTGGAGCCAAGGGCGGGGGCCAAGGAGAACGCGGAACAGGGCGGCACGCCCCGGACACCGAGCCGGACAAGCGCGTCCCACGGCCTGGGCCGTGTACGGCAAGCCGCAAGGCTGAAGGAGGAGGAACGGTTCACCGCGCTCCTGCACCACGTCGATGTCGACCAGCTCCGGGAAGCCTACTTTGCGCTCAGGCGTGAGGCGGCTCCCGGCGTCGACGGCGTGACGTGGAAGGACTACGGCGAGGGACTCGAGGCGCGCCTCGAAAGTCTCCGTAGCCGGGTCCACAGCGGCGCGTATCGGGCGCAACCGTCGCGGCGTCGGTTCATTCCGAAGCCCGACGGGAGGCAGCGCCCGCTCGGCATCGCCGCGCTGGAGGACAAGATCGTCCAGCGCGCTCTGGTCGAGGTGCTGAATGCGATCTACGAGGAAGACTTCCTCGGATTTTCGTATGGGTTCCGCCCCGGACGCGGCCAGCACGATGCGCTGGACGCCCTGGCGGTCGGAATCGATCGCACAGCGGTGAACTGGGTGCTGGACGCCGATATCGCGGGGTTCTTCGACGCGGTCGACCACGAGTGGCTGATCCGTTTCGTCGAGCATCGCATCGGCGACCGGCGGGTGATCCGCCTGATCCGCAAATGGCTGAAGGCCGGGGTGATGGAGGACGGGCAGGTTACGCCGACCGGGATGGGAACGCCGCAAGGCGCGGTGATCTCTCCCCTGCTGGCCAACATCTATCTGCATTACGTCTTCGACCTCTGGGCGCAACAATGGCGAAAGCGCCACGCCTGGGGACAGATCATCTTGGTGCGCTACGCCGACGACATCGTCGTCGGCTTCGAGCACAAAGCCGACGCCGAGCGGTTCTGGTCGGACCTGAAGGAGCGGATGGCGCGGTTCGCGCTCGCGCTGCACCCGGATAAGACGCGCCTCATCGAGTTTGGCCGCTTCGCAGCGGCCAACCGCGAGCGGCGCGGTCTGGGCAAGCCGGAGAGCTTCAACTTCCTGGGGTTTACGCATATTTGCGGACGCACCCGACGCGGGCGATTTCTGCTTCGGCGGAGATCGCGACGCGACCGGATGGGGTTACGGGGACAGGGTTACGGGGACAGGATACGAATTGCCCAATTCCGCTCCCTTCCTCCCCCACCCCCCGCCGGTCCGCGCGACGATCTCGATCGCTTTGTCAGCCCCGCCCCGCCTGCGACCCCACGAGACGGCTCAGTAGTGGAATCGGCACTGCGCGATTTCCAATTGTCGAGTCTCCCCTGAGCCGGAAACGCGATAAACGAGACGGTCCTCGAGCGTCAGCCGTCGGGACCACCAGCCTTTGTAGTCGCCTCTGAGCGGCTCGGGCTTGCCCATTCCCTGAAACGGCGTTCGCGTGCATTCCCTGATGAGCGCGTTCAGCCTCTCCAGCACATTGGGATCGGCCGCCTGCCAATGCAGATTGTCCTCCCACGCCCGATCGGCGAAGACGAGTTTCACGGGATCGGCAGTTTTCGCTCGACGCCTTTTCCCGCCTCCAATTGCTGGATGGCTTCCTTCAAGCGCGCGGCGTTCGCCGGGCTCGACGCAAGATGCAGCGTCTCTTCCATGGCGTTCCAGTCGCTCAACGAAACCATGACGACGGCCTCGGCCTTCTGGCGCGTGATGATGACCGGAGAGCGATCCTCGACGACCCGATCCATGATCTCCTTGAGATTGGCGCGGGTATCGGAATAAGTGCGGACGTCCATTCGAGCCTCGATTGCGCCATCATGATCCCTGGCATGTTATATGTACAGTTTATTGTACAAGTCAATCGCTTGGCCTTCCCCGAAGAGCCCTTGCGTGGCCGCCAGCGAGCCGGATGGAGCGTTGGTGGCTCAAATCACGCTTTCCCCCCACCCCCCACCCGTCGGCGTGACAATCTCCACCGCCTCGCCCGCTTCCAGCACCGTCTGCGCGCAGCCGGGAAGCTCTTCGAGCCGCCCATCTTTGCGCCGCACGACATTGCGCCCCAGCTCGCCGGGTTCGCCCCCCTCCATGCCGAAGGCCTTCACCCGCCGGCGGCCGGTCAGCAGCGCGAGCTCCATCCCCTCGCGGAATCGAATCCGCCGCAGCGTGCCGTCGCCGGCGCACCAGCGGCCTTTGCCGCCGGAGCCGCGGCGGATGTGGAAATCTTCGAGCACGACGGGAAAGCGCTGTTCGAGGACTTCCGGGTCGGTCAGGCGCGAATTGGTCATGTGGGTGTGGACGCCGCTGGCGCCATTGAAGCCGGGCCCCGCCGGCGCGCCCGAGCAGATCGTCTCGTAATATTGGTAGCGCGCGTCGCCGAAGGTCAGGTTGTTCATCGTGCCCTGGGCGGAACCCAGCGCATGAAGCGCGCCGAACAGCATGTCGGTGACGGCTTGGCTGGTCTCGACGTTGCCGGCGACGACCGCGGCGGGGTAGCGTGGGCTGAGCATCGAGCCCTCGGGGATGACGACGCGGATCGGCCTGAGGCAGCCCGCGTTCATCGGGATTTCGTCGTCGACCATGACGCGGAAGACGTAGAGCACGGCGGCGCGGGCCACCGGCTCGGGCGCGTTGAAGTTGTTGGACTGCTGCGGCGACGTGCCGGTGAAATCGACCGTCGCCTCGCGCTTTTCGCGATCGACCGTGATCTTGACCTTGATGACCGCGCCCTGGTCGGTCTGGCAAGAAAACTCGCTGTCCTTCAGCCGATCGATCACACGGCGCACGCTCTCGGCGGCGTTGTCCTGGACGTGGCCCATGTAGGCCTGCACGGTTCGCAGCGAGAACGCCTCGACCATGCGCTTGAGCTCCCGCACGCCCTTTTCGTTGGCGGCGATCTGCGCTTTCAGGTCGTTGACGTTCTGCAGCGGATTGCGCGCGGGGTAGCGGCCGCCGGCGAGCAGCTCGTAAAGCTCGCGCTCGCGAAAGCGGCCGCGCTCGACGAGCAGGAAATTGTCGATGTAGACGCCTTCCTCCTCGATTGAGCTCGCGCGCGGGCTCATCGAGCCCGGCGCGACGCCGCCGATGTCGGCGTGATGGCCGCGCGCGGCGGTCCAGAAGAGGATCGTCTCGCCTTTCTCGTCGAACACCGGCGTGCAGACGGTGATGTCGGGCAGGTGCGTGCCGCCGTTGTAGGGCGCGTTGAGCGCGAAGACGTCGCCGGGGCGAATGCGGCCGGCGTTCTGCCGGATGATCGTCTCGACCGAGCGATCCATCGAGCCCAGATGCACCGGCATGTGCGGCGCGTTGGCGACGAGGCGCCCCTCGGCGTCGAACACCGCGCAGGAGAAATCGAGCCGCTCCTTGATATTGACGGAATAGGCGGTCATCTGCAGCGTCACGCCCATCTGCTCGGCGATCGACATGAAGAGATTGGCGAAGATCTCCAGCATCACCGGATCGACCTTGGCGCCGATCGCCTCGCGCCGCGCCGCCGCCTCGACCCTTTGCAGCACGACGTGGTTCTTGGCCGTGATCTCGGCGCGCCAGCCCTGTTCGACGACGATCGTCTGGTGCGGCTCGATGATCAGCGCCGGGCCGGCGATGCGCGCGCCGAGCGGAATCTTTTCGCGCACGAACACCTCGCCGTTCCGCCAGGCGCCGTTGGAGAAGAATTTTGCGGCGCGCTCGGCGACAGGCGCTGCGGCCGGCGGAAAGGGCCGTGCGCGTTCGGCAAACCGCGCCGCGCCGCCGGTCGCCTCGACATTGACCGCCTCGATCACCAGCGCCTTGGCGCGGTCGATGAAGCCGAAGCGCGCCTTGTGCGCGGTTTCGAAGGCGCGGCGCATCGTTCTCAGAGAGCGCCATTCGACTTCGAGCGCGGTGTCGGAGCCGGCGTAGCGCAGTTGCGCGCGCGGGCGCAGTCTTATCGCCTCGCGCGCGACGCCTTGGCCGGCGACTTCGCGCGAAGCCGCCTCGCCGAGCTCGGCGACGAGCGGGGCGAGTCGCGCCAGCGCCTCTTCGCTCAAGGGCTCCTCGACACCCTGGCCGCGATGGGCGCTGATGTCGGCGAGCCCCATGCCGTAGGCCGAGAGCAGCGACGACAAGGGATGGATCAGCACCGTCTTGATCGCCAGCGCGTCGGCGACGTCGCAGGCGTGCTGGCCGCCGGCGCCGCCGAAGCAGTTGAGCGCATAGCGCGTCACGTCGTAGCCGCGCGCGACAGATATCTTCTTGATCGCCTCGGCCATCTTGGCCACCGCGATGGCGATGAAGCCGTCGGCGACCTCTTCCGCGCTGCGTCCGTCGCCCACCTCGCGCGCCAGCGCCTCGAAGGCTTCGCGCACGCTTCTGTCGTCGAGCGGCTGATCCTGCGAGGGGCCGAAGATTTTGGGAAAATAGTCGGGGATCAGCTTGCCCGCCATCACGTTGGCGTCGGTGATCGCGAGCGGGCCGCCGCGGCGGTAGCACTTGGGGCCGGGGTCGGCGCCCGCCGAATCCGGGCCGACGCGAAAGCGCGCGCCGTCGAAATGCAGGATCGAGCCGCCGCCCGCCGCCACCGTGTGGATGCGCATCATCGGCGCGCGCATGCGCACGCCCGCGACCTCGGTCTCGAAGGCGCGCTCGTAGGTTCCGTCGAAATGCGCGACGTCGGTCGAGGTTCCCCCCATGTCGAAGCCGATGACTTGCCTGAAGCCGGCGCTGCGCGCGGTCTGAGCCATCGCCACGACGCCGCCCGCCGGCCCGGAGAGGATCGCGTCCTTGCCGGCGAACAGCTCGGCGGCGGTGAGGCCGCCCGACGACATCATGAACATCACCCGCGCGCCCGTGCGCTTCGCGTCGAGCGCGTGGGCTACGCGCGCGATGTAGCGCGCGAGAATCGGCGTGAGATAGGCGTCGACGACGGTGGTGTCGCCGCGCCCGACCAGCTTGATCAGCGGCGAGCATTCGTGGCTGACCGAGACCTGGGCGAAGCCGAGCGCGCGCGCGATCTCAGCGACCTCGCGCTCGTGCCGGGGATAGCGATAAGAGTGCATGAAGACGATCGCGACGGCCTCGAAACCCTCGGCCTTGGCGCGCGCCAGTTCCGCGCGGACGGCCTCGAGGTCCGGCGCGGCCTCGACGGTTCCGTCGGCGAGGATGCGCTCGGCGATTTCGACGACGCCGGAATAGAGCTGCTCCGGCTTGACGATATTGCGGGCGAAGATGTTCGGGCGCGCCTGATAGCCGATCTCCAGCGCGTCGCGAAACCCCTTGGTCGTCACCAAGAGCGTGCGCTCGCCGCGGCGCTCGAGCAGCGCGTTGGTGGCGACCGTGGTGCCCATCTTGACGACGCCGATCGCGCCTTGCGGGATCGGCGCGCCGGGGGCGAGACGCAGAAGGTCGCGAATCGCCTGCACGGCGGCGTCGGCGTAGGCGGGGCTTTCCGAAAGCAGCTTTCGCGCCTGAAGCCGCCCATTGGGATCGCGGCCGATGACGTCGGTGAAGGTGCCGCCGCGATCGATCCAGAAATCCCAGCGGCCGCGCCTTGTCCGAACGTTCGTCTTGCCTTTCGCCGCCACCGCCGCCCGTCCTCCGCCTCGCGCCGGGGTTTTGGCATGGGCCGGCGTCGCGGTCTATAAGGGCGCGGCGGGGTCGGAAAAGGAGAGCCGTCATGGACTACGTGCGATTGGGCCGGACCGGCACGAAGGTGTCGAGGCTGTGCCTGGGCTGCATGACCTACGGCTCGCCCAAATGGCGCGACTGGATTCTCGACGAGGAGGCTTCGCGCCCGTTCATTCGTCAGGCGCTGGAGAAGGGCGTCAACTTCTTCGACACGGCCGACGTTTACTCGTTGGGGGCCAGCGAGGAAGTGCTCGGCCGCGCGATCAAGGAATTCGCCAAGCGCTGCGAAGTCGTCGTCGCGACGAAGGTGTTCAACCCGATGGGCGCGGGCGTCAACTCGCGCGGCCTGTCGCGCAAGCACATCATGGAGGCGATCGACGCCTCGCTGAAGCGCCTGGGCACGGACTACGTCGATCTCTACCAGATCCATCGCTTCGACTATGAGACGCCGATCGAGGAGACGGTCGAGGCCCTGAGCGACGTCGTGCGCGCCGGCAAGGCGCTCTACGTCGGGGCGTCGTCGATGTGGACCTGGCAATTCGCGCGCATGATCGCGGTCGCCAGGGAGCGCCTCGACGCCGAATTCGTCTCGATGCAGAATTTCTACAATCTCGTCTACCGCGAAGAAGAGCGCGAGATGATGAAGTTCTGCGCCGATCAGGGAATCGCGGTCATTCCGTGGTCGCCGCTGGCGCGCGGGTTTCTGGCGGGCTCCGGCCTCGGCGGGGAGGCTTCGACGGTGCGGGCGCGCTCCGACGCCTACGCGAGCGAGCTCGCCATCGGGTCGCGCCAGGACGAGGCGATCCGGCGCCGGGTCGTCGACGCCGCGGCCAAGTTCGGCGTCAAACCGGCGGTCGTGGCGCTGGCCTGGGTCCTCTCCAAACCTTATGTCACCGCGCCGATCGTCGGCGCCTCCAAGCCGCATCATCTCGACGACGCGGTGGCGGCCTTGTCGCTGAAACTCGACGCGAAGACCATCGCCCGGCTCGAGGAGCCTTACCATCCCAAGGCGGTGGTCGGACACGAGTGAGGCGCCGGCGCTACTCGGCTCGCGCGAACACCGCCGCGACCGCCGCGGGAATTTGCCTGGGGGTTTCGATCAGCGGGTCGGCGCCCGCCTCGGCGAGCTCCTCGGCGCCGCCGTAGCCCCACAGCGCGCCGATCGCGGGCATGCCGACCGCGCGCGCGCCCAGCGCGTCGTGGCGGCGATCGCCGATCATGACGGCGCGTCGGGCCGCGCCGATGCGCTCGCGGCCGAGAAGATAGGTCAGCAATTCGGTTTTGCTGGAACGCCGACCATCCATTTCGGCGCCGTAGATCTGGCTGAAGTACTTGGTCAGGCCGAAGTGGTCGAGAATTCGGCGGGCGTAGGGCTCGGCTTTCGAGGTGGCGACGAACAGGCGATAATCGAGCGCCGCCAGATGTTCGAGCGCCTCGATGACGCCCTCGTAGAGCGAATTCTCGAACAGGCCGATCGTCGAATACCGCTCGCGAAACAAGGCGAGCAACATCGGGGCGCGATCGGCGCCGACGAGCTTGACGAAGCTTTCTTGCAAGGACGGGCCGATGATCCAACCCAGTTCCGCCGCGTCGGGAATGGGACAAGCGGCGCCGCCGGCCGCCTTCAGCCGCTCGAGCGCCCATTGGGTCGATCGCAAGATGCCGGGCCCGGAATCCGTGAGCGTGCCGTCGAGATCGAAGACGACCGCCGCCGCGACACCTCTCATTTCAGCAGGACGAAAATGTCGACCTGCAGATTCGGGTCGTCCGTCGTTTTGACGTCGTTGAGGTATTCTTCGATGAACATGTCTTGTGCGTCGATGCCCTTTTCGTCGAGATAGGCGGTGATCGCCTCATAGGTCGCGTCGATGTCGTCGTAAGCGCCGCGATGTTCGAAGCGCATCGCCTTGCCGACCGGCGTCCGCCCCAGCTTGACCGTGTCGGAAAGCTCGGTCTTGCCTTCGGGAACCGATTCGAGGGGAATGGCGGCGCGATACTTGAATCCGACGTCGTCCGCTTCCAGGAAAATCGCGATCGGCCGGCCGGCGGCCTTGAGCCCGGCCTTGGCGATCTCCTTGCGGATTTGGTCGATCGAGCCGGTGATGGCGCCGAAGACCTCGTCACGATCGGCCTTGCCGTCGACGGTGGCCGCCGGGTGTGCGACGAGCTCGACCGTCTCCCCCATGGAGCCGCTCTCGCCTGCGGGATTGACGGGCGAAGCGCTCGGCGCCGGCGTCGGGCTGGTCGAGGGCGAAGGGGCCGGGGCAGGGGACGCGCTCGGCGGCGGCGTCGCCATCGGCGAGGGCGAGGGCGTCAGGGCGGGAGTCGCCGGTGCCGCTGGAGCGGGAACGGCGGCAGGCGAAGGGCTCGGCGAGGCGGCCGGCGCTTGTTGGGCGTGGACCGGCGCGAGAAACAGCGGGGCCGCAAGCAGGAGCAGCCCCGCGACGACCGCTAGCCCCGTTCGCGCCGTTCCCTGCCGGACCATCGCGCGGCCTCTCCTGCCGGTTGGATTCCCTAACGGCACAGTATGCGGGCAAGCGCGCGCGGCGCCAAGCGGGCAATCCCGCCGCGCGCCGATTCTTTAGCGCGCTCACGCCGGCGCGGGCTTCTCCCAGCGCAGAATCGGCTGACGCGCGGCGCGCGTTTCGTCGAGGCGTCGACGCGGGGCGTCGCGAGGCGCGTCGACGAAGCGCTGGCGTTCGCCCTTGAGCGCGCTGATCGCCAAGTCGCGCAACGTCATGATGAAGAGGTCGAGGCTCGCCTTCGACTCCGATTCGGTCGGCTCGATCAGCATCGCCCCGTGGACCACGAGCGGGAAATAGACGGTCATCGGGTGGTAGCCCTCGTCGATCATCGCCTTGGCGAAATCGAGCGTCGTCAGTCCGCTGTCCTTGAGCCAGTGGTCGTCGAACAACACCTCGTGCATGCAGGCCCGCGAGCCGAACGGCGCGCTCATCAGATCGCCGAGCGAGGCGCGAACGTAATTGGCGGCGAGGACCGCGTCTTCCGAAGCCTGCTTGAGGCCGTCGGCGCCGTGCGAGAGAATGAAGGCGAGCGCGCGCACGAACATGCCCATCTGGCCGTGGAACGCGCTCATCCGGCCGAAGGCCCGGCCGCCTTCCTCGTGCTCGACGAGATCGAGCGCTTCGCCGTTGCGCACGACATGCGGGAGCGGCGCGAAGGGGGCGAGGCGATCGGAGAAGACCACCGGACCGGCGCCGGGACCGCCGCCGCCGTGCGGCGTCGAGAAGGTCTTGTGCAAGTTGATGTGCATCGCGTCGACGCCGAGATCGCCGGGGCGGGTCTTGCCGACGATGGCGTTGAGATTCGCGCCGTCGCAGTAGAAATACGCTCCGGCCTCGTGCATGGCGTCGGCGATCGCGACGATGTCGCGCTCGAACAGGCCGCAGGTGTTGGGATTGGTGAGCATGATGGCGGCGACGTCCGGGCCGAGCGCCGCGCGCACGCCTTGCGCGCTCACCACGCCGTCCGCGCCGGCGGGCACGGCGCGCACGGAAAGGCCGATGAACGCGGCCGAGGCGGGATTGGTGCCGTGCGCGGAGTCCGGCACGAGCACGACATGGCGCGACTTCTCTTCGCCGCGGGCCGCGACCGCGGCCTTGATCGCCATCATGCCGCACAGTTCGCCATGGGCGCCCGCTTTGGGCGACATCGCGACCGCGCGCATGCCGGTCACGATCAGAAGCTGGCGCGCGAGCGCGTCGATCAGTTCGAGCGCGCCCTGGACCGTCGAGATCGGCTGGAGCGGATGAACGTCGCAAAAGCCCGGCAGGCGCGCCATTTTCTCGTTGAGGCGCGGATTGTGCTTCATCGTGCAGGAGCCGAGCGGATAGAGCCCGGCGTCGATCGAATAATTGTTGCGCGACAGCCGCACGTAATGGCGCACCGCCTCCGGCTCGGTGAGGCCGGGAAGGCCGATCGCGCCGACGCGGGCGTGGCCGCCGAGCCGCGAGGCGAAGGGCGCAGGCTCTTCGACGTCGACGCCGCTCGCGTCCAGCCTCCCGGTTTCGAAGATCAGCGC
>Ga0181524_10005480_pt1 | contig 11327 bp, 9 predicted proteins | sample PEATcosm2014_Bin_34_FD_119761 | JGI IMG/M metagenome (GOLD analysis project Ga0181524, IMG submission 119761) | Peatland microbial communities from MTU Mesocosm Facility, Houghton, MI, USA - PEATcosm2014_Bin05_60_metaG | ecosystem: Environmental > Terrestrial > Soil > Wetlands > Peat | place...
CCTGCAAACGCAGCAGGGCATAGAACAGGACAAAATTGACGAGCCCGAAAAGGAGGGCGGCCGCGGCGTAGGTGGTCCAGGTCTGCTCGATCTCGGGGTCAATCCCGCATGTACGGCAAATGGCCCTCTCGATTGGAGCCAGCGTGCGGGAAAGAAAGGTGCGCTCTCCCCTGAAAACGTTGGCCATGTAGGCGCCGAGAGGCTTTGTGATTGCCAACAGCGCTCCCAGAAAGACGACGAGTTGAGCCAGCGAGGGCCACGTCATATGTCTGGAATTGCAGAGCGGCTGGCAGAATCGCGGACTTTGACCCGGTGCCGGCCCGCCGTTTGGCTCCTATTCGGCATTGTCAATTTGAGATTATGCGACAAGACGTCAGGAAGCAATCAAGAAAGAATAAAGTTTCTATAAAGGCTGGCAAAGGCGGCGGTCGCCCCGCGGGATCGGAGCGTTCCTGGGGAGCCGACGCCGTGCTGGTCGGGGCGGTAACGCGCGAACCGGCCATAGTCGTTAAGGCAAATCCAAACTGCACCAGGCTGGTGCGCTTGATATCATCAAGCCGATGAAGAGGCCGTCAAAGACTCGTACCCGAAGGGCGTCGTCCGTCCGCCAGAGTGTCACCATTCCGTAGAGGAGCGTCAGATCTCTCCAGGATCTGCGCCGGTTGCAGGATTGGGTGAATGCAAGCCCATGGGCGCCCGCGGGTGATTGGTACAAGGACTTCGGCTCATTCATGATCTGCGGTTCCGGTGAGTTTCCGAAGACTGTGCTGACCGGGGGCATGGCGCCGTTCGGGACTCGAATCGAATAGCAGTGCTATGCTAGGCAAAGAAAAGGCGAATGGAGGACCTACAGGAACAGCTCGCGGCTCTGCGGCGGCGTGTCGCGCGCATCGACCGGCGCTATCAGGGAACGCCCGCCCCACCGCGGCCGAAGGAAGCGGCTGGCTTCATCCAGGACTTAATCAGCGGCGAAGTGGTGCGCACGGCGTTCGGTGAGCATTTTGAAACCGAGAAGCTATGGGAACGCCACCGCCGCCATGGAAGCGTGGATATCGCGGACCTGGCGGAACTGCCGGAAGATTTGCTCGCGCCACTGTCCGATGGCGCCATCGCGCGGTCGAATCCCACGCGGTGGGCGTTCCTGGATACGGAGACCACGGGCCTGGCCGGCGGCACGGGCACGTATCCATTCCTGATTGGCGTGGGGTCAATTGAAGCGGCGGGCTTCCGGCTGCGCCAGTTTTTCATGCGGGATTACGGCGAAGAGCCGTCCATGCTGGCGCGCCTGGCGGAGCACCTGGCGCAATTTGACGTGCTGGTGACGTACAACGGGAAAGCCTACGACCAGCCGCTGCTGGAGACGCGCTACCGCATGTCGCGCGCGCCCCATCCGTTCGACCGCATGCAGCACCTCGACCTGCTGTTCGGAGCGCGCCGGCTTTGGAAACTGCGCCTGGAAAGTTGCCGGCTGGTGGAATTGGAAAACCAGATTCTGGGCGTGGAAAGGCAGGGAGACCTGCCGGGCGAGATGATTCCGTATTGCTATTTCGGATACCTGCGCACGCTGCGGGCCTTCGATCTGGTGCCGATTTTCCACCACAACGCCATCGACATTCTTTCGCTGGCCTGCCTGACGGCCATCGTGCCGCTGGCCTTCCGTTCTCCGGAGAATGCCGGTTTGCGGCACGGCGCCGACCTGATCGGCCTGGGCCGTTGGGTGGAGCGCGCCGGCCGCGGTGAAGAGGCGCTGCGGCTCTTCCGCCGTGCGGTGGAAATGGGCCTCGCGGACGACCTGCTGTTCCGCACGTTGTGGGATATCGGAACCATGGAGAAGAAGTTGGGCCGCGCCGACGCCGCGCTGGCGTCGATGACCGAACTGGCGGCGTCACGGAATCCGTATCGCGCGCGGGCGCTTGAAGCGCTGGCCAAGCACTACGAACATGCGGAGCGGAATTGCGCCATGGCGCTCGAGATGACGCGGGCGGCGCTGAAGGTTGAAGTGACGCCGGCGCTCCAGCGGCGCGAACTGCGTTTGAAAACGCGGATGGAGAAGGCCGGCCAGCCGTGGCTAACGCGAGCAGCGATTGACGACGATCGAAATGGTCAGCCCGATGAACAGCATGACGGCCAGGACGCCGTTGACCAGCGCGATCCCTGACAAGGGAGCACGGTTCGGGAACGTGAGCGGCAGCACCACGTGGTTCATGAACAGATAAACTCCCAGCCCGTATAACAGCCCGCAGACCACCACGTGCCGGTTGAGAAGCCCAAAGCTGCGGCTCAGCAGGTAATAGACGCTGGCGGCCGAGTAAGCGATCGCAAAATGCAGCAGCAGGCCTAAGGCCGCGGTGAGCAGGCCGCCCGGAAAAGCGCCGCGCCCGATCAGGCCGCTGGCTATGTTCTGCAGCAGGCGAACCGGCGGGACTCCGCGCAGCCCATAAAAAACCAGGGCGTCGGTGATGTCCAGCGTCCCCGCAATCAAGCCGGCCCATAGAATCGCCGCGAAACGAAATGGCGGTAGGTTCGACATCGGCAAGCGCGACGGGGACTACTTCTTGACGGGATCCACCTGGGTCCCCAGGCCGGCGTAATCGTCCTTCACCTTGATCACCTTGTCGCCGTTGAAGGTGATGAAGGTGATTTTGCCGGGGGCCTGGCCGTAGATCCAGTCTTCCAGTTCCATGCCGTCCTTGGTTTCGCGCAGATGGTAGACCGGGTGTCCCATGGCCATGATGACCTGCTCGTGATCCATGCCGACGATGACGTGCTTATCCTGGATGGCCTTTTGGACTTCGGGTGGCAGCGTTTGCGAATAGACTTCGGTGACGCTGTGACGATCGAAATCCAGAACCGGCGCCAGCATTTTCTTGATGGCCGCGGCCTTGATGGGTTCGAGCGGCTTGTGGAAGTCGATGGCGATGGAAGTGCCCCCGGGGGCGTTGACGTCGGAGTTGGGATTGACCGGAACGGTGTTGGGGTTTCCGCCCATGCCGCCGCCCATTTGCACGCTGTCGTACCAATGGCGGCCGCCTTTGTATCCGCCGTTGAGCTGGAGGACGATGCGGTCGGCTTCGAGTTCGATCTTGGTGATCTGGATGGTGTCGCCGGTGCGGGCCGCGGGGCCGTTCTCCTTGGCGATCAGGGTCCAGGCTTTCTTATCGAAAGTCGCGGTGGTGGCGTCGAACTCGAGGGCCTTCTTGGAGCGGGGCAGCAGGACTTTGGCGTTGGCGTATTCGGCCATCAGCCCGCGCGTGAGCTCGATGCGGTCCTCCATTGTCAGCTTATCGACCGGAGGCTTCTTGTCGGCCGCGCGCGCCAGGGGCGCGGCCAAAGTCACCGCGGCTACGACGGCAATGCTGGCGAAGGCTCGCATACCTCACTCGCTTCGGGCGGGTCGGTCAACGGCGAGGGCTGCCGGTGAACGGGTGCTTTCCAGATAAAGAATACCAGCAGCATCATGGCGGCGGAAGTCAGCACGCTGGCCTCCGGACCATAGTCGCCGCCGCTCCACAGCTTCCCGGCGCTCCAGACCATCTCGTGGCCCGTCATCCTCATTCTAAGCCCACTCACGTTCGCTCCGAACAGGGGCAAGGTGAAGTTCCACCCGAAATGCAGGCCGATGGGGAGCCAAAGGTCGCGCGTGCGGACGAAGGCATAACCGAAGAGAACCCCGAAGCCGGCGGTATTGGCGACGGAGAACCAGGTGGCGTTGGGGTTGCCGGAATGCAAAAGGGCGAAGACCACGCCTACGGGGATGACCGTCGCCCAGGTGCCGCAAGAGGCCAGCAGCACCTGGAAGGCGTATCCGCGCATCATTAACTCCTCGGCGGTGGCGGCAATCATGAGGCCGGTGGTGAGGAAGACGGCGGCCCCGAACGACGGCTGTTCCGCGGCGGCGATCGGGGCGAGGCGCGCGGCTCCGGCCAGGAGCGGCGGTGTGAGCACCAGCAGGGCCGCGCCCGCGCCGCCGATGACGCCGAGCACCAGATTATCGGCCGATGCGCGGTTCCACCAGAGGCCCAGTTCCACCAGCCTGTGATTTGTGTAGATGCGCAGGGTGAACCAGTTGGCGAACAGCGCGGTGGCGAAACTGGCCGCAAAAGAGCCCCAGAAATAACCGCCGATCCAGGGCATGATGCGGCCGAAGATCTCCACGCCCAGCCAGCCGATGGCGATGTAGACCAGGACGTGAACCGTTAAAGGTAGGGGCTCCAGCCTGCCGTCCGCTTTTGCTGGTATCGTCATCAGTAGTATGCCTGCCCGCCGGATTCTTCAACTGGGCGACCCGCTTTTGCGGGCCGTCTCGGTCCCTGTCTCGACGCCGCAAGAAGCCGGCGCGGTCTTCGAAGACCTCCGCGCCACTCTTGCCGGGTTCCGCCGCGCCCACGGATTCGGACGGGGCATCAGCGCGGTGCAGATTGGCGAACCGAAGCGACTAATATACATCGAACTGGGCGGGCGCGCATACCGCTTGCGCAATCCGGAGTTCGAGTTTCAGAGCGGGGAAAAGTTCCAGTTGTGGGACGATTGCTTCTCGTTTCCGGATCTGCTGGTGCGGCTGGAGCGGTCCGTCAATGTCAGGCTGCGGTTCCAGAACGAGGCCGGCGAAGTCGAACTCCTCGAAGCGACGGGAGCGTTTTCGGAGTTGTTGCAGCATGAGATGGACCATCTGGATGGAGTGCTGGCGATCGACCGGGCGATCGACCGCAACAGCCTGTGCACGCGCGAAGAGTGGGAGCGGAGATACGGCGGGGCGAATGGGACGGCGTCCTAGACCCGCTCGAACACCACTTCGAGGCCAGTGCGAATGGCATCCAGCGCGCTTGCCGGCAGCTTCCCGATTCGCTCCGTCAGCTCCGTTTTGTCTACGGTCAGGATCTGGCTTACATTGACCACGCTGGCCTTTGGCAGGTTGGCGTCGCCTTTCTTCAACGCAACATTGCCCGGTGCTGCCGCGCGGGCTAAGTTCGACGTGATCAGGCAGACCACGGTGGTCGCAATCCGGCTACGGTTGAAAGTGTCGCCCTGGACTACCACGCAGGGATGGCGTTCTGCCGGCGCCGATCCAGCCGTTGGACCGAAGTCGATCCAGTAAACCTCGCCTTGCCGGATGTCGCTCACCAGCGTTCCCTGACGGTGGACCGAAACTTGGCTTTCATCTTCCTCGTAGTGGCTTGCTCGAAGGCATCCTGCCCGCCGCCGTACACGCGATTGAGCCGCTCTGTGATCTCCTCCTGGCGCCGCTGGCGAATGTAAGCTTCCAGAGCGAGTGCGATCAGGCGGCTACGGCTCAGCCCCATATCGCGCGCGATCCGATCCGCGTCGCCGAGCAGTTGGCCGTCGACCGAAATGGCAGTTTTCACACTTATAGGTTATACTATTGGTTATACTAATTGCAATACTATCAGGCATACCCAGGCAAGCGGCCTTCCTGGATGTGGGACGGACGATCGGGTTTTGTCGTCTGTCAAGCGTGACCGAAGCAGGCGGACTGCGAAAGCCGATGGTCTGTCCCACGGGATATCCTGGTCACATGCGTGCAATCTGGATTCTGGTTTGCGCCGCGGCGGCGTGGGCGCAGCCGGCGGACCTGGTGCTGCGAAACGGGAAGATCGTCACCATGAACGCGGCGACGCCCACCGCGCAGGCCATCGCCGTGCGCGGCGACAAGATCGCCGGCCTCGGGACCGATGCCGACGCCCCCAAGTGGATCGGTCCGAATACCAAGGTCATCGATCTGAAAGGGCAACTCGCGATTCCCGGTTTCATTGAAGGCCACGGCCATTTCACCGGGATCGGCGAATACCGCCAGGGCCTCGATCTGCGCGAGGCGCGGACCTGGGACGACATTGTGGCGCAGGTGGCGCGCGCCGCCAAACAGGCCAGGCCCGGCGAGTGGATCGTGGGCCGCGGTTGGCACCAGTCGAAGTGGGACCGTGCGCCGGAGCCCAATGTCGAGGGCTTTCCGCTGCACGAATCGCTGGACAAGGTGTCGCCGGACAATCCGGTTCTGCTCACGCACGCCAGCGGCCACGCGGCGTTCGTCAACGGAAAGGCGATGGAACTGGCGAAGCTGACGCGCGAAACCCCGAATCCCTCCGGCGGCGAAATCCTCAAGGACCAGCAGGGCAATCCCACCGGCTTGTTGCGCGAGACGGCGCAGAGTCTCGTCGGGCGCGCCCACAACCAGTGGCTGGACAAGCGCACGCCGGCCCAGCGCGCGGCCGATTTGCGCAAGTCGATCGACCTCGCCAGCGACGAATGCGTCTCCAAGGGCATCACTTCCTTCGAAGATGCCGGGTCGCCGTTTTCCACCGTCGACACTCTTAAGAGCATGGCGGAAAAGAACCAGCTGAAGCTGCGGATGTGGGTGATGCTGGGGGCGAGCCCGCTCGATCAACTGAAAGCGAATATCGATCGCTATCGCATCGTCGGCGCGGGCAACCATCACCTCACCGTGCGGGCCATCAAGCGATACATGGACGGCGCGCTGGGCTCGCGCGGCGCGTGGCTGCTGGAGCCTTACACCGATAAGCCCGACAGCGTGGGCCTGGCGGTGTCCAGGCTGGAGGATCTCAAGGCCGTGGGCGAACTGGCCATCCAGCACGATTTCCAATTCTGCATTCACGCCATCGGCGACCGCGCCAACCGCGAAGTGCTGAATCTCTACGAACAGATTTTCCAGGAACACCCGGATAAGACCGGCTTGCGGTGGCGCATCGAGCACGCGCAGCATTTGAGCGCCGCCGATATCCCGCGGTTCGGCAAGCTCGGGGTGATTGCGGCCATGCAGGGCATTCATTGCACGTCCGACGCGCCTTACGTGCTGCTGCGGTTGGGGCCGCAACGCGCTGAAGAAGGCGCGTACGTCTGGCAGAAGCTCATGAAGAGTGGCGCGGTGGTGGCCAACGGAACCGACGCGCCGGTGGAAGACGTCAGCCCGCTGGCCTGTTTTTACGCGTCTGTGAGCCGCAAGCTGAAGGATGGAACGCGGTTCTATCCGGACCAGCGCATGAGCCGTGAAGAAGCCCTGAAATCGTACACCTGGAACAACGCGTACGCGGCGTTTCAGGAGAACGAGAAGGGATCGCTCGCAGTGGGAAAGCTGGCGGACATCACGGTGCTCTCGCGCGACATCATGACCATTCCCGAAGATGATATTCCCGCGACGGACGTGGTGTACACGATTGTCGGCGGCAAAATAGTATTCCAGCGGTAAGTTACTAAGCAATTTCAGACTTCAGCCTCCTGCTTTCGCGCTTGCTCGGGGCTTCGCCTCCTGATATCCTTTGGTGTTAGCGCGACATCCCTCATTTCACAACAGGAGACAGAATGGCAATCAAAGTAGGTATTAACGGCTTCGGCCGCATCGGCCGGAACATTGTCCGCGCGGGGCTTGACCGCAAAGACATGGAATTCGTGGCGGTCAACGATATTACCGATACGAAAACGCTGGCGCACTTGTTGAAGTACGATTCCGTGCTGGGAACCCTCGCCGAAACGGTCACGCATGATGCCGACTCGATCACTTTGGGCGGCAAGAAGATCAAAGTCTTCGCCACTAAGGATCCGGCGCAGCTCGACTGGAGTTCGCTGGGGGTTCAGGTGGTCGTGGAATCCACCGGCAAGTTCACCGACGCGCACGAAGCCGTGAAGCATCTGCGCGGCACCGTGAAGAAGGTCATCATCTCGGCGCCGGCCAAGAACGAAGACGTCACGCTGGTGCTGGGCGTGAACGATGCCGCGTACGACCCGGCCAGGCACCACGTCATGTCGAATGCTTCCTGCACCACCAACTGCCTGGCGCCGGTGGTGAAAGTGCTGCACGACAAGTTCGGCATCCAGAAGGGGTCGATGACCACCATCCACAGCTACACCAACGACCAGCACGTGCTCGATTTCCCGCACAAGGATCTGCGGCGGGCGCGCGCGGCGGCGCTCAACATGATCCCCACCACCACCGGCGCGGCCAAGGCGATTGGCCTCGTGATGCCGCAGTTGAAGGGCAAGCTCGATGGCTATTCGATGCGCGTTCCGACGCCGGATGTTTCGGTGGTGGATCTGGTTGCCCTGCTGAATACCGCCACCACCACAGAGGCGGTGAACGCGGCCTTGAAGGAAGCCTCCGTTGGGCCGATGAAGGGCATCCTGGCATACACCGAGGATCCGGTGGTTTCCACCGACATGCTGCACAACCCCAACAGCTCGATCGTGGACAGCCAGTTGACCAAGGTGCTGGATGGCAATCTGGTGAAAGTCGTGGCCTGGTACGACAACGAATGGGGTTACTCGTGCCGCGTGATCGACCTGATTGCGTTCTTGGACGCGAAAGGCCTGTAAACCCTAAGGAAAAGCGGCCCCGGCCACAGGTCCCCCGGCCGGGGTCGCGGATTCGGTCCCTTCCTGTAACATTACATCCCCGAAAACCATCTATAAGAGATACCCTCAGGGCAGCCATCCTCCGGGAGGCGCTGGGTAGCGAAAAAGGCGAACTAAGCCCCGGCCAAGGTGAACTAGGGATAGAGTCTCGTGATACGATTCCTTCCAATTGCTCTATTGCTGCTCCGGGTAGTGCCTTTATCCGCCACCGAACACACCGGCTCCGTCCGGGCGGCGGACCAGATCATTCCCGGCGCCACCGTCACCGCGCGGCAAGGCGGGGCCAAAATCGTCACCTATACCGATGAGAACGGCCGGTACGCTTTGGACCTGACGCCTGGAGATTGGGACATCGAGGTGACGATGTTCGGCTTCACGCCTCAGCATGCTGCGCTCACGGTGACCGACCGCTCCAGCAATCGGGACTGGACGCTGGAGATGCCGCGCGACGGCGAGCCGGCGGCGAAGCCGGCCGTAACGCCTGCGCCCGCGGCTCCGGATGCGAAGAAGCCGGACGCGCCGGCGCCGGCTGCACCCGCGAAGCCAACGGCGCCCGCAACCCCCGCGGCCGCGACGCCGAAGCCTTCGGCACAGGCGGCGCAAACGGGACGGGGCGGGCGTAACGGACAGGGCCGCGGCGTGCAGGGTCGCGGCGCGAACGCGCCAGGACGCGGCCAGCAAGGCCCCAACTTTCAAAATGCCGACGTGACGGCGACCGACGCCGGCCAGCAGGCGCTCGCAAACGCCGGCGACGCCATCCCGGATACGGCAACCGGCGACGCCGCCGATGCGTTCCTGGTGAGCGGAACCACCAGCGGCGGTTTAGGCGTGGCGGCCGACGACCAGGCGAGGTTTAACCAGATGATGGGTGGCCGGGGCGGACGCGGCGGGCCCGGCGGGCCCGGCGGCATGGGCGCCGGCGACCTGGGATTGATGTCGCTCGGCGCGAGCCTGGGCGGCGGCGCCGACCCGTTCGGCATGGGCGCATTCGGCGCGGCAGGCGCCGATGCCGGATTCGGCGCGGATGCGGGCGGCGGCGGCTTCGGCCTGGCCGGTCCCGGCGGTGGCCCTGGCGGTGGTGGCGGCGGACGCGGTGGCGGCGGAGGAGGAGGCGGAGGCGGAGGCGGTGGCGGCGGCGGACGCGGCGGCGGAGGTGGCGGACGCGGCGGTGGTGGTGGCGGGGCGGCTGGCGGACGGGGTGGCCGCGGCGGACGCGGGCCTTTCAACGGACAATTCGCTTCCATCGGCAACCGGCGCGGGCGCGGCCAGCAGCAATCGCCTTATTCCGGCTCGGTGGCCGTGACCGTGACCAATTCCGCTCTCAACGCGGCGCCGTATTCGCTGAACGGCCAGCAACAGCCGAAGCCTTCTTCGGCCCGGGAAGTCATCACCGGCAACTTCGGTGGGCCGTTGCGCATTCCCAAAATCTACAACGTGCCCAATCCCAAGTGGCAGTTCTATCTCAACTTCAGCGCCACTCAGGCCCGCAGTGGCAGCAGCCAGGTCTCCGAGGTCCCCACTTTGGCCGAACGCCAGGGCGATTTCTCCAGCGCCACGGTCAAGCAGTTGGTCGGCGGCACGGCTACCTATGTGCCGGTGACGATTTACGATCCGTTGAGCGGCTCGCCGTTCCCCGGCAACCTGATCCCGCAGTCGCGCATCAACCCGGCTTCGCAGGCTCTGCTCCAATACTTCCCCCAGCCGCTATACAGCAACATCGTTCAGAACTACGACATCTCGCCGTCCAATCCGAGCTACGCCAGATCGTTCGCGGTGCGTCTCAACGGCCGCGTCAACAATAAGAACACCCTCAATTTCAACCAGCAATTCAACTTCAACGGTTCCACCAGCCAGCAACTTTTCGGCTTCAAGGACACCTCGAGCGGCTACGGGCTCAGCTCTTCCACGGGCTGGACGCACATTTTCAAACCGCGGTTCAACAACAACGCCAGCCTGACGTTCAGCCGCAACATCAGCCGGGGGACTCCTTACTTTGCCGACAAGACCAATGTCGCGAGCGAACTGGGAATCGTGGGCCCCGACCAAACCCCCGCCGCCTGGGGCCCTCCCAACCTGTCTTTCACCAATTTCGGGAGCCTTTCCGACGGCAGTTCCTCGTCCACCCGCAACCAGACCACCAACTTCACCGACACCGTCACTTACATCTATCATCGCAACCACAACTTGTCCTTCGGTTTCGGTTACCGGCGCATGCAGCAGAATTCTTTGTCTTACGCGAATTCGCGCGGCCAATTCAGTTTTGGCGGCTCGCTGACCAGCGGTTACGACTCCAACGGACAGTTGCTCCCCAATACGGGATACGATTTCGCCGACTTTCTGCTCGGCTATCCGCAGTCCGCAACTTTGCGCGTGAACGATTCCGATCTGTATTACCGCGGCTGGGCCTCGAACGCCTTCGCGATGGACGACTGGCGCGTGAGCCGCGGGCTCACCTTGAACGTCGGCGTGCGTTGGGAGTATTTTTCGCCTTATACCGAATTGCACGGCCAGATGGCCACGCTCGATCTCAATTCCACCATGACGCTGGCCTGCCCGGTGGGCGCCGCCGCCGTGGCCACCAACGTCAGCCCCGCGGCCGGATGCCCGCCCGCTTCCATTCTCAACGGTCCTTTCACCGGCCGATTCCCTTCCGCGCTGGTGAATGGCGACCCGCGCGAGTTTTCCCCGCGTCTCGGATTCGCCTGGCGGCCCTCCCAGAAGCACAGCCGCGTCATCCGCGGCGGCTACAGCGTTTTCTACAGCGGCGCGGCTTATTCCGCGATGGCCCGCAACCTGGCCGGCCAGCCGCAATTTTCCACCACCGCCAACCTGGTCAACAGCCTCGCGTTGGTGCAGGCCGGCGACGGGCTCACGGTGCAGTGCGGTTTCATCGTGTCCTCGCAGTGCCCCGATACTCCCGTGCCCGCCGCGGGCACCGTGACCAATAC
>Ga0181524_10005486_pt1 | contig 11318 bp, 8 predicted proteins | sample PEATcosm2014_Bin_34_FD_119761 | JGI IMG/M metagenome (GOLD analysis project Ga0181524, IMG submission 119761) | Peatland microbial communities from MTU Mesocosm Facility, Houghton, MI, USA - PEATcosm2014_Bin05_60_metaG | ecosystem: Environmental > Terrestrial > Soil > Wetlands > Peat | place...
GCCGGGGGCGGCGCTTTGGCTGGTCTGGGTGATGGCGGACGCGGCCGGCAAAGGCCAGGGGCTGGCAATCGACGATCTGACTTTCTCGGCCTCGGCCCAGCCGGTCCTGGCCATCGAGGCGGCGGGGACAAACCTGGTTCTATCCTGGCCGTACGGGCGCCTTCAGGTTGCGCCCAACGCTGCGGGTCCGTTCTCGACGTTGGCCGGCATTACGTCGCCTTTCACCAACGCCCCGGCGGGCTCACGCCAGTTCTACCGGGTGGTGGTGCCGTAGAAGCAGGCCTATCGCAACGGTCTGAGGTGCGTGAGCGGTTCATAGTCCGGAAGCTGGTCCCAGGCCAGTTTTTCGTCCCCGGCGGGGACATAGCGTTCCGGCAGGCCGAGTTCCTTGAGAATGATGTTCCGCGCCAGCGGGATGCCGACGGCCTTAAAGAAGGCAAGATGGCGGTTGAAGCCCTGCCGCCCAAATCCGCAATCAGTGGAGAGCACCAGCTTTTCGGCCGGAATATGTTTGAGGCAACGGCGAATGCGCTCAGCAATGACGTCGGAGAAATCCGCCTGGAGTGTGCGATGGCTGACGACCCCGACGGCGATCTTTTTCTTGAGCGAGTTCTTGAAATGGTCAAAAAGCGGCAGTTCCTTGAAGTTGTTCTCCGTGGCCTCGATCGTCCAGACATCGCCCTTGACGCGTTCGAGGTAAATCTCCATCGAGTTGGCGTAAGACTCGTCGCTAAACACCTTTTGCATGTTGGGGTTGCCCCAGCAGGTGTGGAGCCAGACCTCAACGCCCTCCAGTCCATCGATTTCGCGGTTCAAAGCGGATACCAGGAAGTCCAGAAACTCCTTCTGGTCCGGATTGTAGCGCGCCATGAAATGGAGCGTAGGCTCCTCGACCTGGATGACCTTGCAGCCGGAAGCGGCGAGTTGGCGCAACTCGCGGTTCATCGCCTCGGCCATGTCCCAGATGAGCTGCTTCTTGTCGTCCAGGCTGTAATCCGGGGTGTGGCTGTCCAGAAAGAAGGCCAGCACCTGCGCCGAGCAAGTGCCGAACTTCACCGGCTTGCCTGCCGCGGCGGCGGCCTGCTGTGTCACGCGCCAGATCTTGGCGTACTCCAGCGGATTCTTCGGGTCGTGTTCGACCTTGCCCACGACACGGGGCCAGCGCCAGCTTTTGTAGATCGAATCCAGCATGGTGCCCACGGGGTAGGAGAGCAGGGCAGAACGCGTCCTCTCGGTCTGGAGTTCTTCGTGTTCCAGCCCTTTCCACCGCTGCAGCGGGTAATGGTGCCAGGAACGGCCGGCCACATCTTCATCCAGGTGGTAGTCGCCCGTGGTCAGGATGTCCAGCCCGGCGCGCGCTTGCTCGGAGACCACCGTGGCGTGGGCGTCGGTGAACTGCTCTCGGAACCACGGGTCCATCATGGCCGTGTCCAGCGGACGGCCCCACAGGTTCACGTTGTACCAGCGCGGACGGGGCCAGGAGCCGGTCACGGTGGCGGGCAACATCAGGTCTCGGGTGGCGGTGAAGGCCATAGTTCTTGTCCTTTCATCAGTCCGCTATGCGGCACTGCGGGCGGATGCCATTCTCTGCCGTCCTTTCCAGAAGGCGGCAGCAGGCCGCAGCGGGATCGTAAATAACCCATGCCACAGGATTATCGTGCCGGCAAGTGCCTCGTTAATCTGGCGCGCCGGCGGGGAGCAATTCACCTCCCGCCATAGTGGGCACTCATCTATCCAGGTCCGCCAGGATGGCCGCGGCACGCTCGCCGGAGGCCCGTGCCTCTGCCTCGACAAGGTCGCTCAGTTCCAGCGCTTCAGCCGGGGAAAGCGATAGACCAGCGTCTCGCGCGGCTCGCCATCGGTCCATCAGTTCCCCAAGACGACGCTGTTGTTGGACCGTGAAGAATCGGTCTGGCCGATGATTCTGGACGATAACCAAGGTGCCGCCCTCCTCTGCCGGCAACTGCGCCGCCAGCGCGTCAAGAGCGGCCCCGGCAGTTTTGGCGACGGATTGGCGCGCGCCCGCAACGGCGCGATACATCATCCCGTCTTGGATCGACGGTTCCGGCAAAATGGCCACTTTTGTCACAAAGCACTATTGTCTCTGCCGAAATCATACTCTAAGCGCGAGCCAATGGGAAGCAGACAAAAGGCATCTGTCTCCTCTCGGGACGGAATGCAGCGACGAAGGGTGTGCTGAAGCTGGTTTGGTCCTACGCCCCAGGGCCACGGCCCGCACCGAGTAGCGGTGGCCGCGATCGGCCGTCCGCGGCGTTCTACTTGCCCAGGTTCTCGTACAGTTTCAGGTTTCCAGTGGAGGCGCCGATACAGACGATGTCCGGGCGGCCGTGGCCGGTGAAATCGTCAATGACGCAGTCGGCGCCGGCCATGCCTCCGTCGTCCAGGACCGTCTTGCGCCAATGCTCGCCCTTTGCGTCCACAGCCTGGTAGATCGAAAGCTGGCAGCCTTTGCCGCGGAACCCGCACACGATTTCGTCACGGCCGTCCCCGTTCAGGTCGCCCACCGCCAGGGCGTGGCCGTTGTCCATCCTGTCCTCGATGACGACGCGCTTCCACTGCTCGCCCTCGGGCATATAGACTGCCACCTGGTTTCCGTGCCACGGCTCGATGGCGACCAGAATGCGCTGGGCGCCGAGGTGGCCCAGGCGCACTTCGCTGCTGCCGCACAGGGGCCAAGGCCGTGGATCGCCCCGCGAGAGAAGCGTCGCGGCCCACTTGCCGTGACTGAACTCGAGCCTGTGGATGCCGGCGTAACTGGCCGTGAGCAACTGCTGCCGCGGGCCGCCAGCCCAGCTCACGGGATTGATCGCGTGCAGGACCCCGCGCGGCTCGGTGGAGATCGTTTCCCGTGCCCAAGTGCCGGGCCGGTAGAGATAGATGGGCACCGCATCGCCCTCGGCGGGTGGAAACCGCTGTCCAACCATCGGCCCCAACAGCAACACTTTTTGCCCATTGCCCTCCGGGTCGATCCAGCGCAGCCGATGCGCGGTCGGCACGCGATCGATCTCCCGCGCCGTCCACGGCTGGCGCACATCCAGGCCATGCGTGAGCAGCACGACGTTGCCGACGCTCTGTTCGGGACGGGTCTCGAAGTGGTATGCCAGGACCACCTTGGGAATCCCCTCACCGTCAACGTCACAGCAAGCGGCATTGAGCGGGCGCGGAACATTCGTTGCCAGGACATGCCTTTCCCAGGTCGGATTCTCGAACCATGCGACCTCCGTGGCCTGCTCGTCGACGGCGATCAGGTCTTTCTTCCCATCGCCGTTCACGTCCGCCGCAACGAGCTGATAACCGAGCTTCAATGCTTTGGTGATTACGTGCTCGCGGAACCGCGGCAGGTCCTGGGCAGGGAGACCCACGCCGGCCAGCAGCCACGCCAGAAAGGCGCAAGCCACGCCTCGGCCCCATCGCATCAGGGGGGCGGAAGCCAGGCGAGTCCTTAGAGCGGCTATCAAAATTAAAAACGAGCCGCGAAAAAGCGCAAAAAGCGCAAAGAAACGCCTTATTCTTTCGGGTTTTTGCGCTTTTTGCGCCTTTTCGCGGCTAATTCTGACAGGCGCTCTTAAGGAAATAGAGGTTTTCATTCTGTGGGTATTTTCCCTTTTGTTCCGTTCTCAGGCAAGACTTCCTTTGACTTGGGGACTGGTCAGTCACCTTGACGAACGGTTGCGCCGGGTTATGTTCCTTTGCATAACATGATCCTGAACCGACGAGGTTTTTTGCACGGCAGCGTTTCCATGGCCGTTGTTGCGGCGACCGGCCAGGCCCATTCCCATCATTCTGTCGTCGAGGCGCCGTTCGATGCCGCCTCCGGCGGATCACTGGCCGGCGGCCAGCCCGTAGCCAGCGGGTCGGAGAAATTCCGCTACGAGTATGTCCCGGAAAAGCTGGTCCTGCCCCCCGAGGTCAGGATGAAGAACGGCCACGGCCTCTGCCATGACGCGCAGGGCAACATCTACTTCACTTTCGAGCCGGAGGAGGTCCGGGAGCGGACGCGTTGCCTGGTGCGTTTTTCCCCTGATGGCACGGGGCCGGTGTTGCTGGGTGCGGACAACGCCTTGGCCCACGGCGTGCCTCACGGCCTGAACATCCATCTGGAAGAAGACGGGCGGGCCGTTCTTTACCACGCAAACAACGACGCCACCGTGCATAAGACGACGCTGGAGGGCGACGTTTTATGGACGCAGAAATGGACCCCGCAGATGGGCAACTACAAGCCCACTGACGCCGTCGCGCCGCCGAAGGGCGATCGCCTCATTGTCGCCGACGGCTACGGCAGCAGCATGATTCACGTGTTGAAAACCGCCGACGGCATTTACGCCGGCAAGTCCTGGGGCGGCCTGGGTTCCGGGCACGGAGAGTTGAACTGCCCCCACGGCATTACCTACGACCCACGCCGCGGCCTGTTGCTCACCGCCGACCGGGGCAACAAACGCCTCGAATACTTCACGCTGACTGGCTCCTATCACAGCACGATACAGGCAAAAGAGATCACCGCCCCATGCAACGCGGACGTTTGGGGAGACTATCTCCTGGTGCCCGACCTGGACGGGCCGCTTGTGATCCTGGATGGCGACAACCGCCCCGTTTCCGTCATCGAGGTTGGCCGGCTCCTGGGCCACCTGGGCTTCCGCCACCCCCACGACGCAATATGGCTCTCCAACGGCGACATCGCCGTCTGCACGTGGAACCCGGGCCGCCTCGCCTATTGGCGGCGCCTGGGATAGAGCCGGCAGCCGGTCGAGGCTAAGGAATAGGCCTGACCTTGATGTTCCGGAAGGAAATGGAGCCGTGGTCGCCCTGGAGGCCGATGTAGCCGGAGTCCGACTTGGCGAAGTAGGGCATCCGGGCGAATTTGCTCTTGGCCACGCGGCTCTTGAAGTCCTCGCTGCCCAGGACGTACTCGAAGTATTTCACGCCGTTGATTTCGTGCTCGCATTTCTCGCGCGAGATGAGCAGGCGGACGTGGTTCCACTCGCCGACGGGCTTGGTGGCATCGAGGGTCTTGCCGGTTTGCGGGTCGATGGGCGGTTGATAGAGGGCGTAGAGCCAGCCGCAACGGACAGGGTCGGCGGCGGCTTTGTTGTCCTCCAGTTGAAATTCCGGGCCGGTCGCCCAGATGGCGTTGCCCTGGTCGGTGACGTGGTACATGATGCCGCTGTTGCCTGCCACCGAGATGTTGTAGTCGAGCTGCAGCTCGAACCAGTCGAACTTGTTGCTCGTGACGATGTCGCCGGCGTTGTGGGGGTCGGTGCAGACAAGGGCGCCGTCTTTGACCTCCCAGCCCGGGCGAACACCCTCCTGTTTGAAGTTGTGCCACCCGGTGAAATCCCGCCCGTTAAACAGGAGCTGCCAGCCGGCGGCTTTCTCCGTGTCGGAGAGCGTGTTGACGTTTGCAGCGCCGGTTTGAGCCTGCGCGCGAGTGCCTTGGAGGAAAGTCGCTGACGTTAGCAGCAAGCTGAGCGAGATTGCGGTCTGTCTGTGCCAATTCATGAGCGCAGGATGGGCGCTGGAGGAAGCGGTGACAAGAAAAAAACGGGAAAGCCGCCGGAATCAACCGCCTCTGTTTTTGATGGCCGGGTCTGGCCTGGCGACTCGCGAGAGCGTTGCCCCTGCCCCCTGAAGGGGACGCTCTGAGCTCTCAGGGCCTGGCCGAAAAACTGGCGGAAAGCAAGGCTTTGTCGCCTGCGCTGTCGTGAACTTTGCCGGATTGGCTGATTCTCGACAAAGGGTGGCGACAAAGATGGCGACGAAAGCTTGGGTTTATGGCCTTTCGGACGGGCCCTTGCCCCGCCCTGCGAATGGGTTGACAAAAAATGCAAAGAAATTGGGGTTGACAGAGTCCAAAGTCGCCCTAATATTACAAATAGCCCTAGTTGCTAATTGGCCTATGCAAGCCCGCACTTGTCGAATATGAGAAAGGAACTCCTATGAATGGAAATCCCGTGTATGGGGAACGCGTCGTCATCGTCGAAGTCCGCAGCGGACATGTCAGCCTCAAGAAAGGGCGCATTTCGGGCACGGCGCCCAGCCCTGCGCCAGCGGACGACCGGAGCACGACCGTTGTTTTGGGCGATCGGCAATTTAATCCGGCCATGGACAGTTTGGATGAAGCCGGCGAGAAATCGTTCGCGGTCGACGACATCCACCTGCTCAAGGAGCAGGAGGCCGAGTCACTCCGGGACTCCGGAACCGCCCAGGACTGGTTTGGTGGCATTTATCAAGATCGGCTGGTCACAAAAATTCAGCACGCCCTCAAGCGGCTGACGCGGAAATAGCACCGCCTGGCCTCGGCGGCCGTGGCAGTGAATGCCGTTCCGCGCTCCAGGAACTCCCGCGGATTAGACCCTGGCTCAGCAGTGTCCAGACGCGAGGGCCGAGGGCGGAGGTCGAGTGTCCGGTGTCGAGGGGCGGCCGCTCTGCGTTCCCTCGACCCTTGACACTCAACCCTCGCTCCTTTGATGTCCGACTAACCTGTGAACCGCGGTTTATTGGCTGAGGCGATAGAACCGCTGGGGGCCGGAGATGGAATTGGTCACTGCGTTCTGCCCGTTGACGACGACAGGCCCTTGAGAAACGCTGGTCCAGACCGCCCGCGGAACGAGGTTCGTGGTGGATTGGAGAGCAAAGCCGGTGGCATTGGTGGGCCACGTCAGGCTGACATTTGCCTCAGAGCGAACGATTGTCAGTTGCGGTCCGTTCACTGGCGCCAAGGCAAGGCTGAACACCGTTCCCTGGCCCGTACTGCCGCCTTTCTGGGTCGTGCCATAGAGGATGTTGCTCGAGAGAACCAACCCCGCATACGGGACAGAACCGTCGGCGGCGCCAGTGAAAGTATGCAAGGTGGCAAAACCCTTGCCATCCTTGTTGACCTTGAACACGGTCCCCTTTTGAGAAGTGCCGCCCGTTGAGGCGGTCCCGTAGAGGGTGTTGCTGGATAAAACCAATCCGGCAAGCGGTTGAGCTCCGTCGCTGCCTCCGGAGAAGGCGTGCAGGGTCGTGAAGGTTTGGCCCGGCGCCTGACCGGGCGTGATCAAGCCGACGCCGGCCATCAGCGCGAGCAGGAGGGAGGGATGCTTGATTCGGGGTTTCATGGTTTATACCGTTGATTTGTGGCTATAATCAGGGAACATCTGCGAGCATCCGCGAAGTCCATTACCGTGATTCCATATCTTTGAGGGCCTTTGCCGGCAAAATAAGCGGCTATTAGCGGATTGATCACCTTGGAAACGGCGCGAATGCGAGGGATGCTGAAGAACCATGAGGGTGTGTAGCCGCTGGCAAAATTGAGGTAAAGACATTCTCGATCCCGGGATTCGGCTTCCTCATAAAGATCCTGAATCGCCTTCCATTTCCTTCTGTTGTCAAGGACCCTGTAACAATCCTGCACCCTCAGCCGCGCGGCTGGGCTTGAGATTGTGAAACTCGTGTCGTCCGGCCACGCTGTGGCGTCAATTCCCTTTCGAACGGCGCGCGCCTTGAAGCGTCGAAGCAGGACGATTTTGCCTTTCGCCTGGGACAAGGCGGAAACGTTTTCAGTCAAACACCAGGGCGCTGGATTGCCGGCAACGCAGGCGTCAAAAGTGTCTTCAAAAGAACGTGTGTTTCCCGAAGGAATGTTCTCCTCCTTCACACTCATGATGATGCATTCAGTTGGGTTTTCGCGCAAAAAGCCGCAGCAAGAATCCAGAACCTCATTGAAAGTCAGCTTTTGATAAACAGGACCATGATAGATCAAGAATGTGTTTTTGACGTGCCGGCATCTGATGTCCAGGAAGCGAACTCCGGCGCGAAGCTGTTCGGGTATCGTAAGAGTTTGACACTTGATAGTGCCGTAGAACCGTTCGTGCCGAGCCCCGGAATCATGGGTGCCCGGAATAGAAAGCTCCGACAGGCTCGCGTCGCCTCTCAGTGAGCCCATCCACCTGACATTGGATTGGGCTGTCGCACTCGAACCCAGAGGGCAGAGGCATAACAGAACTGGAAGAAGGAGGTTGCCGAAGGAGGACTGGCTTTCGCTCGCGCGCATTGCGGGGCGCAATATAACAGGCGCATGAAAACGATCAAGGCTGAGCCGATTAGCCTTGCCTATTCCGAGCGGATTCCCTTTCCTGGAAACACCAAAGACCGCAGGCCCCGAACGAATTGTCTATGCAGGGCGCGCAGCCACAGGAAGGACTGGAAAGCCGCCAGGACGGCACGGGGTCTGCCGCGGAAGAGGGGTGGCTGCGGCCGGCCTGGTTTGCGCTTGTGCTGGGGGGAATGGTTCTTGCCGCCTTTCCGCAAGTCCTGGCCGGGCTGGGGACTTTTGTCGCCCGCGACTTTGGCGACTTCTCCTATCCGGTTGCGCATTACCAACGGGAATGTTTTTGGCGGGGCGAACTGCCGTTGTGGAATCCCTACAATGATTGCGGCACGCCATTCCTGGCGCAGTGGAACACGATGTGCCTGTACCCGCCCGCGCTGGTCTATCTGTTGCTGCCGCTGCGTTGGTCGCTGGGCTTCTTCGGCCTGTTGCACCTCTGGTTTGGGGGGCTGGGAATGTACTTTCTGGCGCATCGCTGGACGTGCAACGCGTTGGCCGCTTCGGTCGCTGGGGTAGTGTTTGCCTTCAATGGCTTATCGCTAAACCTGTTGATGTGGCCCAGCCACATCGCCACGTTCAGTTGGATGCCTTGGGTCGTGCTGGCGGTCGAGTTGGCGTGGCGGGAGGGCGGGCGCAAAGTGCTCCTGGCGGCCGGGGCCGGGGCGATGCAACTGCTGGCCGGAGGCCCCGAAACCATCCTGTTCACCTGGCTGCTGTCGCTTGGGCTTTGGGGGTTGGAATTTGCGCGCCCCAGGGGGCGGGTCCCAATGGCGTTGCGCTTGGGGGTGGTGGTGGTCCTGGCGGCGGCTCTTTCGGCGGCGCAACTGCTCCCATTCTTCGATTTGGCGGGGCATTCCCAGCGCGAACTGGGTTTCTCCGATGCGAGTTGGGCGATGCCCGCGAGCGGTTGGGCCAATTTCCTGGTGCCGATGGCCTTCGGCCGAATCTGGGCGGAAAACATGTTCGCCCAGGCGGGGCAGTACTGGACCTCTTCCTATTACCTGGGCATCGGCGCTTTGCTGCTGGCATTGCTGGCGGTTTGGACGGTTCGGGACCGGCGGGTCTGGCTGCTGTTGGGCGCCGGCATTGCCGCCTTTTTTTGCGCCCTGGGCGACCATACCTTCGTTTATCCCCTGCTCCGGCGGCTCATTCCGCAACTGACCCTGATCACCTACCCGGTCAAATTCGTAATCGTGATTGTCTTCGTCGGGCCGCTCCTGGCCGGGTTCGGAGTTGCCCAGGCGCTGAGCGCTCGAGGGCCGAGCGGCCGGCGCACCGGAAGGAAGCTCCTGCTGCTGAGCGGGGTCCTGGTCGGGTTGATTGGCCTCATCCTCGTGTGGGCGCGCGCCGTTCCAGTTCCGTTAAGTGATTTCCCGGCGACCCTGCGCAACGGGCTGAGCCGCGCTGCATTCCTGGGGGCGATTCTGGCGGTGTTGCTTCTCCTGCGGCGATCCGCATCCAGGGCCCACTGCCAGGGAACTCGGGTGACTTTCAAGACCTTTCTCGCAACCTTTGTCGGTACCTTTGTCGAAAACCGGCCTAGTTCGACAAAGGCTGCAACAAAGGTTGCGACAAAGGCTGCGACAAAGATACCAGAGTCACTCACACGCCCTGGCAGCGCATTCAGGCCCCGGCCAATCATCCTGTCGCTGGCGTTGCTGGCCTTGCTTTGGCTGGACGTATGGACCCATGAGCCGCCGCAGAACCCTACAGTGTCCGCCTACGTTTACACCATAGGCGAGGCGCGGGTCGAACAAGCGTTTCAGCCTCCCCCGGTCCTGGGCGAGTCGCGCGTGATGGTCTCACGCGCCGCAAGAGAGAGTTTCAATTATCGCCACTCCAAGGACATCGAGGCCGGGTACATGGAGAGACGCCTTGGCTTCGACTTGAATTGCAACTTGCTGGACGAGGTGCCCAAGGTGGATGGTTTTTTCTCACTCTCACCCCGGGAGTCCGACGCCGTGCTTTCGGCGCTCTACGATGCTCCGGATGGGAGCTTGCCGGGGCTGATGGATTTTCTCTCCGTGGCTCACATCACGGCGCCGGGGCAACTCACGGAATTCGTGGCGCGCCCCAACTGGCTGCCCATGGTCACGGCCGGCCAAAGGCCGGTTTTCCTCGACCGGGCCAACACCGGACGGAGTCTGATGCGGCCGGATTTCGACGGCCGCAAAGAGGTCTTGCTCCCGCCGGAGGCGCGGGCCCTGGTCCCGGCGGCCCATCAAATCGATGCCCGCGTCGTTTCTCGGCGCTTCAACCGGCGGCAGGTGGACTTCGACATAGCCGCCGCCGAATCTACGCTGGCTGTGCTCTCGCAGTCCTACTATCACTGGTGGCGGGCTTATGTGGATGGCCGGCCGGCGCCCTTGTTGCTCGCCAATTACGCCTTCCAGGCCGTGCCGGTGCCTGCCGGTTCGCACCACGTACGGCTGGTTTATGAGGACCGCGCCTTCCAAATCGGACTGGTGTGCTCGATTCTTGCCCTGCTGGGCTGCGTAATCGTTTGGTGCTGCGGCTTGCAGCTCGGCACGAATCGAATCTCAACGCGCCTTTCCAAGGCGGAAGCGATCCGGCGCAGCATTGCCAGGGAATGCCCACCGTAATCTGCGTCTTCGAGCCGTGAGATTACGGATTGGGTTGTGCCCACTTTTTTCGCAAGTTCAGCCTGGGAAAGTCTGGCCTTGGCGCGAAGCTCGTAGATTTCCCGAGCGATGTCGAGGTTAGCGCGTTCCTGCGCGATCAAGTCAGCCATTTCCGGACCGTTGCCGGTGAGTTTGTCCACAAGCGCGAGCGCGTCACTGGTCCGTTTTTGAGTTCTTTGGCTAGGCGTTCTCAATGTCTCCTATAAAAAGCAGCCTGGTTTGCGGCATACAATCAACCTGCTGAAATGAACTATATCGCAGACATGCGATAATCGTCAATGTCGGATTGTTTGGCAGCGTGTGCGCGACAGATTCTTTCAAGTTCATGATTTACGACGTTTTTTGTTGCTTAATATAGATGTTCCCCCGAACTCAAGCAGATTGTCGAATCACTCGTAATGCCTCAGTGACGGCGGGAAATCGGGCACCGGCAATTTATTTCATTTTTTTCTTGCATTGTATGTATGTGTTATCATATACATACAACATGCCGAACGCCAATTCCGCTGATTCAGTGCTCCGCCAGAACTTCTTGCGCCAGCTCGAGAGGCTCTGGCCCGCCATCA
>Ga0181524_10005487_pt1 | contig 11316 bp, 8 predicted proteins | sample PEATcosm2014_Bin_34_FD_119761 | JGI IMG/M metagenome (GOLD analysis project Ga0181524, IMG submission 119761) | Peatland microbial communities from MTU Mesocosm Facility, Houghton, MI, USA - PEATcosm2014_Bin05_60_metaG | ecosystem: Environmental > Terrestrial > Soil > Wetlands > Peat | place...
AACGGTCGAGCAGTGGGTTAAGTTCTGCCTCACCCGTCATTGCCTCTATGATGCGCGCAACGACCGGAAAAACTATTACCAATTGCTCCTTACGGGCAATGTCTAAGCCTGACGCGTATGGGCGTCGCCCCAGGCTGGTATAAGGCCGCGCCGTTGGCGCTCGGGCGCAGCGTTCCTGGATGAGTAATAACGCAAGCCCGGTTCGGAGCCGGCATGGTCTGAAACAGATTTCCGGCGCTGGACTCCCCCGAAGCAGGGCGAGTTCAAGAATCGCCGAAACAGCTTGGCGGACGCGGGAAACCCTTGAAAGGGTTGAGATCGCGCGCGCCAGGCATTACACCCCGTTGAAACGGGGTGTTGAGATGCCCGGCTCCATTCTTGAACGCGCCCTGCCCCCGAAGGGCGCCGGTTTGCTTTTCCTTTCAAGTTTTGGAAAACGTGGTAATGTTGGTTGCATGGCGCTGCTCGCAGGGCGAGTTCAAGAATCGCCGAAACAGCTTGGCGGACACGGGAAACCCTTGAAAGGGTTGAGATCGCGTGCGCCAGGCATTACACCCCGTTGAAACGGGGTGTTAATGAGATGCCCGGCTCTATTCTTGAGCGCGCCCTGCGCTGCTCGGGGCGTTGGTGTTGGTCTGAGCCGGCGTGACTGGTTTGGCGCCTGGAATTGTAACTTATTCGATTGATTTAGAGCGGGCGGCGGATTTGGTTCCTGAGGAAGGAATCCCCTGGCTCGTTTTGTCGCCCGACGTTGATTTTTGCCGCGAGCCTTTAACCCCACACTTGAAAAGTCGTGTCCACGTTCTCCCCATTCGCGGAAATGCCGGCCTTGAACCAGGTAGCCGTGCCCGACCTGTGGCAGCAACAGGCGGTGGCGGCGCTGCGCGAGGGCAAGGACGTGGTGGTGCAGGCGCCGACCGGCTCGGGCAAGACGCTGATTTTCGAGCTTTGGTCCAACCAGGGCAAGAACCGCGGCCAGGCGATTTATACGGTGCCGACGCGGGCGCTGGCCAACGACAAACTGGCAGAATGGCGGGCGCGCGGCTGGGACGTGGGGATAGCGACGGGAGACCTGGCGGAGAACCTCGGGGCGCCGGTGCTGGTGGCGACCCTGGAGACGCAAAAGAACCGCCTCATTCGCGGCGACGGGCCGGCGCTGCTCGTGGTGGACGAGTACCAGATGCTCAGCGACCTGGACCGGGGTTTGAATTACGAGTTGGCGATGGCTTTGGCGCCGCCGGAGACGCAGTTGCTCCTGCTCAGCGGCAGCGTGGCCAACCCGCAAGACGTGGTGAAATGGCTGGGCCGGCTCGGACGCCGGGCGGTGCTGATTCTCCATGAGCACCGGCCCGTACCCCTCGAGGAGGTCCACGCCAATGACCTGAGCTACCATGTCCCGAGCGAGATTCGGGGTTACTGGCCCAGGTTGGTTGCCAAGAGCCTGGCCGAGGACCTGGGGCCGATCCTGATTTTCGCCCCGCGCCGCCAGGCCGCAGAATCCATGGCAGCCGACCTCGCCCGGCAATTGCCCACGCCCAATCCCCTCGCGCTCAGCACGGAGCAGAAACTCATCGTCGGCGAGCACCTGGCCAAGCTGCTCAAGAGCCGCATCGCCTTTCACCACAGCGGATTGAGCTACGCCGCGCGGGCGGGCGTCATCGAACCGCTGGCCAAGGCCGGCCAACTCCGCGTGGTGGTCGCGACGATGGGCCTGGCGGCGGGCATCAACTTCTCGCTTCGCAGCGTGGCGCTGGCGGCCGAATCCTACCGCCGGGACGAGGCGGAACAGCTTCTCAAGCCGGACGAAATCCTGCAGATGTTCGGACGGGCCGGCCGGCGGGGCCTGGACGAAACGGGATTCGTGCTCATCACGGCCAACGAGTTGCGTCTGCTGGACGCGCATCCCGGGCACCTCTCGAGGAGCGGGGCCGTGGATTGGGGGGCGCTGCTCGGCTTGATGGCCACTGCCGCCGAGCAAGGCCGCGACCCATACCGGCAGGCAGTGCTTGCCCAGGAACGGCTCTTCACCACCAAGCCCATCTGCCTGGGCGTCGAGGAATCTCTCCGTCACCCGGATGTCCCTTGCGGTTTGAAAACCGATGCGGAACGTGCTCGCCATGCGCGAAGACGCGTCCGCGAAATGCTCAACAGCCGCGGCCAGTGGGAGCCTTGCCCGGAGCCTGCCGCGGTGGCGCTCAAGGAGGTGCGGATATTGCCCAGCCCCAATGGCCAGGATTGGAAGTTGCGTTGCGCCCTGTCCGAGCCGGCGGCATTGGAAAGGGTTGGCCATGGGAGCCTCTGCGTGCTCTCTGAAGGCGAGCAGGGCAAAGTCCACGGGCGGGCGATGACAGTGGCGGATGAGCTGGATGGCGGGCGGGTTTTTCTGGCCAAGTGGATTCGGCGGCTCACAAATTGGAGCGGCCGCCAGGCGCCGCTGGGCCTCTGGAATGACAAGATAGCGCCGCTGGTGGCAAAGAAGCTGGCAGAGCAGAAGACGCCGGTGGTGAGTTTCCAGCATCAGGCCCGGCGCATCGTCGCCCAGGTGAGCATCGCCGAACTGACGTTGCGCGTGCCGGTGGACTCGCACGGCGTCGGCCTATGGCGCCCGCCCCAGCGGGAGGTGCTGCCTTCGGACTGCGCCAAGTGCTCGCTGCTGCCGGTCTGCCGCGAACTGCCCGCCGCCACCGGCGTGGCGATGCTCTGGCGGCGCCTGCGCCTGGTGGACGAGAGAGGCGCGCCGACCCTGCGCGGGCGTGTGGTGAGCTTTTTCTCCCAGGGCGACGGCTTGGCGGTCGCCGCGGCCCTCGAGGACGAAAGCTACCCGCTGGACGAATTGATCTACGACCTGGCCAACCTCGACGCGGGGTTCCGCTTCTGCAGCGAAGACACCAACCGCTGGGGAGGCCGGCTGGGGCTGGTGTGCCACCAGACCTTCGGGCTGCTCTCCATTGCCGGCTACCTCGAAAACGGCGTCCCGCCCAAATACGGCGCCGGGGCCGAACATGTCGTGGCCTGCGTCCATAAAGACCCTTCCGCCAAGCATGCCTGGGTGAGGGACCTGCTGGGACCCGGGGACATCGACCGGGTCATCATTGAATGGCGCAGCCTCTTGCGCCAGATAGCGCATTCCCCGGACCTGGACTGGCCGCGCTGGCGCGCGCTCCAGGCCTTGGCCCGAACCATCCTCAACGAAACGCAGTCCCCAACGCTCACGGAGCTGCCGCCCCTCGAGCATCACCAGACCCGCCGCGTGGACCATCGCCTCATCCTGCGACGGCATTAAGGAGCCGTTAAGAAATAAAGGTGGCAAGCTGCCTTGGTCTTTTGCCGTCCAGCTTCGTTGCTCGCTCGTTACTTATCAGCGGATATGCGCCTCGCTCGCGCCTCGCTGGCCGACAAAACCCCGGCGGCTTCTTGCCACCTTTATTTCTTAACGGCTCCTAAAGCTTGACCGTGAGTCCGGCCGCTCTGGCCATGACGGCCTGCCTTCGGTCGAAGGTGAGAAATTGCGCGCGGCCCAATTGCGAGGCTGCAGCGACGTGAAAGAGATCGGCGCTCCGGCAGCCAAGACGCTCGTTGTGCGCAGCTCCAAGCCTCTCGGCCTCACGGAGCACGTCAGTCCAATCTATCGACTGGTGCGCGAGCAGCGTCTGGTCATACAAATCCGAGTCCAGTTGCCTGAGCTGTGGCTTTGCCAGGTGTGAGTCGATAAGCCCTTGGAAGACCGCTAACCGAATGGCATTACGAACCTCAAGCCGATGCCACGGGGTGAACGGCAATGCCTGGCCGTATCGCTGCATCAGGACACTGGCCTCCGAAGATCTCTCTTGTTGCAGGTAGAGAGCAACGATGAAACTGGAATCAGCGTAGGCCTTCAAAATGCCCCCCGGTTCGCGTCCATCAGGGCCTTCATCGCCGCATCGGGGATGACCTTCTTGCCAAAGACCCTTCTCAGGCGCGCAGCGATATCAGGCATCGGCCGCTCGGCCTTGCGCCCATTGGAGCAGGCCACCAGTCGGGCCACACCCTGGTTCCTCTTTGTGATCGTGACCTCTTCCCCGGAATTAATCCATTCCAGGATTCGAGGAAAATTCTGTCTTAAGTCTCTGACGGAGGCAGTTTTCATGTGAAACATTATGTTTCACAAACCGGCCACTGTCAAGGACTTGGTTGCGCAGTCTGAGCTGGGTCCACGACCAGTTGTGGCCGGAAGCCTCGGGCGGGCATGACAGAGGCGAGCCGCTGCCGGCTCGCCTCGGTCAAGTCATGCGCTGGTTACCAATCGCGGTGCGGCGGTTCCTGCTCGTGCTCACCCCGCTCGGGCCGGTCGCTGCGCTCGCCCGTATCGCTCCTGCCACCGCGTTCGCCGCGGTCGCCGGCGTCACCCCGGTCAGTGCGCTCGCCACGGTCGCCGGCGTCGCCCCGGTCAGTGCGCTCGCCACGGTCGCCGGCGTCGCCCCGGTCAGTGCGCTCACCACGGTTGCCGGCGTCGCCCCGGCCAGTGCGCTCACCACGGTCGCCGGCGTCGGCCCTGTCGCTGCGTTCGCCTCGGTCGCCGGCATCGCCCCTGTCGCTGCGTTCGCCGGTATCGCCTCTGTCACTGCGCTCGCCACGGCTGCCAGTATAGCCTCTGTCGCTGCGCTCACCTCGGTCGGCGGGCCGGCTGCGCTCGCCTCGGTCAGCGGGCTGGCTGCGTTCGCCCCGGTCGGCGGGCTGGCTGCGTTCGCCTCGGTCGGCGGGCTGGCTGCGCTCGCCGCGGTCAGCGGGCTGGCTGCGTTCGCCTCGGTCGGCGGGCTGGCTGCGCTCGCCTCGGTCGGCGGGCTGGCTGCGTTCGCCTCGGTCGGCGGGCTGGCTGCGTTCGCCTCCCCGGTAACCGCGATCCGTTCCTCCGCCTCGCTCGCTACGTTCGCCGCGTCCACCGCGGTCACCGCGTGCGCCGCGATCGCCCCGGTCACCGCGTGCGCCGCGATCCCCCCGGTCCCGGCGCTCGCCGCCGCGCTCGCCGGAGTCGCCCCGGTACTCGCTGCGCTCAGGCTGGCTGGGTTCTTCCCTGCGTTCGCCGCCTTCGGTCTGGCCGGACAACTGTTGATCACGCTCGGCCATGGCGGCCCTGCGCGAGAGACGCACCCGGCCCTTTTCGTCCACGCCGAGGCATTTAACCCAGATTTCATCGCCCAGCTTGACGATGTCCTCGGTCTGTTTGACGCGGAAGTTGGCCAGTTCACTGATGTGGACCAGGCCGTCCTTGCCGGGCAGGAACTCGACGAAGGCGCCGAATTCCTTGATGGTGACGACCTTGCCGCGATAGATCTTGTTAATCTCGGCCTCGGCAGTCATGCCCATGATGGCATCGCGCGCGATCTTCATGCCGTCCTCGGAGACGGAGTAGATATTGACGGTGCCGTCGTCTTCGATGTTGATTTCGCAGCCGGATTCTTCGACAAGCTTCTTGATGTTCTTGCCGCCGGGCCCGATCAAGGCCCCGATTTTCTCGGGGTTGATCTTGATGGTCTCGATGCGCGGGGCGTATTTGCTCAATTCCTTGCGCGGCGCCGGGAGGGTCTTGGCCATTTCCGCCAGGATGAGCATACGGGCGGCTCGAGCCCGTTCCACGGCATCGGCCATAATCGAGTAAGGGACGCCGCGCAGCTTGAGGTCAAGCTGGAAGCCCGTGATGCCCTTTTCGGTGCCGGCTATCTTGCAGTCCATGTCGCAGAAGGCATCCTCCCACCCGATGATGTCGGTCAGGAGTTTGTGGCGGGAGATGCGGTCCTTGTCGTCATGCTCGGTGCAAAGCCCGATGCTGATGCCGGCAACCGGGCGCGTCATGGGGACGCCGGCGTCCATCAGTGCCAGCGAGCCGCCGCAGACGGTGGCCATGGAGGTGGAACCGTTGGACTCCATGATTTCGCTCGTGATGCGGATGGAATAGGGATAGGTCTGGAGAGGCACCATGGATTCGAGCGAGCGCTCCGCCAAGGCCCCGTGGCCAATTTCGCGCCGGCCCGGGCCGCTGATGCGGCCGGTCTCTCCGACGGAGAAGTTGGGGAAGTTGTAGTGGAGGATGAATTTCTTTTCGCTGGCGCCGCCGGTGTAGGCGTCAAACTCCTGGGCGTCTTCGCCGGTTCCCAGGGTGCAGAGGGTGACGGCTTGGGTTTCGCCGCGCTGGAACAGGGCCGAGCCATGGGCTCGGGGCAGGAACGAGACCTCGCTGTAGATGGGGCGGACCTGGTCGAACCCGCGTCCGTCAAGGCGCTTGTCCTGATCCATGATCAAGCCGCGGACGGCCTGCTTTTGGATGTAGTAGAAGGCATCCTTGAGCACGAACTCGGTGACTTTTTCCTGGCCGAACTTCTCGACCAGCTTCTTGCCGATCTCTTCGGTCAGCCCGGAAACGGCCGCCTCGCGGGCGAGTTTGCCCGGCGTGAGCAACGCGCTGACGATGCGCTGGCCCGCCAGCGCCTTAGCTTCGGCCAGGACTTCCTCGGGCACGATTTTAAGGGAGATTTGCCGTTTAGGTTTGCCGACGCGCGCCGCCAAGTCCTTCTGGGCGGCGATGCCGGGTTGAATCATCTGGTGGCCAAACTGGAGGGCGGCGGTGAAATCCGCCTCGGTCACCTCTTTGGCCGAGCCCTCGAACATGACCATGTCGGTCTCACTGCCGACATAAACGAGGTCCAGGTCGCTCTCGGCCATTTGCGCGTGAGTGGGGTTGGCGACAAACTGGCCCTTGACGCGGCCAACGCGGACGGCGGCCAGGGGCCCGTCCCAGGGGATATCGCTGACCATCAAGGCGGCCGAGGCCCCCAGGACGGCAAGCACATCCGGATCATTCTCTCCATCCGCGCTCAAGACGATGCTCTGGACCTGGACCTCATTGTACCAGCCCCTCGGAAACAACGGACGGATGGGACGGTCAATGAGCCTGCAGGTGAGGATTTCCTTTTCTGTGGGGCGGCCTTCGCGCTTGAAATAGCCGCCGGGAAACTTCCCCGCCGCCGCCGCTTTCTCGCGGTAATCCACGGTCAGCGGAAAGAAATCCTGGCCCTCCTTGGCCTTGGCCGCGCCGACAGCGGCCACGATGACTACCGTCTCGCCGAGGCGAACGCTCACGGCGCCGTCCGCCTGCTTGGCGAGTTTTCCGGTTTCGATAGTGATCTGTTTGTCCCCGACAGGGACGGTGATGGTTTGTTTGTTCCCGGTTGAAACAGTGGGATTCTGTTCGTCCCCGACAGGGACAATCGCATTCTCTGGCATATTTAGCTTTTCCCCCCGTTGCCGCCGAGGAACTTCAGTGAATCCCGAAACGATTCGGGACTGAACGAAATTTCTCAGCGCAACGGGGCATTGTTACGCGAACGTTAAAGCAAGCGACTGAGCCGTTCGCGTCATCCGGCTCGGTCAAAGTGAAAATCTCCCGATTCGAGCCCCTCGAGAGCGCACGCCCTTCAAAGGACAGGACCTCATTCTGTATTTATTTGCGGAGCTTGAGCTTTTTGGTGACGGTCTGGTACCGATTCAAATCGGTTGTGTGCAGATAGTCCAACAGACGGCGGCGTTGGCCGACCATCATCAGGAGCCCCCGCCGGGAACTATGATCTTTCTTGTTTTTCTGCAAGTGCTCGGTGAGGTGGTTGATGCGCTGGGTTAGCAGCGCAATCTGCACGTCTGCCGAGCCGGTGTCCTGCTCGTGCAACTTGAAATCAGCAATCGTTTTTGCTTTGGCTTCCATACTTTCCAATCATCCAATCTGTGCCTCGTCTGAGTTAATATCGCTCAACAGTAGTTTTGAGGGCTGGCTGTGTAAAGTACTTTCCTGCCGGGTCAAGTGACGAACTCCAGGGGCTGGCGGCAGGGGGATTAAGATTAAGATTAAGATTAAGATTAAGATTGAGTTCAGGTGACGAACTCCAGGGGCTGGAGTCGAGGGAGCAGGCCGCGCTCGAAGGCCCGGCCCAAGAACCGGCTGACCGATTCCCGCCCGCGCTCACCATAATCCAGTGTCCAATGGTTCACATACATCCCGACGAATTGATCCGCCAGGTCGCGGCCCATGTCCCGGGCGTAATGGAGGGCGTATTGGACCGCATCGGCGCGGTGTTCGAGGCTGTACCGGATGCTTGCGGTGAGGATGCGGGAGATCCTGCTGCGGTCGGCGGGTAAGATGCGTTTATGGATCACGTTGCCCCCGAGCGGCAGGGGCAGGCCGTCGTTTTCGCGCCCCCACCAAACTCCCAGGTCCTCGCACAGTTCCAGGCCCTCGTTTCGATAGGTCAACTGGCCTTCGTGGATGATCAGGCCAACCTCCGCCCTGCCGGAACGGACGGCCTGGAAAATCTGGTCGAAGGGCACCACCACATAATCCAACCGGGCGGCGGGGATGCCCAGCCAGAGCTGGAGGGCCAGGAAGGCGCTGGTCATGGCGCCGGGCACCGCTATCCGCTTTCGGGCGATTTCATTCCTGGAGAACTTGCGCGCCGCCACGAGCATGGGGCCGTAGCCGTCCCCCATGCTCGCTCCGCTGGGCAGCAAGGCATAATGGTCGCTGACGCAGGCGTAGGCATGGATGCTGATGGCGGTGATGTCCAGTTCGCCGCGCGTTGCGCGTTCGTTGAGGGTCTGGATGTCCTGCATCAAATGCTCGAACTCAAAACCATCGGTCGGAATCAGCTTCCGGGCCAGGCCGTAAAACATGAATGCATCGTCCGGGTCGGGCGAATGGCCAAGTGTCAAAATCCGCGGCGGCATGCCGGGAGACTAACGGCGTCTCCCCGCATTGGCGATACAGAATTGCGGCGATGCCGAAGAGTTATTCCCAGACTACCAGGACTGAGTTTTTGCCGCCGAAGGGGTTCTGAACGCTCTCCTTCGCGTTGGGGTCTGGCAGCCATTGGCCATCGACGACAAACAGGTACTCGTAACGGCCGGCGCCGACCGCCAGGTCCCCGACCCAGTGGCCGTTGCCCCGGTGCAAGAGCGGAGTCCGCTCGGGCTTCCATTCGTTGAATGAACCGGCAACAGAGACCTTGGTGGCGCCCGGCTTGACGAACTCCAGGAAAACCCGGTTGGTTCGTGACGCGGGAGCCTTGACCGGTTCGGTCTTCGCCGGGAGGGTGGCTGTGGCATGGGGTTTGGCCGGTTCGGCAGTCACCGGGCGGGTGACGGTCGGTTGGGGTTTGACCGCTCCGCTACTCACCGGGAGGGTGACGATGGGTTGAGGTTTTGCCGGTAGAGTATTCGCGGGCCGAGCGGCGGTGGCTTGGGCCTTGACCGGTTCGGTCTTCACCGGGTAGGCGACGATGGCCTGGGGTTTGACCGGTCCGGTAATCGCCAGGTGAGTGGCAGTGGCTTGGGGTTTGACCGCCTCCGCTTGGAGTGCGGTCTTTGTCGCTTTTCTCGAAGTTTTGCTCATAGATATACTTAGAATAGCTCGATTCCGGTTTTACTCAAGCATCCCGGTTGGACCGCCTTGCCGGAAGCAAGGTCCGTGCCGACAGGCAAAATCCGCACCGTCAGGCCGGATTTACGGGGCGATTCAGCGTCAGGACCACAGAAATCACGGCAAGAACGAGCTTTGAAAATGGTTCTTTTTTTGCAGGATGACAAAAAATGGGCGCATCCCGTTACTGCCCCCGCAGCCAGCGCCGAAGGACCGGAGCGCCGGCTTTAGCCGGCTTTGGACGTCCAATGTTCAACAAGCGGCACAGCAGGTCCACGCGCGCGCAAAGCCGGCTAAAGCCGGCGCTCCGAGGGCAGTGTCTGGATGCGCCCACAAAAAAATGGCGACTTTGCAATATCCTGGCCAGAGGGCCTGAACTGTGGGACCTTTGGGCGGTGGCAGAGCTGTTTATGAAATCCAATTCTCATGGTTTTTTGAGCCGGAGGCGGTTTCTTGGGCGCGCGGCGGCGGCGGCCACGCCGCTGGTGGTCCCCGGCTGCGTGCTTGGGCTGAACGGGGCGGTCGCCCCGAGCAATCGCATCGCCTTTGGGGCGATCGGCGTGGGCAATCGCGCGCGCGACACGCTGCCGAATTTCCTCTCGTTCCGGGAGATACAGTTCCTGGCGGTCAGCGATTGCCGCCAAGACCGGCTCAACTCGGCAAAAGCGCTTGTGGATAGTTATTATGACAACCCGGATTGCCGGGCTTATGCTGATTTTCGGGAGTTGCTGGAGCAGAAGGATATCGATGCGGTTTCAATCGCCACGGGCAACCGCTGGCACGGATTAGGCTCGATTTACGCGGCCAGGGCAGGCAAGGACATATACTGTGAGAAGCCGGTCACGCTGACCGTTGGGGAAGGGCGGATGCTGGTGGAGACCTGCCGGCGGTTCGGCACGATTTACCAGGCAGGCACCCAGCGCCGCTCGACTGGCTCCTACCGTTTCGCCAGGGACATGGTCAAGCAGGGGAAGATCGGCGGGCTCCGCACGGTGGAGATGCAAGTGTGGGCAGGTCCTGGAATTCCCCGCGACAAGGCTGTTCCGGTCCCGGAGGGCTGGAATTATGAGTTATGGCTGGGGCAGGTTCCATGGTGCCCCTTCGTGCCGGCGCGGGTCAACGCCTGGCAATACTTCTGGGACACCGCAGAGGGTATCCTGACCGACATGGGTTGCCATTACACCGACCAGATGCAATGGACCCTGGGCACCGATAACACGGGGCCGGTCGAGTTCCAAGCCCAAGGGGAGTTGCCCGACCCGGCCAAGTTTTGCAGCGACACCCCCATCACCGGGGCCGCCCGGTGCAAGTACGCAAATGGCGTGGAATGCGTCATGTACCAGCGCGGCGAATTCAAGGGTCGCTATCTGCGCTACGTCGGGGACGAAGGATGGATACAGGTGGACGACGAAACGGACCTGGTGACGGCGGAGCCTAAGTCCATCCTCGATTCGAGGACCGCCGGCGGCGCCGGCTGGGGCAACGCCTCGCACCATATACGCAATTTGCTCGACTCGATACGGAGCCGCGCGCCTGCGGTCTGCAATCCGGAGGTGGCGCACCGCGCCGTCACGATCTGCCAGGCCTGGAACATCAGCTTGCGCCTTGGCCACAAGCTCAAATGGGACCCGCTCCGGGAGCGGTTCGACCTGGAAGAGGCCAATCGCATGCTTTATCGCGAGCCTAGGGCACCCTGGCGAGCCTGACCGTTTCAACAATGATAAGTGGTCTATTTCATAAATACGGTAACGTATTCGGCGGTTCTTTTTCGCGCAGGCTGCGTTGCTCGCACCTCACAGATCGCTGCGGATATGCTCGGTGCTCGCGCCTTGCCTGCGCGAAAAATCCCTCGCCGCCTACGTCACCGTATTTATGAA
>Ga0181524_10005488_pt1 | contig 11311 bp, 10 predicted proteins | sample PEATcosm2014_Bin_34_FD_119761 | JGI IMG/M metagenome (GOLD analysis project Ga0181524, IMG submission 119761) | Peatland microbial communities from MTU Mesocosm Facility, Houghton, MI, USA - PEATcosm2014_Bin05_60_metaG | ecosystem: Environmental > Terrestrial > Soil > Wetlands > Peat | place...
GATGCTGGTCGAGGAGGTGGAAAAACGCTCGGGCATCCGATGGCAGGAAACGACCAACTGGCCGTCGATGGGGGTCCCGGTGGTCGGCGTCGGCCTCAAATCCGAGGTCGAGTTGTTTGCAGGGCCTGACTCCCGAGCGCTGCAATCGCTCTCCGGTCCCGAAGGGGCGGAAGGTTACCGGCTGTGCGTTCGGAAGGGCGAGACGAACTGCGGCGTGTATGTGCTGGGCAATGATTTGCGCGGAGTGCTCTTCGGGGTGGGCAGACTGCTCCGCGAACTGCACTGGGGGCGGGGCCGGGTCTGGGCGCCCGACGCCCTGGACATCGCCACGGCACCGATGTACCGGCTTCGGGGGCACCAACTGGGCTACCGCCCGAAATGCAATTCTTACGATGCCTGGGACTTGCCGGTCTGGGAGCAGTATTTCCGCGACTTGGCCGTCTTTGGCTGCAATGCGATCGAATTGATACCGCCCCGCTCGGATGATGCGGCACACAGCCCGCATTTTCCCCGGCCACAAATGGAAATGATGACAGGCATGTCGAAACTGGCTGCGGCCTACGGGCTGGACGTCTGGATCTGGTATCCGGCGATGGACGCGGATTATTCGGATGCGCAGACCGTCGAGTCAGCCCTTGCCGAGTGGGGCCGGGTCTTCGCGCGGCTCAGCCGTGTGGATGCGGTCTTCGTGCCCGGCGGGGACCCGGGCCACACGCGCCCCAAGCACCTGATGGCCATGCTGGAGAAGCAGACCCGGAACCTCCATCGCTATCATCCAAAGGCCGGGATGTGGGTCTCCCCGCAGAGCTTTGACCAAAAGTGGCTGGACGAATTCCTGGATATTCTCCAGCGCGAGCAGCCGGCATGGCTGAGCGGGGTTGTCTTCGGCCCGCAGGTTCGCATCAGCCTGCCGAGGTTGCGCCAGCTTGTGCCGGCCCAGTACCCGATCCGCCACTACCCGGACATTACGCATTCGCGCCAATGCCAGTACCCCGTGCCGAATTGGGACGTTGCCTACGCGCTGACCGAGGCGCGGGAGTGCATCAATCCCCGCCCGCAAGACGAGGCGGCCATCTTCCGCAAGCTCCAACCCCAGACCATCGGCTTCCTGACCTATTCCGAGGGATGCAATGACGACGTCAACAAGATGATCTGGAGCGCCCTGGGCTGGGACCCCGAGGCCGGTGTGCTGGACATCCTCCGGCAATATGCCCGCTACTTTATCGGCGAGCGATACACCGACGATTTCGCCCAGGCGCTGCTGGCCCTGGAAAGAGACTGGCAGGGGCCTCTCATCGCAAATCAGGGCGTGGATGTCACCCTGGCTCAATTGCAGGGCCTGGAGCGGGAGGCCTCGCCCGCCGACCTGAAAAATTGGCGCTTCCAGCAGGCGCTCTTTCGCGGCTATTACGATGCCTGCGTTCGCCACCGCCTGATTTACGAAACGGACCTCGAGGCGCAGGCCCTGGCCCGTCTGCGGACGGCGCCGGCCATTGGCGTGGCCCGCGCACTCTCGGACGCACAGCGGCTGCTCGACCAGGCGCTCAGGGAACCGGTCAACGCCGACCGGCGCCTGCGCATCCACCAGTTGGCCGAGGCCCTGTTCCAAAGCATCGGGATGCAGTTAAGCGTCGATAAATACCGGGCCATCGCCGTGGACCGCGGCGCGAGCCTGGACACCCTGGATTATCCTCTCAACAACCGGTTCTGGCTCGAGACCCGATTTGCCCGCATCCGCAAGCTCTCCTCCGAGCCGGAACGCCTCGCGGCTCTCGATGAGATTCTCCAGTGGACCAATCCGGGGCCCGGCGGATTCTATGATGACCTGGGAAACACCGCCTGCCAGCCGCATTTGGTGAAAGGCGCCGGATTTGCCCAGGACCCGGGGTGCTATGAGTCCTGCCGCGTCGATTTCGAGGAAGACCTGGTTGTGGACGAACCCGATGAAGACGCCGGCACCGCCCGCCGCATCTCCTGGATGGGCCATTCCGAAGCGCTCTACGATACGCCGCTGCGGATGAGCTATTCGGGCCTTGATCCGGCGGCCCGCTACAAAGTCCGCGTCCTTTATGGCGGCGACAGTCCGAGACGCAAGATTCGCCTCGTCGCCAACGGCTCCATCGAGGTGCATCCCTATTTGACCAAACCCCGGCCCTTCAGACCGTTGGAGTTTGCCATCCCCCAGGCCGCGACGCGCGAGGGCAAACTGGAGTTAAGCTGGTTCGGCGAACCCGGCCTGGGCGGCAATGGCCGCTTTTGCCAGGTCTCCGAGGTCTGGCTGGTCAAAGAGCCGGAGGGGAATTGATTCCTGCGGATTTGGACGGGGGGCAAACAGACGGAATCCCGGCCCGGCGCCGGGACTTTCCATTTCTTCCGTTTCGTCCTGCTCATCATCAAAGTTTGTCGGATGCCCCAATTGTATTAGCCCGGTTTCTCTCCCAGGCGGGACATTTCATTAACACCGTGGCTTCAGCCCGGTGTAACAAGGCGCTTGGCGTGGTGCAACCGTTTTAACGGTTTGGCTGGGAGCGCGGAAAGCCGTTGGCACGGCTGGGACATCTCGCCACATACGCACACCGCGCTGAAGCGGCGGTGTCAATGAGACGGACGGCTGGCCTGTTTGATGTCGGCGTTAGGCTCACGCAGCCGTGAACTTCCGTAAGGCCTTGGGGCTGGGACCAGGGCTTCACTCCGGCAGCTTGGTGAGGTCTTGGCTGATTTTGTCGAGGAGGCCTTGCGTATCGGCCTCCTTTGCGGCGGCGCGGCCTTCATAATGCTGGTAGTCGCGCATGGCAGCCTCCGCGTAGGCCCGTGCGCGGAGGAAGTTGGCGCGGCGCAGGGACGGCAGGCTGACCCTCCCTGCCTCGCGGGCGTACATGAGGGCCATATTGAACCGCGTTTGCCCGGCGTGCAAAAGGTTGCCGATTATTCCAACGTAGTGCGCCGATTTTTCGAGGTGCTCGCGGGCGTCATCGAGTTGGCCCACATCCGAATAGAGGTTGCCGAGTTGGTTGTGCAATGGCGCGAGGGCAGTCAAGGCATCATCCGGGCAAAGCTGGAGTGCTTCGAGGTAGTGCTTTTCCGCGGCCCGAGCATGACGCAGGAGCGTTTCCGCCGGCTCTTTCCGCTCACGGGCGTCATTGAACTGCTCGTGACGCACCGTGCCGATTTGCTGCAGGCACCTGGAACGGCCCAGGATGTCGTTTGGTCCGCACAACTCCAAGCTGCGCTGGTCTGCAGCCTCGGCAGCCTCCAGATCGCGGATGGCAGGGACCTCCACGTAAGCTGTGCCGAGGTTGAACTGAGCAATGGCTTCGCCTGGCGTGTACTGAACGCGTCGTGAGACGCGGCATCGGAGTTTCGCATGCGGGGCATGGCGATGCGGTAGGGGGTGCCGCCCAGCCAGCCTTTTTCATCCCGGCGGGACGTGAGGAGGACCCTGACCTTGGTGGCCAGATCAAGCTTGAGCTGCTGCAGGAAGTCGCGGAGGTCGTTTTGCTCGGCGCCCGTCCACTGCGACTCGGTGCCTTCGGGGAAGCCGGCCACAGGTTCGATGTTGTCCCAGATCCAGAGAACAGGGAATTGGCGGAGAATTCGTTTGACCACCGCCAGACGCTCAGCCGGGTCATTTATGGCGGTCCAGTCAACGGGCGGGGTCCTCAGGCGGCGGGCCAGCGGCCGGCCGATTTGTTCAAGGAGGCCGTTGAGCTCCGTGCGACTTTCGAAGGAGGCAAGGAGGACGAGAGGCTCCAGGCCGAGTCCGCCGGTGAGGGCATACCAACGGGCAAACTCGACGGCGGTGGAGCTTTTGCCCTGCCCGGCGTAGGCGTGGAGGAGGACCACGCGCTCGTGGTCGAAGGCGCGGTCCAGGGCGAGGAGGGTTTCATCGCGCCCCACGAAGCCTTCTTCCGGCACATAGCGAAGGAGGGCGCGGTTGCCCTGCACGGGATCAAGTTCCGGGCGATCGCCCAACGCAGGTGGGCCGCCAGGAAAAAGCTCCACAGGCGAGGCTTCGTAGGCGACGGGGACAAACCAGTCCTGCAAGGGATGGGGCTGGAGGGTGACCCAGCGGTCCGGGTTGAGGTGCAGATGCTTCCGCCCCTCGGTGGCGGCCTGGCCGAAGGTGCGCCCCTTGGCCAGGGCGGCATAAAGTTGACCGATATACTGGGCGGCGGTGACGACATAGACGCTGTAGCGCATGCCGAGCACGGCGCGGATGCCCTGGTCGATAACTGCTTGGGCGAGCGAGCCGATGACGCGAATCTCGTCATGAACGTCCACAATTGCCTCTGGGGCCTCGGTGGCCTCATGCATGGCCGACTGGCAGGCGTTCAGCACAAGGACGGGCACGCCGCTGTCGTGAAGCAGTTGGCCGAGCGTCTGGCCATCCACGGGACGCATTTTGTCTTCGCCGGGGTGCTCGAAGAGGAGATACCCGTGCTTGCCCGCCCTGGCGCCGCCGAGCGTGACGCCGGAGAGGCCGCTGAGCCAGCCTGCGAGCGTCGTTTTCGTCAGGTCCGCATAAATGCCGTGTCCGTCAAAATGAACGATGTGATAGGGCCGGCCCGCCTCCTTGGCGTCGGTGAGCGCCTTTTGGAGCTGCTCGAACGCGGGCGGGCGAAGGGCCGTGATATCGAAGCGGCCGCGGTCCTCGCCGAGGTCCTGCAAGAGGCGGTTGGCCACGGCGCGAAGCTCGACGTCGCCGGGCCCGCCGGGGCGGCAAGCGATGTAAAGGAGGCGGACCCGGCCATCCGGCGCGGCAGGAACGGGAACGAACGAGATGTTGGGATTGGACTGGACGCGGACGAAAGACCGCACTCGCAGGCAAACGGGCGAGTCAATTACGGGGTCGCGCATTAACTCCCAGGGGATGGACGCGGCCTCCGCGATACCGGTGGCGATTTCCACCCGGAGGTTGGCCAGGTCGTTGCGGATGGAAAACCAAAGGGCTTGTGTGGCGCCGTTGGCAGCCAGGACTTTGGTGTAGAGCTCCTCGCCGCGGTCTTTCATCATCGTCTCGACCTGCTGGACCGCAACGGGTTCCACCGCTTCCGCGTGCTGGAGGTAGTCCTCGAGATACCAGCGGAGGTCCTCCTGTTCCTGGCCGCTCAGGGCGAACTCGACGTTCGCCTCCGCCTCCTGGTCGGGCTGGCCCGGCCGCTGCAACGTGAGGCGGATAGGGTAGCGGCCTTCCCTCGGCGCGTCCTGGCGGATGTGCAGCGTGCTCACGGTCTCAATCCTCATGCCAGGTGGAGGCTCGGTCAAGAAAAGAGAAAAGCGCCAGAAAAGGTTTCCATCCAGAAGCTGCGGGCAAATGCCTGATTGGCAATGAACGCCTAACGCGGTAGTATTGGATCATGAAAGCGATCGATCGCATCACTGTGAATCCCGACGTCATGACCGGCAAACCCTGTATTCGGGGAATGCGCGTCACGGTTTCCACCATCCTTGGTATGCTGGCGGCGGGCGCTTCACGCCAGGAGATTCTTCGGAACTATCCGTTTCTGGAGGAGACGGACATTGAAGCGTGCCTGGCTTACGCGGCGTGGCGCACGCAGGAGTACGAAACGCCACTTGTGCCCGCGGCATGAAGCTGCTGCTCGACGCCTGCATGCCGCTCGACTGGCTGGGGTTCCTCTGCGCCCACGGCTATGACTGCCTCGCCTGGGTACGCCTCGGGCCACCCAACGCGCCCGACTCCGACATCATGCGCTACGCCCGCGAGCAGGGCCGTGTGGTATTGACCCACGATCTCGATTTCGGGCGCCTGCTGGCCTTTTCCAAGGCGACCCATCCAAGCGTGATCCAGTTCCGCGCATCGGATATCCGACCTGCCGCGCTCGGGCCGCAACTGCTGCAAGCCCTCCGCACCCACGAGCCGGTGTTGCGCCAGGGCGCTCTTATCACCGTGGAAGCTGACCGCGCCCGCTCGCGCATCTTGCCGCTCGACGATTGAATCATGAGCAGACCCTGGCCCATAGTCAGATTGGGATGGGTGCCCTCGCGCGATCGGAGCACATTGAGCCACGGATTCTCGCCCGAACGGCCCCTCCTTGCAAAAAGGCGGTTTGCCCATTAGGTTGGGTGCCAGACGACATAGACAGTCAATATGAAACGACGTGTGATTTACGGGGCGGTGGCCCTGGTGCTTTGCGTGAACTTCCTGATCGGCGCGCGATTGTACCTAAGGGCGGCCGAGAAGGACTCGGTCTATCCGAGCCTTGAACTTTTCTCCTACGTGATGGAGAGAGTGCGCAAGGACTACGTGAACGGCCAGAACCTGACTTACCAGGAGCTGGTTTATGGCGCGCTCAAGGGAATGCTCGGCACTCTGGACCCGCACAGCGAATTCATGGACCCGGAAAAATACCACGAACTCCAAAACGACACCCAGGGGGCCTTTGGAGGACTGGGCATCCACCTGCAAGTGATTGACAATTCCCTGACCGTGGTGGTTCCGATGACCAATACTCCCGCATCGCGGGCCGGCATTCTATCGGGCGACCGGATTGCGAAAATCGAGGGCAAGAGCACGGATAAAATGAGCGTCGATGACGCCGTCAAGAGCTTGCGCGGCGAGCCTGGCACGGATGTCAGGCTGACGATCTTTCGTCCCTCCGCCAACCAATATAAGGACTACAAGCTCACTCGGGCCGTAATCAATGTGGATATGGTCACCGACCTCCATTGGCGAAAGGAATTCAAGCTAGGGGAAAACAAGATCGGCTATGTCCACCTCATTCAATTCGGCGAGAAGACGGGCGACGACCTCGAGGTGGCGCTGCGCAAGCTCCTCAAGCAGGGGATGCGCGGGCTGGTCCTGGACCTGCGGTCCAACCCGGGCGGCTTGCTGGATCAAGCGGTGGATGTCTGCTCGAAATTCCTGCCCAAGGGCCAACTGGTGGTCACGACCGAGGGACGCAACCCCGCGCAGGACTCCCGGCGGGAGGCCCTCGGCCACGATGAACTGGAGGGCATGCCTATCGTGGTGCTGATCAACCTGGGCAGCGCCAGCGCCTCGGAAATCGTTGCCGGCTGCCTCCAGGACTTGAAGCGCGCGGTCATTCTCGGCGAAAAGAGCTTTGGCAAGGGTTCGGTCCAGAGCATTCTTCCCCTCCAGGACGGCTCGGCCTTGCGCCTGACCACCGCCAAATACTATACCCCAAGCCACAAAGTCATCCATGAGGAGGGCATCACGCCGGACATTCTGGTCCCCTTGAGCGCCGAGGAGGAACGCGCCACTCAACTCCAGCTTACTCCCGGCGGCCTGGAGAGCCTCGACGACAGGGACCGCCGGTCGGTCCTGGCCATCGGCGACCCGCAACTCGAGCGCGCGATGGACCTGCTCAAAGGCATCACGCTCTACACCCTTCGCTCGCCCGGGCCCGAGAAGCGGGTGGCGCAGCGCAGCCGCTGAGCGGGCAGAAGATGCTCCTGGCTATCGAAACTTCGTGTGATGAGACCAGCGCGGCGCTGGCGCACCAGGGGCGGGTCCTGGCCAATGTGGTGTCTTCGCAGGTGCGAATGCATGCCGAATATGGGGGTGTGGTGCCGGAGTTGGCGGCGCGGGAACATCTTCGCAACCTGTTGCCGGTAGCGCGCGCCGCCTTGCGCCAGGCTAACGTAAGCCCAGCTCAAATCGAAGCCGTGGCCGCCACTCAGGGGCCGGGTCTGCCGGGCGCGTTGCTGGTCGGGTTCAAGGCCGCCCAGGCCCTCGCCTTCGTCCTGCGCCGCCCCTTCATGGGCATTCACCACCATGAAGCCCACCTTTTCTCCCCATGGATACAAGGCAATCCGCCCACAGCGGCTTTTTCCGAGTTCGAGCCTAATGTGTCGCTCATCGCCAGCGGGGGCCATACGATGCTGGTAGAGATGGAAAGTGAATCCAAGCACCGGCTGCTCGGCTCGACCATGGACGATGCCGCCGGCGAGTGCTTCGACAAGGTCGGCAAGCTCCTGGGTTTGCCTTATCCGGCCGGTCCGGAAATCGATCGCCTCGCCGAAGGGGCGAACTCGGCGGCGTTCAGTTTCCCCCGGCCAATGCTCAATGAAGCCAATGATGATTTCAGCTTCAGCGGACTGAAAACGTCGGTGCGATATTTTTTGCGGGACCGGCCGGGTTTCTGCGACGACCCGCAGAGATTGCGCGACCTGGCGGCCAGCGTCCAAGCAGCCATCGTCGCGGTGCTGGTGGCCAAGACCTTGCGCGCTGCGCGCCGGCTCGGCGTCGGGTGTGTCACTGCGTCCGGCGGGGTTGCCTGCAACCGCGCTCTTCGGCATGGGCTGGCGGCGGCTTGCTCGAGCCACGGCCTCAAGCTGCGGTTAGCCGAGCGGGGCCTTTGCACCGACAACGCGGCCATGATCGCGGTTGCCGCCGAGCGCAAGCTGATGCGCGGGGCTGAGACAACTTCCCTCGCAGCGGAGGTCCTTCCAAACTGGCCGCTTGAGTGAGCGTGGAGCGTGAAGCGTGGAGCGTGGAGCGTGAAGCGTGGAGCGTGGAGGCGTGGAGCGTGGCAAGTGCCACTATGCCCTCACGCTTTAGGCTCCTGACGCTCTACGCTCCTGACGCTCCGACGCTCACCTGGCCTCCATGCGCGGCTGCGCCTGGAACTCGGTCGGTTGTTCCTCCGCAGATTTGCGCTTGAGGTTCTCTTGGCGCATGGCCATTTCTCCCATCATGGTCTCGGCGCTGTCGTGGGCGGTGAAACCGTCGGGCGGCAGAAACAGGCGGCTGGAGGGGGCCCCGAGCCTGATTTTGGAGAAGTTGACGATAACCGGACGGCCAGGCGCCGCAGTGGCGATGCGCAGAGGAGCGGCGTTCAAATCCGATGCTCTCCAGACCTGGAATGGCGCTTTCGAACCGTCGTTCGTTTCCACCTCGACCTCGGTCCTCTGGCAGCGATGGCCTCCAATTCCCTCCGAGGCGGAGCGCGAAGCCAGGGCCAGGATATTCGTGGCCTGGACGCGCGAGGAGATCGGCGCGTAGCCTTGGAGGGCCTCGCTCAGCAGGTATCCACGCTGCGCCCCCACCTCCCAAATGAAGATGAACCCGCAGCGCTTAAATCGCTTGCCCGACGGGGAGTCGGCATCGGGGGCGAACAGGAGTTGGGAGCCTCGGCACAGGAGTTGGCCCGAAATGGTTTCTCCCGGAATTGGCGGTGAGCCTGTTGTCATCACAACATGGCAGGAAAACCCGGTGGTGTTGGTCAGCAGGACCCCCATCGGGCCGTTGAGAAACAGCGGCACCGGCGGCGGTATGAATCCAATTCGATCCTTGTTGCGCGAGTGGGCGCATCCGGCGGCGACCAGGGCTGCCGCCACAACGCACCCGCCCAGCCGGCCAATGCCCGCCAGGCCCGACTCGCGCCCTCTTCTCTTCAAGTGTTGATTCGCGGTTCGCATCCGCCAGTACATACCGCAAACCGCTCCCGGCGTCGAATACTCAAATGAACGCTGAGTCCCCAAAATAGTACTTGTCTCCGACGACATTTCCCCGAAAGGACACCTGTCCGAATTTGGCCGGATTTTGGCCGGATAGCCGATCGCCTCATGAAGTGACGATTTGCAGCGTGTTCAGCCGCTGCAATCCTCGCTGGAAACGCCCTGTCCGGGCTTGGCCGGATTTTGGCCGGATTTCCCTCATGCCCCGCCCTCCTCGTTCGCCGATAGACTGTTGCTGGGCCTTTGCCAGCGCGCTCAAGCAGTCCGATCTCCTCCATTTCCGCCAGGTCACGACGCGGCTGATAGCACGATCCGCGTTGCGCGACACCGGCCGCTGCTCCTCCAGTCGCCGGACGATACGGCTGGTGAAGCCCTGCTTCCAGACTGGTCGCCCTCAAATCTCCTTGACCGTTCCTTGGCTGAGACTGCGGTCGATGTTGTCCAGGTACCGAGACTTCACCGCGCGACCCACCCAGCCAAATTAGTCAAGCTCGCTGTATCTACGCGTCACTTCAGCACGGGGTGGTAAGAGCCGCATCCACTGATGTCGGCATGCTCTTTTTTCCTTGAGCCCGCGGAAGGTTCGGCTGTCAAAGCTGGAGCGGCGGCCTGCAGTTTCAAGTAGCCGCGCCCCGGATACCAGGGCAAGTCGCCGCTGACCTTTACGAACAGCCCCCTTACGGCTTGCAACTCCTGCCCCATGTCCCGACAAGCCTCGCGGGCATCAGAAAGCAAACTCCGCAATAAGACTCGCAGTTTACTTGTTGACATGCCGTTACTCCTATGATAGACGTATGGGCATATAGCGATAATCCAAAACAAGCATAAAATTAAAAATATGAGCTACGTTGATCCACGAACGGTGCTGTCACCAAGAGGGTCCATAAAAGACCTCCAAATCATCTACGACGGAAAAGAGAACGGTTGGTCTCTCGCAAGAATGAAATGGGACGGTTCGCCGGTCATGGCGATGCGCTGGAACGGGGGATCCGTGAACGGAATACCAAGCATTGGCAATCCTTCCTCTCGCGGCTACCCGACTTGGTTCGTTGTGCCGGACGACGTCGGTGCGGCAATCGAAAAAATGCTGAAGCCGGCGCTCGAGCTGCCCCCCACTTCACAAACTACCGAGGGAAATGCCCGATGAAGAACTCCAAATTCCGAGGAATGTCGGCTGCGCAACTGCAAGCACATCTGCCCCAGGATACAGACGAAGCTGAGGAGCTGTCAGATGAGCTGGAGTTCAGGGAGTGGTGTAAGGCAAACAACGAAGATCCCGAAAACGAAGACTCCCGGGAACATTACCAGACAATTCAAAGCGAATCATCCTGGGACAGCCTTGACGAGAACGACAAAGCCGGCTGGTGGGATAACATGACTAAGGGCTCCGACGACTAATAGCTGACGGCCTGTAAGCGTTGGGCATGATGAGAGACCCAACCTGAAGTTGCAGCAACAAAATGATCGCGCAAATCTGACGAAGTTCACGACGAAGGACGCGACAAGGGCGAGGGCGGCTTGGCACCGCATAGCGGTGCCCTGGAGGTTGGACTTTTTCGCCCCTTGTCACAGCGCCAACGGCGCGGCTCATACCAGCCTGGGCCAACGGCCCAGGTCATGACCGGAAAGGTGCCAGAGGGCTGAAAGCCCGTCCCATGCCTTGTCATCGTCGGCGATGGATCCGTTGACGACGCACCGGCGGTGGATGGAACGGGCTTTCAGCCCTGACAAACCTCGCGCACCCCTGTCCTGGGGCGTTGCCCATACGCGTCAGGCTTAGACATTGCCCGTAAGGAGCAATTGGTAATAGTTTTTCCGGTCGTTGCGCGCATCATAGAGGCAATGACGGGTGAGGCAGAACTTAACCCAC
>Ga0181524_10005489_pt1 | contig 11309 bp, 13 predicted proteins | sample PEATcosm2014_Bin_34_FD_119761 | JGI IMG/M metagenome (GOLD analysis project Ga0181524, IMG submission 119761) | Peatland microbial communities from MTU Mesocosm Facility, Houghton, MI, USA - PEATcosm2014_Bin05_60_metaG | ecosystem: Environmental > Terrestrial > Soil > Wetlands > Peat | place...
GGGGCGGTCCGGCGCCGTAGTGAATATCAAAAAGGGGCAGTTCCTCTCGCCCTGGGATATTCGCCATGCCATTGAAAAGGTCAAGAGGACGAGGAACCACCGGATCCTGGTGACCGAGCGAGGAAGCACGTTCGGTTATAACAACCTGGTTGTGGACATTCGGGGGCTTGCCGTCATGAAGGGTTTCGGATTCCCGGTCATCCTGGATGTAACCCACGCCTTGCAATTGCCGGGTGGTGAAGGCCGCGAGAGCGGTGGGCAACCGCAATTCATCAGCACCCTGGCACGGGCGGGAGTGGCGGCGGGAGTCGATGGCCTTTTCATGGAAGTCCATAACCGCCCGGAGCGGGCCCTGTCGGACGGCGCCAACGCACTGGCCCTGCGGCGGTTCAAACATCTGGTCATGAACCTCCGGGATCTGGGTAAGTTTGTGCGAAAACTTGACAAGCCTTCGCCCCCTCCCGTAGCATAGCCTTTCAAGTTTCGCCCATTTATTCTGGAACGCGAATTCTCGAAGAGCCTTACCGGAAAAAGAGAATCGGCGGGACCTATAGGAGCGCGTGGACTTTTGAGCGGCTCCTCAGCGAGGTGTAACCGTGAGAATTACGGCGCGTTTCGCGGACGATATTGTCATTATGAGCTTGAGCGGAAAATTCCTGGCGGGCAGTGATGGGCCCTACCTGAGACAAAAGGTTAAGGACTTTATCGACGCGGGGACGAGAAAACTCATCCTCGATTTTTCCGAGGTCCCTTACATTGATTCCACGGGTTTGGGTTTTCTTGCGGGGGCTCGTGTGACGGCTCAAAATGCCGGCACGCGAATGGTTTTGGCGAATCTTAATATGCACGTCCAGAAAATCCTGGACGACGTTAAGCTCTCGCAATTCTTCGTCATTGCGCCTAACGACGCGGCGGCAATGGCCAAGGTGAATGAAGCAGGCCCGCTCGCACAGGATGCTGCCTCGGATGCAGCCAAGAGGCCCAGAGGGAAAAGGCGATCCATCGATCCGACTGAATCCTAAGCGAGGGTAGCCGAAGAACGCTATCCGTGGTATCAGAAACAGAGCGCATCGCAAAGTGGGTCTGCCCTCTCCCAAGGGGAGAGGGTGGCCCGCGACGGCGCTTTCACCAGTCCGTCAGCCGACGGAGCCGGGTGAGGGGTTGGTTGCGGGGCGAGGACGGATCAGAAAGGCTCGGCCCAAGCTGCTCAATGGAAACGAGTAATGCGCCGAGTTTCTGGCGAGGCCGAGCGCGAGGGGTTCCCATCCCATTCTCCAGAGGTGATAGTTTATTCCGTCCTGGTACAGGGAAAGCGCGTCGCCGGGCCGACCTGTCGGGACATGGGCGAGCCGGCCCTTGTATTGTGATGATATTCATGCGGGGAGAGTTTATGCGGAAGGCAAGGCCCTTGGTTCTGCTGGCTTCGATGCTGGCAGGGTGGCTTGTTTGGACAGCGCCGCTCGGGTGCCAGGAAAAAAATCCGCCGGCAACCACGAACTTGTATATCCAGCATCTCGAGGATCCCAGCCGCGCGGCATGGCAGAAGCCTGAGGACGTCGTTCGAGCGCTGAATCTCAAATCCGGAGAAAACATCGCGGATATCGGCGCGGGTTCCGGATATTTCACCGTGCCGTTTGCCCGCAAGGTGGGACCAGCCGGGAAAGTCTACGCCGTCGACATCGACCAAGAAATGCTCTCGTACATCGAGCAGCGCGCCAGGCAAGAGAACCTTCACAATATCCAAACTATTCTCGCTCAAGCTCACGATCCGGAATTGGCGCCCGCGTCCGTGGACCTGATCTTTATTTGTGCGACCCTCCACCATATCACTGACCGGGCCAAGTATTACCCCTTGCTTGCCAAAGCGCTGCGCCCCGGAGGCAGGATCGTGAACATCGACTTTCAAAAACGTCGGCTGCCGGTTGGGCCTACCTTCGAGATGAAAATTGCCAAACAGGACGTGCTCAAGGAATTTGGAGCCGCAGGTTTTCACCTTGCCAGGGAGTTCGATTTCCTGCCCTACCAATACTTCCTGGTATTTGAGCGATGAGTCCTTCATCCGGGGACTTGGTGATTTCTAAATGGGCTTCGAACCCCAGCGGCCGCGGCAGGCCAATCGGCGTTTTGCGGGACTATGGCGCTGGGGGGAAGGTCAAGGCAGCTTGCCGCGCAGGTGCGATCTCATGAGGCGAGTGGAACGGAGTCTGGTCCTCTCTGTTGTCGTCCTGAATCTTCTGCTCACCGCATCTCCGCGGTTGTCTGCCCAATCGAACACGCGCCTGCTGCTCGCTGCCGGGTCCGGTGTGCCGGGGCACGCGGGATTCTCCTTCGGGCCATTTTCCAACCTGGCCATGAATGACAACCGGGAGATCGTCTTCCTTTCATCCCTGCGGGGTGCGCGGAACGAGATGCGGGCTATCATCAGGTCCAGCGGCGTAAGTTTTTCCGTGGTGGCCTTTCAGGGTCTGCGGGCGCCGATCCTCAAGACCTCCTACGATTCGTTCAGCGCGCCCAGCCTCAATGATGCGGGGGCGATTTGCTTTACGGCTGGCTTGAAGGACACGGAGGGAAATCCCAGCAGCGCCATCATCCGCGTGGACGAAACTGGCGCCAGGGCGCTGGTGTCAAGCGCCGACAGCCTTCCGGGAATTCCGGACGCCGCCTTCCTCGAATTCTCCGCGCCTTTAATCAACTCGCAAGGAAACATCTTGTTTGGCGCGCGCTGGGGCGGCAAAAATCCTGGTACGGGCTTATTCCTATGGACGCCGCGCGAGCTTCGAAGCTTGGAGTTTCCGGCAGGTGTCTCCCTAACACCTCAAGAGTTGTTCGAGCCGATTTTCTTCAGCCACGATGAGGCGGCCTTGGCTCGGCGCGGCACTCCCCCCGATGTCGCTCTCGAGCAGTTCTTCCGCGCCGTGGCCATTCGCAGCTTTCAGGAGCTCAAGCCTCCACCCGATCCGGCAGCAGCCCTTCAGATTCTTGCTCCGCGTGCCGGCCAGGCGCCGATCCAAATGGTCCTGGTCGTCATGGAGGGCGAGAACGTGCAAACGGCGCTCTTGGCGGGCGACCCTTCCCAACCGGTGATGGCCAAGCATCTCGCTGGCGCCCCGGATGTCAAACCCCTGGGTCAGATCGAGGGTCAAACCACCTCCGCTCAGGGAAACATCATCTTTGCCGCAACACCCCTTGATTCACCCGGTGATGTGGGGCTCTATTGCTTTTGCGCCGGGGAAGTCACGCGCTTGACCTCGACTGACGAGTTCTTACCCATTGTCCAAGCGGCGCCGGGAAAGCCGATTCTTTCTTTGGGTGGAGACTCTCAGCAGACTGAAGCCTTCATCGCTCCCGACGCGTCCGAGGGTGGGTCGGCAATCTACGTCACGTCCATTCCCTAAGGGCGAGTCGAGAGTCGAAAGTCGAAAAGTCGAAGGTCAAAAGTCGAAAGTCAAAAGTCGAAGGTCGAAAGTGCAGCGAAGCAGGCTGCCGCACTTGTCCGCGCTCCGGGTGGCGCCGACATGGGGTTCAAGCTGTGAAAAAACAAACAATGTCATCCGTCGGCTGACGGACCAAGGTGCAAAGACTCGCAACGAACAACTGCTTTGTTTTCTTTGCGCCTCCTACGACTTTGTCCCGCCTCGCGGGATGAAATGCTTTTTGCTCACCCAGGGATTATTTCACAGCTTCGTTATGATGTCTGCGAGTTCGCGTAGCGACTTGTTTGGGATAGCCCAGGCGCTTGTGCTCAGGGCAAGCGTGTCCTTTCAAGAAATCGCAGACCCCGATGGATCGGGGTCTACGCCACTCGGAGAGGTATCGATCTCCCCGAGGTCGGAGCTATTGGGAACGATTGTGCAACTCCGAATTGATTTCCCTGACAAGGTGTGTTTTAGTCGTAAAAGGGGCCGGCAGGTCGTAGATTTCTCCGCCCAACTGAAGGAGGTGAGGTGTCCCATGCCTGAAGAAATTCCCGAAAAGACTAGGCAGTTGTTCCTGATATTTAGGGACGCTGTGCAGCGGGAGCGGGAGGCTCAAATCACGTATAAGCGTGCGGCAGAACTTTGCGAAGACGAGGAGCTCAAAGGGGTTCTTCTGGGCTTCTACAGGGATGAAGTTCGTCATGAGGAAGCGCTTGTCGAACAGTACGAGCGTATCCGTGACAGATACAGCGTCCAAGCCGAATAATACGGCAGCAAAGTGGCGCTCTCCCGTCGCGGTCGGTTTAGCGGCTAGTGCAGAGTTGTTGTGTAACTCTGCCGCCCTTCAACGACTCCCCAGTTTGCAATCCGTCGGCTTCCAGAATAAATCCGCGCTACAAGCTTTCCCGCGCGGTTTCCCGGCGCAGCGCCGGCCGGAACTTTTCCGAATGCCGGACCATTTCCACTTGCTCGTCAAGCCTGAACCGGCCGCGAGCACCAGCCGCTCCATGAATGGGTTGTCGGTTCTAAGTATGGATGGGCTCGCCTGATTTCAGTCTTGTCTCTGGGCCGCAGAGCAAGTGTAGCGCGGACCTGTTTTGTAGGTCCGCGGCTTTTCAGCCTCAAATTCGCGCGTTCTCATCGGCGGGCAGACGCACGCGGTCAATAGTCAGCCCGCACCGGCTCCGCTGTTCGGCGGCGTCCACGCCCGCGTACTCCGGAAAGCTGGACCACTTCCATTCTTCCGGTCGCTTCACCAGACCTCGCCTCACAGGATTCATGTGGATGTACTCAACGGTCTCTCCGTAGTCTTTCACCGTCCGGAGCGCGTGATCGAAGAAACGCTCTTGCCAAAGTTCTCCCTTTTCGTGCCGGCCGTGATTGATTGCGACCATTGAGCTAATCTTGATCGCACTCATTGCTTTCGCGATGCCCAGCGGATGGGGCGGATAAATGATGGCATGCCAGTGATCGGGCAGAAACACCCAGGCCGTCAGTGCAAATCGCTGCTTTTGCCGCATCCGCGCCAGCGCAATCGCCAACCGCGCGAAATCGGACTCCTCCAGCTTGTGTCTCGATCTCAGTAAATTCACGGTCACGAAGATGTAGCGGTCATAAAGGAACGGGCGCCGCAACTTTGACATGCGATGAATCTACGCGCAATGCGGTGCCGAGGCAATAGTCAGCCGAGCCAACGTGCGCTGGCGGGCACGAAAAGCCGCGGACCTACAAAACAGGTCCGCGCTACCTCAATGATTCGTCGGTTCTGAGTATAGGTCGGCTCGCCTGATTTCAGTCTTCTCGGCGGGCCGCAGAGCTCGGCTGTGCGCCACCCTGCGGACCTGATTCGAAGGTCCGCGGCTTTCGGCTTCAAATTCTCGCGTTCTCATGGGCGGGTCCCGCGCCTGCGGGACACGCCGCGAGTGTAGCGCAGACCTGTTTTGTAGGTCTGCGGTTCGTCCCCAATTGACAACGAAAAGCCGCGGACCTACAAAACAGGTCCGCGCTACCTCAATGATTCGGCGGTTCTGAGTATGGATCGGCTCGCCTGATTTCAGTCCTGTCTGTGGGCCGCAGAGCTGCGCTCCGCGCCAGCCTGCGTGCTCATGAAATTAGCGCCGCAGTATCGGCGAGCACACGTTTAAGCCGCTCATGCTCCTGTGCATCAAGCAGCGCATTGTCCACCAAATTTATGAGCGCATCTTTGCCGATCCGACACAGGATCGATGCGATGATCGAGACCCTCAGGTGGTCCAGCAGCCTCAGCAAAAACAACCCGATCGAGCCGTATTTGCCTTCTATTCTTCTCTTCCTGTCGTTAGTAAGGTGGCCGCCATGGGCAAAAGCGCTCCTGACGCCATAGGCATCTTTCCATGTCGAGCGCACTTCGAGCGGGTTTTGGTTGAGGATGAGCGAGATTAACTTACTGACCCTCACACTCAACCGATAGGACAACTCCTGTTTTTCAGTTTCCTTTAGGAAGAGGGCCTCAAGTGCCATGACAACGTTTGCTATCCGCCGCTCCGAAACTCCATTCAGCAGAAGTGCATCGCAGTACCTGTCGTATGCCAGGGTGACGTGGTTTACTTTTTTTTCGAAGCCATAGATGTCTTTCGGAAGATTGACGTTCATGGTTTGCCAGAATCGTTTGAGGTTGGGTTCGTCTTCCGTTTTTATCACGTACGATTCCAGCGGGGGATTTTTGTCGCCACTTGTTAGCCGACCGTGAGGCCACGGATTAACTATAGAACTGCATCCCATTTGGTAGTGCATCAATTTTACACTGCCCACGCGGAACAGCCTGAGAAGAGCCACGCACTGCTCCACTTGTGCCTGCAACAGTTGGGGCGAACGCTCTCTCGCTCCGACGGACTCGATCTCGACGATGGCTGACGGGTACCGGGGAAAGACCTCGGCAAGCTCAGCCGGAATCGGGATCTCAAGTTCTTCCTTTTGAGGCTTACGAATGCGAACTCCACACTGTATGTCTATCGCGTCTGATCGCAGTGCGACACCCTGGAGGTACACTTGTGCCGTGTGCGTTACCGGCCCCTCTTCAAGGTCGTTCAGAAACCGATCAACGATGTCCTCGGCTTTCCCCGACTTGTCGCCTTCGGGCAGGAAGGCGCCGATTAGGGCTATTGTGATCTTGCCCAACCACTCGGCAACCGGCAGCGTCGGGTAGTTCTGCCGTAGGGCATTGAGTGCGTCTTTGAAGGAATCATGCGCTTTAATTGGTAACTCCAAAACCTCCCAGGCCCGGAACCAGGTTCTCTGGCTCACATAGTCCCCTTGCGTCCCGGAAACCTTGACACCGGAGTCATCGTAATTGAAATCGTTTAGCTTCCACTGAAAAGCCCTACCCTCTCCCGGTACAACCTTGTTGCTCAGGATCGCGTCACTCACAATCTCGCGGATCGTTTTAGCGAGCGCTCGGAGGAGTTCCTTGGTCGGAGGCATTGTGGTTACCAGGTGGTTGTCGGCAGGAGCCGCATCGTGGCCAGCCGAGACATGTACTTGGTGCTTTCTGCGATGTGTGCAGGTGAAGGTGTTTCCGACGTGCGGCCCGCACCTTTTATCGCCGCGTTACCACTCCCATATACATCTACTCGGAGGGGAAAGGCAAGGGGGAATCGAACAGTGACGAGTGACAAGTGACAAGTGACAAGCAGGAAAGCAGAGGCTGGGGGCGCTGCGCGGTTGCAGATGGCAGATACGAGATCTCAAAAAGCAGAAAGCAGAAGTCAGAAATCAGAAGGCAGGAGTCAGGAGACAGAAGGGCAGGGGCTCGGTGTTGGGGGCTAGGGGCTGGGAACTAGGCGAAGACAAGGCGGCCTTTGGGCTGGGGGCGGAGGAGAATGGTGAATTGTGAATGGTGAATTAAAGCATTGAGCCATCGGGTCATTGGGCGATCGGGCCATTGAAAAGCAGAAGGCAGAAATCAGAAATCAGAAGGAAGAAGACAGAAGTCAGAAGACAGAAGGGCAGGGGCTGGGAACTAGGCGAAGACAAGGCGGCCTTTGGGCTGGGGGATGGGCCGACCGAGCTCGGTGGCGGTTTCGATCCACTCCTTGATGACGACTTCGACGTTGGCGAGGGCTTCGCGGTAGGTTTCTCCGTCCGCCGCACAGCCGGGGAGTTCCGGGACCTCGGCGATGAAAGCTTGGTCCTCCTCGCTCCAGTAAATGATCACCTCATACTTGGGCTTCGGCATCGGGCTCGCCTCCCAAACCGTATTTCAGTATAACATGGCGGACTTGCTTTACCTGATAAGGCTTCGCCTTGTTCCCTTTAGGCTGAAGGTTCAGAATCTCCTCCACTCCCTCTCTGAAAAAGATGTGGTGACTGCCTCGAATTCGCTCGCTGAATCCGAGGTTTTTCAATACGCGGCGCAATCCGTCGAAAGGAATATTGGCGTCGGACGTCCCCCGCAGGATCTTCTCGAGAATCTTCCCCGCCGCCACCAATCTCTCCTCTCCCCGAAGAAGGTTACCACGACTGTCCAGCCACTGGCACAAACAAAAAGAACAGGCTGCGAGGCGGAAGCCAGAAGTCAGGTGGCAGAAGGGCAGGGGCTAGGTGTTGGGGGCTAGGGGCTGGGGGGCGCTGCGCGATTGCAGATGGCAGATTCGAGATTCCAGAAAGAAGAATTCAGAACTCCGGGGTGGGAGGAGAAAAACAAGCGTGAGCGGCGAGCACTTCAGGAAGGGAAGGGTAAAGCGTCACTGGGCGAGCCGACGAAGCAACTCGGGATGAGCGGCAATGAATTCGTCAATCGCCGCCTGGAAGGAGGTCCTCGGCAACTTCCCGTTGCGCTCCTTCAGGAAGGTGATGAACTCTTTCACGGCGGATTGCTCCGCCGGGGAAAGCTCCGAAACGAGCTGACTCAGACCTTCAGGTTTCATGCGCCACCCGGACAAGAAAAGTATACTCCTGCGGTCAGCCGCCAGCAACAAGGAAGGTAAGCGGAAGAGCAGGGGGCTAGGGGCGGAGGGGAATGGTGAATGGTGAATGGTGAATTGTGAATTGTGAATGATGAGCGGAGGAGAGCAGGGCCTGGTTGTTAGGGAGCTGGGTGTTGGGGCTCCGCCTGGTTCCAAGCGGGCCGATGCGAAGCCAACATCATGGGCAGTGGCCTGAGTTCGCGCTTGAAAGGGTCCAGCATTAGGCCTAAGGCCTCCAGGGAAACGCTGCCCAGCAGGGTGCTGTCCCCTTTCTCGCCGAAGACGACTGGAGAGGCAGCCTCGTCCCCGTTCATACGAAACAGAGCCTGTCCGAGGGAGCGTTTGATCTCTGTGCCATCCGCAAGGATAAAACTCTTGCTCTTGCCGGGCTTGATACCCAAGCGTCGAAGCACCGGCGTCGGAACCACGGAATAAAGTGCGCCCGAGTCAACAAGGAACCTGAGCCGGGCGCTGCGCCGAGGCCTCGCGGGATTGGCAATGCTCGCTTGGATGTACGTCAGACCCATGAGACTCTCCCTCACGTTGAGTGTAGGTTTCGCGCGGCCATGAGTCAAGCGGCAAGAAGGGACGAAGGGAATGGTGAATGGTGAATTAAAGCATTGAGCCATCGGGTCATTGGATGATCGGGCCACTGAAAAGCAGGAGCCAGAAGAGCAGGGGCTAGGTGTTGGGGGCTAGGGGCTGGGGGCGTTGCGCGATTGCAGATGGCAGATTCGAGATTTCAAAACACAGAATTCAGAAGGCAGAGGGCAGAAGTAAGAAGCAAGAAGCAAGAAGCAAGAAGGGAGAAGACAGAAGCCGGGCAGTATGCAGTCGGCAGGAGGTGGTGGATGGAGGCAATCTAAAATCCAAAATCCAAAATCTAAAATCCGAAATGCCCTAGCCCTAACCCCATTCTCTCAACTGACAACTGACCCGCCGTGGCGGGACGACTGACAACTGAGTTCTGACTCCTGACTCCTGACTCCTGACTACTTCACCCGACCTCTTCCATCTGGACCAGGGGAATCAAACTTTGGATGAGCGCAAGATCGGCCATCTTGCTCCCTTCCATCGTCACCGCTGCCGCGCTGGCGGCCACGGCGAGGCGGAATGAGTCGCGAAATGAAAGGTGTTTCACTTCTCCATAAGCTAAGGCTGCCACCATCGCATCGCCGGCTCCCACGCTGCTTCGCGGGGCCACGGCTGGGGGGTGGGCCGAGAGCAGATCCTGCCTGGTAGCGGCGATCGCCCCCTCCGCCCCCAGGGAAATCACCGCTTCTTCGGCGCCCATTTCAAGCAATTTGCGGGCTGCCTCGGGCAGCTCGCTGCGCGTCCTCAATGGCACTTGAAGCAATTCTTCAACTTCAGCCCGATTGGGCTTGAGCAAAAAGGGTTTAGCTTCGAGCCCGCGCCTCAGAGCGAGTCCTGCTGTGTCTAGCATGCACTTTGCCCCCAAAGCGCTTGCAATGGTGATGAGCGCTGCAAATGTCTCGGGCGGGGCTCCGGGCGGCAGGCTTCCGGAGAAGACCATCACGTCACAACGGGGGCCATATTCTCTGATCTTTTGTTTCATCGCTTCCAGGTGTTCAGGAAGCACTTGAAAGCCGGGTTCGTTGAGTTCGGTTTCGGTCCTGTACACGGGATCGTGGATTTTCAGGTTTACGCGCGTCTCACCCGGGACGTTGATGAAGTCCGCGGGAATGCCGCTGGCGGCGAGCGCCTCGAGGATGAAGTGGCCGTTGCTTCCCGCCACGAACCCCAGCGCGCAAACTTCTGCTCCAAATTGCTTCACTGCTTTGGCGACGTTGATTCCTTTGCCGCCAGCGTCGGTTTGGGTCACTTCTCCTCGGTTGGTCTTGCCAACCGCAAAGCGCGGAACCGTGAGGCTTCTGTCAATGGCCGGATTCAACGTGACTGTAACAATCATGTTATGCGCCTTCCGGAGGGAACAGGGAACAGGGAATAGGGGACAGGGAATAGGGAAAAGGGGACAGGGAATAGGGAGCAGGGAATAGGCAACAGAGGTTGGGAGAGCAATGTCGCCGCCACTTGCATCCGCTCTCTTGTCCCTGAGGGGATTTGAAATTTGAGATTTGAGAAAGAAGAGCATCTTCCAAGATCCGGGATTCCGGCTGACTCCCTAGCTGCCCACGCCACCTCATCATCCCCTGTGGCACGGCATGGGGAACAGGAGAATAACATGCAACCTAGCGCTATTCCAGATTCCCTCTTCGCGCGCTGAGGAATCACCCTACCCCTGCGCGAGTTGACCCAGTTCGTGGGGATGGTCCCCTCCCGTTGGAGGCGCCCATTCACAAACATTGGGCCGAGGGGGAAGAAACTGCCCACTCTCGGCTAGGTGTGCAATTCAAGCCATGACAAATAGTCTGTAAGGCATGGTGTCATTTTAGGCCCAGTTTCAGGCCAGAAATGTCCGAAAACCTGATCGAATATTGTTGCATATTTCAACATACACTCCTTTTTTGATGATTGCGTTTGGTCTACGGCTTGCAAGGCTATGTTAATGGTGCGGTTGAGGCAAAACCACCAATGGCCGAGAGAATATCCCTGAGTTTCCTGGCGAGGTTTCTTCCCTCACGCGGGACAAACCTTAATGTATCGCAGGGTCTTCCGGCTACAGACCTGGCCAGAACAGGTTCCCAAAGAGGGGCACCTATCTCTCCATCGTGAAGACAGGGCATGTCACCACAAGGTCGTATATTCTGTTTGTAGACGTTTTCTCAGTGAAATAGGAGGCTCGATTCTTATGGCACAAGGCCTTCCCCGAATTTCGGCGAACGTGGTTGTACCCAAGCTTTCCTTGCAGAAGGTTTTCGACAACTTACGTGTTTCCGGCTTCAGCCTCATCGGTCCGACAGTGCGTGAGGGCGCGGTGGTGCTCGATGAGATTGCGGGGGTTGAAGATCTTCCGCTGGGCTGGACGGCA
>Ga0181524_10005496_pt1 | contig 11302 bp, 8 predicted proteins | sample PEATcosm2014_Bin_34_FD_119761 | JGI IMG/M metagenome (GOLD analysis project Ga0181524, IMG submission 119761) | Peatland microbial communities from MTU Mesocosm Facility, Houghton, MI, USA - PEATcosm2014_Bin05_60_metaG | ecosystem: Environmental > Terrestrial > Soil > Wetlands > Peat | place...
CGGGCGCATGGCGTTTGGCGACGGCAAAATCTGCGCGATTCCCGGCCAGCCGGTCACCGCCTACGTCGCCGGCGATTGCGGTTCCGAGATGCCCGCGTATGTCCCCTATCGCAATATCAAACAACCGCCGTTCGACTGGCGCACCGCCACCTTCCGCGAAATGACCGCCTACCGGCCCGACCGGCGCAATCCGTATCTCACCACCACCAATGCGGCGCTGCTGGCCGAAATCGTGCGCAACCTGCGCGACGGCGCGTCCGTCGAGCTGTCCGAGTTTCCATTCACCGGCGTCACCAACCTCGACACCATCAAGATGACCAGCGACCAACTGCCCGGCCTGATGTTCTGTCCCTCGGTTTACTATTATGGCAACGGCACCATCTATCTCGCCGAAAGCCTGATGATGGACGCCACGGCCACGCCGCCGCAGCTTCACGCCCGCTGGATTCCCGCCAGCCCGCCGCTGACGCAATGGTTGAAATCGCCGTGAAACGCAGCGTCTCGCCTTTGGCTGGACAAATGTTTTGGACGGAAGCAAAGTCGCGGGCATGATTAAGCACTCCATCTTCCAAATTTTTCGCCGCGCGGCCATCACGTTGCTTGTGCTAGCTTGGAGCAACCTCGCCTTTGGTAGCTACGAGATTCATGCTGCGGCTGAGGATGGCAACTTGGAAAAGGTCAAGACGCTGCTCAAAAACAATCCTGATTGGGTTTCCAGCAGAGACCCAAATGGCTACACGCCTTTGCACTGGGCGGTGGACCACAACCACAAGGACGTAGTAGAATTGCTATTAGCCAATAAAGCCGATGTCAATGCCAAGGACAACAGAGGTGCGACGCCTTTGCGTTTTGCGGCAGGACAGGGACACGAGGGAATGGTGGAATTGTTGCTGGCCAACAAAGCCGATGTCAATGTCACGAACAACGCCGGTGAGACGCCCTTGCATGGGGCGGTGATTTGGAACCACAAGGATGTGGTGGAATTGCTGCTGGCCAACAAAGCTGATGTCAATGCCAAGGATAATGATGGTCGAACGCCCTTGCATGAGGCGGCATATGGCGGCTATGTGGATGTAGCAAAAGTACTGCTGGCTAACAAAGCTGACATAAATGCAAAAGATAAATGGGATGTAACACCACTCCACAGGGCGGCAGCAAATGGCAAAAAGGATATGGTGGAGTTACTGCTGGCCAATGACGCCGATGTTAATGCCAAGAACAAAATCGGCCGGACGCCCTTGCACGAGGCATCGTTTAGTGGCTTTAAGGAAGTAGCAGAACTGCTGCTAGCTAACAAAGCCGATATTAATGCCAACTCAAAAGACGGAACGCCTTTACACGGTGCAGCGGTTTGGGGTCACAAGGATGTGGCGGAATTGCTGCTGGCCAATAAAGCCGATGTCAATGCCAAGAACAGCGACGGTCAGACGCCATTGCACGAAGCGGTGGAGAGCGGATTCAAGGATGTAGTGGAATTACTGCGCCAGCATGGCGGTCACGAATAAACTGTTTTTCTTTTCAAACTGTTTCCGCCGAATATTTCACCAATCCGTCTCGCGGTAATCCTTCAGAAATTTCCCCCAGACGTGTTCGCCGGTGTTGAAGCCGGCGATGATCGGGTCCACGATGCGCGCCGCGCCATCCACGATGTCCAGCGGCGGATGAAACCGGTGTTCCTGCACCTTGCGCGCCGCAATCTGCACCGGGTCCTCGTCCGTCACCCAGCCCGTGTCCACGCTGTTCATGTGGATGCCGGCCGCGTGATAATCCGTCGCCGACGTGCGGGTCATCATGTTCAACGCAGCCTTCGCCATGTTCGTGTGCGGATGCCGGGTCGTCTTGAACTTCCGGTAAAATTGCCCCTCCACCGCCGACACGTTTACGATGTGCTTGTCGCGTTCCGGCGTGCGCAACATCAACGGCTTCAGCCGCGCATTCAAAATAAACGGCGCGATGGCGTTCACGAGCTGCACTTCGAGCAACTCGACCGCCGGCACCTCGGCCAGCAGCAGCCGCCACGAATTGCGCTCGCGCAAATCCACCTGCTGCAAATCCTGGTCGAGCCGGCCTTCGGGAAACAAATCCTTTTGCGCGGCGAGTTCGTCCGGCAACAGCGGCACTTGCGACAACGCCGCCGCGTGCGTCAGCCCCGCGACGGCGGACATGCGATGGTTTGGAGTTCCGCCTTTAGGCGGTTCGGTCGCCGCGCCGCCTAAAGGCGGAACTCCGAACGCGGGTTTCGCGTCGCCTTCCGGCAGCAGATGATAGCCGCGTAAACCTTCGTAAGCGCCGAGCAGCTTGCGCGCCCGCTCCGGCATTTTGTTCAGCGAACCGTTTTCGCGCTCCATCATGTGCTGATAAAAATCCGGCGGACGCCGCACCGTCTGGCACGCGTTGTTGATGATGAAATCCAGCCGCGGTCGCGTGGCGAGCAGATGCCGGCAAAATGCCTCCACGCTCGGCGTGTGGCGCAAATCGAGTCCAAAAATTTCCAGCCGATGTCCCCACTCCTTGAAATCCGGCTCGGCCGCGTAACGGGTCGCCGCGTCGCGCGGGAAGCGCGTGCTGACGATGAGTTGCGCCCCGGCGCGCAGCAGCTTGATGCCTGCCTGATAACCGATCTTCACCCGCCCGCCGGTCAGGAGCGCCACGCGCCCGCGCAAATCCGCCGACTCGGTGCGCTTGCGGAAATTCAACTCCCCGCACGCCGGGCAAAGCTGATCGTAGAAATGATGAATCGTCGTGTAGTCCTGCTTACAGATGTAGCAATTCTGCGGCTCGACAACTTCACGGAAATCCGGGTCGCCTTCGACCTCCTGCTGTTGGAACCCGATGAGCGGAACTAAATTTGGTGTGGTGAAGATTTTTTCCCGGCGCAGTTTTCGAATCCCGGTTTTATTGAGTTTGGACTGGTCCCGCTGAATTTTCTCCGCCTTGCGCTGGCGCACCCTGGCCTTCACAAACCGCCGCCGCGCGTTCACATCCGGGCAGTAAATTTCACCCGCCGCCTTGAGCAGACGCATGCGTTCCTTTTCCGGAATCCCGGCGAGCAACGCGCGATTCGCCGCCGCCTTTTCGAGAATCTCGGCGGCCGCCTTCAACTGCGCGGCCAGCGAATGGTTTTCTTTCGCGCCGCTGGGTTCGCTGTGGTGGTGAACAGACATTAATTTGGCGTGCAGCATAACAGCGGCGCGGACGGCGTGCGAATGAAAAGCACGGGTCTGCCTTCCGACCTTTCCTTGACCCGCGCGCTCAAAGCCGTTAGACCTTGCGCCGCATTTTATGGCAACCAAAACCATCATCAAACCCGCGAAATCTCCCGCTGCCGTCGGCCCGTACAACCACGCCGTCCGCGTCGGCGACCTGATGTTCTGCGCCGGCCAGATCCCGATTGACCCGAAGAACGGCAACCTGGTTGCCGGCGACATCAAAGTTCAAACCGAACGCGTGCTGCAAAACGTCAAAGCGATTCTGGACGACCAAAAATTGACGTTCGCCAACGTGGTCAAGAGCACGGTGTTCCTGACGAATCTCGCCGATTTCGCCGGGATGAACGAGATTTACTCGAAGCATTTCACGGGCGATTTCCCGGCGCGTTCAACCATTCAGGTTGCCGCGCTGCCCAAGGGCGCGAATGTGGAAATTGAAGTTGTGGCACACTTCTAAATTTACGATTTACGATATACGATTGACGCGATATGACGTGTTACCCAGGGCACAGGCCGGTTTGGAGTTCCGCCTTTAGGCGGCTGCGCGAAATTGTAAACACGGTTCTGACCGCCTGAAGGCGGAACTCCAAACAATGGTCTCGTAAATCGTAAATCGTAAATCGAAAATGAAAAAGTCCTGGCGCGAAAAATTGGCGGATAACAAAGGTCTGCCCAAGATTGGCAAAGTCACCGGCAAGTTAAGCAAACGCTGGGGCACAGGCACGTTTGTCATTCCCGCGCCACTCGAAGTGGACGCATTGATGAAACAGGTGCCCAAGGGCCGCGTCGTCACGATCAACGAACTGCGCACCGCACTCGCCGCCAGGCATAAAGTGAATTTTGCCTGCCCGATTACGACCGGGATTTTTTCCTGGATTGCTGCGCACGCCGCCGCCGAAGCCGAAGCGGAAGGCAAAAAACGCATCACGCCCTACTGGCGCACACTTAAGACCGGCGGCGAATTAAATCCCAAATACCCCGGCGGCGTTGAAAGCCTTGCCAAGCGCTTGCGTACGGAAGGACACAAAATTGTTTCCAAAGGCAAGCGAACGTTTGTGGCCGACTACGAGAAAAAACTTTTCACCAAATTGCGATGAACCATGTCTAACGGAGCTTACATAGGAATCGGCCTCGTCATTGGAGGCTTGTTGGGATTTTTCTTCGGCTGGCTCAAAGGTCGTGGGCGCGCTGCCGTGCCGGACTCGCGGCTGGAAAACGAATTGCGCCAGCAAGTCAGCCAGCGTGAAACCGAACTCACCCAGATCCGCGCGCAATTGACTGAAACGGGCAACGCCCGCGCGGCGGCGGAAGCCAGACACGCCGCGTCAGAAAAAATGCTGGTGGAACAGCGCGCGTTGCAGGACAAGACGTTGATTGACCTGCGTGAAGCGTTCAAGGCGTTGAGCGCGGATGCGTTGAAGCAGACGGCGCCGGAGTTTCTGCGACTGGCGGAACAGAGTTTCGGAAAACTTCAGGAAACAGCCAAGGGCGATCTGGCACAGCGGCAGGAGGCAATTAAAACCCTGGTCGAGCCGCTGAAGCAGCAGCTCGAAACCTATCAGAAACGGTTGCAGCAAAGCGAAGCCGCGCAATCGTCCACGCTCGGCGAAGTGAAGAAGCAACTGGAATTGCTTTCGCAACAAAGCCAGTCACTCGCCTCGGAAACCTTGCAATTCCGGCGCGTGTTGAGTTCCAATCAGGCGCGCGGGCGCTGGGGCGAGGAAACCTTGCGGCGCGTCGTGGAAGCGGCGGGCATGAGCGCACACTGCGATTTCTCGGAGCAAACGCAAGCTGGTGAAAACCGGCCGGACCTGGTGGTGCGGCTGCCCGGCGACCGCTTTATAATCGTGGACGCCAAGGTGCCGGACTTTGACTTTCTTAATGCGCTGGAATCGGCGGACGACGCCAAACGCGCGGAAGCTCTGGCCGCACACGCGGCAAAATTGAAGGCGACCATCAAGGCGCTCGCCGACCGCGATTATCCGAGCCAGTTCCCGAACGCGCTGGATTACGTGGTGCTGTTCGTGCCGGCGGAATCGCTGTTCAGCGCGGCGCTCGAAGGCGACCATGATCTGATTATCTGGGCGGCGGAGAAGCGGATTTTGCTGGCGACGCCGGCATCGCTCATCGCGCTGTTGCGGTCGGTGAGCGTAAGCTGGCAGCAGCACGCGCAGACGGAAAATGCCCAGAAAATCGCCGAAGCCGCGCAGGAATTTTATTCGCGCGTGGTCAAATTCACCGAACACTTCGAAAAAATCCGCGCCGGGCTGGAACGGGCGAACACGGCCTTCAACGACGCGGCGGCGAGTTTTCAAACCCGCGTGCGCCCCGCCGGCGAACGGCTCGCGGAGCTCGGCGGGGCGAGTTCGGCGAAACAATTGCCGGATGTTCAGCCGCTGGATTCGACGTTGCGCTTGCCGCCGGGTTAGTTCATGGCATGATTCATTCATGCGCAAGTTTTCCATTTTCATTATGGCACTCGGCTTCTCCTTCAACCTGTTTGCACGCGAAAGCACGCTGCTCGATTCCGGCTGGCGGTTTAAATCGGGCGAGGTCACCAACGCAGAGCAATCGAACTTCAACGACGGCGACTGGCAGGCGGTTTCCATTCCGCACAATTGGGGCTGGGAAGAAGCGCAACGGGGAAAGGATTTTTATCGCGGGTCTGGCTGGTACCGGCGGGACCTGAACCCCGGCACACCGGAAGCGGGCAAACGCTATTTTCTGCGGTTCGAGGCGGCCAGTTCGGTGACCGACGTATATTTGAACGGCGAACGGCTCGGCGAACATCGCGGTGCCTTCGGTGCCTTCGCCTTTGAGATCACCACCAATCTGTCCGCCACCGGCACCAACCTGCTTGCCGTGCGGGTAAGCAACCAGTGGGAGCCGGACATTGCGCCGTTGAGCGGCGATTTTTCGGTCTATGGCGGGATTTATCGTCCGGTGCATTTGATCGAAACGAGCGGGGAAAATTTCACGCCTACTGACCACGGCTCACCCGGCGTCGCCTGGCTCCAGACCCGCGTCACAAAAAAGCAGGCGGTGATTGACGTAACCGCGCAGATTTCCAACGGCACTCTCCAGAAACAGCCGCTGACGCTGGCCGCCAGCGTGTTCGATGCCGGCGGCAAGCTGGTGACGAAGAGCGAACAATCCATCCAGCTCGCGGCCAATGTGACCGCGCCGTATTCGGTGCAGGTGGTGGTGCCCAACCCGCATCTGTGGAATGGACGCCAGGATCCGTATCTTTACAAAGCGGTCGTGGAATTGCGTTCGGCGAATGGCGTGGTGGATTCGATCGGGCAACCGCTGGGCCTGCGATTTTATTCGGTGGATCCCGACAAGGGATTTTTCCTGAACGGCCAGCCCTATCATCTGCACGGCGTGGACCGGCATCAGGACCGGTTCAACAAGGGCTGGGCGATTTCCGAGGCGGACATGGACGAGGACATCCGGCTGATTTCCGAAATGGGCTGCACCGTTATCCGTTGCGCGCATTACCAGCACAGCGATTATTTTTACAGCTTGTGTGACCGGGCGGGCATCCTCGTCTGGGCGGAACTGCCGCAGGTGAATGAAATCAATGCGTCGCCGGCATTTGAAGAAACCTCACGCAACCAGTTGCTCGATCTCATCCGGCAAAACATCAATCATCCTTCCATTTTTGTCTGGAGCCTGTTCAACGAAGTTGCGCTCAGGGATACTTCCGATCCGCACCGCGAATTGCAGGACATGAACAATGTCGCGCACAGCGAAGACCCGACGCGTCCAACCATTGCCGCCACCTGCACGGATAAACTTCCACAAATGAACAAAATTCCCGACCTGCTCGGCTGGAACCTTTATCCGGGCTGGTATCGTGGAACAAAAGATGATTTTGGCCGCGACCTGGACCGGTTGCGCGATACCAGCCGGCATGGCGGTTTTTGTGTGAGCGAATACGGCGCGGGCGCGAACACCACCCAACACGAGCAAAATCCGAAACAACCGAAGACCGACGGCCAATGGCATCCCGAGGAATGGCAGGCTGAAGTTCACGAAGCCGCATGGGCGGCAATGAAACAGCGGCCATTCGTGTGGGGCACATTCGTCTGGAACATGTTCGACTTTGCCGTCAGCACGCGCCACGAAGGCAGTATTCCCGGACGCAACGACAAGGGTCTGGTGACGTACGACCGCCAGACAAAGAAGGACGCATTTTATTTTTACCAGGCGAACTGGTCGGATGAACCGATGGTTTACATCACCAGCCGCCGTTTCACGGAACGCACCAATGCGGCGACGGACGTGAAAATTTATTCCAACGCGAAGGAAGTGGAACTGCTGCTCAATGGCGTTTCGCAAGGCAAACCCAGCGATGGCACAAACTGCGTGTTCATTTGGAAGAACGTCACCTTAAAGCCCGGCGAAAACCAGATCGCAGCCAAAGCGGAGCGTGATGGAAAGAAATTGAGCGACAGTTGTGTGTGGACGTTGAAATGAACCGTGGATTACGCGGATTGTGCTGACTTCAAAAGCTGAAAACAAAAAAGCCGGAGAAAATTTCCTCCGGCTTTTTATTGAAAAACTGGCGGCTACCTACTCTCGCAGAAGCAACGGTTGAAGAAGTTAAGGATTGTCAGTTGAACGATGGCAAGAAAGGGCCCGCCGATGATGAAAATTCAAGGCTGCGTTTCATGCCATGCCTGCAAATCAATCCACTTGACACACACGATGACGCGTGGTTGATTTGCATTGCGTTCAGGACGCATCCGAGTCCGCGGAAAGGGCTGAGCCCACCTTTAGCAGTGTTGGTGTCATAACAACAACCTTGATGCTGCCTGACAGCGGACTACGGGCGATAGCAGAAAGGTTATATGTCAAAGTCGCTTCCGGTCCGGCCAAGTCTTGAGCAACTCAAGAAACAGGCCAAAGACCTATTCAAATCCCGACCGACCGGCGATCCGGACGTTCTCCGGCGCATTCAGGAATACCATCCCGATTGGCACAAACATTCACCGGAGGAACTGCGCACTGCCCGCTTCACACTCGCGGATGCGCAACTGGTAATCGCCCGCGAATACGGCTGCGCCAGTTGGCCGAAACTGAAGGCGCAGGTGGAATCCATTCTGGCCGCAAACCAAAGCCCGGTCGTCGCGCCGGGCTCGGGCATCACCTGGAAGAGGATCGTCTATTTGTACAAAACCAGCACCGATAACAAGCGGAAGTCGCTGGTGATCCAGCCGATCCTGCAAGAGGCATACCAACCGCCTGGCTGGTACCGGGAAACCGAAATTGACGCTCAAGGGCAAATCTGCCGGGTGACAATCACGGATACTGTGCGCGGGCGGAAATTGATATGCTTGCCCGATAAAAAGAAAGCACGCCTCACGGATATTGAACAATTCTCATCCTTTGAACAAAGGTCATCCGGACAGTTATGGTCCGACCCGCGGGGGCCGTTCGTTAGGGTTTTCGAGGCGATGAAAAAGGAAAACCCGCAATGGGTGGAAACGCGAAAGACCGCGACGGGCACGGTCGATGTCTTCCGCCTTTTCGACAAAGAACGCAATGCGAGTTGTGACGTCTGGATTGATCAGAGGACCAAACGACCGGTTGAAATCCACATTCCAGGAAGAGACATTTTTGATCCGGAAACCGATCCGGCGCGCGATAACCCGCCAGAAAAAGAGCCTTCCCCCCCGGATCTGGCGGGAATCATTAGTTATGACATCGCCTTTGACGTGGAATTGGACGACACGCTCTTCCGTTTGAAACCGCCCGAGGGCTATGTCGTCGAACGCCCGCCTCCATTCACAGAACAGGATGTCATTGACTATCTGAATATCGCGGCTGAATACAACGAGAAGACGTTTCCCGATCAGGTTGAATTTAGCTTTGACAATTTCCAGTCGTTACAGGCCTGGGGCAATCCGCTGAAAACCGTATTCGACCGAAAGTTCATGGAGGCGCAACAACGCTTCCTCAATTATGGCCCGGGTGCCCCGGTGAACCCCTTCATCAGAAACAGCACGGAAGAGAACAGTTTTCGGTATTTGGGCAAAGGCATCAAACTTGGGGACAAGGATCGCATCGTCTGCTGGTACAAGCTGAAAGGCGCAACGAGCTACCGGGTCGTTTACGGGGATTTAACCGTGAAAGATCTCTCGCCGGAGGAGCTTGGCGCAATCCGTCTCACGCTGGCGGACGCCCAGAGCAACACGGTTGCCAAAGGCACGGGCATCACCTGGAAAACCATTTTTTACGAACGCCGCTTCAGCAAGGATGGCAAGCGGTCGTGGGTGAGTATCGCTGCGAACCAACAACTCGCTTTCAAACCCCCGGGCCTATACCGAATGACTTATCACGATGATCGGAGTCAAATCCACTATTTTGAAATCTCGGACGCCGTCCACCGACGGCAATTGAAATGGTGGCCTAATCAGAAGAAAGCACGGCTTTCGGAAAGCGAGCAGATACCACCCGAACAGTTACCGCAGGACCCGCGCGGGCCGTTTGTTTGGATCACCGAGGCGATGAAAAAGGAAAACCTTCAATGGGTGGAAACACGACAGACAACCACGGGAGAAGTCAACGTCTTCCGACATTTCATCAAAGACGAGTTCCGTTTCGCGGTTGACATCAAAGGACAGAACATCAGTTGGGACGTCTGGATTAATCAGAAAACCAAACAACTGGTCGAGTTTCACCAACCTGGAAGCGACGTTTTTGATCCAGATAAGGATCCCGCGTGCCACAATCCACCCGAAAAAGAATGGTCCTATGGGGAATGCGCAGGGTGTATTAATTATGACATCGTCTTTGATGCAGAATTGGACGACTCGCTATTCCTGCTGGAACCGCCCAAGGGTTATGTCGTCGAAAATTGGGTTCAGCCTCCACTTCCCCAGGTTACGGAGCAGGAGGTCATTGACTATTTTGCCATCGTAGCAGACGTCAACAACAAGACGTTTCCTGATCAATTCGATTCTCCACTCAGCTTTGACCTGTGGACCAAACTCTGGACGACGCCAAAAGACGAACGCACCACAATAGAGCAAAAGCTTGAGGCGGCACAGAATCATTACAATGCTTTTGGCCTGGTTTCGCCTGCAGATCACTTCATCAAAAACAACACGGAAGAGAACAGCTTTCGGTATTTGGGCAAGAGCGTCAAACTCGGCGACAAGGATCACATCGTCTGCTGGTACAAGTTGAAAGGCGCAAAGAGTTATCGGGTCATTTACGGGGATTTGACCATAAAAGATCTCCCGCCGGAATACCTGCCGCTTCCCGTGGAGCCATGATTTATGCTTGAGACAGGTGAGACGCGCTGTCCTAAGTTAAAAGCAAAAAACCCGGAGAATTTTCTCCGGGTTTTTATTGAAAAACTGGCGGCTACCTACTCTCGCAGAACCTATAGGACTACTACCATCGGCAAGACTGTGTTTGACGGCCGAGTTCGGAATGGGATCGGGTCGGACCACAGCTTTATGGCCACCAAAAATGTGACGGGTGTCGAGTGGCAAGTGACGGGAAAGCCGTCAAATGCCGTACGAGCCCGAAATTGTTAAAGAGCAAACTTCAGCGGCAACTTGTCACGTGTCACACGTCACTTGTCACCGCCCGATATTCTCTGAAAACTGCACACAGGGTTGCCGGGCATTTACTTTTCGTGAGTTTTAAATCGCATTCTTCCTCTTCAAAGAAGAAAAAGAAAAGCGATCAAGCCGCACGACCGATTAGTACCAGTCGGCTAAACGTCTTACAACGCTTACACCTCTGGCCTATCAAACGGGTGGTCTGCCCGTGGTCTTTAGGGGGCTTGCGCCCCGGGAGACATTATCTTGGGATGAGCTTGGCACTTAGATGCTTTCAGCGCTTATCTCTTCCGCACATGGCTACGCAACGATGCCGCTGACGCGACAATTGCCACACCAGAAGTGCGTCCAACCCGGTCCTCTCGTACTAAGGTTGGAACCCCTCAAGTCTCCTGCGCCCACAGTGGATAAGGACCGAACTGTCTCACGACGTTCTGAACCCAGCTCGCGTACCGCTTTAACCGGCGAACAGCCGGACCCTTGGGACCTTCTCCAGCCCCAGGATGCGATGAG
>Ga0181524_10005498_pt1 | contig 11299 bp, 4 predicted proteins | sample PEATcosm2014_Bin_34_FD_119761 | JGI IMG/M metagenome (GOLD analysis project Ga0181524, IMG submission 119761) | Peatland microbial communities from MTU Mesocosm Facility, Houghton, MI, USA - PEATcosm2014_Bin05_60_metaG | ecosystem: Environmental > Terrestrial > Soil > Wetlands > Peat | place...
AGTTGCCGGTGGTAGCCGTTCATGTCGAGGTTCTGGTAGCCGCCCGGCCGGGGATAAAGGCCCACTTCGAGCACGCTCTCTTTGAGGCCGGGATCTATGGAACACAACTTCTGGAAGCTTCGCGCCAAAAGTCCGGCGCCCAGCAGCAACATCAGGGAAAGGGCCATCTGCGTGACGATGAGCGCCTTGCCCAACTTCCCGGTTGCCCCCGCCAGGCTGCGCGCGTTCCGCTGAAGTACAGAAGCCGGGTCCTCGCGCGAGCAACGCCATGCGGGGGCGAGGCCCAAGAGAATTCCTGTCAGGATGGCCGCCGATGCGGTGAGGGAGAGCACACGCCCATCGGGGCTAAGGTCAAACATGACGGGCGTGAGATATCCCTGCGTCATGAGGCTCACGAGCAAGCGGCTCCCCCAGTACGCGAAAGCAAGTCCCAGCAGCGCCCCGGAAGCGGAGAGCGCGAGACTCTCGCTCAATACCTGGCGGGCGAGCGCCCAGCGGCTTGCGCCCAGGGCTACACGCACGCCCATCTCCTGACTGCGGGCGGCCGCGCGCGCCAGCATCAGGCTCGTCAGATTCACGCAGGCGAGCAGGAGGATCAGCCCCACAATGCCCATGAGCACATAGAGCGGCCGCGTAAAACGGGCCCGCAGCGCGGCATTTATGCCCGTTGCGGCTGGAGCCACATCCAAACCCATCGAGAAGAACAACTGCCGCCGCAGTCCGGGGGTATCGGTCGAAGCCGTCGCCTGGAGCACTTCCGGCCAGAATGATAGGAGTTGCGCTCGAGCCTGCGCGGCGGTGACACCATCTTTCAGCCTGCCGGTGACAAACACCCATAACAGTGACCGGTCATCGGTGCTCTTCATCGGAATCGTCACGTCCGCCGGCTCGCCCGTCGCCATGCCCGTAAACCACTTCCGAGCGACGCCGATAATGGTGAACGGCTGGCCCTCGATCTCAATCTCTTTGCCGGCAACGTCCGCGGCCCCGCCGAAGCGACGCTGCCAGTACTCGTAGCTGAGCACCGCCACCGGAGACGCTCCGCTCCTGCCAAGACTCACATCTTCCGGCGTGATCAATCTTCCCAGAAGAGGCGTGGCGCCCAACTCGGAATAGTAATTGCCGGTGACCGAGCGCACTTCGGCCTGCGAGAGCACGCCGTGGAGTTCCACATTGGTCATCTCGCCGAAGCTCCAGCCGATCAAGCCGGAAAAGACTCGTTGCCCTTGTTCGAGCTCCCTGAACATCGGAAACGAGAAGGGGATTTTGTCGCCCCGGCGGAGCACGGAAAGCTCCACCAGGCGTTCCGGCTGCCAGACGGCGAGGTCACGAAGGAGCAGAGCATTGAGCAGGGAGAAGATGGCAGTATTCGCGCCGATTCCCAGAGCGAGCGAAAGCACCGCGACCGCCGTGAAACCGGGATTCTTGCCCAGGACGCGGATGGTATATCGTAGGCTCTGCCAGAAACTCCTCATCGTGATCTCCCGGCAATCCAAGATTCGGAGGCCGTCTCCAGATTTACTCCGATCGGTGTGTTTTTTCAAGCCGTCCGTTGCGGCTCGAGGCCGTGGGGAGATAGGGAAGTAGAAATACTTCTTAAGCACCGGCAGGGGCGACATCATCACGATGGACGAGGGGGATATATATGGCGCCATTACTGCGGCACAGACCCTGCCAGGCGCGCTCACCTTCAATTCATCCACCGTTGGGATGCCGCGCTCATCCGTCCCCTTCCCCCGAGCGGGAACCTCCCCACCGCACATCACTCCGGTCCGCTAAAAATGCGGCTTCCCTAAGGGCTTGACTAAATCATGAGTGCGGGATATCTTGACGTTTCGTTTCAGTAAAGCCTGCATAAGTTTTCCTGATAACAGGGAAAAATCTTTTTTATGGAGGGAGTATGAATCCGAAAGCCGTGTTAGAGTTTGCAGCAGCCAATAACGTCAAGATGCTCGATCTTCGCTTCACCGACCTGCCGGGTTTGTGGCACCACGTTTCGTTTCCAATCCACGAATTGGAAGAGGCCTCCTTTGAGGAGGGGTTCGGGATGGACGGCTCCAGCATCCGAGGCTGGGCCGCCATTCATGAAAGCGACATGCTCCTGGTGCCTGATCCGAGCTGGTACACGCTCGATCCTTTTACCGATACACCCACGCTGGTCATGATCGGTGACATCGTTGACCCCGTCACCAAGCAGCATTACGTCAAAGATCCCCGCAACGTTGCGAAAAAAGCCGAGACCTATCTTGCCTACACGGGCATTGCCGATAAGGCCTGCTTCGGGGCGGAAGCGGAATTCTTTATCTTTGACAACATCCGCTTCGATCAAGCCCAGCAACATGGCTATTACTTCATCGACGCCGAGGAAGGCCGTTGGAACTCCGGGCGCGAGAAGGACAACCTCGGCTACCGGCCGCGTTACAAGGAAGGTTACTTCCCGGTTCCGCCCACCGATCACTACCAGGACTTGCGCAGTGAAATGGTCCTGGCGATGGAGAAAGCGGGACTCGACATCGAGTGCCATCATCACGAGGTGGCCACCGGCGGGCAAGCGGAAATTGACCAGCGCTTCAACTCCCTGGTGAAATCCGCGGATGGAATGATGATTTACAAATACATAATCCGCAACGTGGCCAACCAGTATGGCAAGACGGTGACCTTCATGCCCAAGCCGATTTACCAGGATAATGGCTCCGGTATGCACACTCACCAAAGTTTGTGGAAAGAGGGCAAGCCGCTTTTCGCCGGCGACCGTTACGCGGGCCTGAGCCAAATGGCCCTCCATTACATAGGCGGGCTGCTGAAGCACTCTCCGGCGCTGGCTGCGTTGATTGCCCCCACCACGAATTCCTACAAGCGTCTGGTGCCAGGGTTCGAAGCGCCCGTAAACCTTGCCTACTCGCGGCGCAATCGCAGCGCGGCCTGCCGCATTCCCATGTACTCGGCCAGTCCCAAGGCGAAACGCGTGGAATACCGGCCCCCGGATCCCTCCTGTAATCCCTACCTGGCCTTTGCCGCGATGTTGATGGCGGGACTGGATGGAGTGGAAAACAAGATCGATCCCGGTGAACCGCTGGACAAGGACATCTACGATCTCGGCCCCGAGGAGATGAAAGCTGTTCCCTCGATGCCCGGCTCGCTCGAGGAGTCTCTCCGCGCCTTGGAGAAGGACCACGACTTCCTGCTCAAGGGCGACGTTTTCAGCGAGGAGCTCATCGAAACCTGGATCGAGTACAAAATGAAGAACGAAGTGCAGGCCGTGAACACGCGCCCGCACCCGTACGAGTTCGCGCTGTATTACGACATCTAAGGAAAACTGTCCGTCGTCCGTAGTCAGTAGTCCGTTGTCCGTTGGCAGTTGGCACCGCCCGTTTTTTCGAGCTAGCGGCTGAGGGTATCAGCTCTTGGCCGTCGGGACGCCACTCTTTGGCGTTCTGGCGGCCATTTTTCTTTTAGCACCCCGCATGATTCGCATGAGGTCACTCGTCCATCACCTCGGGCGGGCAACAATCAACTGACTACGGACCACGGACAACGGACCACTGACAACTGACCACGGACAACGGACCACGGACAGGTTATAATCTCCCGAATGCGACCGGAATTCGCGGCCATCAACTTTGAAGATCGCGGCAAAGCCGCCGGCAACCTGGAGCGCCTGGAGGAACAGTTGGCGCCCACGCTGCTGACTCCTTTGGGTTCGCTGCTCTCCCCGTCGCCTGACCCCGACGGCGCACTCAACCTTTTGGAGCGCTATGCGCACGGCGCGCCACCGCAGGTTCTGGGTGAGTTGGCGCGTTACCCCGCCGCCCTCTCCTATCTCCTTGCCATTTTTGGTTACAGCGGATACCTGGCGGAGACTTTGCTGTCAGAACCGCAGTTGGTGGTGCAGTTCGCGCGCGACCGGAATTTCACCAAGCTGAAATCCAAAGAAGACCTGATGCAGGACTTCGCGCGGTTTTCCACCACCAATCCTGACCCCTGGCTGGCGGCTTTGCTGGCGCACTTCAAGCGCAGGAACTACCTCCGCATCGTGCTCAAGGACGTGCTGGGCCTCTCGACGCTGGGCGAGACGACGCTGGAGCTCTCCACCCTCGCCGATGTGATTCTTTCTGATGCCTACCTGTTTTGTGACCGTGAGCTGGAAAAGCGTTATGGACAACCGCAGTACCGCGATGCGCAGGGCCGCATCGCGCGCGCGGGCTTCAGCATCGTCTCTCTCGGCAAGCTGGGCGGAAACGAGCTGAACTACAACTCTGATATCGATCTGCTTTTCCTTTATTCCCACGACGGCGAGACGGCGGGGGGAAGCGAGCGCGAGTCCATCATTACCAACAAGGAGTATTTTGTGCACGTGGCGCACGCCATCACGCGAACCATCACCCAGACGACGTCGCAGGGCGAGGTCTTCCGCGTGGACCTCCGGCTCCGCCCCGAGGGCGAGCAGGGCGATCTGGCGATCTCGCTGAATTCCGCCCGCGAGTATTACGAACACCGGGCGCGGGACTGGGAATTGCAGATGCTCATCAAGGCGCGCCATTCCGCCGGCGACGCCAAGTTGACGCGCGACTTCCTGCGCGGCGTGGAGGAGTACGTTTACCGCTCGCCCGGGGATTTTGTGGCGGTGGAAAGCATTCTTCTTGCGCGCGAAAGAATCTCCAAGAAACTGCGGGAAAGTCGCGGGCAGGCGATTGACGTCAAGCGCCATCGCGGGGGCATCCGCGACATCGAGTTTCTGGTGCAATGCTTGCAGCGGCTGCACGGCTTGCAGGATCACTGGGTGCGCTCAGGAGGAACGCTATTCGCCCTGCGCAAACTCAACGACAAAGGCTGGCTTTCCAATCGCGATTACGCCGCCTTGACGGCCGCTTATGAGTTCCTGCGCAAGGTGGAGCACCGGATCCAGATGGAGGCGGGCCAGCAAACGCATCGGCTTCCGGCGGATCCGGGCGCGCTCGATCGGCTGGGACGCCGCACCGGCGTGGAGGCCGGGCCGGGCGAGCGCCCGGGAGATCTACTGCTGCGCAAAGTTCGCCAAGCCTTCGCGGTGGTGGATGAAATCTACCAGCGCGTGATTCATCCCGGGGACGCGGCCGTGCCGGGAACAGCTTTTGAGCTCAAACCTGCTCCCACCTTCCTGCCCGATTTCGGGAGCCAGTCATTTGACTCGCTGCTGAGCTTCCTGGATGTTCAGGCCCCGGAGGTGGCCCGCATTGTGCGCGAAGCGGAGCTGCCGGAAAGCGCGCGACGGAATACGGTTCGCTTGCTGACGGCCATGGCCAGCTCACCGGAACGTTTTGCCCCGGCGCTCGCCAAGCCCGCCAGCCTGCGGCGCGCCATTAAAGTGGTCGGCACCAGTGCCTACCTGACCGACCTGCTGGTGCATCATCCCGAGGACGTGGAAATCCTCGATTCCACTGAACGCGTGCCCTCCGACGGCGCCGCGGCGGGGCAGTTGGATATCGGCCTGGAAGTTTTTTCCATGCCCGAAGCTTATGCGTGGGCCTCCGAAGCGGGGCTCGATCTGCGCGAAAAAATGGCCATCTTGCGGCGCCAATACCGCGCCCGGCTCCTGGAATTGGGCACGGTGGACTTGGCCGCCGGCGGCTCCGCCTTCCCCATGTTGAAGCGTTGGACGGCGAACGCCGCGCGTGGCATTTCCAGCGCCCAGGTGATTGCGCTCACTTCCTTGATGCACGAAAAGATGGGCCCCGGCGGCGGCGACGTGCCCTTCGTCATTCTGGGTATGGGCCGCCTGGGTTTGAGTGAGTTTGATTTGGCTTCCGACGCCGACTTGGTTTTTGTGGCCGGGTCGGAGGCGAAAAGAGAGGACCTGGAACACTGGACCCGCTTGGCAGAGAAGACGATTGAGGTGCTGGCCAGTTACACCCGCGATGGCACGTTATTCCCTGTGGATACCCGCTTGCGGCCGCGCGGACAAGAAGGGGAATTGGTGGTGACCTTGGAGGGGCTGCTCAGCTACATTGCCGAAGACGCGCAGGCGTGGGAGTTGCTCACCTATATGAAAGCCCATCCTCTCGCCGGAAATCTGCAACTCGGCCAGGCGGCTGCGGATCGGCTCCAGACGGCGATTTACGACCGGTTTTCAACCTATGATAATTTTGAAGGTGAACTCCACCAAATGCGGCGGCGGCTGGAACGGGAAGTGGCGGTTCCGAGCAGCAACACCAAAACCGCCCCCGGCGGTTATTACGATGTGGACTTTGCCGTTTCCTACACGCGGTTGCGGCGCCGTGTAGCGGCCTTGCCGGGAGCCAACATGGCGGAACAAGTTGCCGCTCTACGAGCGGCGGAAGTCATTTCCGCAGAGGACGCCACCGCCTTAACCACAGGCGCCGGATTCCTGCGGTCCGTGGACCACATCCTCCGGTTGGTTACGGGTAAAGCGCCGACGGGCTTGCCCGAAAACGGCGCCCACGCGGAGACGGCCGAAAGCGTGGCGCGCCGGTGGAAGCTGATTGCTGAGGGGCACACGCTGGCAGGGAAGCTGCATGAGACACAACAGCACCTTCGGTATGTCTACCGCCGTTTAGTGGGCTCTGAGTGATTGACGATTGACGATGGCTGATTGCCGATTGATGATTGCCGATTGAATGAAAAGGCCAATCGACACTCCGCACTCTACCCGTCACAGCGACGGACGACTTCAAACCGGCAATCGACAATCGACAATCATCAATGTTACCAGTCGCGGCGACGACCGCCGCCCCCGCCCCCGCCGCCCCCGCTTCCGCCGGAATGCCCGCGGCCAGGGCCCCGGCCACCTCCACCACCTCCAGGGCGACGTCCTCCGCCTCCCCCCCCGAAGTCATTGCGCGGTGGACGCGCTTCGTTGACGGTCAATCGGCGGCCTTGCAGGGATTGCCCATTAAGACCGGCGATGGCCCGCTCCAGGTCCTCGCCCTCAGCCAGTTCGATGAATCCGAAGCCCCGCGATTGTCCCGTGGTCTTGTCGCGAATGACGACGGCCGAAGCTGCCTGAAAGCCTGCGCTGCTGACGAACTCTCCTAGTTCACTGTCTGTCACTTCGTGGGGAAGGTTCCCCACGAACAACTTTTGCGGCATGAGATGCTCCCGATGGTGAGGCGGCCTCGATCCGCCACCTTCGCCTTTTAGATTTGCACGACCCGATCTGGTTGTGGACCCTGGACCCTAGCGGACCCTGAACATTCGGCGCTCATCTTCCTGAAAAGAGCGTGACCCGTTACCGGTATTGGCTGGCGCGTGAATGAAATCTTTCCTCTCCGCTTTAAGGAGAGATGATTTCATCACCCTCGGCCGCCCAAAACACATCCTCAGTTCGTTCTGGCCATACCCATTCCTGCGAATAGCAATTCCTCAAGCCGGGACAATACGTGACGACCAGAACCCCGCCTGATGCCGTGGTTCGCGAGAGCAGATGCCGTCTTAGCCAAAGGGCTGCTGCGAGACCCAGCGGTATTACCAAACTGCGTCGGCGATTCTAGCACGCATTTTGGTTAACGAAAGGAAAAAAGCACTAAAAGCGGAAGCCCGCGGGCGGGTACCCGCGGGCCTCCTATCTTACACACACCTTAAACCACGCAGCTTAGAACACGAACTTCGCCCCGAGCTGGATGATGCGCGGCGACTGAGCGCTGGTCACATAGCCGTAATTGCCGGCGCCGACCGTCGTCGAAAGGCCGCTGAACTGGGGGTGGTTTATAACATTGAAAAACTCACCCCGGAATTGGATCCGCATCCCCTCCCGAATCTTGAAGTTCTTCGAGAGAGCCACGTCAAAATTGTTCAGGCCAGGCGAGTCAATGACGTCGCGTCCCGTGTCGCCCAACGTACTGTTGGGGGGGACAGCGAACGCGGCGGTGTTAAAGTACTCCGTCAGAGTTCGCTGGCTCTTTGGAAAGTTGGGATTGGCAAGCCAGATCGGTCGCCCACCCTGCCCCGCGCCCGAAGCGTCTGGCGATATCCCCGGAGTAACATTCGTCAGACCGCTCTGGAACGTGGTGATTCCAGAAAGCTGCCAGCCACCCAGCAAGCTGACAGGGCCGTGCGCATGGAGCAAGAACGGCAGTTGGTAGACGTAAGAGAGGTTGAACACGTTAGGCTTGTTGAATGACGCACGTCCGTACATCATTAGGAACGGGTTGTACTCATTGAGATCGGCCGCGCCGAAGCCCTCATACTCATCCATCGTTCGTTGATAAGTGTAGGTAGCATCGAACTGAAGTCCCTTAGCGAGGCGCCTGTCCACCGACACCAGCAGGGAGTTGTAATTCGAGTTGAAGGCGTATACGGTGTTCCGGATTCCGGTAAAGCCGGGGTACGGCCGCAGATAGTCCATCGACACCCCGGGGGTGGCATAACTGGCGCCAATCTGCGGCTGGTTCCACGTGATGCCGCCGGGTTCGTAGTGCCCCGACATGCCTACATACGTGACATTCAGCATCATGTTGGGAGCGAGCTCTCGCTCGACTCCAAAGGACCACTCATAACTCTCAGGGTTATGTGCCGTCGGATCGATCATGGAGCCGACGAATGGATACTGCAAGGGCGTTGCGGACGTGCCGCCGGGATTGTCCACGGAGCCGTTGGTGATGCTAACATTCCCCATGAAGGGAGGGACGCCCCCCGGGTGGATGCTGTCATTGCAGACAATCCGATCATAAAAGATGCCGAATCCGCCTCGCACCGAAGTTGTGTGATGGCCTCCCACATCCCACGCAAAACCGAAGCGCGGCTCTGGGTTGATGTACGTTTGGGTCAAGTTCCAGGGCAAGCCGTGGAAGAGGGCCTCGACTTGCGGGTTGCCATAGGCCGGAACATTGCCCGCCGCGCTAAGGGGAAAGCCGGTCCCAGGCAGGGTGATACCGTTGTAAACGTTTCCGCTGCCCGGCACGACCGTGCCGTTGGTATTCATGGTTACAACTTGGCTAGGGTTCCAGAACGCCGGGTTGAAGGATTGAAAGTTGTTCCACTTGCTTCCGAAGGACGGCATGTAAGAGACGCGCACGCCGATTTCCAGGGTAAAGTTGGGGCGAACCTTCCAGCTATCTTGGGCGTAGCCCTCCCACATACGGCCGCGCCAGGGGTCCATATTGCGTGTGCCGATCTCCGTGTAGGTGTCGAAGTTCCCCAACAGGAGGTCTGCCATCGCGTTGGTGGACGAATTCGGATTCGACGCCGAGGCGCCGAAGGTAAAATAGCCGTTCTGATTCGCGCCGCCGACCAACACATTGTCGAAGTCGTTCTGCCCCGCCCGCTCGTAGTAGATCCCCACTTTGAAGTTGTGGTTACCTCGCACCTTGCTCAAATCGTCTCGAAAGTCAGAGATGGGACCTCTGCTGTGAGACGGATATGAGGCGCCGGCCGAGATTGTAGGCATATTGGAGACGGCTATGGACGGAATCTTGTTCGGTTGAGTCTTGGGCGTAGTGAAGTAAAACGGGAAGCTGATGTTATAGGACGTTTTCAGAAGACCGGGCTCATTGGTGAGGATTAAGTTAAAGTCCTCTGTAGCGCCGAAGGCGAACACGTTGACCAAGGTTGGCGAGATTGAGGAAGTGACTTGGGCCAGCAGGTTCCTTTTCGGCCGGGTGTAATCCTGAGTGGCCGGCTGCACAGAGACCGCATTGGAATTCCAGTCCCAGGTTCTCGTCTCGTCTACCCGAACGGTCAGCCGATTACGGGCGCTCATGTCATAGTCCACTCTCCCCAAGATGGGTTCCGCGATCGTCCGACTCATAAACTCTTGATCCCAGTTGTTCCCCGAATAAGCAGAGGTCGTTGGCAATGGTTCCATCGAGAACATGGCGGGGCCGTTCTTGCTCATGGCCCCCGTCGGGATGATGCCATTGGGAAAGGGTTGCCCCACGACGCAACCGGGACAGTTCGCGAGATTCATGTTGGGCGGAACAATCGGAGCCTTCATGCTGGACAGCCGGTAGGGCGTGTTGAAGTTCCCCTGGCGGAGAATCAACGGCGCCTGATAGCCAATAGAAAAACTACCCACATGCTCATCGCCGTATTCCCATGCCGCAAAGAAGAACAACTTGCTTCGGTCGGTGTTCCACTTGCCGGGAATGTAGATGGGCCCGCCGATGTTCCCGCCGTAGTCGTTATACTTGAGAACTTCCGGGGTTGTGGCAAAAAAGCCGCGCGCGTCCATGGAATCGTTGCGGTCATACTCGTAAAGGGTGCCGTGAAAGTTCTGCGACCCGCCCTTGGTGATGAAGTTGACCTGTCCGCCGGATTCACGGCCGTATTCGGCCTTGAAGGCGGTGGTAGAGATCTGCACCTCCTGAATCGAGTCAACAGACATCGTGCCGGTAAAGAAGTTGTTGGCCCGCGTGCGCTGTTCGGAAACGCCGTCCATCTGCCAGTTATTGGCATTCCCCTGCGAGCCGCTGATATGCCATTGCCCGCTGCCGTAGGGGCTGGGGGTGAAGGTGTTGAAAGGGCTAGTGTTTGTGACGCCGGGCAGGAGGCCCACCAGATTTTCAAAAGAGCGTCCGCTCACCGGCAACTCAAGGTATTCGGTAGTATTAAGCACACTGCCGACGACGCTGGTGTCGGTAGTTACCAGTTGGGCGCTGGCGGTCACGTTGACTCGTTCCGTTACCGCGCCCACCTCAAGTTTGATATCCACGCTGATCGCCGCGGCGGCGTCCAGAGAAATTCCACTTAGCGTAAATGCCTTGAAGCCCGCAATTTCTCCACTGACGCTATAGATGCCGACCGGAAGGTCCGCCACGATGTAGTAACCCACCCCATTGGTGACGGTGGTGCGGTTCACGCCGATCTTACTGGTCACCGTCACCTGGACATTGGGTACCGCCAAGCCTTGCGCGTCCCTGGCGTATCCAGAGATCTGCCCGTTGCTCACCTGCGCGTGCAATCCGACCGCCCAGGAGAAACATATCGATACGAAAAGCGCCACTCGTAGCGCTGACAGAATTCGTTTTCGCATAATTCCTTAGCCTCCTCAGCACATAGAATGCGACCCAGGACCCAACGCCTCAGCCGCCAACTCTAGAGTTGGCGAAAAAAGTGCAGTCTGTCACGCTTCGTACCAGCGACAAGCCCTTGCCCCGTCTTAGGGTGCTGGCCCTATCGCCTCTTCAAAACGTCAATTAGTTCTCGCGCGGCCAGGCACCTCCTGTGGACTACAATTCAGAGATACAGAATATTAGACAACATTACAGAACTCTTAATACTGCGACTTTTTCCTCTTGTCAAGGCCAATTTCTTCCCTTTCCCGCCCGCGGCAGTTTGCTAAAATGTCGCGGTGTGGTGCTCTGAC
>Ga0181524_10005504_pt1 | contig 11294 bp, 12 predicted proteins | sample PEATcosm2014_Bin_34_FD_119761 | JGI IMG/M metagenome (GOLD analysis project Ga0181524, IMG submission 119761) | Peatland microbial communities from MTU Mesocosm Facility, Houghton, MI, USA - PEATcosm2014_Bin05_60_metaG | ecosystem: Environmental > Terrestrial > Soil > Wetlands > Peat | place...
TGGGTAGCGAAGTCTGGAAGTGATAACCGCTGAAAGCATCTAAGCGGGAAGCACGCCCCAAGATTCGATCTCCCAAGGGCGCGCGTTCGCGTGCTACACGAACGCAATCCCTTTGAAGGGCCGCGGAAGACTACCGCGTTAATAGGCCGGGTGTGTAAGCTCAGTAATGGGTTTAGCTTACCGGTCCTAATCGCCCGTTCGGCTTGACCATATATCTGCTCAGTGCATCAAATGCAGTTGACAGTCAACAGTTCACAGTTGACAGTCCGCCTTTTCGAGAACGACGCCACACTATTCAGGAAAGAAGCTGTCAGCTTTCAGCTCTCAGCTCATGCGTTTCCGCGCTTGAAGCTGACCGCTGAAAGCTGACCGCTTTTTTCTTACAATTTTCCGGCGATCATACCGGAGGGGTCACACCCGTTCCCATCCCGAACACGGTAGTTAAGCCCTCCAGGGCCCATGGTACTGCGCGGGTAACTGCGTGGGAGAGTCGGTCGTCGCCGGGATTAATTTGAGTCGACAGTCCACAGTTGACAGTCGACAGTAAGAACCGAGGGGCGCACATTGTGCGCCCCTTTTGCTTTTGCGTCGATGCGAGCATAAAATAGTCGGCCGCGGGTCCCCGTTTTGGCAGCCTGTCTTTCGTTCGGGTTGAATATACCGAACAAGCAAAATTGAGAGACACTGGAAGAAGCCATGAAGGTAACCTATGATGCCGAAGTTGACGTGCTCCGAATCCTCCTGAGCAATGCACCCATCGAAGAGAGCGATGAGGACAAACCTGGGGTGATCCTCGACTACGACAAGGACGGCAACATTGTGGGCCTGGAAGTGTTGGAGGCCTCGAAACAAATCTCCAATCCACGATCTGTCGAGTACGCGGTGACAAGCTAAGTCCCGAGGGGCTCACGGGGCCGCGCGGGCGACTGCATGGGAGACTCGGTCGTCGCCGGGATTATTCGATCAGACGCCCGCCCTTTTTGGCGGGCGCATTTGTTGTCGGGCTGCTTACAGGTCTGCGTTCCTGGTTTTTGTGATGTCCACGGACTTGTTTTGCTATAATCGACCAATGAAGAGAGTTCCAATCAAACGCAAGGTCAGGCAGTTTACCGTGGTCATCGAACAGGATGAAGACGGCTACTACGTGGCGACTGTCCCTTCCTTGCCGAGTTGCTACACCCAGGCGCGCACGCTGCAAGAACTGGCGCCGCGAATCCGCGAAGTCATTGCGCTTTGCCTCGCCGAACAAGACGCGCCCCGGATGAAGTTCGTTGCCCTCGAGCAGGTCGAGGTAACCGCTTGAGCCGACTGCATCCTGTGGCGTCCCGCGAGGTCGTTCGATTCCTTGAGTCCCTCGGTTTTGTTCAGGTTCGGAAAAAGGGCAGTCACAAATTCTTTCGGCATGCAGACGGCCGAACGGCAACCGTTCCCGACCATAAGGGCGAGGACCTCGGCCGCGGCATTCTGGCAAAAATTCTTCGCGATGCCGGAGTGAAACCGGCGGAGTTTCTCGCGTGGCTATCCTGAGATCCAGACAACATCGAAGCAAGCATTACTCGGCGCTGCGCGAGCGGCTCAAGCGGGAAGGTGCCGCCGAACTCGCGAAGCTCACTCCTGCCCAACGGCTGCGGGCGGCTCTGGATCTTTCCGACTTCTGCCTGCTGCTGGCTGCTAAGGTTCGAGAAGCCGATGCTCAACAAAGCCTTACAGCGCGCGGCAGGCGACCCGGAAAGAACGAAAAGTATATGCCGGATAGCCGAATCGACTTTTCCGACATCCCGGAATCGACGGACGCCGAACTCAAGCGCGCGCGGCGCGTCGGCAGGCCCAGGACCGGCCAAGCCAAGCAACTGATCGCCATCCGCATCTCGCCGCGCTTGCTTGCCCAAATCCGCCGTCGCGCGGCCAATCTGTCGAAGCCCTATCAAACCCTCATCCACGAAATGCTGGAAAAGGCGGCAGCGCGGGCATTCTAACGTACCGGTCTTTTCGCCGAGTTCCGAGCTTCCATAAAGCAGGCTCGATCGTACATTGCGATCGGGCCTTTTTGTTTTTGCACGGACCTCACACCACTGTTGGAGGAACTCATGTCAACCTTTGCAGCCAAGCGAGTAAGTCATGAATACACGCAGACGAACGATGCGCCACCGGAAAAGGTGTTCCCATTGCTCTGCCCGGTGCGGGAAGCGGATTGGGTGCCCGGATGGCAATACCGCCTGATCTACTCAGCATCGGGCCTGGCCGAGGAGGGGTGCGTGTTCTCCACGCCGAACGACGCCGGACCGGAGACGGTCTGGATGGTAACGCACTACGATCCCACAGCGTTCACGATTGCCTTTGCCTGGATCGAGCCCGGCATGATCGCGACGCAGATCAGGATCGCGCTTAGCCCTGCCCCCGGCGGCAAGACGAGCGCCCGCATTCGCTATCTCTACACCGGACTTTCTCCGGCAGGGAACACCGTGCTCGACCGTTACACCCTCGAATGGTTCCAGAGCAAGATGCAGAGCTGGGAAACGGCCATAAATTACTTCCTGCGCCACGGCAGCTTGATTCCGGCGGCGGCGTGGGAATGATCCCGAACACGGAGTCGAGGTCATGGAACAACTTTTGCACGGGAGGCGCGAGGAAATTCTCAAGGTCGCAGCAAGTCACGGTGCGACGGAGGTTCGCCTCTTCGGCTCACGTCCGCTGACCATAACGTAGCGGCGGGTTTACCCCGCCATGGCGGCGTGAAGCCGCCCCGACATAGGCAGTGGCACAGCCACTCCTGGCTGTGCCTGCACAGGCTGAGAGCCTGTGCCACGTTGACAATGGTGCAGTAAAGCCTTCGCTAAAGCAAACTGACCCACCGATGCATTTGCCTTCGTTGACACCAAGCGCAGTGGACGTTACACTCGCCTTTGGAGCATCCGCCATGGGTCTGACGTACATCGAAGCGCGCATCGCGAATCCTGCCAGGCCGCGGCGCAGCGCACGGCTGAAGCTCCTGGTTGACTCCGGAGCATCCTATTCCGTTGTGCCAACGCCGGTGCTCCGCCGCCTCGGCATCAAGCCCACCAAAAACAAGAGCTTCATTCTTGCCGACGGTACAGAAATCAAGCGCCCGCTCGGGGAGGCCCTATTTCAAATCCGTGGGGAGGCAGGAACCTCTCCGGTTATCTTCGGCGAGGAAGGCGACAGCATCCTACTGGGCAGTGTTTCATTGGAGGTGTTGGGTTTCATGCTTGATCCCCTGAAGCGCGAGCTCCGGCCCTTGCCCATGCTCTTGGCCTCACAAAGGCCCGTGCTCAGTGTGGAGGAGCGGCTGAAGCTGTTCCGTAACGCCCAAGAGCGCCAGCGCCGCCGCGAGATGAATCCGCATAAGCCTGAAGCGATACCTAAGCGACCACCCAAGCCCCACGAGATCGAACGCGGGTGGCGGCGCGAGGATCTGTACACGCGTGGCCGCTCTCGGCGATAGCAACTTCTTCGTGCATCGCTTTGATCCTGCTTCGCAACGCAAACAAGCACGCGCCATCGATCTCCTTAGGGACGGCGTTGCAAAACGGCTATGACCTCTCCTAAACCTTTTTCGTCGGCGCACGTGATGGACGAAATCATCGCGCACGGTTTCCCGCGCGAGCGCGGACGCCTGATCCATGCCCTGGTGGGGGGCTCGCAGCTTCATAGCGTGAAGCTTGAAGGCACTGACGACCGCGACCTCTATGGAATCTACATCGAGACGCCGGAATGTTGCTTCTGGCAAGGATTTGACCATTTCGTGACGTCCACGGCGCCGGACAGCGTGCGCAATAAAGCAGGAGATGTGGATGTCATCTGTTATTCCTTGCGACGATTCGCGCGGCTGGCGGCGTCCGGATATCCCACGATCCTGCACATGCTCTTTACGCCAGCCGACAGCAACGAAGTTTTCTGGAGCGCCGTAATCGCTTCGCGAGACTTGTTTCTCGCCAAAGCCCATGCGCACAAATACCAAGGCTATGCAGATGCCCAGCTTCGCCGCATGACGGGCGACCGCGGCCGCGGAAAACACGGCCAGCGGCCGGAACTGGAAAAGCAATACGGCTATGACGTGAAAGCCGCGATGCACGTTCTTCGCCTTTTGCACGAAGGCATCGAGTTTGTGAGCCGGGGTTGGGTAACGCTACCCCGCCCCGAACCCGAACGGAGCAAATTGCTCGCGGTCCGGCGCGGCGAGTGGTCCGAAGACCGAGTCATCGCCGAAGCCCATCGTCTGTTCGCGGAGCTCGATGCCGCTGTCGAACTTTCGCCGCTGCCCGAGCGCGTGGATCTCGACGCCATTGGAAGACTCGTGACCGAAATCTGTCTTGACGCTTGGGAGCAATGGGGATGGAGCGGGAAGCGGGCCACAGGCTCCCATATCGGCGGCGAGTGACCCACGGACCGCGAGTTGGAGGGTGTACCTCGCGTGCATTGCCTACGGCGCGGAAAATGTTTGATCGGACAGGCTCTGCTCCGCATCCATGGCGACGAGGGCGCTTCCCCGGTGACCCCAACCGTCAAAAATTCTTCTTGACAACCGCAACAATAGGCTATAGGCTATTTTTTGGTGCGCGAGGATCGGTGCCGACTCAGCGATTCGGCTGGCTGGCAGCTCAGCGCGCCCGCGGCTCGAAGGACACAGCATGACGCACCCTATAACGCTACCGGAGGATTATTCCGGCTCGCACTTCGCCGCCGAGCGCAGGGCGGGAGGGCTAGATGAAGCTACGGCCCAATCGCCAATTGTTAGGGACTTCATGTCTGCCAAACGAGCTAAACGGACATTTGATCCGAACCTGAGAACATCTTGAAAACAACGGGTCGGCAAACGGCTTTTTGCAGAAACGAACCCGAGAACATACTGAAACAAATTGACTTACCAAAATCCATATAAAACAAAATACGCACGACAAAATGTCCCACATAAAAAGACGCCAAACCCTAGAAAAGTGAGTAGCGAAGAAGGCATGAATTGGTGAGAAGACTGGCCTAGCCTTCATTTTGGATTCGACGTGAGCGTGTAATACTCGTATGTCGCATTCCAATCAAATTCACTGCCGGGTTCGATGGTCATGGCCACGAAGGGTTCCACGGCCAGGATGCTGCGAATCGACCACAGGTGCAGGTCCGATAGCGGGCGGTTTCCGCGGATGAGCATGCCGGCGCCTACGTGGGTGTTCTCGATGCGGATCTCGTTGTCTTTGGGACTGTCGCTGAACCCCAACAGAGGCGTATACACCGTATCCTGATTTACGAGCGCCTTCAAGTAAACGAACTGGTTCCCGCGAATCTCGGCCAAATCCTTGTTGGGTGGCTTCGGAGAACGAATCTGGAAGGGAACTGTGAGGGAGAAATCCGGACCCGGGGGCTGGTGGTCAAGCACCAGAAAATTGTGGTTGTAGACACTCGTGTGGATGGCGCGGCGGCCGGTGTTTTTCAAACGGTGTTCCAATACCATCTCCGGCTTACCGGCGATCAGACGCACGGTCTTGCGATAGATGTAACCGTAGCCCGTGCCCGGGTCGGTTAACTCCTGGGTGAACTCGACGGAATCGCGATGCGTTTTGACGCTCCATTTGCCCGGGTCCACAATCTCATACTGCTTGAAGGCATCGTACTTCCCGCTGTCCTTGCGAAGCACACCGACGCCAATCTTGATGAAAGTGCCGCCCACCTTGGCCTCGTCGAATCCCAGAGCGGAGTGGTTGGTTTGGAACTCTTCCACGGGACCCGTGATACCGGAACAAGTGGAGGCGACGATCTCCGCCCCCACGTACTGGAAGTCATGGACTCCGGGATCGATTCGGTTATACCAAGGCCCGTAGTAATTGTGACCCTTGTATTCGAGTGCGGCAATGACCCCCGACCAGTCGAAGCGAGTCCCACGATAGTATCCTTGGCGGGCGTCGGGCAGGAAAAGCTTCACACGAAGCTCGCCGTTGGAAATCTCGGCCTGCGGAATATCCGCTGCCGGCGTGTCCCAACTGCCCGCCAAGCCAAACACTGCGGTCAAGGTGAGTATCGCGGTTAATCCCATTCTTAAGCCAGTTTCCGCATGATGCGGGGTGATAACCACCACACGAGCCGGCCCGGTGATTTCGGGGGGAATACACTGAAGGTGATCAGGCAGCAGCCACCTTTCTTGAAGGGCATGTTGGCATTGCGCCCGGCGCCGATCAGCCGCGCGGCCAGTTCACCCAAATCCGGTTCATGGCCCACTACCAGAACGCGCCGGCGGTTCGTGCGTTTGGCGAGAAAGGCGATCAACGCTTCCGGGTCGCCGCCGGGACGCAGAGCATCGCAGAGGTCCAAGGGCGGCTTGGAGCTCATCGCTTCTCCTACAATCTCGGCGGTCTCCACGGCGCGCACCAGCGGGCTGGAGACAATCCAATCCGCTTCCAATCCCGCGCGGACCAGCCCGGAGGCGATTTCGCCCATCTTCTGTTTACCCTCAGGCGTTAGCGGCCGCTTGGCATCGTCCATTACGGTGGTGGCGGTGCGCATCACGGCGATGCCGTGCCGCATGATGTAGAGCTCATAGTCTGCCGGGAGTCCTGCCCGGCCCTCATCAGTTTCTTTGGTCGTCATAGACACCTACGAATCGTCCCGGCCCGCGCCCGACCACAAGGCTTCAAACTCTCGAGTATAGGCCTCGACCGGGTGCGCGTCCCGAAGGATGAGGAGATTCTCGTGGTTTTCGTCTTCTGATTCCAGTGTCCAGTTGTAACTTCCCGTGAGCACCGTCTGCTGATCCAGGATGACGAATTTGTGGTGCATCTTGGAACCGCGTCCCTGCCGGCCGAAGGCCAAGCGAAAAGGGATGATGGCGCCGGCGAGGAGTTCCTGCGTGGTGCGGCTTTCTTGGTACTTGTTCCCATCCACCATCAGGCGAACCCGAACCCCGCGTTGCACCGCCTCTTCCAGCGCCTGCGCGAGGCCGGGATGATTGAAGCGATAAAGCGCTGCGTCAATGGAGCTGGACGCCTCGTGCACCAGCCGCATGATGACGTCGGCGAGGGATTCACTGCGCGCAAATCTTATCTCCATCGTTACCTTACTTAATCTTGAGCAACTCGACGTCAAACGTCAGCGTAGAGTTGGGCGGGATTACACCGGGGTATCCGCGCTCGCCGTAAGCGAGGCCCGGAGGGATGATCAGCTTGCGCTTCCCACCCACGTGCATGGTCGAAAGTCCCTCGTCCCATCCCTTGATAACTTCGCCGCGGCCCAGATGGAGATCAAAGGGAGTTCTGCCCGGGGAGAGGGAGCTGTCAAAAACTTTGCCGTTGGTGAATTTGCCTGTGTAGTTCACCAGGATGTCGTCGCCGGGCTTTGGTTGTGGCCCTTTACCCACCACCACGTCCTGATATTTCAGGCCGGAAGCTGTGGTAATCCACTGCGCGGTTGAGGAAGTTTTAGGAGTGGCGGGCTTGGATGTGGCAGTGGTAGCGGAAGTCTTCTGCGTGGTGGTTGGGGGCGCCGCCGGAGTCTGCGGCGACTGCGACTGCGCCAAGAGGATTGCGGTCGAAACAAAACTGCAAACCAAAATGATGATTGAACGCTTCATAGGCCATCCTTTCAAAGATATTGAAACGGATAAGGTATCAAGACCGTGGAGCCAATTCAAGAACTCTGCGAGGTCGCAGGGGATTCCGCGGGCCATGGCGGGGCGGCGCTTGCCGGCTGCGCCCGGGGAAGAATTAATCCTTACACGGGCTCTCAAAACCGTCCTGTCGTATAATCAGGGGCCAATGCTGTCCTACACTCTTGCTTCAGGAGGAGGCGGCTGTGAAATCGTCGCTCATACGATTCATTATCATCGTTGCGTTTTTGGGACCGGCGCAGGTGGTCCCCGCCGCACAAGGAATTCTGCAAAAGAATCATCGGATCGGTTTGTTCCCGGGCGGAAGATGTACCCAGGGGGTGAGGAAGACGGGAAAGCCCGGCATGGGCTCGGAGCCCGCGGCCGCATCCTTGCAGGCTCCCGGCGCCGCTAAGCCGGAGCCCTTGACCATGCAACAACTCCTGGAACTGGTCGTCGCGCGCGTGCCCAATCAGCGCATTCTGGAACTGCTGAGAGATCGCGGCATTGATTTCCAGGTGGACGACGATTATGTGAGCACCTTGCGGAAGGCGGGCGCGAATGACCAGCTCATCATCACGTTGCGCGCGGCGAGCGCGATAACGGCCGGGGTCTTGGTGGAAACCGCGCCGAACGCGCAGGTTTTCCTGGATGGAAACCTCCAGGGCCAAGCGGACGCTCAGGGCGTGCTGGCGTTCCGGGCGAAACTCGGCGCCCACACGCTGAAAATCTCGCTGGCGGGTAAACAGGATTTTGCGCAGAGTGTGAACGTCGTGGAAAAACAATCAACTCGCGTCGTGGCGCCACTTGCGGACCTCGCAGGTAGCGTGCGAGTGAAAGCTCTGACCGGAGCCGCCATCTGGCTGGACGATTCCAGCCGCGGAACCGTCGACTCGAGTGGTGAGCTTTTGCTCAGCGGCCTTTCTCCCGGAACGCATGTGCTGCGGGTCACCGCGCGGGGCAAGGTGGATGATTCGCGCAGCGTCGTCGTCGCTGCCGGCACGGAGACACCCGTGGAAGTGGCGCTTGCCGATGGCGTGCGAGTGAACCCCCAGGACGCAGTCAAATACGTCTGGATTGCGCCCGGCAATTTCATGATGGGCTGTTCGCTGGGGGACAACGAATGTTCTGATCCTGAAAAACCCGCCCATCAGGTGACCCTCCGCAAGGCCTATTGGATCGGACAGACGGAGGTGACCGTAGGAGCGTATAAACGTTTTGTTGAAGCGATGAAAGCGAAAATGCCGCCGGCCGCTCCCAAGCTCGACCGGGGTTGGAAGAAAGACAGCTTTCCCATGGTTAACGTGATCTGGAACGAGGCCAACCAGTACTGCGCCTGGGCGGGCGGGAGGTTACCGACGGAGGCCGAGTGGGAATATGCGGCACGCGGCGGAAATGCCCAGGCGCGCTACGGCAACCTCAGCGAGATTGCTTGGTCCAAGGATAACGCCGGAAACCAAACACACGAAGTCGCCGCCAAACTGGCCAATGGTTATGGCCTTTACGACACGCTGGGGAATGTGTGGGAGTGGGTGAGTGATTGGTACGATCCGAATTACTATCAAAGCGGTGCCACCCAAGACCCCTCGGGTCCAGAAACCGGCCAGGAAAAGGTTCTGCGTGGCGGGTCGTGGATTGTCGATCCCAAACTGCTCCGTGTTTCCGACCGTTACAGTATTAAGCCCGACGCCAGGTCTGACTACTTTGGTTTTCGATGCGTGTGGGAACCGAAAACTCCTTGAGCGCCGGCGAGGGGCCAGGCGCCGAGGAAACGCTGGCACGAAGTTAGGCTGCTGCCAACTCTCTGCTCCCCCCCTGATTTTTTCAACAGCCTGCGAGTATGACGCAGCAATAGCGAGTGAGGGTAAACCCTCTCGCTTGGCTCCGATTCCCCAATGAAAATCCCATACGCCTCGCCCCTTGCGCTTTTTCACACCATGGGGGACATGATGACTGTCATTTTACGCATTGATGGCAGGTCAAGTTCGAACGCCGTTCTCCGGGCCTAAGTTGTCTTCACTTCGTTAAGTGGTTTAATTTCAATGCACATTCGGTTGGCGGTGGCAACCTTGGCTATTAGGACTGTTTGGCACACCGGTTGCCTTACCTAAGGGTGCGAGGGACTTCGGGTCCTAGGAACCTGGATAAAACCAGGTTGGGGGTTGGGGATAACGGAAATCGGACGAACCGGGATCTCCAGCCCCCATAAGAAACGCAGGCGCGGTTTTCAGGCAAACCCTCAGCAGACAATCTAAGAAGTTTAGAGGCAAGTGATGTTGGACATCACACAGTTCAAGTGTTTTCTGTCGATGCCGGCCGCCACCGAAACCAGCAAGCCCGGGCCGCATTTGGAAGCCTTTTCGCCTGCTGATTCTCTTGTGCCCCTCGCCGCGGCGAATCCCCAGCCCATGGTGACGTGGCGGGTAACCCGCTCCTGCAACCTGAATTGTTTAAATTGCACATCCGACTCGCGACCGCGTCGCTATGAGTCGGAGCTCACCACCGCCGAAGGCATGGCGCTGATCAGCGACTTGGCGGCGTTGCGAGTACCCCGGTTGCTGTTCGCGGGCGGCGAGCCGCTGATGCGGGCGGACCTATTGGAATTGGTGGCCTACACGCGTGAGTTGGGAATCCAACCCGCGCTTTTTACCAACGGCACACTCCTCAGCCGGGCGCAAGCGACGGGGTTGAAGCGGGCCGGATTGCACTCCGTCAGTATTCTGCTGGAAGGGATCGGCCGCGAAGTGGACCGCCACCGGGGCGTGCCGGGCGCCTTCGACGCTGTCCTGGAAGGGTATGCGAACTGTGCTGCTATCGGCTTGGCGGCGGAGATCCGGACACCGCTGAATCGTTGGAATTATCCCGAACTCGCCGATATCCTGGACCTTATCGAGCGCCAGCAAATTCAGCAGGTGGTTTTCGCCCACATGGTTTACGCGGGCCGGGGCAATAACCCGCAGGACGACTTGACCCACGACGAGAAGCGCCGCGCCCTCGACCTGATCCTCGAGCGCGCGGAAGACTTCCATCGCCGCGGAGTCGAGATCAAAATTGCGACCGACGAAAACCACGCAGATGGCATTTACCTTTACCTGCGATTAGCACGCAGAAATCCCCTGCGCGCCGCAGCAGCTTACCGGTTGTTGCAGGATTGCGGGGCGGCTGCACAGGGCGCAGGTGTGGGTCTTGCCGGCATTGATGCCGTCGGCGACGTACACCCTGATCCTTACTGGGCCAACTACATTCTCGGAAATGTGCGGGAGACACCTTTCAGTGAAATCTGGGAAAAATCCTCGGATCCCCTGCTGCGAGGTTTGCGGGACCGCCTCCCTTTGTTGAAGGGACAATGCGCTAATTGCCGCTGGAAACGAGCCTGCGGGGGAAACTTACGGGTTCGCGCGGAAGAATTTTTTGGTGACCCTTGGATGTCGGACCCCGCCTGCTACTTGACGGATAAAGAAATTAACAAGGAAGTGACGGAGCAAGTCGAGGCAATGGAAGACGACGTGCTCTTATCAGAGCAGGCTGCGTAAAACAGCCAGCTTGAGGTTCTGAGTCGTGATCATCTGATGAAAACTGCGATACACAAACCGCGGCTCATTTTTTGGGAGGTGACAAAGGGTTGCAACCTGCGTTGCATTCATTGTCGCGCCACCGCTACGGAACTCTCATCAATCAATGACCTACCTACGACCAAAGCCCTGAA
>Ga0181524_10005509_pt1 | contig 11280 bp, 11 predicted proteins | sample PEATcosm2014_Bin_34_FD_119761 | JGI IMG/M metagenome (GOLD analysis project Ga0181524, IMG submission 119761) | Peatland microbial communities from MTU Mesocosm Facility, Houghton, MI, USA - PEATcosm2014_Bin05_60_metaG | ecosystem: Environmental > Terrestrial > Soil > Wetlands > Peat | place...
CTTCCGTTTGTCCCAAACGATTCGTGCAGCCAACGGAATCCGATCGGATGCTCGCGGTTATAGACGGCGTCGTAGCTCTTGCCGTGGTCCTTATAGCTCCATGCGCGTTGCCACAGTTCGGTGTCGTTGGTGGTGAGCATGCCCCCCTCGCCGCCGGTCGTCATGATCTTGTCCTGGCAGAACGAGAAGGCGGCCACATCGCCGATGGACCCGACCCACCTGCCCTTATACGCCGCCCCCTGCGCCTGCGCGCAGTCTTCGACGACCTTCAGGCCGTGCTCGCGCGCCAACTGCATGATCCCGTCCATCTCGCAAGGCCAACCCGCCAGATGCACGGCCACAATCGCCTTCGTGCGTGGGGTGATCATTGGCCGGATCGTATCCGCCGTCAGGTTTTGACTGTTGCAGTCCACGTCCGCCGTGACCGGACGCGCTCCGACGGCTGCCGCGCAACTCGCCGAGGCGATAAACGTCCTGCTCGTCGTGATGACCTCATCGCCCAGACCGATCCCCAGCGCCTTTAACGCCGTCTCCAGCGCCACGGTCCCATTCGCCAGCGCAATCGCATGTTTGCACCCGGCAAACTCGGCGAACTCCTTCTCAAACAGCCGCCCTTCCTCGCCCGTCCAATAATTCACTTTCCCGGAGTGAAGTACTCGTGTTGCGGCTTCCACTTCATCTGGCGCGAAGTAGGGCCAGGGGGCAAAAGCCTTGGACGGTACGTCTTTTCTCAGTTCCATGTTTAGTCCGGTGGTTTGGAAAATCTCAGACCGAGTTTTGTTACGTGAGGCGGCTAATCAGTTCCGGAAGCGACTCCAGATCGCCTATTTCGAGACGCGCGAGGTCTGGTGGACAAAAAAGCTGACTGTACAGACCAGTCGGCCGCCTGACTCGAATCGCATTCCACCCGAGCTCCCGCGGTGCAGTAAAATCTTTCGACGGATTGTCTGCGACGTAGGTGAAGTGTGCAGGGGAACAATCAAACTGGCGTTCGAGATGCCGAAATCCTCTGACGTTCGGCTTGAAGAACTCCGCTCCCCAATCGCCGGTTACGACGATAGCCTCAAACGTGTTTCGAATTCCCAAAGCTTGCATTTTTCTCCACTGCGTTACGGAATTCCCATCTGTGAGCAGTCCAAGACGAACCTGGCCTTTCAGCGCCGACAGGCAATTCACAGCATCTACGGCGAGGGTGATTTTGGGATTGTGCTCGCGGTATACACGAACCATAGCGTTGACGGTTTCGTCTGTGGGTTTTACGTTGAGCCGCTCCAGCACCGCGTTGAAAATATCTCCGCGCCTGCCCCCTTCAAAAAGTTCCTCGGCCAACTCCCGAACGCCGCCCAACCCAAGCCCCTCCGCGCACCATTGTCCTACGGCGTGGAAACCACTTCGGACGTAGTCGCGCTCCAAATAAAGAGTGTCGTCCAGATCAAAAATGATGCATTGCAATTGACTCTTCACGGTGGCTACCATGCCAACCGACTTGGCTCCGGAATGAAGACCGCACTGTCGAATCGCAGCATCAACAAGTGATCGCGCCAGTCCGAAAAGGTAGCGCTTGAGGGAAAACCGCACATGTCCTCTAAAATCCACCGGCAAAAATTCGCTCCTGCTTCGGCTGTGAGTGGGAAACCACCCCCGAATCGCGCATTAATTTCGGTGAATTGCACTTCGTTGTTCTCATCGACGAATCCCTGCAAATTTAATGGGCCACGAGCTCCAGGTAACGCCTCCGCCACACTCTTCGCCAATTCCATCAGCTTGTAGTTCTTGACCGTCCTTCCCTTGCTAACTTCTCCGCCCCGAGTCTCCAGTCGCTGATGGGGCACGGCGCAGACGCACCGCCCCGAGCGATCCAGAAATAAGTTAGTTGTGTGTTCCACCCCGCAAGCAATCGACTCCACCACCAACCCCTCGTGATCTTTCAAGGCCTGGAGCGTTTGCACATCGTCTATGATTCTCACGCCAATCGACGCGCTTCCATGTCTGGGCTTCACGATCACTGGAAATGTCCATTGACTCACGTTATCGAGCACCTCCTCGACTAACTTCTGTGCGACCGTCGGGAATCCGTGAGCCACAAACCATTCGTTTGTGCGATATTTGTCAAAAGCGATGTCAATGGTGCTTGGACTCGAAATCAACACTTTGGCCCCAGCGATCTCAAAATCCTTAGCGTGGATCGCATAACTTGGCAGTTCAGGATCAATGGTTGGGACAACGAGATTCACATTGTGGTTTCTGCAAAGTGCAATGGTTGCGGGCACAAAATCGAGGTCCGAGCAGCGAGGTACTTTAAAGCAGCGGTCGACCAAGTGTGAGGCTGGCGACAATTCTGGTGCGGCGTCGGTGCCCAAGACAGTGAGCGAAAGGTCTAACTCTTTTGCGGCGCGCCGAAAGCATTCCACCAACTGCGCACGGCGTCCTACCGACGAAATAAGTATTGTAAAATTGCGTTTCATAGAAAGCTCATCTAGGCACGAGGAATTGTTGGGGACGATGGGTCAACTTCTCGCTGTGGGCGGTGCCTGGATTACGCGTTTCCCTACTCTGGACGCGCCGCACCGCGGAACTCTGGCATGGTGGCGTGCCCGCGCTGGGAGATTCCCTCGCGCTGGAGCGTCTTCCACAGCGTGAGCGCGAGGATCTTCAGATCCAGCCAGAAGCTGCGGTTCTCCACGTACCAAACGTCGTAAGCGAATTTCTGCTCCCAGCTAGCCGCGTTTCTGCCGTTGATTTGAGCCCACCCTGTGATGCCGGGCACTACATCGTGACGGCGCATCTGCTCCGGCGTGTAGCGTCCCAGATACTGCATCAGCAGCGGACGCGGCCCTACCAGGCTCATTTCTCCACGAATCACGTTGATCAGCTCAGGCAACTCGTCCAAACTCGTGCTGCGCAGAAACTGTCCCAACGGCGTTAAACGCTCAGCATCGGGGAGTAGTTGGCCCTCTGCGTCGCGCTTGTCCGTCATGGTGCGAAACTTCAGACACGTGAACGGACGCGCCTTATATCCGGGACGTGCCTGCCGAAACAACACCGGGGCTCCCAGGAATATCCGGACGACCACCGCAATCGCCACAAGGAGCGGGGAAAGTACGATTAGTACGCTGGTTGCGACAAACAGATCGAATGCGCGCTTTGCCACCAGACTGGCGTGCGGTCGTCGCTTGCGCTGCGAATGCTCTTCCAACATTTCGCGATACATTTCCGCATGAGCTTGCCAAACGACTTCGGGGCGAAAGGCATGCTCCATCCATTTGCGTCCAGCGTGGCCCATATTGGCGCGCATCTCGGGTTTCCGCAACAGCGTGTCGATGGCCGCCGTCAGAGCTTTTGCGTCTTTCACAGGGACAATCAAACCTGTGACGCCGTGCCGCACCGAATCCACCGCTCCCGTTGCTTTGGTCGTAACCACCGGTACCTCGCTCGCCTGCGCTTCCAGCGGGACACCCGGGAATCCTTCGCGATACGTTGGCAGCACAAACACATCCATCAGCGCGTAATAGGGAGCAGCGTCGGCCACAAATCCTGGCAGCAGAATCGTCGGCGTGGACTCGATATAACTTCGCACTTTGGTTTCCACTGGATCGCCATCTTCGAAGTCTCCCACGAGCAGCAGGCGCAGATCGGCACGCGACGCGCTCAGTTCACGAAACGCTTCCACCAGTTCGCGAATGCCCTTGTCTTTGACAAAGCGGCCGGCAAAGCCGATCACCGTTTCGTTCCCCGTCAGACCCAGCGCTTGGCGCAGTTGCGCGACCTGTTCGCTGTTTCGATTCTTGGGAGTGAAATGCTCCGTGTCGACACCGCAGGTCCCGTCTCCCAGTGCGCGTGCTTTTTCTGGACTCACGAGTTTCAGCCCGATGGCCCGCAACCGCAGGCTCTTGCTCACTGGCACCACACGATGCGCGCAGGCACAAGCCAAGCGCTCAGCCAGCCAAAGGACCAGGCGCTTGAGCCCAGTCGCCGTCTCCATGCGCAGTCCCCGAAGCGTGTACACGCGGCACGGGACTCGCGCCAACATCGCCGCCAACGAGCCCAACAGCCCTGCCTTGGGCGTGCTCGCATCCACCACGTCCGGCCGGGCCGTTCTCATGGTGCGATATAGCCTCCACAACGAAACCAGGTCGTGAAGCGGCCGGATCTCGCGCTCCATGGGAACCGCCACGCTTGCTGCACCCTGGGAACTACTGACCTCGTTCAACTGCGTCCCCGGAGCGGAAACCAGGGTCGTGTAGAATCCTGCGTCTTCCAGATACCGCAGCATCCCGCGATAGAAAACGCAGGACATGGAGACGGTCACGGCAAAAAGAAGTTTTGGTTTTGACGGCATTGATCTAAAGAGAAAGGTGACAGGTACTAAGCTATGCCTGCGGAACGGAATTTATCGTCTGGAGCAGACAACAGAGCCGGCTCCAAGCCAGCGCGGCGTAGATGCCCCAGCACGCCGTTGTAGAAATTGCGGGACAGCGGCGAGGTTACGGCAATGAGGATCCGAGTTTTGGCCGAGCTATGCTCGCGAGGCAAATTGGGCATAGGGAATATGGGCGCACTTTCGCTGTAAGAGCGAGTGGTATATCTCCTCCCATTGGTCCACTACCGCGGATAGGCTGTAATGTTTTGCAACATGAGCCCGTTTCGCTAGACTCATCGAAAGCCGCGATTCGGCCGGTAGATGCTCCATGCGCCGCATTGCGGCGGCCCGGTACGGGTTCTTGCGAAACCAACCGACCCCTGTGGGATTCTTAATGGTCAACATCGGTGGCACAACTTACAAGCTGCCCTACTACCCGGCGTAACTGTTACTTGACGCGACGACCCGTAGTTCCCTGTAGCCAGATACAGCCGCGAATGTACGAGCGATGAGATGGACGATTGGCAACGGAAGAATCCTCATTAGGAAGGTAGCCCGAGGCGGCCAGCGGTTGCACAAAAGTTCAGTTCGCTCGACTCTAAATCCGGCCCGGACAAGAAGATTTCCCAGCAGCAAGGGCGTCCAAGTATGTAAATGTTGGTTCTTGTTCAAGGGATCAAAGTGTTTATGCATCCTCCATGTCTCGGAAGGAACAACAAAAATCAATCTGCCTTGAGGTGAAAGACGTTCCCGCAAGGCCCGAAGCTCAGTAATCGGAGTTTCCACGTGCTCCAGAGCATGATTGGAGATGATCTTGTCAAAGCGCATTTCTTCAGGCAAATCATTGACGGTACGTACTGCGTTCACCGACTTCTGCGCTTCGAGGCGAGCGGCTGGATTGATGTCGATGCCCCACCGTTCGCGGCAGGTCAGCGCGCAGAGAAGGTATGCCCCGCCGCAGCCGAATTCAAGAACCGAGTCGCTGGGAGAAAGGAAGGGAGAAAACTTCCACTTCTCAAGCGCTGCTCCAGTTTCACCAACACTTTGTTGCCAAGCAAAGTACGCGGCATTGTAATGTTCTGGTGTTTCCATGACCGTTACCCCTCCTCTAGGAGTCTCCCTCGCTCCCTCCAATCGTCAAACTTTTGGAACCGCCATGCTGCTTTACGCACACGCTGTCGCATCGTGTGTTGCTGTACCACGACCGTCTCTCTACCTTGGCAGCTCCTCGCCACAGCCCCCTTAAGTTGGGCCAGAACATGCTACCTACGATCAGCACCATAGGCCATGCGACTACACGGAAGAAGACCATAATTGCGCCCAACCTTTCATGAGGTTCGGTGTGACGGGGACGGCCCTATGCCTCAGAACCTTGTAATTCAGGCCCGAGGAAATGGCGGCAACGTCGCGTAGTGAGGCCACCGCCTGTCCGCCAAGGCCCAAAACAACCTCCTTCAAATTGCCTTCACTCACCAGCACCTTTGCAAAGCCCCATCGGGCGCTCATCACCTTTGTGACTGATAAAGAATTTTCCCGGTACGCCAGAAGCGGCTCATTGATGCAGGCGAATTTGCTCGTTTTGCACGTCCGAAACAGCAGTTCCTTGTCCTCCATGCGTACACAGCCCTCAAAGTACGGATTCTTTCGGAACCACTTCAGTTTGCCCATCCAAGTAGGATGTCCCATTGGGATGCCAGCCCACGGACGTGCGCAAATCTCTTCATGTGAAGTTGGAACCGGACGGCAGCCGAGCACAGTGCCATCGTCTTTGAACACAATCATTGCGGTAGCTAATAGGTCCACATCCGAGTTCGCCTCAAGAAAGTCAACTTGCCTGCGAAAGCGCTCTGGGTAGGCGATGTCATCTCCATCCATGCGGGCAAAGTATTTCCCACGCGCGAGCTTGACGGCTTGATTCAGCCGCCCCGGCAAACCGTGGTGCTTGCGATCAAGAACAATAATGCCGTCGGAGATCGTGATGATTCGGGGATCGTCGAATGAAGATGCGAGGGACATTGTGGCATCGCTCGATCCATCGTCGATCACTAAGAGTTCCCAGTTTTGAAACGTCTGATTGATGATCGAGGCGATGGCTGGGCCCAGCGTACGTTCGCAATTTCTAACGCCCATCCCGACTGTGACGAGTGGTGACTCCATTGTGCGTTTTCTCCTCTTAGCAGCCCGTGGTGCAAGTACGATTTATATCAGGGTATGCCTTTAGGCATACCGTAAGTGCCGTGTTATGAATGCGCCTTTAGGCGCTGGTTTTGGGCGCTGGAGTTTCACCACAGGCTGTTAGGCCTGACTAAGAACCGGAGTGTAGTGAAACGGTGGATCGAACGGTCGGACCTGAAACTGCTGACTAGACAGCGCCCTCCGAGAGTGGCTGTATAACAGTTCTGAGAAAGCCAACAATATCCAAACATGGTGATGGTATGCGCCCTCCACGCTTGAACACCAAACAATCGTCGCAACGAGCGCGCAAAAACAGCCGGCCGCAGCGTAACGAAGTTGCAGAGATCGACGGTATATAGAAAAATTCTGCCTCAAGCACCGACAGAGAATGAGGAGGTACGCACCGAATATCAGCGGCCCCCCCTCTACCAACAGCCATACGTAGGTATTGTGGATTTGATGCGCATCACCAAAGAACTGGGGAGATTCGTCAATGAATGTTCCGATTCCGATTCCAGTCGCGACGGTCAAAGGCGAGCTTAGGTACATTTTCATCCCTTGCTCCATAAAGTCGATCCGCGAATCGATCGCTCCTCGGTCATCGGCTCGTCTTTGGGTCGCAGCGTTGAGATCGGTACTCTCCGAGAGTTCATGCACTCCAATTGATATCGCAAGTAGAACAAATGCAATTGCGTAGGCAGAGCGGCCCTTTGTGAAAAGCAACAGCATCAGGCCACCGGCCAGAAGCGACAGAAATCCCCCCCGCGATAGGGTCAACAAACAGCCCGCAACGAGAGCACAGGAATTTAGCAAATACAGAAGAGTCGCCACTCCCGTCTTTGGCCTCAGGATCAACGTTGCAACCTGGATAATAGCGGCAACAGCGGTCAGGCCCGCGTAGCCGTTCGGGTCGAGCATGAATCCGATGAATCGCATGCCACCATAGTTCACGAAAGACCCGAAGCCAGTGAACAGCGAACTTACATAAAGCGCCAAACCGATAAGATTCAATATTGAAACGGATACGAGAAATGTCTTGAGCAGTTTTTCGGTGCGCGACTGATCGTGGCAAAGGGTTAGCATCGACCAGTAGGGGATCAGCAGGGCAAGCAGTCCTAAATCCTTGTTCAGCCACGTCCACTGTGGCAACCGGCCGAGCGTGAATGCAGTCACAATGTTTCCAATGGTTAGAAATAACAGTGCGAATACCAAAACGGCGGTAGGAGGCTTAACTCCCTTATTGCGGCTGCCAGCCCAGGTGATAAGGGTGCCGATCAGCAGGGGTAACAGAAACAAATCGGAAACACTGGTATGAAAGGAACCCGCGCTGAACTGTATTGATGTTGTAGATACCCATGCCAGCAGCGACCGCCAGGGATCGACGTTCCAAGCCACGTACAATCCCAGAAATAGGAATCCGCATAGCACGAGGGTTACGTCTCCGCCCAAGGGGCCCAGGTCGGTTCTGAAAGACTGGAAGGTGTCTGGCATGGGCTATGCGACCCTCTCTGGGCGCTCGCCAGAAGTTTGAGCGATGGCACGCCTGAGCATGATGCTTGTAGCCGTAATTAAGAAAAAAGCAGAACAGAGCAGCGCTAACGCGGCGCCCACTAAGTGATATCGAGGGACCAACAGGACTGAAGCGAAGGCTGTCGTCAGCATGCACATGATGCTGATCGGAAGTTGAATGGTGAATTTTCGCGCCGCTGTTAATGCGTACGTTAGAAAGCAACCGGTACAATTAAGTCCGGCAGTCAGCGCAAGGAGAGCAAATAAGTTCCCCTGCCTTGCGTACTCTGGCGTGTAAAGGATGGCTAGGAGAGAGTTGCCACAGGCTAATGCGAGAATTATTGCTAGAAGCCCGAGGCCCGCGCCGAACGCGACCAGCTTCAGCACTAGCCGCTCGAATTCCTTGATTCGCCTTTCCGCGAACAGGCGGGATAGTCTGGCCAGAGCGGATTGCCCTAGTGAATTCGAGATGATCGTGGCCCCGGTGACGGGATAAGCGATTGACGCAAAAATCCCGAGGTCAGCGACGCTAAGTACATGCTGAATCGCATAACGCGGAATATTTGTGTTGAATGAAGTGACCGCGCTTACTAAGCCCAGCGGAAGGCTGGTAATGGCGAGAGTCCGAAGCGTTGTCCAGTTGAAATGGATCGCCGTACCGCCTTCGAAACGGGCGAGACGCCGTGCGACCCGAAAATCATAGATGGCGATAACCGCCGCCGTAGAGCAGATCCACACGAGGAGCGCCAGCGGAAGATTGCGCCAGACAGCAAAGCACAGTCCAAACAGTCCGATTCCGACGCCGCCTCGGAGCAGCAGCGCGATCGCGACGGAATCGAGCATTTCGAACTTTTGCATCAGGCCAGCGATGACATCGCCAAAGGATTCCAGCGACTTGAAGACTGCAACCAGCAACACGGCATAGATCGCGGTGCGAGGTAATCTCAAGAATAGGCACGCGACGGCGATAAGCAGGACCGCAGCGGTCGATCCAAGAGAACGCAGGGTCATGTAATCGGAAAAGCGATACTCGCAGAGCGCATCGGTGCTCTGGACTCCCCTCAGTTGAAGATTCGTCAGCATGAACACAGGTGCACAAATCGCTAGGGCAAAGGCAAACTGACCAACCACAACGGCATTACCGAGTTTCGCCATGACTGATAGCATCAGCCATTGGCACGCCGCGTATCCTACCCAGCCAACAAACGACCAGCTGAAGCCTACGCGTAGTGGGACTGCAGTTCTTCCGCTAATCGCTGCAGGATCAAAGCCGACTGGTCGTGACAAGGTTTGTGACTGAGATGCCATGGAGTTGTGGTCGCTCGACCGAGAAAAAGTCTGCTGGAAAACGTCTAGGGTACCCGATAAATGCTCGCCCCAGCCGCAGCCGGTAGAACGGCCTCGATACCTTTCCATGTGTTCTTGGCGGCGCTGCTGGGGACAAAGAGAATGTCGTTGTCCCGCATGGCCAGGTCCGTTTGCTTGGAACTTAGGATCTTCTTCAGGTCCACGGGGATTTCCTGGCGGCCCTGAGGCGTGGTGCGGATGAGCTTGGCCGATCCCCTGGCCGCCGTGGAATTCGTGCCCTGGGCCAGCGCGACTGCTTGCAGGATGGTGAGCTGTCCGTCGTGGTCCATGGGGAAACCGCCGGGGCGGGCCACGTCGCCGACCACGTAGACGAGCCCGGTTCTCTCCACGAAGATGGTGTCGCCAGGCAGAATCTCAGGATTGTTCTCCGGCTGAGGAGCGGCTCCGGCGGTCATCTTCACGGGCTGCGGTTGGCCGGGATGGCCACTATGCGTGATGACAATGGCCGTGCCCGCCAAGGGCGTGAGTCCTTCCGCCAGCGAGAGATAGTCGAGCAGATGGTGCGTGCCGAAAGCAGGATAGATGCCGGGCTTGTGCACCTCGCCGACGACCGACACGCCTTGCGTCGCGTACTCTGAGATGAAGACCGTAACTTGCGGGTCTTTGAGGAAACCCCCGGCAATGAACTTCTGGCGAATCAGAGTTTGGGCTTCCCCGGCCGTGAGACCTTGCAGGTAAAGCGTGCCCACCAGCGGAAGCGTCACGTCGCCCGTGTTGCTTACGCGTAACTTGCCACTGAGCTCAGGGGTGTCGAAGACGCTCATCTCGACCAGATCGCCGGCGCCAATCGGGCCGGCAGCGCCACTTCCGAAGCCTACGCTGCCGAAGGTGGCGGGTGTGCGATCTTGGGCGGAAGCAGTCCCGACAAGCGCCAACAAAACGAACACAGCAGCGTAGCTAACGCAGTTCTTTAGTTCATGCATGGGGATCCTCTGGAGTGGACAAATGGGCGCCATTTCCGTTCCCGTTTCCCTTTCCGCTGTCGTGATAGTAGTAGCGGTAGTCGGATCCATAGTGGCCGTAGTAGCCGCGATACTCAACCGAGTCGAACGAGAGGTCGTTCACGACGACTCCGGCAATGTTTGCCCTGACCTTTCTCAGGACATCACGCGCACGTAGTAGAGACTGTCGGCCGGTCATTTTGGAACGAGCAATGAGGACGACCACGTCGGCATTCCTGGCGCAAACCACTGCGTCGGTCACGGCAAGTACTGGAGGCGTGTCAATTACGATGTAGCGAAATTGTTCGCGCCAGCGCTGCAAGAATTGTGGCATGGCATCGGAGGCCAGCATTTCCGACGGATATGGCGGCATGTGTCCGGCGGGAATGACATGCAGGCCGGGGATCTCGTCAATCTGTACGGTCATCGATTCGGGGTTCTCGGTGCCTGCGAGGCACGCGCTCAGACCCTTGGTACCCGAAATGCCCAGGTATTTGTGAATTGTGGGGCGACGCATGTCCGCGTCCACAAGAAGCGTTTTCTGCCCGGTCTGGGCCAACACCACCGCCAGGTTGAGAGCCGTGAAACTCTTTCCTTCCTGCATCATGGCACTGGTTACCATGATGATTTGCGGCGGTGCGCCAGGGGAGGAGAGCAACAATGAAGTGCGCAGGGCCCGGAAGGCTTCCGCGCTACTGGAATTGCGATGCTCCACGGTAACAGGTTGAATGAATTGTCGCGTTGCGGTGCGGCCCAACAGTTTGTGCCCATTGTTGCCATCCACGATGACGCTCGGTATAACGCCCAGCGACGGAAGCGAGCAGTAAACCTCAATGTCTTCCGGAGTGCGGATGGAGTTGTCGACATTTTCTACAACGAAGGCCAACGCCATGCCGAATAAGAGACCGCCCATGCAACCGAGCGCGA
>Ga0181524_10005512_pt1 | contig 11275 bp, 11 predicted proteins | sample PEATcosm2014_Bin_34_FD_119761 | JGI IMG/M metagenome (GOLD analysis project Ga0181524, IMG submission 119761) | Peatland microbial communities from MTU Mesocosm Facility, Houghton, MI, USA - PEATcosm2014_Bin05_60_metaG | ecosystem: Environmental > Terrestrial > Soil > Wetlands > Peat | place...
AATGAATGCGACGCGCCTCTCGAACAATTTCATGCCCCACCGAGGGCGAAGAGATGACTGGGCAAGACCCGTGTGAATCCTTGGCCATGATCCGTTGACAAAAACGCTTTCAGAGATGACCGCACATTTTATAAGTTACTTCCCGGATACCACAACAGCGGGCGCTTTCGGAGGCTACGGCGGCCCGTACATCTCCAGGAGTTCCAGGCTCGGCCCGAATCGCTGGTGCGCGTGCGAGACGGCGACGCCCATCACGACGAAAAAGAAAATGATGAGCAGCACGACGAGGCCGGCGAAGATGTAATGGTGACTTTTCCAGTGCCGCAGCTCGGGCGCGCAGGCGATGAGCGTGAGGAACGCCGCGACTGTGACCGTGGCATCCAGGCTCGCGCGCTGCCAGTAGCCGCCGCCGAGGTTCAGCCACATGCCGTACTCGTCGAAGGTCAACCCCAGCGCGAGGGCGTACAGGACCGCCGAGATTCTCAAAGCCGCTCCCGCCGGCCGCGCGAAGAGCAGGAATGCGCCGGTCAGGGACAGCAGGAAAATGCCGTAGTTGAGATGGTGGACGTGAGCGCCGCCGACATGCAGGAACATGTTCGGCACCCGCCGGGACATGATGAGGAAGACGACGAACCGCGCGCCCAGGAACGTGACGAGAAAAGTGACGAGCGCCAATCGAGCCAGGTGCTCGGTCTCGATGGCGCTGTCGTGCGGTTTGATCGGGTCCGTCATCGGGCGCTTCCTGAGCGTTTCCCGGGCCGCGAAAGCGCGAAAACGTCACGTCGCTACTTCTTCTCGCCGGCCAGATTTTTTCCCGCGACCAGCGCGTCCAGTTCGTCGGTGAGCGACTTCTTTAGTCCGGCCGTCAAGCCGACGTGGACGGCTTGGACCGTCCCGTCTTTCCCGACGATGACCGTCAGCGGGATGGACGACGCGCCGTATTGGGCGCCCACGGCGCTGTTCTTGTCGAGGGCCACCGTGACGTTCAACTTCTGCGCGGTCAGGAACTTCTGGATGGCTTCGGGCATCTCCTCCTGGTTGACGGCGTACAGGACAACGCCTTTATCCTTGTACGCCGCGGCAACTCCCTCGATGATCGGCATGGACTGCCGGCACGGCCCGCACCAAGTGGCCCAGAAGTCCAGGATCACGATCTCCTTGCCCTTGTGCTGCGAAAGCGTCATCTGGCCGCCGCCGAGCAAATCCAGCTTGAAGTCCGGCGCCGGCTTGCCGGGCGGAATCGTGGCGGGTTCATCCGGCTGGGAGAAGCTGGCCACTTTCTGCGAGCCCTCGGGCGGAACGAACTTGAAGCGTTCGTCCGGCGCGTCCGGGTTCATCGCCCACTTCTCGAAGCGGATCGCCAGCATCATCTGCGCATCGGCGGGCACGCCCTCGATGTGCTTGAGCGATCTCGTCGCGTCCACCATCGCTTTCAGGAGGAGCGGCTTGTCGCCGGCCGCGACCCAGACTTCCACGTCGGAATCCTCCTGCACGAATCTCACGCGGTGGTACTTGGCGCTTTCGATCTCCTCGGTTCCGCCGTAGCTCGTGCCGAGCACGCCCTCCATGATGGTGTCGTACGGGTTGCTCACCAGCAGGTTGTCCAGGAAGAGCGGGACCGCAGCGACGAGAGGAATCGCGTCTTTGGAACTGAACACGGCGCCGAGGTCCTCGGGAGCTTTGCCGGCCGTGTACTGCTTGAGGAGCGGAATGGACACGTAGAGATTCTTTCCGTCGCACGTCAGCGTGCCGGTGATCGGCACGGTCTGCGCGCCGCCCAGTTCCCATGCGACCGAGACGAGGTTGGGCCGGCGCACCGTCATGTGGACGGTGCTGGTCCTTTCGCTTTTCTTCGCGCCCGCCGTCTCCGTCAGCGTGTACGAGATTTCCACGCTGAGCCCCTTGGCGGCCTTGAAGTAGTCGCACATCTGCCGGATGACTTCGGTCGCCTTCGGGTCGAGCTTCGGCGCGGGCTTCTCGGCGCCGGCTTTCGGCTGGGCCAGCGCCGCAGAGCACAGCATCAGCATCGCGACGGCCGCGGACAATCCTTTGCTCGCACGCATGACAGTCTTCCTTTCGAGGTTCGTTGAGAATGCCGGCCGTTCATGACCGGCGGACTGCACTATCATATCGTTCCCGGTCAAAACTGCAAGCCCCATCCGTGCGATTCCTCGTTCGTAGTGGCGCCGTCAGGCGCGATTCCGTATGCCCTTACGGGCACACTACGAACCGCTGCATTGGCCGCAAAGCGCAGTGCGTGTATAATCATGGAAAGTCTCAGGAGGCGGCCGATGGACATTGAAGAAAAGCGCGCACGGATCGCCAAGGTCGCAGGACGCAATGGCTGGAGCGTAGTCGTGCTGGCCGGATTGTGCCTTGCGGGATCGCTCCTGGAGGTCAGCGTGGCGGGAATATTGGTCTGCTTGGCGGCGCTGGCGTCCGGTTGCATGGAGCTAAGCGGACGACGCCGGTTGAAGCAAAATCGGCCGGAGGCCGGGCGCTGGCTTGCACGGAGCCAACTATTGCTTCTGGTGGCGATCATACTCTACTCCGTCAGTCAGTTGCTGCTGCTTGATCCGAATGAAATCATGATGCATTTGTCCGATCTACGCCAGGTCATGGACCCGAACGATTTGAAGAAACTGATTGTTGAGATCATCCACATCCTGTACCCGTCGGTAATCGCCGGCACGGTGCTCTTTCAGGGCGGGCTTTGGCTGTATTACACGCGGGAGACGCGCAAGCTCGAACAAGCGGCGGCGGCAGAGTCGCGAGGGAAAATGAAAACGTGATTCCATTGGAAGAGCTGCGCGATTGCGCCTGCTGCCCGCGGGAATGCCATGCGCGTCGGTTGGACGGCGAGCTGGGCTACTGCCGGACCGGGGCCGATTTCAGCGTCGGCGCAATCTGCGTCCATCGCGGCGAGGAGCCGGTCCTCGGCGGAGAGCGCGGCATCTGCAATATCTTTTTCACCCGCTGCAACCTGCAATGCCGCTATTGCCAGAACCGGCAGATCAGCCGGAACCGCGGCGAAATCCTCGAACATCGCCTGCGACTCGACGAAGTTGTCGCGCGGGTCGAGCGGCTGCTCGAAGCCGGGACGAAGCACGTCGGGTTCGTCTCACCGTCTCACTGCATCCCGCAGATGAAAGCGCTCATCGGCGCGCTCGAGAACCGCGGGCCGCGGCCGGTCTTCGTCATGAACACAAACGCGTACGACAAGGCCGAAGTCCTCCGCACGCTCGAAGGCCAGGTGGATGTTTACCTGCCCGACCTGAAGTACATGGACCCGGTCCTGGCAGGGCGGTTTTCCGACGCGGCGGACTACCCCGAAATCGCCTCCGCCGCGCTGCGCGAGATGTACCGGCAGAAGGGATCGCATCTCATGCTGGACGCCGACGGCCGCGCGGAGTCGGGGCTGATCGTCCGCCATCTCGTGCTGCCCGGGCAGGTCGAAGACAGCAAGCGCTGCCTGCGCTTCATCGCGGAGGAGCTTTCGCCCGCCGTCCACGTATCGCTGCTGGCGCAGTACCAGCCGACGCCGGAGGTCGCCGGCGATCCGGACTTCGGCCGCCGGCTTCGGCCCGAGGAGTACGCGGAGGTCGTCGCCGAACTGGAACGGCTGGGGTTCTACCGCGGCTGGACGCAGGAGTTGACGAGCGCCGGCCACTACGCGCCCGATTTCGCGCAGGCGCATCCGTTCGAATCGTGAACGCTCCGGAGAAGGGCGGGAGCGCGGCGCTCGGCAACGCTCTGGAACTTCGGCATGATCTCAGGTATGCTGTCAGGCCGATGGGAAGCGCTTTCAGAGTCCGGCGCGGCGTCGGCCGGTTCTCAAGTCGCGCAATTCGCGTCCTCGCCGGAGGTGCGCGAGGGCACGGCGGCATGAAGGGAAGTTCGTCGTGGAGCACGCCAAGGACTACATCCAGGCGTACGGCTACTGGGCGCTGCTCATCGGGACGTTTCTGGAAGGTGAAACGATCCTGATCGTCGCCGGGGCGCTCGCCGGGCAGGGACTGCTGGAATTGCCCTACGTCATCCTCAGCGCGCTGGCGGGCGGCATGGCGGGCGACCAGCTCCATTTCCTCATCGGCCGATACAAGGGCCAGTGGATCCTCTCCAAGTTCGCGCACCAGCGCGAGCGCCTGGAGAAAGTGCTTGGGCTGGTGCAGCGGCACCGGATACTGCTGGTGCTGATCTTCCGGTTCATGTACGGCCTCCGCACGATCACGTCGTTCACGCTGGGGATGACGCGCATGCCCATCTGGCTCTACGCGCCGCTGAACGCCGTCGGTGCGGCGGTCTGGGCGGCCACTTTCGCGTCAGCCGGGTATCTTTTCGGATACCACGTACTGCCGATGTTCAAGCACTACCGGCTGAAGTTCCTCGCCGTGGTGTGCCTCGTGGCGATGGTCGCCTGGCTGATCAGGGTCTGGCGGGCGAGGTGGCTCAGCCGGCGGAAGACAGTCGCCAGCGCAGAACGCCCGGCAACTTGAGGAAGAGAACGAATGAATTCCAATCAGCGTGTGCACGCGGCGCTCAAAGGCGAGATTCCCGACCGTGTCCCGATCGGCGAATTCGCGGTTGATTTCGACACCGTCGAGAAACTCCTCGGCCACGAGACGTACCTGCGCGCCAAGGCGAAGTCTCAGATCGCGTTCTGGGAGCACCGGTACGAGGAGGTCGCGCAAAGCTACATCGCCGACCACATCGCGATGCACGAGAAGCTCGACCTCGACATCCTCGTCTTCGCGATGGCGACGTGGTGGATCCCCGATCCGACGGACGATGTGCCTCCACGGAAAATTGACGACACGACCTGGAAGGACAAATACGGGCGCGTCTACAAGTACTCGGACGCGACCGGGGACGTCACCATCGTTGAAGACCCGGTGACGGCAGCCCGGGTATTCCGCGTCGAGGAGTTCCTCCACCCGCCGGAAGAGCGGCGGCTGAACGCGGCCTCGATGCGCGTCCTGCGGGCGGTGACCGACCGGTTCAAGGGAAAGAAATTCATCGCCGGGCCTAACGCCGGCGAGACGGGCGTGGTCCTGCTCGGCGACATGACCCGCGGCCTGATGGAGCTGCTCACGAATCCCGACACGGTCCGCGCCGCCGCCGAAAGCGCCTATCGCGACGCCACGCTCAACGATAAGAACTTCATCCAGCCCGACCACGACGGCATTATCTGGGGCCAGGACTGGGCGTTCAAGACCGGGCCGTTCTTCAACCCGATCATGTTACGCGAGATCTTCATGCCCTGGATCCGGCGCCACGTCGAGTCCCTCCACAAGGACTACGGCAAACGCGTCATCAAGCATGCGTGCGGGAACAACTGGAAACTGCTGGACATGTTCGTCGAGATCGGCTACGACTGCTACCAGTCCATCCAGCCGACGGCGGACATGGACATCGCCGAGGTCAAGAAGAAGTACGGGAAAAAAATAGCGTTGTGGGGCGGCGTGCCGGTGGAAGAAATGGTCGGCGGCACAGCGGAGCAGGTGCGCCAGTCGGTCCGCCGGGCCATGAAGTTCGCCAAACCCGGCGGTGGCTTCATCCTCGGCACGAGCCACTCCATCGCCGTCGGGTCCAAGTACGACAATTTCATGGCGATGCTCGACGAGCACGCGAAGCTGGCGTCATATCGGCAATAGCAGGCCGGAGCACAACGTGATCAAACGCGTCATCTGCGTCGTTGCGCTGCTGCTCCTCTGCACCATCGGCCACTTCACGATCTCCCATACCGCGACGACCTGGCACGAGTTTCTCTTCAAGGTGACGTACGTGCCGATCATCCTCGCCGCGCTGTGGTTCGGCGTGAGAGGCGGGCTGGTGACTTCGGTGGTGACGAGCGCGCTCTATCTCGTGCACGTTCAGCGCCACTTCGGCGGCCACTTCCTTTCGATGAACCTGAGTTACACGCTGGACATCGTCCTTTACAACGGCATCGCGCTGGTCACGGGCCTGCTGTCGCAGGCGCAGGTGCGGGCCCGAAAGCGAGCGGAGCGCCTGGCCGAGGAGCAGGCCGCGTTGCGGCGTGAACTGGAGGCGTCGTATCAAACCTTGCAACGGCAGACCGAAGAGCTTCTCGAAGTTTCGGAACAACTGCGGCGGTCGGAGCGCCTCGCGGCGCTGGGCGAGCTGACCGCGAGCATCGCCCACGAAATCCGCAATCCGCTCGGCGGGATTTCCGGCGCGGCGGAGATCGTCGGGCGCGAGGGCGTCGCGCCCGAGGTGCGCGCGGAGTTCAGCGACATCCTCCGCAAGGAGACTGCGCGGCTCAACCAGGCCGTGCAGAACATCCTGAGCTTTGCGCGCGGCCGGAAGTCGGAGGTCCGCGAGACGGACCTCGGCGAAGTCGCCCGGCGCGTCGTGCGGCTCGTCGCCCACGAAGCGCAGCAGCATTCCGTCTCCATCGCCCAGGAAGTCCCGGGCGGGCTTCGGCTCGAGACGGACCCGCTGCTCCTCGAACACATCCTGCTCAACCTGGTCCTCAACGCGGTGCAGGCGATGCCGGACGGCGGCGCCGTGACGCTCTCGGCGCGGAACGCGGCGCCCGGTTCCATTGCGCTGACGGTCCGCGACACCGGCCCGGGCATCCCGGCCGAGGTCCAGGCCCAGATGTTCAAGCCGTTCTTCACCACCAAACCCGGCGGCACCGGCCTCGGACTGGCCATCGCGCGCCGCATCGCGCACGGCCTCGGCGGCGAAATTCATCTGCGGTCCGAGCCCGGCAAAGGGGCCGAGTTCACTTTGGAAATCCCGGCAAAATGAACAAGACAATCCTGCTGGTCGAAGACGATGCAAGCCTGCGGCGGGTGATGGAGTTCCAGCTCGCGGAGAAGGGCTACACGGTCCGCGCCGCCGGCGACGGCGAGCAGGCGCTCCGGCGCTTCCGCGAGGAGCCGCCGGACCTGGTGGTGACGGACATGACGTTGCCGCGCGTCGGCGGGCTCGAGCTGCTGCGCGCGGTCAAGCGCGAAGCGCCGCGCGTCCCGGTCATCGTCATCACCGCGTTCGGCACGATCGAGACGGCCGTCCAGGCGATGCGCGACGGCGCGTTCCATTACGTCACCAAGCCGATCAGCAACGAGGAACTCGCGCTCGTCGTCGCCAAGGCGCTCGACTACGGCGCGCTGAGCGAGGAAAACGTCCGCCTGCGCCGGGAACTCCACGAGCGGCACAAGCTCGGCAACATCCTCGGCGACTCGGCCGCGATGAAGCGCGTGGACGACATGGTCGCGCGCGTGGCCGGCCGCGACGTGACCGTGCTGCTCGAGGGCGAATCGGGGACCGGCAAGGAGCTGATCGCGCGGGCGATCCATTACAACAGCGCGCGCGCCGCCGGCCCGTTTGTGCCCGTCAACTGCGGCGCGATCCCGAAGGACCTCGTCGAGAGCGAGCTGTTCGGCGCGCGCAAGGGCGCGTTCACCGGCGCAACGCACGACCGCGCCGGACAGTTCGAGCAGGCCGACAAGGGCACGATCTTCCTCGACGAGATCGTCGAGCTTCCTCCGGAGGCGCAGGTGAAGCTGCTGCGCGTCCTGCAGGACCGCGTCGTGACGCCGCTCGGCGGCGAGACGCCGATTCCGCTCGACGTCCGCGTCATCGCCGCGACCAACCGGTCACTGGAGACGGCCGTCGCGGAAGGGGACCTCCGCGAGGACATCTTCTATCGTCTCAACGTCGTGACGATCTCTCTGCCGCCGCTGCGCGACCGGCGCGACGACATTCCGCTGCTCGTCCGGCACTTTCTCGAAAAGTTCGGCCAGCCGCAGTGCAAGGTCTCGCCCGAGGCGTGGGAGGTTCTCTCGCGCGGCCACTGGCCCGGCAACGTGCGCCAGCTCGAGAACGCAATCCAGCGCGCTCTCGTCCTCCAGCGCAACCCCGGCGAGATCACTGCCGAGGACCTTCCGCCGGAACTCGCCGCGCCCTCGCCCAAGCCGGTGCTCGCCGGCGGCGGGTTCCCGGACGAGGGGATCAACCTGGAGGAAAATGAAAAAGTCCTGATCCAGATGGCGCTGGCGAAGGCCGGCAACAATCAGACGCACGCCGCGCAACTGCTCGGCATCAGCCGGCACGTGCTGCTGTATCGAATGCAGAAATATGGATTGCGGTAGGGATGATTTTGAATTCAACACGGAGACACGGAGGGCACTGACGGCACGGAGACACTTCCGTAGGATTCTAAGAGCCTGACTCTTTCTCCGTGTTCTCTGTGTTCTCCGTGCCTCCGTGTTGAAGATGGCTTTTACGTAGGAGATAGAATGACGACACCTGAGAAGACCATTTGCGCCGCGGCGGTCATCATTCCGCCGCATGAAATCTGGCGGCCGATCCAGGCGATGCGGGCGCGGTACGACCGGCACTTCGCGCGCTGGATGCCGCACATCACGCTGGCCTTCCCGTTTCGGCCGAAGGAGGAATTCGAGTCGCTCGCGCCGCAGCTCGAGAAAGCGTGCGCCGACATCAAGCCCTTCGAGATCGAGCTGGCGGAATTCCGTTTCTTCGATCACGGCCGCGACAGCTTCACGCTGTGGCTGGAAGTGAAACCGGCGGAACCGCTGATCGCGCTGCAGGCGGCGCTCGTGCTGGTCACACCCGACTGCGACGACGTCGCGCTGTTCGCCGCCGGCTTCACGCCGCACCTGAGCGTCGGCCAGGCGCGCGGCGAGCCGAGCATGTCCAAACTGCGCGAAACCCTCCAATCGAACTGGCAGCCGTTGCGTTTCCAGGTCTCCGAATTCTACCTCGTCTGGCGAGGAGAACAATCGCCTGACGACACGTTCCGGGTAGGCTGCAAAGTGCGACTTGGCGCTGAGGAATGAGATTCCCGGAATTCGCAACGGGCTACTAACGAAGCTCATACATTAAAGCACGATAATCTCGAAGTCATCCTACTGGAAATGCCATGGCATTAGTGTTCCTTCTAGCAGTAATCATCGCTATAGCACTTTTCATTCTGCTACACATTCGTCCGTTGACCGACGACGAAGCCCTAATGTTGGCGGGTAAACGTAGAACAAAGGCCATCAACTCCTATTACCATTTCGACGGCAGAGAATACTCGGTTAACATGGATTTTAAGAAGGACATGCCAGCTGATGGCGGTTTCAAGTATATTTCAGAGCAATTGAGCAAGTTTCCCGCGGTTGCAGCAGGGTTGCTAAAATACAAGAAGCACGAATGGATCATCATTGCTTTTGAGCGTAACCAATCTGTCGACCTGATTTGGATGAACAAGGGGCCGGATAATTCTCAGGTTCATTGCGGCCTCAGTATGCTGATTATTCGGACGGCGACGCACAATGTTTCTTGCCGCACCGTTTTGGTCTTCCACAATCATCCAAACACAGACCCATCCCGGTACTCATTCCGGCATTCCAGCGATCAAGATAGGCTGTCGGCTGGTGAACTCGCATCTCAATTAAGAGAAGTAGGTGTGAATCTCTTGGAGTTTGTCTGTGAACGCGGTAGCCATTATGAGTACTGGCGCTCGGTTTGCGATACGTTCTTGCCGCTCGAGGGCTTCAGAGAATTGATAGTTCACGTCAACGGCCGCAGCCGGGGCCAGAATTTCTCCCTTCACTGGGATCGGCTCTTCGGATAATTGGTTGATCTGGGGCCGCACGACGCGATTGAATGTCTTAGTGGTACAAGGAGCGAAAACGATGAGTAGGCTGAACCTGACAGGTTGGGTAGACCTTGACAGGCCGTCGCTCCAGTCGCACCCCTTATCCTATCATCAGAAGGTTAAATATTATCGCAAGCGCTTGCGGATGTCGCTCACTGGACCGCTCCAACGGGTGTTTAAAGACATTTCGCGCAGTAAGAACGAATCGAGCGTTCTCATTTATGCAACCTGCGTCTGCTGTGCTATAGAGGCAATTGGGAAGTTCATTCTCGGCGGTTCCGGCAACAAACACGACAACTTTAAGGCGTTCGCCTCTCGCATGCACCCCAATCTTATGTCACAAAGAATCGGCACGAAGACGTATTGCGACATCCTTTGGCATGACTTCCGCAATGGTTTGGCACATGGATTGGCCATTTGTCACGGTGGGTTTGAGCATCAGGCCACGTATTTCTCAATAAAGCAGGTCTGTGGTGTAAATTGCCTCTATATTGACCCGGCGCACTTTAACGCCGACTTCCGTAGAGCATTGGCACAATATGAGAAAGACTTGACTGCTGCACGAACCGGGAGCCCTCTAATTAGTTCTTTTGAGAAAGTTTTTAACGATGTATTTGTTCATGGTTTCTAATTACATTCTCAACTCGCCCAGAATGGTTAATTCCTATAATGCGGGACAGGCACCTATTATTGTGAGCTTGAAATGTGTTTATGGCCCCATCACCTTAATGCAACGGTTTCACTCGAAGATTTTACCCGGATTGAGAATGTCGTTCGGGTCCAGCGCTTTCTTCAGGCGCTTCATGAGGTCGAGTGAGACTTCGCTGACGGAGTAGCGCATGTATTGCTTGCGCTTGTGGCCGATGCCGTGCTCTCCGCTGATGACGCCGCCTAAGTCCTTCGTGACCTGGTAGAGGTCGGCGAGAATGTTCGGGAGCATTTCGTGCCACTGTTCCAGGGTGTGCGCCGGGTTCTTGACGGGCGTGACGTGCAGGTTCCCGTCGCCGGCGTGCCCGTAGCACGGAATCTGGATATCGTACTTCCTGGAAAGCCGATCCAGTTCCGGGATGATCTTCGGGATGCTGGCCACCGGCACGCAGATGTCCTCGAGGCTCTGGTGCGGGCTGATGACCATGAACGCCTCGGCGATGTTCCGGCGGACGCTCCAGATGCGCTCCTGCGTCGTGGCGTTGTCGGCGACGTACACCTCGATGGCGCCGTTCTGCAGGCAGAGCTCGCCGGTGGCCTCGTATTCCTCCTCGAGCTGCGCGCGGCTGTTGCCGTCGAGCTCGATGAGCAGCATCGCCTCCGCCTGCTCGTACGGGATCCGCTCGTTGAGGTACTCGCACGAGGCGCGGGCGGAGCGCTTGTCCATGAATTCGATCGCCGTCGGCACCACGCGCGCGCGGGTGATGATCGTCGGCACCATGCGGATGGCGCTCTCGGCGTCGCGGAAGAGGACGAGCAGGTCCACGACGCGCGTCGGGCGCGGCAGGAGCTTGAGGATGATTTTCGTGACGATGCCGAGTGTGCCCTCGGAGCCGACCATCAGGCCGACCATGTCGTAGCCGGTGACGTTCTTGACGAGCTTGCCGCCGAATTCGGCGATCTCGCCTTCGGGCGTGACGACCTGCAGGCCCA
>Ga0181524_10005516_pt1 | contig 11264 bp, 10 predicted proteins | sample PEATcosm2014_Bin_34_FD_119761 | JGI IMG/M metagenome (GOLD analysis project Ga0181524, IMG submission 119761) | Peatland microbial communities from MTU Mesocosm Facility, Houghton, MI, USA - PEATcosm2014_Bin05_60_metaG | ecosystem: Environmental > Terrestrial > Soil > Wetlands > Peat | place...
CCGTGCTCGATCAGCGTGGTCTTGCGCGTGAGGTCGTTGTTGTACATGCCGTGGAGCTGCGGGATCGTGGCGTGCGATTCGTCCACGATCATGAAGAAATCCTTCGGGAAATAGTCAATCAGCGTCCAGGGCCGCGAGCCGGGCGGGCGGGCGGAGAGCGGGCGCGAGTAATTCTCGATGCCGGGGCAATAGCCCACCTCGCGCAGCATCTCCAGGTCGTAGCGCGTGCGCGCCTCGAGGCGCTGCATCTCCAGCAGCTTGCCCTGGGCCTTCAGCTCGATCAGCCGCTCGTCGAGTTCCTGCTCGATGCGCGCGACGCCGTCGCTGATGCGGCTCTCCGGCATGACGAAGTGCCGCGCCGGGAAGACCATGATTTCCTCCCGGCGTTCGATCACCTCGCCGGTCAGCGGATGGAGGAAGGCGAGCGCCTCGACCTCATCGCCGAACAGCTCGATGCGATACACTCGATCCTCGTAGGTCGGATAGAGCTCGATCACGTCGCCGCGCACGCGGAAATTCCCGCGGCCGAAGACGTGGTCGTTCCGCTCGTACTGGACGTCCACGAGCCGCTTGAGGATGTCGTCGCGCGCGATCCGCTGGCCGATGCGCAGTTGCAGGTACATCTGCTGATAGTCCTCGGGCGAGCCGAGGCCGTAGATGCACGAGACGCTGGCGACGATGATCACGTCGCGGCGCGTCATCAGCAGGCTCGTCGCGTTCAGCCGCAGCCGGTCAATGTCCTCGTTGATCGAGGAATCCTTCTCGATGTAGATGTCGCGCTGCGGAATGTACGCCTCGGGCTGGTAGTAATCGTAATAACTGACGAAATAGCCGACGCCGTTTTCGGCGAAGAATTCCCGGAACTCGCTGTAGAGCTGCGCGGCGAGCGTCTTGTTGTGCGAGATCACCAGCGTCGGCCGGTCCAGCGCCTGGATCAGGTGGGCCATGGTGAACGTCTTGCCCGACCCGGTCACGCCGAGGAGTGTGGCGTAGCGCGAGCCGCCCTTGAAAATCCGGATCAGCGCTTCGATCGCCTGGGGCTGATCGCCGCCGGGCTTGAATTCGGAGGTGAGCTTAAACATAGCACCTCAACGACTTGTTTTGCCGCGAAGAGGCGCAAGAGACGCAGGATGGAACATAGATGCTGGATCTCTTGCGCCTTGCGCCTCTTTGCGGCCAATTCACAAATCAATCCTTATTCCGATTCCGGATCGGCGTAATCCGCGTCGGGCGGCGGTTCCGGAGCCGGCTCGCCGAGCGTCACCAGGCTCCGGATGGCGGCCAGGTCCTTCGCCGTGATACCGGCGGCGTTGCGCAGTTCTTCGAGCGTATGAATAGGACCGTGTTCCTCCCTCCACTTGATGATGCGCTCCGCCTTCGTCGGCCCGACGCCGGGCAGCAGCATCAATTCCGGCAGTTCGGCGCGGTTGATGTCAACCCGGTAGGCCGCGGCCTGGCCTTGGCCGGGGACCCAGTGGAGATCGCGGCCCGCGCGGCGCTGGCGGAGGACGATGACGCCGACCCACACCAGGAAAATGAACACCAGCGTCAGCGTCGCGATTGTCTCCGCGCGCGTCACCCACGTTCGAGCGGCGGGCTTGCCCGCGGCTTGGACGTCCGGATGTTCCGCCACCGAAGTCCTCCAGCCTTCTTGATATCCGCATAACAAACTCAACGGCGGCTTTCACCACGACGGCACGACGAGCACGACGTACGGCAAAAAGTGTCAATCCGTTTCAATTCCGTTCGTCGTGCCCGTCGTGCCCGTCGTGGTGAAAATTATTGATGCAGTCCTCAACACTTATGCTCTGCTAAATCAGCGGGATCAGCAGCCGGAGATCGGCCTGCTCGACGACGTGCTTCGCCCGCGCGGCGACCTCGCGCGAGGAGGGCAGGAACGCAATGCTCGATCCGGCCCGCTCGAACATGCCGATGTCCGCCGGCCCGTCGCCGACGGCGACGACGCGCCGCGTCGGGATGCCCATCTCGCCGGCGATCCTGGAGAGCATTTCACCCTTCTCAGCGAAGGGGACGGCCAGTTCCAGCTCGCCGGTCAGCCGCCCGCCTTCGAGCCGTTCCCGGTTCGCCAGCACGCGCGCGATCCCGAACTCGCGCGCGAGGCGCAGCCCGAGCCGTTCGAGGCCGTTGCTGACGATGGCGGTCCGAATCCCACGCGCGGCGAGATGCGCCAGGAGTTCGCGGCAGCCTTCCATCAGCGGCACCTCTTCCACCGCGCGGTCGAGCCATTCCACCGGCGCGCCCTTCCACGTCGCCGTGTCCAGGCGCGCAAACTCGTCGTAGCCCAGCGCGCCCGCCTTGTACTGTTCCCAGTACGGCAGCCCGTGCGAGGTCCACGTGCCGACCTTGCCGTGCATCAATTCCCAGACCGTCGGCGAGGCCGTCAGCGTGCCTTCCATGTCGAAGACGACCAGGTCAATCCCGTTTGCGCTCATCGGTCACCTTTGCCGCAGATTCGGAGTCATTCCGGTCCGGTTGTTCAGCCTTCGGCGGTGCGCCGGCCGAACGGGCCGCCAGTTGCCCGCAGCCCGCCGCGATCTCGCGTCCGCGCCGGAAGCGGATCGTCACCGACGCGCCGTCCTCCTCGAGCCATTCGCGGAACTTCAGCGTCTCGCGGCTCGACGGCGAATCGAAGGACGCGCCGCTCACCGCATTATACTCGATCAGATTGATTTTTCCGTCCAGCCGCTGGGCGATGCGCGCGAGTTCCTTCGCGTGCGCGCGCCCGGTGTTCACGCCGCGCAGGAGCACGTACTCGACCGTCACGCGCTTGCCGGTCCGCGCCGCGTAGCCGTCGCAGGCTTCGAGGACGCGCTCGAGCGGATGCCGCCGCGCGATCGGCATCAGTTGCTCGCGCTGCTCCTGGAAAGGCGAATTGAGCGAGAGCGCCAACCGCACGGTCACCGGCGCGCGCGACAGCGCCTCGATTCCCGGCACGATCCCGCACGTGGAGACGGTGATCTTGCGCGTGCCGAGCGCGAAACGCTCCGGATCGGCGAGCGCCTCGATCGCCTCGATCAGGTTCTCCAGGTTGAGCAGCGGCTCGCCCATGCCCATGAAAACGACGTTCGTCATGCGCCCGTCGCGGCGGGAGATCTCCACGGCCTGGAGCAGCATCTCGCCGACGGTCAGGTTCCGCGTGAAGCCGAGCGCGCCGGTCGCGCAGAACACGCATCCCATCGCGCAGCCGGCCTGAGTGGAGAGACAAACGGCGTGGCGGCCCTCTTCGCGCATCGAGACGGCCTCGACGCGCGCGCCGTCGTCAAAGCGAAAAAGGTATTTCGCCGTCTCGCCGTCGGCCGCGCGCGAGACGTTCTCGACCTCGCCGGCGCCGACGCGCGACTCGCGGGCCAGCGCCTGCCGGAAGTCGGCGGAAAGGTTCGTCATGCGCGCGAAGTCGCGCTCGTACTTCTCGAAAATCCACGAGCGCAACTGGCGCGCGCGATACGGCTTCTGGCCGATCTTCACCACAAAGTCATTCAGGGTGTCCGGCGGAAGCCCAAGGAGATCCAACATTGCCGATTTCCGATTGCCGAATGAATGATGATTAGAAATCTTTGCTGCTGTGGTCGGTCAAGTGCCGGAGATGGCGCGTGTCGTTTTCGACGACGACGCGCAGCGCCCCGTTTCGGTATTCAAGCACCGAGATGGCGCCGGTATCGAGGCGAATTTTCCAAAAGTGGGAATTGTCCAGCCCTTTCGCTTCGCAAAGCAGGAGCTTGAGCACCACGCGATGCGAGACGAGTGCGATTGTGCCTTCCGGATTCTGCCGCGCCAGTTCCGTCAGCCGCGGCGCGGCGCGGCGGCGGACGTCGTCGAGCGACTCGCCGCCGGGAAATTTCACCAGGTGCGGCGACTCTTTCCACTGGCGGTATTGGTCGCCGAATTTCAAGCGCGCCTCGGTATCCCAGTATTCCGTCCATTCTCCGTAATCTATGTCCGTGAAGGCCTCGTCCACGATCACCGCAAGGCCGTGGCCCGCGGCGACCGCCTCAGCCGTATCGCGGGCGCGCGAGAGCGGGCTGGAATAGATGGCGGCCAGGGGGACCTCGCGCAGCGCACGCGCCGCACAAGCCGCTTCGAGACGGCCCTGCTCGTTGAGGGGAATGTCCCTGCGGCCGCGGAATATCTTCGCCTTGTTCCACGCCGTTTCGCCGTGCCGCACAAGGTAAATCTGGCCCAATTCCGCCTCCTGCTGATCGGATACTTCCATGTTACCGGAACGGGCGCGAAGCCGCAATGCATTGCGGACTGCGGGTTGGAGCTTGACACTTACGATCACACATCATACAATAGAATAAGAAAACCGGAGATAAGTAAGAGGAGATGTTTCATGCCCAGGGCAACGGTGAGCAGTCGGGGGCAGACCGTAATTCCCAAGCCGGTCCGGGAGCACCTGGGCCTGCAACCGGGGGACGAGGTTGAATTCATCGTGCGAGATGACGGCGAAGTCCTGGTCAAGCCGGCGACGGAAGACATCCGAAAGCTCAAAGGGATGTTGCACAGAGCCGGGCGAAAGCCGGTGTCGCTCCAAGCAATGAAAGCAGCCGTCCGACGCCGGGGGAGCGGCCTGTGACCGGGCTGGATACGAATATCCTGGTGCGCTACCTGACGCAGGATCATCCGGCTCAGTCGGCAGCGGCTGCGAGAGAAATCGAGCAGGCCGCGCGCAGCGGCATAAAGCTGGTGATCGGCCCAATCGTGCTGTGCGAACTCGTCTGGGTTCTCGAGTCCGCCTATGGACATAGCCGCGGCGAGGTCGCCGGCGCGCTCGATAACATCCTTCGGACGGCGCAGTTTGAGGTGTTGGAAAAGGATCTTTTGTGGCCCGCGGTCGAGGATTATCGCCGCGGCCCGGGCGACTTCGCCGATTATTACATCGGCCGCAGACACCGTCAGGCGGGCGCGGAACGGACTCTCACGTTCGATCAGCACCTGAAAAGTTCCAACCATTTTCACGTGCTAAAGGCCTGAGCAGCAAAGTGGGCGAGGGAAGCATTGTCTCCTGGCCCGTTTACCCTCTGCCTGGTCCTCCGCCTCCACCATCAACTCCCAACTTGAAGCGCCAGATTGGCACTTCAAGATAATAGATTATTCCCTATTTCATGTCCACTTTCGAGGCTTCTAAGATATCTCTGAGGGTAGTGGATGTAAAACGTTTCCTACCCGCGATTCCCTTGAGTATTCTCTGTACGGCAATTGGCTTCGACTTGCCGAAGATCTTTCTCGCCACAGTAACAAGTTCATGGCAGTCACGGCTGAAGTCCTTATTGTGGTGTTCTGGCACTCCAGGATAGCAGTCGACGAAGACAATGCGCAGTCCATCATGGTTCCTCACCTTCGCAACGATTGCATTATCGAGATCGTCTTGATCGCCAACCGCAAAGTGGTGCTTATGATAGTGGCACTTATGGACATCCGTAAAGGCTCTTGCAAGGGCGAGAAACAATCTTTCTTTTGACCCAGGCGCATTCTTAAGGTATTGCCTAAGCGTAGGACCTTTTACGAAATCAAACACCAGAAACCCGCACCCTTCATCGTCGTCGAAGAGCCATTGCCCATAGTAGTGGTAGACTGGGAAGTGTTCACTCGACCTGACCTGTTCGAAATACCATGCAATATGGGCGAGCTGCCGAATGGAGGAAAGTTCATCCGTGCGAAATAGCTTCAGAGCACGGATTACATCCGTGGGCCTTTCGAGGACCTTGTAGACCTCACCCTCGTATCGTCCACCGACCCTATTAAGGATGCGGTAATTGCCGACCCTATCTCCCGGCTTGAGCTTGAAAGGTCGAGGCTTCGGCATGCAATGTCCTCCACTTTTGCCAGGGCTGACAATACGAAAACGATAAGCGCATGGCCGACATCATAACTTTCGCTTGGGCCCGGAGCAACAGGCCTGACTGTTTTTCCAGGGAATCTTTCTTTAGAAAACGGGGGCTTAAACCGCTTCACTTGAAAGCCCAGTCATCCGTCTCGACCGCCCCGACGTTTCACGTTTTCGGCAACGGCGGCGGCACGACCTTCCGATTAGGGAGATGCGGCAGGCCAACAGAAGGCTGCGTTGTCGCCAGCGGTGGAATCTCCGATAACTCAATCCATCGTTCGAGGGCAGGAAGAACAACCTCAGTTATGGCGCGCTCGAATACCCTAAGTTCGGTATTGCCCTGATTGCCTATCATTCGTTCGACCTTTTCCCCTTTGCGGGTGCAGATTTTGATATGGCTGTAGAGTATGCCTGCGATTGCGAAGTGGCTAATTTCACATAGGGGCAACTGATACTCGTGTGGTTTCGCCAGTGTCCCGTAGTGAAGGAGACGATGGTTAGTAATGACGCAGAATCCGCTGGGGCCAAACGCCGAGCAAAGCACAACTTCGCTATCATAGAGGCCGCCAAAGTACTGCATGACCTTCTGACGCTCTCCTTCCGTCATCGCAGAGCCTGCCTTCACCGCAATCTTGAGGAGCCCGCCCATGTTCAAGAGGTTCCTCCCGCCCTTTGCCGTTCCGCCAGAGCATATGCGGCCAACCATTTGGTTTATCCTGCCCGCACGCTCAGGATAGATGAAAGGCACAGATGCAGCAGCCTTGTTGCGTAACGCCTGGCTCAAGTCGGCATGGCCAATCCCCTCACAGAAGGACGCTGCCTTCAGCAGAGTCCGGTAATCTGCGTCGCCGCTCAATATATTCTGAGCGAGTTGCCGGACCTGAGTATCTGTGTCTGGATTGGCATCACTGCTCTTTTTAGCGTGAAGTGCTTCCGCTTTCAGGAGCAGGGCCTCCGCATACATCGGTTCTCGCATGAGCACTTTCTGAGCGTCTTCTAGAGCCGCATCCGGTTCGCCGTTCCGTAGGCGGGCCTCGCCCCGCACGGCTAGGGCGGCCGGGTCGTCAGAACATATGGACACCGCCCTTGATGCCGAGGCCATCGCAAGTTCCACCTGATTCGATGCGAGAGCGTCATGTGCATGGGCGAGGGCATCCGATAAATCCGAGACGGCAGGCTGAACCTGTTTCGTGCCAGGAAGTTGCAGCCGCAAAGCTGCGCCAGCCGCAACGACGACCTTGTCGAAGATGCGCTCCCATGTTGATTGAAAGTCCTTGCCCAATTGTGCGGCGCTGCTGTTATACCTGCTCGCCACCGCTTGCACTCGCCTATTGTGTCCGGCACTATCGTATGCTGCGCCCAGGCCGGTGACTGCGAGGTTCCCCCACATACTCTTGCTCCTTGTGCCCAGAATCGCCCCAGTCACCATGCCTGCGCTTCCCTTCGTCTGGACGGCAATACCCGCCTCTGCCATGATGCCGCGCAAGGTTGACAGCGTAGCATTTACCGGGCCGAGCAATGCTTTGCACTCATTGTAAAGGGCAGTCGTATCAATAGGGACATTTCCGGCCCCGCGGTGATTCAGAACCTTCGAAACAGCGGCCGTCATCTCGTAAAGGGCATGGTCAACATCATGCTCTATGGCACCTGGGTCAAGGAGATCCATGCGACGAACGACGTTCCTTTCCCGCATGGCCGCGTCGAATCGTTCGAGTAAGTAACCGCTATAGATGCCTTGAATCGAGCGATAAAGCCCCACTGCTACGCTCTGTCCGTCAGTCGCCATCGGTACGACAGAAGCCTTTTCCAGAGGCGCCGCAGGTAGTCCAGCAATTGCTGTCCCGCAATCCGAACAGAATTTCGTGCCGGGCGCGACTTCCACCCCGCACTTTGGACACTTGCTGACCTGGGCAATCCTCTCACCACACTCAGCACAAAATTTCGGCGCGCCTTCGTATTGCTTTCTGCACTTTGGACATTCCGCCATTGCAGTTCCCCTACAAACTGAAACCCCCAAGGCTTCTATTAGCTGTCTGTATTCCACGCTAGAGAAACGCGCGCCAGTCGAGGTCCGGGAAGACGGGATTCATGGCGCGGAGGCTTTCGACGTACTTGCGGTCCACGTTGCCGGAGCGGACCATCTCGTAGAGGCGGGTGAAGCTATGGAGGTGGTTGCGCGTGCGCTTTTCGGCGTAGGGCGCGGAGCCGCCGGTGGCCATGAGAAACGCCCAGTCGCTGCTCTGGGCGAGGAGCAACTCGCGCGCCGCCTGCTGCAGCGCCGCCTGGACCGCCGCCGCAGGCTTCTTCTTCCCGGCCGCGCGGCCGGCCAGCTCCACCATCCGCTCCTCGGCCTTGTGCAGGTGGCGATAGATCCAGTCGTTCGCGCCGTTGAGCCACACCTCGAAGTATCCCTTCTCGCCCCACGAGGAACTGCTCGGCGTCGAGATCTGCTCCGGCGGGTGCTGATCGAGATACTCGGAAAGCGTCGAGACGACGAAGTCGTCGCGCACGCACTGCGAGACGCGGAAGACCTCTTCGAGGAACTCCGGCCCTTCGTACCACCAGTGGCCGAACAGCTCCGCGTCGTAGGGCGCGACCAGGATCGGCGGCACCGAGAGTTTCGATTTGAGGAACCGCAACTGGTGCTGGCGGCAGAACACGAAATGTCCGCCGTGCTCCACGGCTTTCCGCACCGCCGCCGCGCGGTCGTACAACTGCTTCTCATGAAGCCCTACGCGGCCCGTGACGCGATAATATTTCAGCCCCAGGTTCCGCCGGACGCCGTCGTCGTGCAGGTACGGTTCGATATAGTCGTAGCTGGCGTCGTAACCCAGGTCGCGGTAGAACTCGCGGTAGGCGCCGTCGCCGGGATAGCCTTCCTCGGAACTCCAGACTTGCTTGGAGGACTCGAGGTCGCGCCCGAACGCCGCCACGCCGGAAGGACACACGACCGGCGCGTGGACGCCGTGCGGCGAGGTGGGGAAGGCGTTCAGGATCCCGTGCGCGTCCACGAGGAAATAGCGGATTCCCGCCTCGGCCAGCGCACGGTCCATGCCGGGCCGATAGGCGCACTCGGGCATCCAGAAGCCTTTGGGCCGGCGGCCGAGATGGCGCGTGACGGTCTCGACGCCGATCTCCACCTGCGCGCGGATGGCGTTCGGAGTGAGCATCAGCGGCAGGAACCCGTGCGTCGCGGCGGAAGCGAGCACCTCCAGGTTCCCGGCGTCCTGAATCTCCTTGAACGCGGGCACGAGGTTGCCGTCGTGCTTGCGGAAGAGGAAATCGCGCACCTGCCGGAAGCGTTCGAGATAGTGAAGCGCCACTGCGCGCTCGCCGGTCGAACGCCCCCGGTGCCGCGCTTCCTCCTGCGCCAGCTTGATCCGCCGGTCCAGGTAGCGCCGGCATCGCTGCTTGAGGAGCGGGTTGGCGAACATCTCCAGCAGCGTGGGCGTCAGCGTCATCGTCACGCGGAACGGCACGCCCTCGTCGCTGAGCCGGTTCCAGGCCAGGAGGATCGGGACGTACGTCTCCGTGACCGCCTCGAAAAACCACTCCTCTTCGAGGAACGTCTCGTGCTCGGGATGATGGATGAACGGCAGGTGCGCGTGCAGGACAATCGCCAGATGGGCATCGGACATCGTCCGGCCTCACTTGCCGCCGGCATAGTCGGCGGCGAAGACTTTCTCCCAGGGCACGGGGATCGGCGTCGGCGGCTGACCGGCCGGCCGATCCGGCGCTTCCCCGACGAGGGGCGCGCGCCGCGCCGGCTTCGACACGAGGCCCGCAGGACGCACTCTGAACGTTCCGCGCGCGGCCCTCGCCGACCCGGCCTGTCTCGAAATCGGATGGCGCACCGCCTGGATAATCTCCGCCGGGACATAGTCGCCGCTCTCGCCGGCCCATCGGATCGGCGTGGTCACTTCCTCGGAAACCGCGAGCCGGCGGAGCCGCGCGCCGCGCCTTTCGAAAAGCTCGAAACGGCAGGTCCGGTTCGGCCCCACGAGCAGGTACCAGTTGTCCGCATCGGCGGGCGGCTCGAGGTCATACGCGCGCTTCGCCGTCAAGTCGTGGACGCGCACCACCTGCGGGCTGCCGGCCACGCGCACCTCGGTCTCCACGTCCCAGTAGAGGTAGATCTGCTCGGGAGACCGGACGAGCGCGACGATGCGGTTCTCGGCGTAGGACCGCGGCAGCGGCTCGCCGCGATCAATATACGGCGGACGCGGGGACGCCCTCTTCGCTCGAGTTCCCTTGGCCATCAGCGATGTCCGCCCTTCGTCAGCGTCAGGCGCGCCAGAATTCCTCGCCCCGCGGCACGCCTTTCGGTATCACGACGATCCCGCTGTCGGTCACGGTGAATTTTCTCCGGTCGGCCGCCAGGTCCGACCCGACACGGGCGTGCGGCGGAATGACGACGCCCTTGTCCACAATGGCCCGCCGCACGTGCGCGAAGGCGCCGACGGTGACGTTGTCCATGAGGATGGATTCCTCGACGTGCGCTTGCGCCTCGACCCGAACTCCCGGCGAGAGCACCGACCGCGCGACGTTGCCGCCGGCGATGATGCAGCCCTGCGAGACGATGGAGTCCACGGCCATTCCCCGCCGCCCGCCGGCCTCGTCGAACACAAATTTCGCCGGCGGCTGCTGCTTGAGGTTGGTGCGGATCGGCCACTCGGTGTCGTAGAGATTGAAGAGCGGGTCCACCGCGACGAGGTCCATGTTCGCCTGGTAATAGGCGTCGAGCGTACCGATGTCGCGCCAGTACTTGATCGCCTTGCGGTTCTCGTCCTGGAAAAGATAGGCGTAGGTCGGCCGCTCGCGCATGACGCGCGGGAGGATATCGCGGCCGAAGTCGTGGGTGGAATCGCGCTTGGCGTCCTCGGTGACGAGCTGGACGAGCGCGTGGGTGGTGAAGGCGTAGATGCCCATGCTCGCCAGGCAGACGTCCGGCCGGCCGGGCAGCGGCTTGGGGTTCGCGGGCTTCTCTTCGAAGCCGACGGTGCGCATCGTCTCGTCCACCGTCATCACGCCGAAACGCGGCCCTTCGGCGATGGGCACCTCGACGCACGCCACGGTGATGTCCGCCCGCTTGGCCTGGTGCTGGCTGAGCATCCGCAGGTAGTCCATCTTGTAGATGTGGTCGCCGGCGAGGATCAGGACGTACTCCGGGCGCTCCTGTTCGAGCGTGTAGATGTTCTGGAAGATCGCGTCGGCGGTGCCGAGGTACCAGCGCTCGCCGATGCGCTGCTGCGGCGGCATGGGCACGATGAACTCGCCGATCTCCTCGTCGAAACGCGTCCACGCCAGCCGCAGGTGGCGGTCGAGCGAGAAGGACTTGTACTGCGTCAGGACGTACACGCGGCGCAGGCCGCTGTTGACGCAGTTGCTCAGGGTGAAGTCAATGATGCGATAGCAGCCG
>Ga0181524_10005518_pt1 | contig 11259 bp, 11 predicted proteins | sample PEATcosm2014_Bin_34_FD_119761 | JGI IMG/M metagenome (GOLD analysis project Ga0181524, IMG submission 119761) | Peatland microbial communities from MTU Mesocosm Facility, Houghton, MI, USA - PEATcosm2014_Bin05_60_metaG | ecosystem: Environmental > Terrestrial > Soil > Wetlands > Peat | place...
GCCGTGGTCGATGTCGTGACCGATCCGCGCTGAGGAGAATGACAATGAAAAAGTTCAAACGTATCGCGGTGACGGCGTTGGCCGTGGCCGCTCTCGGCGTCGGCTCAGTTTCGGTGGCGGCGGCGCAGGACGCCCCGCAAGGCAATGCTGCCAACGGCAAACGCATCTTCCTCGCCGACGGCTGTTTCACCTGCCACGGCCGCTCGGGGCAGGGCGGCGCCTATAACGGCCCGGCGCCGATCCTCGCCCATACCGCGCTGCCGTTCGACGGCTTCAAAGGCCAATTGCGCAATCCGTCCGACGACATGCCGGCCTTTTCGGAAGCGGTACTGTCGGACAAGGATATCGCCGACATCTACGCCTTCGTGCAATCGCTGCCGGGGCCGACCTCGGCCAAGGATATCGCCATCCTGAACAATTGAGCGTTATCGCAGCTTCGAGCCAGCGTCGCTCGCGCGGCTGCGGTGGCGTGCGCTTGTGAGCGCAAATCCAGCCAACTACAATTTGTTTTATTGCAACCGATAGGACCGAAACGACATGGCCGATAATACTGTCAACGTCATCACCATCTGCGGCAGCCTGCGCAAGGGCTCTTACAACGCCGCGCTGGCGCGCACCTTGCCGTCGCTGGCGCCCGCGGGAATGTCGATCGCGCCGGCGCCGGCCTGGGACAAGATGCCGATCTACAATCACGACATTCAAGCCGGTGCCGGCTTTCCCGCCGACGCCGAAGCCTGGGCCGCCGCCATCCGCTCAGCCGACGGCGTCATCATCGTCTCGCCGGAATACAACTGGAGCATCCCGGGCGGATTGAAGAACGCCATCGACTGGGTCTCGCGCATGAAGGACGTGCCGTTCAAGGACAAGCCGGTGGCGATCCAGTCCTGCGCCGGCGGCGTGCTTGGTGGCGCGCGCATGCAATACCACTTGCGGCAAAGTCTCACCTCAATCGACGCTCACCTGTTTGGCAAGCCGGAAATTCTGGTGACGTTCGCCGCCAAGAAATTCGACGAGAAGACGCTGGAACTGACCGATCAGCCGACCATCGACATCGTCAAGCAGCAACTCGCCGGGTTTGAGAAATTCATCCGCCGGCTGAACGGAAAGACATAGCCATGGCCCGTCTCGACGGCCGCGTCGCGTTGCTCACCGGCGGCGCCAAGGGTATTGGCCGGCACTATGCGCATCGGCTCGCAGCCGAAGGCTCGCGCCTGATGATCGCCGACATCGCCGACGGCAGGGAACTAGCCGAGGAGATCGCGGGAAAACATGGCGCCAATTCGGTGGCAAGCGCGGTTGCCGATGTCAGCGACGAAGGCGCGGTGAAGACGCTGGTGGCCAAGACCATGGACCGCTTCGGCAAGATCGACATTCTGGTCAATAACGCGGCTTTGTTCGCGCCGCTGCAGGAGCAGAAGGTCACCGAGATCGACGTCGGACTGTGGGATAAAGTCATGTCGATCAATATCCGCGGCGTGTTTTTGATGACCAAGCACGTCGCGCCGCACATGATCGCGCAAAAATACGGCAAGATCATCAATATCAGCTCCGGAACCGTCGCTCGCGGCATTCCCAATTTCGCCCATTACGTGACCTCGAAGGGCGCGGTGACGGCATTCACCCGCTCGGTGTCGCGCGAGCTCGGCGAGCACAATATCTGCGTCAACAACCTGGCGCCGGGATTTACGTTGAGCGACAGCGTCATCAACGAGAACCCGGGCCATCTCGCGCATTCGCAGGCGCCGTCGCTGGCCCGGCGCGCGCTCAAGCGCGACGAATACCCCGAGGACCTGCTCGGCGCGCTGGTGTTCCTGGCTTCTGCCGACAGCGACTTCGTCACCGGCCAGACCATCGCCGTCGACGGTGGCGCCACCAATAATTAAGCGGCAGCCCGCTACGGCTGCATGGCAGGCCCCTCAGGCCTCCATTTCCCGCTATTTCCGGGAGACCGCGCATTGACTATATTCCGGTGCAGTAATCGACTTTTGCGATTTATGGAGGACGCCCATGGCGGTCGCGACCGTGAGAAAATCGACCAACGGCAAACCCGGCCCCAAGCACAATATCGAGGCAGTCCGGGAAGCCTATTACGAGCGCATCGCCAAGCGCGACATGGCGCCCCTGTGGAAGGTCATGAAATCGGTCGTTACCAAGGAGCCGGTGACCCGCTGCCAGCCCCATGTCTGGCACTATGACGACGTCAAATCCCTGGTCATGGAATCGGGCGGCCTGATCACCGCCGAGGAGGCCAATCGCCGCGTGTTGATCCTGGAAAACCCGGCGATGCACGGCGAATCCAAGGCCACCAACACGCTATTTGCCGGCATCCAGATGATCCTGCCCGGCGAGGTCGCGCCAGCCCACCGCCACGTGTCCTCCGCCATCCGCTTCGTCCTCGACGGCGAGGGCGCCTATACCGCGGTCGACGGCGAGAAGGCTTTCATGGCGCCCGGCGATTTCGTCATCACCGCCAACTGGGCACCGCACGATCACGGCAACACGTCGAAGAAGCCGATGCTGTGGCTCGACGTGCTCGACTTCCCGGCCGTCAATTTCTTCGAAACCTCGTTCGCCGAGGGTTCCGACGAGCCGACCCAGGAGACCACGCGCAAGGACGGCGATTCGCTGAGCTTCTACGGCTCCGGCGTGCTGCCCGAAGGTTCGTGGGACAGGAGCTATACCCCGGTCATCAACTACACCTACAAACGCACCCGGCCGATCGTCGAGCGCATGATGCAGTCGGGCGATATCGACAAGCGCCATGGCGCGCGTGTGCACTATGCCAATCCCGTCACCGGCGGCCCGGTGCTGCCGACCATGGGCGCCTGGCTCGCCATGCTGCCCAAGGGTTTTAAGGGCGAACCCTACCGCGCCACCGACGGCACCATCTTCGTCGGCGTCGAGGGCGAGGGCACCACCACGGTCGACGGCAAAGTGCTGGAATGGCGCCCCAACGACGTCTTCGTGGTGCCGCCATGGAAGCGCTACCACCACCATGCGGCCAAGGAGTCGGTGCTGTTCTCGATTTCCGACCGCCCGGCGCAAAAAGCGCTCGGAATCTGGCGCGAGGGGAAGTGAAGGCGGTTGCCTTCACTCACGACGTTCCACCGCAACGCGTCGTTTTTGGCTCCGGTGCGCTCAATCGCGTCGCCGACGAGGCGGCGCGGCTCAAAATCGAGCGCGCGGTCATAATCGCGACGCCGGGCAGCGGCGCACGCCTTGGCGAGAAAGTCAGAGCGCTGCTTGGTACGCGCGTGGCCGCCCTGCACGCGCAAGCCGTCGTGCACGTGCCGAAGGCGGTCGCCGAAGCCGGGCTCGCGGCGGCGCGCGCGAACGACGCCGATGGATTGATCGCGGTCGGCGGCGGCTCCGCGATCGGGCTTGCCAAGGCGATCGCGCTCGAGACCGGCCTGCCGATCCTCGCCATTCCGACGACCTATTCCGGCTCCGAGGCGACGCCGATCATCGGCATGACCGACGGCGAGCGCAAAATCACCGGCCGCGACATCAAGGTCGTGCCGCGCACCATCATCTACGACCCCGATCTCACCCTCGGCCTGCCGGCCGTGGTCAGCGCCGCAAGCGGCATGAACGCCATCGCCCATTGCGTCGAGGCGCTGTGGGTCGACAGCCGCACGCCGGTCACAGTCGGGCTCGCCACCGAGGCGATGCGGCGGTTTGCGCACAATCTGCCGGCGGTGGTCGCCGATGGTGCGAACGTCGCGGCGCGCGGCGAGTGCCTGATCGGTGCCTGGCTCGCCGGAACAGTGCTCAGCGCCGGCACCGCGCTGCATCACAAGCTCGCCCACGTGCTCGGCGGCCTCGGGCTGCCGCATGCCGAGACCCACGCGATCATGCTGCCGCATGTGATGCGCTTTAATCTGCAAGCGGCGCCCGAGGCGAAGGCGCGCTTACACGACGCGCTCGGCAGCGACGACCCGGCGGCCGCGGTCGCCGCGATGCTGAAGAAATTCCCGATCCAGCAACGGCTGCGCGATGTCGGCTTTGATGCCGCGAAGGCCGATTTCGTCGCCGGGGAGATCGCAGCCGCCGCAATCACCGCGCCGCGGCCGGCTTCGGCGAGCGACGTGCGCGATTTGTTAGCCGCGGCGTATTGAGACTTCTTCTCCCTCCCCCTTGTGGGGAGGGAAAAAATTTCAATTTAAAATCTTATCGGCAATACCGCTCTTGATCAGCTTGCCCCAGCGCGCACTTTCGCTGCGAATGAAAGTATCGAGCTCTTCGGGCGTGCTCGACTCGGCGTTCAGCCCCGCCTTTTCCAGCCGTGCGGCCATCGCAGGATCGGCGAAGATAGCGGCGATCTCGCGCTGGACCTTGTGGATGACCGGCTTCGGCGTGCCAGCCGGCGCGACGATGCCGATCCAGGTCGCGCTTTCGGCGATGTCGGGCAGGCCGGCGGCGACGGACAGGCTCGGCACTTCCGGCATGAGCGGCAGCGGGCGGTTGCTGTATTTCGCCAGCGCGCGGAATTTGCCAGCCTCGATCAGCGGCAGGCTGTTGGAAACGCTGTCCAGCGCAAAATCGACGGCGCCGGTCAGAAGGCCCTGGGTGATGTCGGCGCTGCCCTTGTAGGGCACCAGCGTGACGTCGATCCCGGCGGCCTGCAGGAAGGCCAGCGCGCCGAGCCGCGAGGTAATGGTGCCGGCGCCGACATTGAGCCTACCGGGATTGGCTTTGGCCTTGGCGATCAGCTCGGCCATCGTCTGCGGCCCATCGCTGCGCGTGGTGATGAGCGAAATGTTCTTGGTCAGCAAGGTGACCGGCGCGAAATCCTTCTGCGGATCGTAGGGCAGGTTGGTCATCACCAAGGGATTCATCACCATGGTGACGTCCATGGCGACGAGCAGCGTATAGCCGTCGGGCGCAGACTTCGCCACCAGTTCGGCGCCGATCGCGGTGTTGCCGCCGGCGCGGTTCTCGATCACCACCGGTTCTCCCCAATGCTCGGACATTTTCGCACCGACGATGCGGGCGATAGTGTCGGCCGGCCCGCCGGGCGGAAACGGCACGATCATGCGGATGGTGTGGCTCGGATAATTTTTTGTGTCAGCATCCTGCGCCGATGCCGAGGCCGGCGCGGCGATCAGGAGCAGGACAGCCGCGAGAGCGCGAGCAATGCCGGACATGCGTCACTTGAAAATATAATTGGCGTTGTCGTGGATGACCTTGCCCCAGCGCTCGGTCTCGCTGTGGACGAACGCTTTGAGCTCTCCGGGCGTGCTCGACACCGCGACGATGCCGGCGTCCTGCAGCCGCTTGGCGACGGCGGGATCGGCATAGATGGTGGCGATGAAATGCGAAAGCTTGCCGACGATCTCGCTCGACGTACCGGCCGGCGCGTAGAAAGCGATCCAGGTCGAGATGTCGCCGAGTTCCGGGACGCCCGCCGCCTCGGCGAGCGGCGGCAGGTCGGGCAGTTGGCTCAACGGCCGATCGCTCAATTTCGCCAGCGCGCGGAATTTGCCGACCTTGATGAGCGGATAGCTCGACGCCATGCCGTCGATGCCGAAATCGACGCTGCCGGTGAGTAGCCCCTCCACGGTCTCGGCGCTGCCCTTGTAGGGGATGATGGCGAAGTTGGTGCCGGTGAGCTTTGCGAACAGCAGCGCGGCGAGCCGGCCATTGGTGGTGCCGGTGCCGAAATTGAGCTTGCCGGGCCGCGCTCTGAGCGTCTCGATCAGGTCCGCTACGGTTTGCGCAGAGGAATCCGCGCTCACTTCCAGGACCGAGATATTTTTTGCGCCGAGCGAGATCGGCTCGAAATCCCTGACCGGATCGTACGGCAGCTCCTTCTTCAGCAGCGGATTGAGCACCATGGTCGAATCCATGGCGGCGAGCAGCGTGTAGCCGTCGGGATCAGCCTTGGCCACCACTTCCGCGCCGATAGTGGTGTCGGCGCCCGGGCGATTTTCGATCACCACCGTTTGGCCCCACGACGCCGTCATCTCCTTGGCGACGATGCGGGTGAGAATGTCGGTCGGGCCGCCGGGCGGAAACGGCACGATGATGTGGATCGGCCGGTTGGGATAATTGACGGCTTCGAGCTCTTGCGCGCGCGCAGTCGCGCTCGCGCCGGTCGCAAATGCGATCAGCGCGGCGGCAGCGATCGTGCGTTGCGCGCGGACCGTCATGTCAGGCATCAAGGTCCTTCATCAGCCGGCCAAGATTAGGCGTCGGCTCGCCGTCGCCAAGCTTTTCCTTGAGGCGCTTGAGGCAGCCCCACAGCACCGCTTGGTTGCTGTTGACCACCGGCTTGCCTAGCGCTTCCTCGATCGCGGTCACCGCCTCGATCTGGGTGGTGTTGGTGCAGCTCAGGAAGATACCGTCGGCCTCCGGCGTATCGTTCTCGCGCGCCAGCTCGAGCCAGCGTTGCGGCGTCACCGCTTCGAAGTCGGCGGCGGTGGCGCATTTGAGCGCCACGTCCTTGACCACGGTGAAGCCGGCGGCGTTCAGATAGCTGATGATCGGCGCATTGGACATGTAGGGGCTGAGCAGCACGAGCTTCTTCAAGCCCAGTACGCGCAATGCATCGTTTACCAGGCTCGACGTCGACAGCGCCTCGATGCCGGTGGTCTTCTCAATGAGATTGATGATGCGCGCCTCGCCGTCGGCGCCTTCCTTCATCGATGTATTTGTGCAGTGGAAGACGATGAGGTCGGGCCCGGCGTCGGCCAGCGTGCCGGCGGCATGGGCGATCTCGTCGGTCAACTCGGCGACCGTCTTGCCCGGCTGTCCGGCAACGCGGCCGCGCGCCACGTGAATACCAAGCCCCTCGGGCGCGTAGTGATTGAATTGCGGCTCGGTCATGCGATTGACCGAGGGGATGATCAGGCCGATGCGCGCCCGCGGCTCGGCAAGCGCGGCGGCAAGGGGCTCCTGCTCTGCGATGGCGTCCATGTTTCGTACTCCTCTGCGCTCTACTGTACCGATAATCCGACGCTTTTGGCCAAAGCGCCCCAATAGGATACTTCCTCGGCCAGGAACTTGTTGAGGCCGGCGACGTCGACATCCATCGCCAAGGCGGCCTGCCGCTGGAAGTAATCGCGGACTTTTGGGGTTTTGAGGATGCGGCGGACCTCCCGGTTGAGCTTCTCGACGACATCAGGCGGCAGGTTCTTCGGGCTGGTCAGCCAGAACCAAGTGTCGCCGTGCACCTCGGGATAGCCCTGTTCGGTAAAAGTTGGAATGTCCTTGTAGACCGGGTTGCGCTCGGTCGAGGTCACGGCGACCGCGGTGACCGCGCCGGCCTTGATTTGCTCACCCGACGTCAAAAGCCCGGTCATCGACAGCGCGATATGGTTGCCGAGAACCTCCATCAAACCGGAATTGGGCGCCGGCACATGCACGAGCTCGATGCCTGCCTTGCGTTTGAGCTGCTCCATCATCAATTGCCCGAGCGAGCCCGGACCGGGCGACGAGAAGGTCAATGGCGTCTGCCGGGCGTGGGCGGTTTTGACCAGGTCGGCGAGGTTGCCGATGCCGAGCGTCGGATTGGCGATCAGCACGAAGCCGTCGGCGCCGATCATGGCGATGTGAGAAAAATCCTTGATCGGGTCATAGCCGACATTGGGATTGATCGCGGGGCTGGTGATGTGCGGCCCGGAGCCGCCAATCATCAGCGTGTAGCCGTCGGGCGCCGCGCGCGCGGTGAGCGCCGCGCCGATAGTGCCGCTAGAGCCCGGATGGTACTCGATATAAAATTGCTGGCCGAACGTCTCCGACAGCTCCTCCGCGATCAGCCGGCCGAACTGATCGGCGCTGCCGCCCGGCGAGAAGGCGACGATGATCTTTACCGAGCGCGTCGGCCAATCTTGCGCCGGTGCCGGGGCAGCCGCCGTCGCGGTCAGCATCGTGGCGGCCAAGGCGAGCGTCGCGAGTGTCCTCATGCGACCGTCCGTTCCGTCACCAGGCGCCGCATAAGGCCGTCGCAGGATGCGGCCTTATCTAGCGCCATGATCGCGTCGACAATGCCGTTTCGGCGATCTGGGGCGAGATGACGCTCGGTGACGCCGGCGAATTTGTCCAGCACCGTTTGCGTGTCGAGGCCGTCTGGCGAAAAGCCGGGCGGCTGGACGATTTCCACGTCATAAGGCCGGCCATCGTGCTCGATGGCGTGGAGGGCGCACGGATAGGCCTCGGCGGCGCGGCTGGTCATATCGGCGTCGGTCGTGATGGCGAGGCGCGTCATCAGCGCGCGCACTTTTGCGTCGTTCCAGCGCGCGTCGTCGAATTGGCGCAGTCCGAAGGTGCCGTCGGTGAGCGCAACGGCAATGAGGAAATGCAGGCTGTGGTCGGCAGCCTCGCGGGATCGCGGCTCGATGCGGCCGGGATCGGCAAGCCAGCGGCGCACGATGGGCAGGTCGGCAAGCGCGACGCGTATGGTTTTGAGCCGATCGACACTGCCGCCGACCAGGCGATGCAAGGCGATGCCGGCCGCGACCGCGCTCTGGCCGCCGGCAAAGCACGGATAGGCCTTTATCGCGCTGCGCACGATGAAGCCGTCGTCCGGCAAAGGCGCGCCGAATATGTCGCCCGCCGGCCCGCGCGGGAACACCGCTCTAAGCCCGCGCTCGGCTTCGAAAAGATCGAGCGGGCCGGTGACGCCCTGGGCCGCAAGTAACGTCGCCTGCATGCCGTTCTGGGCGATCAGCGCATTGGCGATGTTCTTCGCAGCCGATATGCCGCCCTCGCGCACGGCGACCGGCGTCGCCGCGCGCGCCGCGCCGAGCGCAATCGCATGCGCGAGCTTGTGCTGCGGCAGCCGCACCAGCCAGCCGGCGACGGCCGGCGCCACGACACCGGATATGCTGACGCCGTCCCACACCGAGTCCGCATCCATCAGCGCTTTGCCGCGGCCGTAGATTTCGTAAGCGAGCACGATGGCGGCGAGGAGATCGCGTCCGGGCGAACCGGCGAGCTCCGCGGCGGCAAGCGCGACCGGGATATTGTCGCTCGGATGGCCGCCACGGGCGCCGCTATGCGGATGGGCGCCGACCACATAGTCGTTGAGATCGAGGACGCGGATCAGCGTGCCGTTGGCGAGCACCGCGCTTGGCGCGCTCATGCCGCGCGGATGGCCGAGCACCGTGCATTGCGGTTTTTCACCCAGCGCCTCGAGCGTCGCCAGCACCGCACGCGCGCAGTCATCATCCAGCGCCGCAAAGCCGCAGCCGAGCGTATCGAGCAATAAGAGCTTCGCCCGCTCGATGGCGCGTTGCGGAAAATCCTCGGCACGCAATGCCGCGAGCCCTGCGGCAAGCCGCGCGATGGCGCCTTGAGCTGAATGTGACAAAAGTTCGCCCTCGCGCCGCCGCTCTCTCAGTGGCCCGACGCGCGCTGTTGCTCCGGATGCAGGATCAGCTTCTGCACGCGCCAATTGAGGATTTCGGCGACGTAGAGCATGTTCTCGTTCGGGCAGGCGATGGCGTGGATCCAGCCGAACTGCTTGAGCTGCTTGCCGGAGCGGCCGAGCATGCCCAAAACCTTGCCGTCCAGGCTGAGCTTGTAGATGCGGCCGGGGAAAGCGTCGGAGACATAGAGCACCTGGTTCGGCGGCGGCGTGATGCACAGCGTCCACGGCGCGCCCGGCGTCATGGTGCCGCCGTTCTGCAGGTAATTGGTCAGGTCCGGCTTGTTGCCGATCGCCGGCTGCGCATCCGGCTCCGGCGGAATGTCGATGGTCATGATACGTAAAAGTTTGCCGTCGCTGTCGAACACCTGGATGCGGCGGTTGCCGCGGTCGGCGACGTAGATCGTGCCCTTGGCATCGGCTGCGATGTTGTGCACGGTGTTGAACTGACCGTCGCCTTTGCCGGGCGTGCCCCAGGACGCGACCCAATCGCCGTCCTTGTTGAGCTTGGCGACGCGGGAATTGATGTAGCCGTCGCTGATGAAGATGTCGCCCGCCGGATCCCAGGTGACGTCGGTCGGCTGGCGGAAGCGGCCGTTCTGCGGCGGCAGCGGCGGATTGACGTGCTCATAGGGTTTGGTGTCGGCGTCGGAGGCTTCAGGCTTGCGGCCGATCACCATGGTGACGTGACCTTCCGGATTGAAGCGGACGATCATGTCGGAGCCTTTGTCGATCACCCAAATGTTGTCGTCCTTGTCGACGCGCACGGCGTGGGCGAACGACCAGGCGTAAAGGTTCTTGCCGATCTCGCGGACAAAGCGGCCGTCGGCATCGAATTCCCAAAGCTGCGCCGCCGTGTTGGCGAAGGCCGGCCCATGGCTCGAGCCGCCGCGGTGGAAGATGAAAATGTGGCCCTTGGAATTGACCGCGACGCCTGCGGCCTCGCCCATATTGAGATCGGTCGGCAGCTTGAGGAAATTCGGCACCGAGTCGTAGGGGATGAGCGGGGCCGTCGATCGCGCCGCCTGCTGGGCGATGGCGGCCGTGCTAAGCAGCGCGAAAACGGCGAGCAAAAGGCGCTTCATCGGGTCCTCCCTTGACGGCTTTTCGTCAGTATATATTGCAAAGCGCGCGGGCGGGAACCGCGCGCGAGGGAACAAGGCGCGAATCGGCGATGGATGCACCGGCCAAAAAATCGAAACTGATCAAAGGCGCCACCGGCGACTGGGAAGTCGTGATCGGCTTGGAGGTGCACGCCCAGGTGACGTCGGAGGCCAAATTGTTCTCCGGCGCCTCGACCGCGTTCGGCGGCGAGCCCAATTCGCATGTGTCGCTGGTTGATGCGGCGATGCCAGGCATGTTGCCGGTGATCAACGAAGAATGCGTGCGCCAAGCGGTGCGCACCGGGCTTGGGCTCAAGGCCAAGATCAACCTGAAATCGGTGTTCGACCGGAAGAATTATTTTTATCCCGACCTGCCGCAAGGCTACCAGATCAGCCAGTACAAATCGCCGATCGTCGGCGAGGGCGAAGTGGTGGTCGACATGCCCGACGGCGAGACCGTGCGCGTCGGCATCGAGCGGCTGCATCTCGAGCAGGACGCCGGCAAGTCGCTGCACGACCAGAATCCGTCGATGTCGCTGGTCGATCTCAACCGCGCCGGCGTGGCGCTGATGGAGATCGTGTCGAAGCCGGATCTGCGCTCGGCCGACGAGGCCAAGGCTTACGTCACCAAGCTGCGCGCCATCCTGCGCTACCTCGGCACCTGCGATGGCGACATGGAGAAGGGCAGCCTGCGCGCCGACGTCAATGTCTCGGTGCGTAAGCCCGGCGCGCCTTACAACACGCGCTGCGAGATCAAGAACGTCAACTCGATCCGCTTCATCGGCC
>Ga0181524_10005523_pt1 | contig 11253 bp, 13 predicted proteins | sample PEATcosm2014_Bin_34_FD_119761 | JGI IMG/M metagenome (GOLD analysis project Ga0181524, IMG submission 119761) | Peatland microbial communities from MTU Mesocosm Facility, Houghton, MI, USA - PEATcosm2014_Bin05_60_metaG | ecosystem: Environmental > Terrestrial > Soil > Wetlands > Peat | place...
CTACCTGCCCACGCTCAGCCGCGCTCTCGATTCCTGGACAGGCCTTCGCGGCCACGTGCAGGTGCACATCACGAAGATCATTGAAGACCGCGCTGCGCGCCTGGGCCAGCCCCTGCCTGCGCCGCCCATCGATCCCGCAACTCCGCCTGCGGAATTGCGCTTCGACATCTACGCCTACATCTGCGGCCTCAACTTCATGGTCTCCGGCGTACGCGACCTGCTCAACGGCTTCGGCTGGCACAAGAAGCAGATCGTCTTCGAGCGCTACGACTGAGATCGCTACAGATTGAACAGTTCGCGCAACCGTTTGGTCTGCGCGCGGCTCACCGGGATCTCCGTTTGCAGTTTATCGTTCATCCGCAGCTGGTAGCTCGATTTGAACCACGGCATCACTTCGCGAATCTGGTCGATATTCACCACAAATCCGCGATGCGCTCTCCAGAAACGCGCCGGGTCGAGCAATTCCATCAATTCTTCCAGCGTGCGGCACTTCGACTGCCCCTCGAACGCGCGCGTCACCACACGAATTACGCCCTCGTCAATGGCCGCAAAGCAGATCTCCGCCTGGTCCACCAGCAGCAGGCGACTCTGCGCCTGCACAATCAGCTTGGCCGGCGCCCGTCCCTGCTCGGCACCCTGCGGACGCCCCTCCTGACGATCGAGCAAACGCAGCAGCCGATTGAGTTGTGACTCCGCATCCGGCGCAGCGGCACCGGGAGAGCCGCCCGTGGCAAGCCGAACGCGCACCCGCTCCACCGCCTCAAAAACCCGCGCGCGGTCGAAGGGCTTCAGCAGGTAATCCACGGCATTCACATCGAACGCGCGCACCGCGTACTGGTCGTACGCCGTCGCAAACACAAAATGCGGCAGTGCCGCCGTTAGCTTGCCCGCGCTCGCGGCGCTTGTAGCCCCGTGCTTCCCCGAATCTCGTTTTTCTGGCGCGGCCGTACCCGCGCGATTCCGCTCCATCAGCCGCTCGATCACCGCGAATCCATCCTGCCCCGGCATTTGCACATCCAGAAACACCAGGTCCGGATGGTGCTCCTCAATCAGGTCCACGGCCTCAATGCCGTTCGCTCCCTGCGCCACCACGTCCACCCCGCCCACCGAGTCGAGCAGGTACTTCAGCTCCTCGCGGGCCAGTTGTTCGTCGTCGATAATCAGTGCGGAAATGGTCATGGCAATCGAAGCTTCGATTGTAGGGAGCCGAACCGGCGCGGTCAATGCAGAGAAACAGCGGTGTTAGCGGTGTTGGCGGTGTTGGCGGTGTTAGCGGAGCTAGCGCTGTTCGCGGAACTGGAACAGCAGCGCGGGACCGCACAAACTCCACCCGGCACGATAAAGCTGAAAGCTGAGAGCTAAAAGCTGAAAACTGCCTTTTCACTCGCTCATCACGCGAAGCCGCGCCGGAGTCTGATCCTGCGCCAGCTCGTGGCCGCAGCGCGTGCAAAACTGATCGGTGGCCCGAACGGTGCGGAAGCAGGTGCCGCAGCTGGCCGCAAGCTGGTAGTTGCATTGCGGGCAGAAGTGGAAATCGGCCTGCACATGCGTGCCGCATGCGGGGCAGCGGAAAACCTGCGGCGGTCGCAGCAGGAAGTAGAGCACCGCGCCGATTCCTGCTGGCATCACGAAGCAGATGAACATCCAGAAGCGCGTGCTCATCGCGCGCCGCGGCGCGTCCTTGCTGATGTAGCCCACCATGAGGAAGTAGAGCGAGGCCACCACGCCCCACGAGAGATTGAAGTAGATGCGCAGTCCCAGCGCCGGCGCCGCATGGTGGTGCTGGCCGGGTGCAATGATCCAGAAATAGTACTCGACCAGGACGAACGCCAGGCTGGCCGCAATGATCGACCAGACCGGAATCATCCGTTCTTCTTCGTTCACGCTGATGGCCTGCGGATCGGGCATGGGCCTTCCCTCGCCTCGGAGGGCCTTTCCTGAAATTTCTTGAAACCGATGAACCCCTTTTTTGAATGGACGGGAGAAGCTAGACAGAAGTTGCCTGTCTTAGGGATTTCTAGGGGTTTTAGCGGGTTTTTTCGGGGGTTTATGGCTTGATGCGCGCCCATCCGGCCACAATCACCGCCGCCAGAATTGCCGGGCACAGAATGCAGATCCAAAGGCTGGTTTGCGTAAACATATCGGCCATGTGCTCGCCGCCGAGCAGGCCGTCTGTTACGTGCCACACGAACGGTCCCAGCGCCAGCAGAACCAGCAGCAGAGCTGCCAGGGCCAGAGCACGGCTGCGCTGCCGGCCAGCTTGTTGATCCCGCATGACTCCCAGCGAAGTCGACACCACGCGGCGGGTCGTCTGGGCCACGGCGCGGTCCCGGGCTGCCTGTTTCCCGGCCAGCGCCGCCAGCAGGCTGCCACGGGCATCTTCCGCCCCAGCCGCCTTGCCAGCCGCCGGATGTGCCGCCGCGTTCTCGGTCCACTCCGCCGTTTTCACAACGCCTCCCCGCAGCGTGCATTGCAGCGGGCATCGAAACGCTCTGCAGCGTACCCGAGCCGCGGCTTGATCATCGCCAGCCCACGATAAAGCCTTGATTTCACGGTGGAAAGCGGCGCCCTAGTCACCTTGGCAATCTCTTCCAGCGACAGTTCTTCGTGGAAGCGCAGCACGAGCACCTCGCGGTGCAGCGCATCCAATTCCAGCAGCGCCGCCGCAATTTTTTCGCGGTCTTCGAGGTTCGAAACATGCTCGAATGGGGTTGGGTCGCCAGCAGCCACTTCAAAAGTCATTGCCCGGTCATCGTCGCCCACGCCTTCGATCAGCTCGTCCAGGCTGTTCATGGTACGCTTGCGCCGCTGGTCGATTACCAGGTTGCGCGCAATGGTAAACAGCCAGGTCTCAAACCGCGCCTTGCCGTTAAACTGGCCGCCCCGCACCAGCACCCGCATCCAGACCTCCTGAAACAGGTCTTCGGCGGTCTCCCGGTTCCCGGTGAGGAAGAGCAGGTAACGCAGCAGCCGGTGCTGGTAGCGCACAATCAGCTCATCCAGCAACCCTGCTTTGCGGCGTTTCAGCCCTTCGGCCACGGCAAGGCTTTCCAGCCGGGCCTGTTCGTCGGCAACCGCGGGCGCTTTCAAAAAGAATGGCCGTACCGAAGCGATGGTCATCTCTCTCCATTAGACGACAAAAACTACTCCCAAGACCAGAAGTCCTCGAACAGAAGCCCGGAAATCCTCGGCCACGGAAGCTTGCCTATCGTCCTCCCCACTCCCTTATTCCAACCCCGCCACCGCTCCAAAAGTTGTCCACAGGCTCGGAAACAGCTCTCAGCCTTCAGTTTCTGGCTATTCCCTACTAGCTACTCCCTATTCTCTGTCTTTTCCATCGCTTCTTCGATCGCCTTGACCGCCCGCCGCTCCCGCCCTTCGGCCGTCTCGTAATAAAAGATGCCCAGCAAGTGATTCCTTCGCTGCGTCGGCGTCAGCGCAAACCACGCCTCCCGCGCCCGTGGCTGCCGCTGAAAAATCGCCTTCAGCACCGGTGGTGGTTCCTCTTCCCCCTCCATCGCCTGCATCAGCCGCTCCGCCATCTTTTCTGCGCGCTTCTGCCGGCTCGCGGCACTCTTCGGCTCGTTGGCCCACTTGCCAATCTCGCGTCGCATCGAGTCGCTCAAGCCATCGAACCACTTCCGTAATCCGCGGTCGCTATTCAGCTCCTTTGCGAACTCCTTCGGCAGCGGAATCTCGCGCTCTTCCAGATCCGGCTCCAGCCAGATCCGCGCCTTTTCGCCCGCCCGCACTGCCGCGCCGGCCTGCATGTTCTTGTTCACCAGCAGCACGTACCCGCCGCTGGGATGCGGAAATAACGTGGTCCGGAACGCGAATCCCTCAATCTCGCCCCGCACCCGCCGCCCCTTGCGCACTGGCCACGCCTTCGTCACGTCGAACGGCACTCGCGCCACCACCCAACGCAGCGCCGTCCCGTCCGGCTCCAGCATCGCCGTAAACGTCTTCCGCACCGCACGCGTATTCTTGTCGGCCATCGACCTTCGCACCCTCCTCCCCTGCGTCTCTTAATCCCTGTTTTTCCGATCCCTGTTCCCTGTCTCATCGATCCCCATACGGCACATCCCTGGGATCCGTCATCGACGCGTCCGTAAACTTCACCTGGCTCCCGTCCGCCGTCTGAATCTTGTTGTCTTCCATCCGCCAGTTCTTCGCGTTGGCAATCGTTCCCGCCGTCGCCGCCTCAATGTCCAAATGATCCAGCCGGAAATCCTCGAGCGGCGCCGCCGCATACGCGCTCACGTTAAACGCCTCTCGCGCGCCCGTCGCCTTCACATTCCAAATGTGCACATTGCGGAAGTGCGGTAGTCCTTGCGCCTCGGACACGGGCGTCGCCAGCACCTTGTAGTAATCCGGCACTTCCGTCATCCCCGCCGGAATCACGGCGTAGCTGTAACTCGGATTCCAGTTCATCGTAATGTGGATCGGAATCGCCACTCCCTCCAGCGTCAAATCGTGGATCCGGATGTCTTCCGCGAATCCGCCCCTCGTGTGCGCGCTCTTGAACAGCACGCCCGAAGGCACTCCGCTCAACGCCGTCAGGTTGTACGCCTCAATATCGCGAAACCCGCCCGACGTCTCACTCCCAATCGTCACTGCCGCCGCCCCGCTGCGAATGATCGAGTCGCGCAGAATCACGTGTTCCGTCGGCCGGTTTACGCGCAACCCATCCGCGTCGCGCCCCGCCTTCAGGCACAGCGCGTCGTCATTCACATCGATGTCCGCATGTTCCACCAACACCTTTTGAGATGAATCGATATCGATCCCATCCGTCGACGGCCCGCGCCCGCCCTCGTTGTTGCGGATGGTCACGCCATCCACATGCACATCGTGCGAATACAGAATCTGCACCGTCCAGAATCCCGGCCGCTTCAGCAGAATTCCGCCGCCCAGCTCCACCGCCGACGAATTCTGGATCAAAATCAGCCGCGGCCGCCGCGCATCGTAATCCGATGCCCACCGCAACCCCTTCGGCTCGTACGTCGCGCGCAAATCCCAGTACGACTTCCACCACACCGGCCCGTCGCCGTCAATCGTTCCCTTGCCGGTGATTCGCACATCGCTCTGGTCGCGCACATTCACCAGCGCGGCCGGCCACGTCATCTCAATCCCGGCAATCCGCGTCGCCAGCATCGGATAATCTTTGAGCTGCTCCGATCCCACCAGCGTCACGCCCTCCGCCACATCGAGCGTCACGCCGCTCTTCAAAAATAACGACCCCGTCAAATACGTGCCCGGCTTCAGCGTGACCGTTCCCCTCACCGCCGCGGCCGCGTCAATCGCCTTCTGGATCGGCTCCGTATTCAGCATCGTTCCGTCGCCCTTCGCGCCGTAATCATTGGCCACGAAAATCTTCGGCGCAGCGCCGGCTCGCATCGCAAGCCCAGCCAGCATAACCATTGCCATCATCCGTGGAGTCGTCATCGGGAAAAATCCCTTTCCCGGTCAATCCGCCCGTGCACGTGCCCCCTGAACAGCGACTTGATCGCGCGCCACACCCAGCGCACCAGCAGCAGCGTCGCGATTACCAGAACCGCTGCAATCCCCGCCGCCACGTACGGCTTCCATGTCGAAAGCCATGTCAGTAACACCGCCAGCGCATCCTCGCCCAGGCTCAACGCAATATTCGAGAACGGCTCCGGCGAGGGCGTCACCGCGGCGCGCACCGCCGTCTTGCCGCCATGCGCGATCAGCGCAATCAGCCCTCCCGCCAGCGTTGCCGCCAGTTGTTCGCCCGGCGAGAGCGCGACCGTCGCCTGGTAAGCCAGCAACGCCGCCACCGGCACGCGGATAAACGTGTGCAGCGCATTCCACACCAGGTCGAACGCGGGAATCTTGTCGGCAAAAAACTCTACCGCAAACAACGTCAGCGCCGCCGCGATCACCCACCAGTTTGTCAGCAAGTGGAGCGACGCCGGTAGCACCAGCCATCGCGTATGTCCCAGCAACCCCAGCGTCGCTACCGTGGCATACACGTTCAGCCCCGCGGCAAAACTTACCGCAACCAGCAGGGCCACAATCTCGTTCGGCGGCATAGGCATCCGGCACAGTATAGAGCCCCACGCCCCCACGCCAATGCCGTCATTCTTGTATCTCTAGATCGGTCATCCTGAGCGACGTTTGGCCGGAATCCGGCCAAACGGAGTCGAAGGACCTGCATTTGTCTTCAAATCCCGCGAAACTCGCCCCGCTCCCAGCTGCCCGCTCGACTCGACCAGCTAAAGGCTAAGAGCTAACAGCCGGAAGCTGTTTTTCGAAAAATCAGATTCACTTTTTCCACCGCGCCTCTGGCTTTTCTCGCGCCCCCTTGCAAAGACGTCGGCACCGTTCGCGTCTGCAGCGCATCGAATCTCACAGGAGGCATCTACATGGCGAATCGCAGGCGAAAACGGCGCGACGAGACCGGTCCCGACTCCGCCGGGCAGTCCGGCGACCTGCAGCAGCTTCGCGACTCCGCCCTCGCGGACTCTGAAAGCGTCGAGGAGCTGGTTGAAGAGGGCAACGCCTATGAAGCCGGAATCCTCTCTGGCGCAGAAAACGCTCCCGACGCCGGTGTCGAAGAGGTCCGCACCCGCGAAGTACCCGAGGACGACGTCCCCGCCGAATACCTCGACAACGAACCCTGACCTCTGCACGCCCCCCAGGGTCCCTTAGTCCCTAGTCCCTTGCTCCCTGCTCCTACGTCTCTGTTTTTTTCACTTTACTGTTCGCCTTATATTCTCCTATGCTGTTCCCCATGTTCCAGGGACCAGCGAATCGCAAGACCTTCGTGGTCACGTGCAAGACGTGCCGGCGCGATATCCCCACCGGCCGCAACGAGTTTCCCTTCCAGTCCTTCACCGTGGCCTGCCCCCTGTGCGGTGAGCCCCGCCGCTACCGCCCCTCCGAGACCTTTCTCGGCCGCGTCGACCACCTGGTGGTGCATCAGAACCGAAGGCCGCGCTGAACGCGTCAGGGAGCAGAAAGACAGGGATGCAGGGACTGGGGGCCAGGGACTGAGGGACTGGAAAACAGGAATCGGGCTTTAGCGATCGGGCTTCGGGGAACGCTGCACGGCCCCCGCCGCAACGGCGGAGGCGCATCCTGTGCGGTGCGTTTCCAAATCGCTCCGCGCACGCTCCATCTCCACTGAGGTATACGCCATACGCTTTGAGCTCACGCGGCGAAAGGTCTCCGAACAAGCCGTCATGTATTCGCTATGCCGGCTTTCAAGAGCGCATGCGAGATAGGTGCAGATGGAGCAGCCCACAGCTTCCCCTTCCAGCCTCTTGGCCGGGGTGATCGTGATGCATGTCCAGTTGTCTTAGCGCGCCTGCATCAGTCGCTCGGCGCGAAACCAGTCCTGTAAGTCGTTGCCGTGCCTGCTGCCGCGCTTTTCAAAGAGCGCAAAAGCGCGCTCTCTGATGCGGTCCTGCGCGGTGGAGACTTGCGGCAAAACGGCAGCGATGGCGGCCGAAACTTTCGGCAGAGTGACGGACTTGGCTGCGGAGACCTTCGCCAGAGTGGCGGATCTGACGGCGGAGGCTTGCGGGGCGACAACAACAACTTTATTCGGCTTTGGCTGTTTTTGAATTTTTGAGACGATCATGGATAGCCCTCATGGCAATTCGTGGGCTAAGTGGGGGGATACTCCAGATAAACTGCCTTAGTTCAGAGGACCTGAAAGAGGAGAACGGTGCTCGCTCCACCTCTCACCCTACGCTCATTCCACATCTACCGCACATTTGTTTCGCAAAAGTCCCGTTTTAAGTCTGAATTGCTCAGCTTTCGCGCCTCCGGGCCGCATGCCGCTATCAAAATAGCCTTGAAAGGGCCCGGCTTCAGCCGCGCCAATCAACGCACTCCAGTGAACCGGGGCTTTAGCCCCGGCTTTGTTACAAAGGCACGGCTTTAGCCGGGCCGAAGACGACGCAAAAACATGCCGGCGCTTTAGCCCCTAAGGGACGGTTTCTTTCAAACTGACCCACCACCAGCAACCGCGGCTCCCCTACCTGCCAATATCCTCGAATCGCACATTCAGGATGGGATACTTTTTCCAATCCTTATAGTCAAAATGCCACCATTCTTCCGGGTTCACCGTGAATCCCTGTTCCTCCATCACCCGGCGCAGCAGGGCGCGGCGAGCGCGCTCCACGGCCGTGCCGCCGGGGTAGTCTGCATAGGCGCGCTCAGACATTTCGTCGTAGCCGCTGGGCATCGTTACTTCCTCTCCGGTCTTCAGAAGGTAGATCGACAGATCCACGGCGCATCCGCGGTTGTGGTTCGAGCCCTTGGCCGGATTGGCGACAAAAATCCTCTTATCGACGGGCGTGGCATCCCAGAAGATTTTTGTCACATACCACGGGCGATACCCATCGTGGATGATCAAACCGTACCCGTAAGCCTTCAGCTCGCGATGCGCGCGAAGCAACGCTTCCGCCGCTGGCCGCTCGAGAAATGCACGCGCCTCGGTGTAGACCGGCGTCCCCAGGAAATTGTTCGTGGTGGCGTAACGGATGTCGAGCTTGATTGTGGGATCGAGCCTCGTCAACTCCACGAGATCGGGCTTGAGAAAGGTTCCCTGCTCGCGTGGCGGCTGCGCCTTCAGCGCCTCTGCGCGCAGCTCCTCAACGGGACGAACCGGAGTGATGCGGAAACTGACCTGCTGCGCATTGCCGAGAGGCAACAAAGCAAGAAGAAGAACAAACGGACGAAGAAAAAGCAGTCGCGGGGAATTCATAGGCCTTGTCCCAACTATAGGCGGATAGGCCGGGTCGAAGTCGAAGGTCACCTCACCTGCGTTAACGACATTCCGACGAATCTGATGGAGTCGGCGCACCGGGCCGAGTCGGGAGGGTAGTTGCGTTTCCGGCACCCCTTTTCGCGGTGAGCTTGGATCCCGGAGAACCGAGCCACCCCTATAGTCCTTCGTCGGGCGCTTACCCGCTAGGTAAATAGCCAATGAAGGGTTGAAATGGCGTTTACCAATTTCAGCGCATCGACCGCGGTCCAATCTGCAGCCGCCCTTCCGTGGAGAATCCAATGCCGGTTTATGAACGTCGGTGCGCTGGAATCAAAATCGGAGCTTGCAAAGAGATGACCTAGGAAAGTCAGCACAGACAGCCACATGATCCCGTCAAAGCCCTTTTGTTGATGCCACCTCGTATCTTCAATAGCAGATTTGACCTTGGTATTTTTCCGGTTGATCCGCCTTTTCTTATGAAGGGACTCAATCGTGAATCCTTCCAGAATTGTAAGAAGTGAGGGTACACAAACCCTATACTTCCCGTTACCGATACACTCAAGAATCTCCTCCAACAGACCCTTCCACTGCTCCATTTCGCTGCTGGCCGCCAAGGTTGACAGAGTTCTCTTCAATTCTCCCTCCTCTCCATCGACCCCTAAATAGCTAGCCAAGAAAAAGTCTTCTACGTCACTTTCAGTTAGCTTGCCAAGTCTCGGAACATCGGGTAGGGTCATCCACGGAGGCACCGTCCAGCCTTTGTTTGCGAGGGCCAGGGCGCCGCCCCTCTGCTTTTCCGTAAATGCGTCCCAATCGATCTCGGGCAGCTCCGGAAATTTCCATTCCGGAATGTCTGGGAACTTGAATTGCGGAATCTCAATCCGCGAAATCATTTGTAACGGCACCGCGATCGAGCCGAGCGCTTTGAGACCGTCTTGAGACAGCGATTGAGTGAACGAGTGAGCAGCGTCCAAATTTTTATGCAGTTGTTTAAGTGCGTTCTTCATCTCAAGAACCGCCGTGAGGGACTGAGGGAAGTAGAAGCTTCGCTCACTGAGCTTCGCTAGCACATCATTTTGCATTCGAAACATCCGCAACTCCAGGGGACCTCGACTCATTTCCTTTAGGGCGCTGCATATTCCGGGCCCCTGGGTGGCAGTCGCGAGCGTCCGCTTCATCGCCTTCGTAAGGGGGCCAATCTTCTCAGAATCTGCCATTGTCACCGTTCCCTTAGCCTAAGACACTGATCCGCTCATTAAATTGGTATGATGGTGGCCGCATTCCACGTAGCTTCAATGTCCCCAACTACAGAGCTGCAGATCGATGGGCGCTCGAATTGAGTCAACGCAAATGCCTTTTTCCCGGCATCCTTGATTGAAGCGCCCAAGTGCCAAACGGTTGCCCGATCCACCACTAGGAACCTATCGTGGTAGTCATTAGTTATCCGCACTTCAACTCGACCGCCATGCTGTGCAATAAAATGTTTAGCCTCGAGAGCAAAATCGGCCTTGGTCTTCATTGTCAGCACCCTCAGATTGAGGGACGGACCTACATTACTGAGAAGATTCCAAAGTGTCTCGTCAACGTAAGTATCGACAATTGTCAGTTCTGTTTTGGCGGCCCGCACGATTCTTCGAATTTGGACGTAGGCGTCATGCTGAGAGCCCGCCGGATGGAACACCTCCATCGATTCTGGTAGCTGCCAGCCAAGCTGCTCGATTGCACTTCGGAGGACAGCAAGCATCTGCTCCAAATTATCGTTGGCTATTTGACGAAGTTTCTCGTCGCTGTCATAGGCATTAAATGCGATTGCTTGTGCCGCACTAAATGAATCGCGGATTGGGTTACCGGGGCTGAATGCCGCGTTCAGCAGACTTTCTGACGTTGTTTTCCACTCTTCACGGAGAGCAGATCCAAACCGCTCAATTCTTATCTTTTCCGCCGCCGCAATTTGATTTTCCAGTAGCTTAAGCGCCTTCTCTGGTGCAAGCGACGGCGCCATACTTCCGTAATTTCTCTTTGCCATTTGTTGACCCTCCACTGCCCGTTGATCTAGATAACGGAGATGATCGATTCGTGCTTGGACTTGTTCCCAGTGAATCGATCCCGGTTCTCCGTCTTGCTGTCGGCGAACCCAGAATTCGAGTTGCTCCCTTATTGCGTCGGGAGCCGTTGGAAAAGGCGCATCAATCTGCATCTTCAATAGCTGGGATGCTCGAAGACTTTCAACTGCGGCGACCCCTTTGTCCGTAATTCCGATAGCCCCATGGGCAGACTCCGAAATTAACCCATCGGAAAGAAGCACGTCCCTGAGTACACGCATGTCAGGCCGGATCCGGCCCGAAGAATCCCGGGCGGGCCAGCCCGTAATAATCAGTCTCCGGCTATCACCTTCAGCCCGATCGTAGAGTTGCTCCAAGAATTCGTTGGCCTGTTCCTTCCGAGAACTCGGAAAAGTGCTCATGATTGTCAATCCAGCCTCGGCATGAAAGGTTGATACCCATGATAGAGAA
>Ga0181524_10005525_pt1 | contig 11251 bp, 9 predicted proteins | sample PEATcosm2014_Bin_34_FD_119761 | JGI IMG/M metagenome (GOLD analysis project Ga0181524, IMG submission 119761) | Peatland microbial communities from MTU Mesocosm Facility, Houghton, MI, USA - PEATcosm2014_Bin05_60_metaG | ecosystem: Environmental > Terrestrial > Soil > Wetlands > Peat | place...
AGGGATCCTGAGCGAAGGTCAGTCCGTTCTGGGCGATCGATTGAAGAAGTTTAGCCCACTGTAGCCATTTAGGATCCAAGCCAAATCCCCTAGGAGGAGGTAAACTCGCAGAAAAGCAGCCGCGAGAGTTGATGATCAACCGTCCATGCTGCTTGCCTTTAACTATCAACTATCAACTATGAACTATCAACTATCGACTTTCCCTCATTCCACCGTAACCGACTTGGCCAGGTTGCGGGGCTGATCCACGTCACAGCCGCGTAGCACCCCAATGTGGTACGCCAGCAATTGCAGCGGCACCACTTCCAGGATGGATGAGAGCAACTCGTTGGTGGGGGGCAGCACGATGAGATGGTCGGCCATGTCGCTGACCTCGCGATCTCCTTCGCTCACCAGCGCAATGATGGTGGCTCCGCGCGCCTTGGCCTCCTTGATGTTGGCAATGGTGCGCTCGTAGCGGGCCTTGGAATCATCAGCGCTCCAATCACAGGTGGCGATCACCACCACCGGCAACCCATCAGCGATCAGGGCGATGGGCCCATGCTTCATCTCTCCCGCCGGGCAGGCCTCCGCGTGGATATAGGAAAACTTCTTCATTTTCAAGGCGCCTTCCAGCGCCACTGCGAAGTGCACTCCACGGCCAAGGAAAAGAAAATCCGTCGAGCGGTAGAAATGCCGGGCGTAATCTTCGAACTGATCGTCGTTTTGCAGCACGCTCTCGAGCTGTTTGGGCAACGCGGTCAGCGCGGCCAGAAACTTCTTGGCTTCGGCGATGGGCAGGCAGTTGCGAGTTTGCGCCAGGTAAACAGCAAAGAGATAAAGCGCCGTCAACTGCGCCGTAAAGGTCTTGGTTGAGCCCACGCCAATTTCCGGGCCGGCGTGCGTGTAAATGGTGCCATGCGCTTCCCGCGGCACCATGCTGCTCAGCACGTTGCAGATCGCCAGCGTTTTGGAAAGCTTGGCCTTCGCCTCGCGCTGGCCGGCAATGGTGTCAGCCGTCTCCCCGGATTGGGTGATCAGTAGCGTAAGGGTTTCCGCATCCACAAGGGGATCGCGATAGCGGAATTCCGAGGCGTAATGCACTTCCACCGGCACACGCGCCAGGCGCTCGATCATCGATTTACCCACCAGGCCCGCGTGGCGTGAGGTCCCTGCGGCGACAATCCGGATTTCCTTGAACGCGCGGAAATCCTCCTCGGTAATTTCCATTTCATCCAGGAAAACCTGGCCGGACTCAGGCGAGATTCTTCCCAGGGCGGTATCGCGCACGGCGCGCGGCTGTTCGTAAATTTCTTTCAAGGTGAAGTGCTTGAACCCGCCCTTCTCTGCCAGGATCGGATCCCAGGTGATGTGCTGCACGCGCCGCCTGACGGGATGGCCGTCGAAATCAGATAAGGTCACGCCATTGGGCGTGATCACGGCCACGTCGCCGTCGGAAAGGAAGAACAGGTCGCGGGTATGGTAAAGGATGGCCGGGACGTCGCTTGCCACAAAGTATTCGTCTTTGCCCAGGCCGATGACCGCTGGCGGGCCCTGCCGCACGGCAACGATTTTGTTCAGGTCTTTGGTGGAGATAATGGCGAGCGCGAACACTCCCACAAGCTGCCGCACGGCCGCGCGCACGGCGTCCTCCAGGCTGGGGCCCGGCCGCCCCGCGCCATTGCCGCTCAAGTGTTTTTCCACCAGGTGGGCGATCACTTCCGTGTCGGTCTCGGTGGTGAACTTGTGGCCTTCCACTTCAAGCTGCTTCTTCAGCTCCTGGTAATTCTCAATGATACCATTGTGAACCACCGCCACGCTTTGATGACAATCGCGATGCGGGTGAGCATTCTCCTCCGTGGGTGCCCCGTGCGTGGCCCAGCGCGTGTGACCGATGCCGTACGCGCCGTCGAGGGGTTCGAGGCGAATCTTCTCTTCCAGATTTCGCAGCTTGCCGGTGGAACGGCGCACGTCCAACTGGCCCTCGTGCATGACGGCCAAGCCGGCAGAGTCGTACCCGCGGTATTGCAGCCGCTGCAAACCCTCCAGCAGCACGGGCACTACACGCTTGTTTCCGATATAACCGATGATTCCCGACATTTACTTTTTGCCTTGCGTGGAATGGCTCTGCACGGCACGCTATCCGCAGTTCGGCGACAGGGTGATGAACGTTTGATTATAGCAGCAGAGCGGACAAGCGGATGGGATTCTGAGGACTCACCACAGTGCGGCGGGGACGAAAGAGAAAGTCAAAGGGGCAGAAGTGAAAAGCATCACACGCAAGATTACTTGCCCAGGAAGCAGGAAATTACGGTATTGCAATGCAGAACCCAAGAAGAACTGCTGCCGTCCCCCTGTTTCGCGCGGCAAAGTCGCGCGAATGGAACTTCACCTTCCGCATCGGCCGTCCGGCGAGACCCAGGGGCCTCTCCCCTAAGCGCTGGCTTAAGACCCAATTCCTTCCGCGCAACCCCTAACGTGGCCAATCGGCACCCAGTAGACGCGAAGGCGACTTTTCAGGACGAATCCCAAAGAGCGGTCGCCAGTCCATTTGATGGCTCTTGCGCTCCTGGTGTGCCGTGAGTACGATGAGTTTCGTGATCTACCTCGACCACAACGCGACGACGCCCATTCTGCCCGAGGTGCTGGAAGTCATGATGCCGTACCTCACGACGGAATGGGGCAATCCGTCGAGCTCGTACAAATTCGGGTCAAAACTTAAGTCGGTCGTCGAAACGGCCCGCGAACAGGTGGCGGAGCTGATTGGAGCGCACCCTCTGGATGTGATTTTCACCTCGTGCGGGACGGAAAGCAACAATACCGCTATCGCCGCCGCCCTCAAGGCGAACCCGGCCATGCGGCACATCGTCACGTCCCAGGTGGAACATTCGTCGGTGCTGAATTACTGCATGGCGCTGGAACGTGGCGGGTTATGTAGCGGCGGGTTTACCCCGCCATTTGCAGCGGTGGACGTAGCGCGGGCGTCCCGCCCGCCGTCTCGGGAGCGTCCCGCTCCCGCCGCGCGCGGGCAGGATGCCCACGCCACAGCGGGGGGGACGCCCGCGCTACAAGAACGGGGCTACCGCGTCACCTACTTGCCGGTTGACCGCGAGGGCTTATTGAATTTGGCCGACCTGGAAGCTGCGATTACGGATGAGACCGGCGTGGTGTCGCTGATGTGGGCGAATAATGAAACGGGTGTGTTGTTTCCGGTTGAACGGATCGCGGAAATCTGCCACTGTGACGCGGTGCAAGCCGCAGGCAAGGTGGAAATTGACGTGCGGAAGATTCCGGCGGACTACCTTTCGCTGACGGGCCACAAGTTTCATGCGCCGAAAGGCATTGGCGCGCTATACGTCCGTCGCAAATCACCATTCTCGCCATTGGTCTACGGCGGACACCGAGAGCGCAATCGGCGGGGTGGCACGGAAAGCGGGCCGCTGGTTGTGGGCATGGGGAAAGGTCAACTGCGAGAGGCAACACCTCTCAACAACCGCTTGACCCACAAAAGAAAAAGAGGGCGTGCCCGAAGAATCCCCGGAATGACCCAGGTATCAAAGGGGGTGCCCTCTGTTTAGATCTCGGACCGCCAACGTGGCCGGCGACGCAGGTTTCGGAAACCTATTAATTTCCTGAAACCGCGATGTCCTAAAAGAAAGATAACAATTTCGATGCTAAATGTCAACGCCTTTGAGAAACATGTCGTGGCAAGGCTCCTCGATTTCTTCCATTCCAAAACGCCTTGGCAGCGTGGCTTGTGGGAATCAGGCGCAGTACTTACGCTGAGGGAAGTTTTGCAGGCAAGCGAGGCGGCTAGTGCGGGAGTCCTCTCGCCCGCTACAATCCACAACGTTGCCGGGTATGCCGTCGAATTGGTTGGGCGCGATCCCGCTTTTGGGGACGAACAACAAAAGAAGATTCTGCATGGGGCTCTGCGAACGGACGCCAAGAATGGTGGAATCCATTTCAATAGTGTCGATTACAAAATAGTTCAGAACTTGGCAGATGCCCTTGGTCGCGACTATTTAAACCACTGGTCGGGGTTCTTACGGCATGGCCCTGGCGGCATTCGCCCTGAACGAGCGGCACGCGCCATTGCGTCTCACTTGCTCGATAGCGGGTTCAGCTCGGACTACCTACATCGCTGGTGGTCTTACAAGATACTACACGACGGACAAACGTACTCCCTCTACCAGCTACTGGAAGAACTCCACCAAATATTATCGCGGCCGCCCAAGCTTTACGAGCTCATTGTGGTCTTTGAGCACGCGCCCATGCCAAAGCCTTCGGCAGCGTCGTCGCCATGGCTGACCAGCAAAGAGGTATCCGTATGGCTGCGCACAAACGGCTTTGACGTCCGCGATTTGCGGCAGCGCGGCGGGGTGAAACTTGGGATAACTGCGCGAGATATCTTCGCGGCAGCGGAAAGCGCCGCGGAGATCATTGATCGCCTTATCACACGGGTTAGTCTGGGCACGTATCAAAGAATCGTGCCGATTAATCGCGTGTGGATTGCTGGCGAGAAGGCCCCCATTCCTCTTCGAACTGCTAGGCCGAGGGTGGAAGTTCATGCCCTTAGCCGCGAGAATCAAGTTTACTCAAGCACGTTCTCTGGTCAGATCAGTGCCGGAATAGAGCTTGCTGCTCCCATGAACTCGGAGATCATGAGCGCCGCAATCGCCGGAGGCTGGGCCGCAATTGAAAGTTTGATGGTTTGCCCAGGCGACAAGGAGCGGGTGCTGGCAGCCGACAGAATGGCTAAAATAACAGCTTGCTCTTTCCCGCGTGCAGAACTCACCGCGCTCTCTTACAAGCTCGAGGAACAGGGGGGCGCGATCGCGGACCAGTTGCGAGCTTGTGCGACTAATCGTGCACGAGCGGCGGTTCTAGTAGGACTGATAACTGGTGGTGTGCCGCCCCTGTTTCTTGAAGACTCGGATAAGGCGGCGTTGGCTCGCATTTCAGCGTTGCTAGCAGATCCGAACCGGTTGCTTCACGACATAGAGCATCACATCTCCGCCGCATTTCGACGCCTGTATCGGCACAGAAACATGGTTCTACACTGGGGCAAGACCAACTCGGCAGGCATTAAATCGTGCCTTCGGGCAGTTGCACCTCTGGTCGGGGCTGGGCTGGACAGAATTGCCCATGCGGCATTTACCGAAAAACTCGAACCCTTGGAACTCGCCGCGCGTGCCGAGATAAGCCTGGGAACGGTGGGGAGCCCCTCTGGGCATTCCCCATTGGACATGCTTGAAACGATTTAATCGTGTGGCCTCTTAACGGTAGGTCAGAAATGGCCGACATCTGAACAGAAGGTATCTCTGGTCTCCCAGACAATCCTTCTTTGACCTTAAGGGGCAGCCGAAAGGCTGCCCCTTGGTATCTTCGGGGACCGGCCGTACAAATTCGGTGGGCAGCCTTAAAAACGGAAGACTTTACGTAGGCACTTCTCTGCGAAACGGGGACCTCGAAACCCGGTACCTTCCGAGCCTCGGCACAAACCCTGATGCGTAAATGCCAGATGGCGCAAACCTGATTTAAGGTCTGTGGCTCCTCTTGTCGACTGCGGCCAAGCGCCCCGGATTTCTGCCGTCAATTGGGAACGGCAAAGCGCCTCTTAGCCCTACTGCTTCTCCCGTGCGAATTTGTCGAATTCGGACCAACCAATCCCAATGCTACGTTGCTTTTTGAGGGGCCACCAATTCAAACCGCCTTCGCTAATCTCGAGCGTTCCGAAGGCCTGCTTGTCTTTTCTTACCACAAACCGTATGGGAGCGCGTTTTAGCTCTCTCTGCGGAACCGTGAAAAGAACGTCGTGGTCTGCCATGCTGCTCCTCTTCTAAACGTCGATCGTTACCGTTTTTGTTGAGTCGTTACCGCGGTCACAAGTACTCTGTCCGTCCCTGCAACCTTCACCAAAGCACCAAATCGACATCGCCTGCGCTCTCGACGTTGGCATCGAACAGTGTCGTCTGTGAAAAAGAAGGAAGCGAATGGCGCTCGTGTCGCAACCTCTTCTCTGGGAAGACTTCCTCCAGCACTTGAGCTGTGGCCTTCAACGTGTATTCGCGTGCATCTGTACGGACATAAATCACCGCACCAGAAGTCAACATACGCTTAGACTTTGTGAACACCGCGCGCAAGATACTCACATAATCCTGCCGGTTTTCAAACTTACGCTTGCAGTCTTCCCTCGGGCTCTGCGGCTGTGCCGGGCCACCAAGGAGCCAGAGGCGAAGCCACTGGTCATAAAAATAATTTGTAACTCCGTGGTATGGGGGTGAGGTCAGCAACAGATGCGCACGTTTGCCTCCCCGTCCGGCAGGCCCCTTCCGGACTCGCCCAAGCAATGCCCGACTATCTCCGAGATACACTCTACTCTTATGGAGTTTTGGTCGGCCCTTCGCGTACCGCCAAGCAACTTTCCTGAGCAAAAACTCAACGGGATCGACATCTGGCGGCACCAAATCGTGATCGTTCCACCAACGGATCGCATAGGGGGGTGACATTGCCTTCGTCTGCCGCATCTGATTCGAAAGCGCGTTTTCCCTCTTTCCATGCAGGTCAATGAGAATCAGGGCCATCGTTGTCCAATCGACCTTGCAACGCCGCCAGTCCAACAGGCTCCTCGCGGCGAGAAGAAATTTTCGGACCTCAGGACAATAGCAGTGAGTGAAAAACTCCGGCAGCTTGGCTGCCTGCGAAGAGTAGCGCGATCTCATTGCACCAAGCCAGCGAATGCGATTTTCCACTTTTCGTCTGCTGGCTGTTTGAAGCTTCGCGCGTCCGTAGACCCAACCCACGGGATTGATTTCAAATCCGAGTCCGAATCGTTCTTGTGTTGCAGCCGAAAACAGCGCGGTTCCGCGACCAGCAAAGGGGTCAAGCACCCAGTCCCCTGTGCTCGTGTATTCCCTGACAGCACTATCCGCGAAGCTAACCGGGAACATTGCGTAGTAAGGCCCAACGCCAGCCCAGCGCCGTGCGGCCGTGTCGAAACTGCGTTCTGGATAAGTATCACTCATTTGTCGGCTACCGCATTAAAGCTTGAGCGAGCTGCTTGAGCACTTTTTGGCCAAGTTGCAGCGGAATAGCCGCTTGCGCGTGGGCGCTTACGAGTGGGGTTAGGGCATTCTCGAAGCGCGAGGTGACGAGTTTGTCGAGCAGTGCGCACACGGTTCCGAAGCACGGATATAGCGATACGTCATCGGAGTCGAGTGTGTCCTGTTCAGGTCTAAGGAACGGGATGCTGCCAACAATGCGAGCTTTGCTGGGAGCTTTATAGAAGAATTTTCGTCCGAAGTAAGTGTCTGCCCCGTAGCGCTTCGTGCTGTCCGAGTAGATTATCCGCTGCTTGATGTAAGCGTCGGTCGGAAGGAAGTAGGAGCTGGGCGGGAAGTATTCGCCGCCATCTTCTCGCTTGTCAACTTCCTCGAAGTGGGCGACAAAATTACCGGTTTTCTCGATACCAACAATGAGCATGTCGCTGCCCGTTTCGGCCAGAACTCGAGCATTCAGTCGCTGCAACTCCCTACTGATCGCGGCGCTCAGCCAAGCTGGTGGCCCAAATACGGCGAGAGGGCCGTCGAGAAAAAACGCCAAGTTGCCCAGCCGCCCCAACCAGTCACGCTGCTCAAAGCACCGCAGCAAATGGATTAGCAGTAACTTCTCCCAGACTTGCATGACATAGCCAAACGCCTCGCCGTTGGTCCCGGATTCGTCATTGAAGCGTTCGTGAATTCGTAGTGCGTCTGTTGGATAGAGGGGCTTGCGGTGTCCACAGGGACAAGTCTCGATGTTGGGACCAATTTGCACGTCCCGTGTACATCCGAGGTGCGAATATGGGCACGCAATTGTTTCTGTCGGCTTGTATGCTAGTAACGCTTGGTAGGTTTCCAATAGCCGGGTGTGATCGTCCTCGTCCACAATGGCGTCATGAAGCAAGTCGAATATGGCCTCCCGAAATGAATCTTTGGCCGAAATATGATCTCGTGTGATTACGTTGCATCCCGGCAAAGCCGAAGCGTCTGACGACGGTTCCTCCGTTTGGCGGAATAATATAGGATCAACGGGGCGTTGAGCGTCCAGGCGGTCAACCTCAGCGAGATTCAGAATTACTGAAGCCACGGAGCAATAGCCAACTTTCGCGCCCGGATATCCGTTTTTGACGTCCACCTCAGCGGTGCTTCCGTCCACTGCCAGCACGATTGCAGGCAATGGACCGGCAGGCTGTGGCGGAGATTTCGGCAAAACGTTGCTCTGGACGACAGACCGTTCGAGGACGCGCGACCGTCGGAGCAACTGTTTGACCCGCTCAGACTCAACAATTCGTTTGAGCGGGAGGTAGTGTGCGTATTCGCCTTCGTATGGCATTGCGGTAAGTCCATCTAGGGTGTTTGAATGTTGAAAAGTTCGACCTGGATCGGAACAATGTAAGGGTTCGAAAGGGTCTTCATGCGGATGAAGCCGCGATCCTGTGCGCGCAATATGCTATTTTCAAAATCGGCGAAATCGTAGAACTTCCGAAGTTCGCGGGTCTCATCGGTATTGTTCAAGTGCCCGATGAACCAGTTGGCCGTGTTGCGGAGGATGTTCTTTTGAATCGAAGATACTTCCTGCGTCGCATATACAAGCCCAATGTTGTACTTCGCTCCCTCCTTTGCGGTCCGCACCCAGATGTCCTTAAGATCATCTTCCTTGGATGAGGGGAGGATGTTGTGTGCTTCCTCGATGTACACAAGGAGTTGAGGCGGTTGCTGACCTTGCCGGAAAAGCTCTTTATTCCGTTCGAAAATGCGACCAATCACACGATCAGCGGCGGCCTTGTTGATTTCGGTGTCGCCACTGGATTGATCGACGATAACCAGTCTTCCTTGCTTCAGATGTTCATAGATGTCGTCGGCGTAGTCAGACGACGTGCTCGGCGTGTGACGATCTTTCACCTTACCGACCTGCCTCGAACCATTTGGGTAAGCGAACATCCACAGTATCTTCCGCAGATCGTCATCGGCCCATGAGCCAGTGCTGCTTGTCTGAACATACTGCGCATCAAATTGAGTGAAGCCCGATGATCGGTCCTCTATAAAGTCCCGAAGGATACGGGCACTCTGGGCAATCTCGCCCCAAGTCGGCTGCGTTTTGGATAGCATCGTTGCACAGTTTGAATATTCTTGGGGATCGTCGCCTTGGCCATTGCGTAACGCAGCGAGCAATTGTTTGTTGAAAAGCCCAGCGGTAACCGGGAGGACGGCGGCAGGAGGTTGAAAACCCGCTTTGGAAAGGAGGGCTCGATAGAACAAAACCCTCCGACTGAATCGTGTCATTGCAGACCTGTCAGTTGGGTCGGGCGGCTCAAAAACAACGTCACGGAAGTTCGAGATGAACTTGGTGGTGTCGTTCGCCAAAAAACCGTCGATGATTTCTTTCCCTGTCTGAAGATTCTGGTCAAGGAAGAAGTTCAGAAGCATCAGAATGCGATTCGGGTCATTCGGATGCGGCGAAATCCCGTAAGTAACGACGTCGTCGCGCAACGAGGTCTGGGATGCCGTTGGGCCACACATCCACACGTTTTTGATGGCGTTAGGATTGTTCGTGCCGGTTGTCCTGTCTTGAACATTCTCATTTGCATATTCACCGTTCGGATCGAAGATGAGTTGGCCAATACGCTGCGGTTCACTTCCGGCCCACCGGAGAGCAAATATTGCCTTCAGAATGATCTTGGTCGTGTTGGACTTGCCGGTTCGCGTCATTCCGAACAATGCCGTCTTTTGACCAAGCAGGTCAGTCGGTGTCACCGAAACCGACACACTTGAAATTTGCTGGAATGGGCGGTTTGTGGAGGCGTAGCGAACTTGGCCGATACGAACCATGGGAATTCTCGATGCCCCGTAAATAATCGGGTCACGAAAGTTGACCACGGTTGCCAGAACGTCAGCCCTGGGCTTGAATACCTTCAATCCACGGTTTGGGTAATAATTGCTGATGTCCGAACCGAAGCACAATTGCCAGGACGGGCTTTCCTGGGTTCCGAGATTGCCCATATAGAAAGTGCCGATGACTCTGCAACGCACACCGGCATAGCTCAGAAGATTGTGTGTCGTCGCATCCATAACGGTCCGGTCGTCCCAATTCGTCGCTACTTCACCGCTAACCCGCTGCGCGTTCTCCACACGGACGCGGCGGGCCTCCTCCGCGTTGGGCAAGTCAGCATGATCCGTGACTCGTAACAAGATCACTGAGGCATCCTCTTCGGAAACGTTCGGCGTAGCTTGTGGATTGACGCGGGAAGCCAGGAGAAAGCAGAGCGCCGGTATACCTCCGACCCTCTGTCGATGGAAATCATGTATTTGAATAATTGCCTCGTTATAGCCAAGGGAGACCACCTCGCCAACATACGCATCGCCATCCAAAAGGCCGCGAAGAGTTTTTCCTGCTGCCTGCAAAGGCTCGGCGAGAGCCGGTTCCGTGAATTGGCTTGCGAGTTGAGAGACGACCTTGTTCATAAATTCTCCATTCCGCTAATTAAGCAAATGTCTTCCACCTTTCCCCCACTTGACGCAGGGCAGGTCAGGATGCCGCCGCAAGCCATTGCGCGCTTGGCGGCCTGCCATGGTCTGAGCGCGCGTGGAGCTTTCGGCGCGGCGCGCTCCCAGGTGCAGGATGGCCTCACCCCAGTGGCCGATCCGCTGCTTCACGAAGTCGTTGACCGGATCAATCTTCATGCGCTGCGTGCACCAGCGGAACGTGCGGTTGGGGGGAGGGTATCCGCGGCCGATAATGTTGACCCAAAACGATTCCTCGTACATCGGCTTCAGCAGATTCGCTTCAATGTTGAGGCCGTGCTGTTGGGAACACTTGCGCATCCGGCCGAGCGTGCCTTCGATCATTTCGGCAATGGCGGGAATCTCCACGCGCGTGTCCGTGCAAAGGAGCGAGATGGGCTTCTTCCGCTGTTCGGCGGGAATGGACAGGACGACATCGAAAATTAGCGACGCCAGCATCGTGCTGTCCTTGCCGCCGCTAAATCCGACCAGCCAGGGCCGCTCGTCTTCCAGATAGAGTTGCTCGAGAGACGCTTTAATCTCCTGAAACATCCTTGCTCCTGTCGCGCGGAGTGTACACGCCCGTAACTACATTTTCAAGTATTCTTCTAAGATACCCTGCGATTCAGACAGTGGGGGAGGGCGCGAGGCTGGCGGGAGGCAGGAGCGGCGAGACGAGGGGAATTGGGCGCAGGAATGGGGGCGTGTTGAGACGGGTGGCGGCTGTG
>Ga0181524_10005527_pt1 | contig 11248 bp, 10 predicted proteins | sample PEATcosm2014_Bin_34_FD_119761 | JGI IMG/M metagenome (GOLD analysis project Ga0181524, IMG submission 119761) | Peatland microbial communities from MTU Mesocosm Facility, Houghton, MI, USA - PEATcosm2014_Bin05_60_metaG | ecosystem: Environmental > Terrestrial > Soil > Wetlands > Peat | place...
GCCGACCTTGGAAGAGGTTCTCAAAGTGCCCGAATACGACGCGGAGGGCCAGCACAAGCAACAACTGCAGCCGATGGAGCGGTACTACCAGCGCCTTTCGGCCAAGCGGCCCGGCGGCAAGAGCATCAACCAATCGAAAGACGACGACCTGTTCGGCTCTTCCAGGAAAACGAACCCGCGCGATCAACTCGCCTGGCGCGACGACTCGAACCTGCCCAGCGGACTCAAGGAGCGCGCGGAGGCGCTCAAGCAGTTGTCCGAATCGGATACCGCCGGCGACCCGTTCGCCCAAGGCGCGACGCGGGGCGGCTTTTCTGATATTTTCGGCCTGGGCGACAACACGCTGTCGAAGGAGCAGATGCTGGATCACAAGAAGCTCATGAACGAATACCATTCAATAGTGGATCCGAGCTGGCGCCCGCCCGCCGTCGCCAATACAGCCAATCCGGCGGTTGGTCTGACCGAGGCCGCCCAACCCAGGAGGAACGCGCCAGCAGGTTTGGCTGGCTCCTCCAGCCCAGCCCCGCGCAAGGGGTTGGAGGCGCAGTGGGACGTCCTCTATCCCATACTCGGTCCGGCAGGGCTGCCGGATGTGAATGCCCAGGCGCTCGGACAATCAAGGCCGGCGCCGCCGGCGCCGAGCGTCGAGTCGCCTAAAGTGGTTGCTCCAACCTTTACCGCCCCGAAGCGGGCGTTTTAGACGGCTGCCCGCTTCGAAGTCCGAGATACAGCCGAAGGACCAACATCCGAAATCTCCGACTCCTTACTGTTCCGTCAGGAGAGAGGGGTGATCTTTACGCACTCGCATTCCGGGTTTGTTTCAGGCTTCGTGCCTGGGGTCTATTCCCAGCGCAGCACTGACACGGCGGCCCCCGCAGTCAATGTTGTATTGGCCGGCACCTCGACCAGGCCGTTGGCCGCAGCCACGGAACTCAGGACATGCGAGGCTTGCGCGCCGGCAGAATAAACCTTGCCCCTCGGGTCCACCTTGACCCTCATAAAATGCCGGCGCTCAGAGTCATTGGCCAGCGGCTCGGCCAGCACGCCCGGGTGGGCGGGCAGGGAAACGTTGGCCGCGCCTTGCCAGCGCAACAGCGCGGGGCGCACGAGCAACAGAAACGTGACGAGCGCGGAAACCGGGTTGCCGGGCAAGCCAAACAACAGTTTTCCCCGGCAGCGGCCAAACGCAAAGGGCCGGCCGGGCTTGATCGCCACTCTCCAGAATTGCAGTTCGCCGCCTATCAGCTCGAACGCGCGCCTGATGAAATCCATTTCACCGACCGAAACGCCGCCGGAAGTCACGACCGCATCGCATTGGTCGAAAGCTTCCGCCAGGGCCAGGCTCGTCGCGGCCAGCACATCCGCGACGAGGGGAAGCGTTCGGGGAACCGCCCCGGCGTGCTCCATCAGCGCCGCCAAAGCGATGCGATTGCTTTCGTAAATCTGGCCGGGCGCCAGCGGCTGACCTGGCTCTCGCAACTCCGAACCGGTCGCCAGCAGACCTGCCACCGGCCGCCGGCCTGCGCGGACGCGCGTCAAACCGGCCGCGGCCAGCAGACCGATTCGGCCGACCGTTAGAGGCTCGCCCGCTTCGGCGAGCGTCGAGCCGTGCTTTACGTCCCCCCCGCGCAGCCGCACATTTTCTCCCGGCCTGGCCGGGGCGAGGATCAGAACCTCGCCTGCCCGGCTGGACTCGACGCGGGTATCTTCCTGCCTCACGACGGCGTCGGCGCCGGAAGGCAAGGGCGAGCCGGTGAACAAACGCACGCAGGTGCCCGGCGTAACTGCCCCAGTGAAGACTTCTCCGGCTGCGACTTTCCCCGCCAGGCGCAGGTGTGCCGGCGAATCCGGTTTGGCTGAGGCTACGTCGTCGGCGCGCAATCCATAGCCATCCATCGCGGAATTATCGAACATCGGCAGGTCAAGCGACGACTGAACTCGCTCGGCCAACACGCGGCCCGCAGCCTCGCTTAAGGGGACCTCCTCGCTCGTGGGCGCGGGAACCGCCGCGAGCACTCGCGCCAGAGCTTCTTCAAATTCCAGCATAGAGAGAGAACGGGGTGGCCGTTCCGCTAGTGGGCCGAAGTCAGCATGAGCACTTGTTCCAACGTCGAGATGCCCTCGCGGGCGCGATCCAGCGCCGCCATGCGCAGCGTTCGCATGCCCTGGCCGATGGCGATCTTGCCCATCTCGCGAGTGTTGGCGCGGGCGATGATGAGCTTGCGGATTTCGTCGGTGACGGTCATCGCTTCGATAATCGCCATGCGGCCCGCATAGCCGGAGTTTTTGCAACGATCGCAGCCCCGCCCGCGAAAGAGCGTGACGCCCTCGAAGATGCTGGGGTCAATGTTCAAATCCTGGAACATTTTTGCCGGATAAGAGATCGGCTCCTTGCAATGGGAGCAGACGCGGCGCATCAGGCGCTGGGCGCAAGCCAGAATGACAGACGAAGAGATGAGGAACGGCGCGATGCCCATGTCGTCGAGGCGCGCAATGGCGCCGGGGGCGTCATTACAGTGCATGGTGCTCAGGACCTGGTGGCCGGTCAGCGCCGCTTCGATGGCGATTTCGGCCGTTTCCGTGTCGCGAATCTCGCCGATCATGATGATGTCGGGGTCCTGGCGCAAAATCGAGCGGAGCGCGTTGGCGAAGGTGAGCCCGATTTCCTTTTTCGTCGGCACCTGGTTGATGCCGGGGACCTGGAACTCGACCGGGTCCTCGACCGTCACGATATTGTAGATCGGGTTGTTAAGTTCGTTGAGCGCGGAATACAACGTCGTTGTCTTGCCGGAACCGGTTGGCCCGGTCACGAGAATCAATCCATGCGGCGCATCCACGGCGGCTTTGAATTGCTGGTAAGTGTCCGGGTCGAGGCCGAGCTTGTCGATGCTGGCGGAGAGGTTCGATTTGTCCAGCAGGCGCAGCACGACCTTTTCGCCATGGACGGTGGGCATGATCGAGACACGCAGGTCGTAGTCTTTCCCGCCCACGCGGATGCGCATGCGCCCGTCTTGCGGCAGGCGGCGTTCGGCGATGTCCAGGCTGCTCATGATCTTGAACCGCGAGATGATGGCCAATTGCATCTGCTTGGGCGGCGGGGTCGCGTCCACCAAGATGCCGTCAATGCGGTAGCGCAGCCGCAACGTCTTCTCAAAGGGCTCGATATGGACGTCGCTGGCCCGATCTTTGACCGCTTGGACCAGGATGAGGTTGGCCAGTTTGACGACCGGGGCTTCCCCGCTGGAAGCCGCCAGTTGGTCAAGGTTGACTTCTTCGACCGCTTCCTTGGAAACCTCCACGCTGTCGGCGTCCTCATCGACATCGGCCTTTTTCTGCGCGTCCTGGATGATGTCCTCCATGCTGCCGCTCTTGGACGCATCGATGTGGTTGAGCTTGTCGAGGATGGCTTTCTCCGGAGCGATGAGCGTGGCCACCTCCAGCCGCGTGATGCGCCGCACGTCGTCGATCGCCAGAACGTTGAGCGGATCGGCCATCGCCAGAAACAGCTTGTTCTCCAGCCGCGACACGGGAACGACTTTATGGTTGTACGCCATTTCGCGCGGCACCAGGTCCGCCACTTCGAGCGGCACGGTGAGGCGGGCGAGGTTGATGGGCGGCGTGTTAAGGACGCGGCCCATCGAAACCGCCATGTCCGGTTCGGTAACGTAGGCCTTTTCGAGGATCAGCTTGAGCAGGCGGGTGCCTTCTTTCTTCTGCTGCTCGAGCAGGGCTTCGACTTGCTGGACCGTCAGCAAGCTGTCTTCCACCAGGGCGTCGGCGATGCGTTCGCCAAATGTTTTGACCGGGGGCATGGGTTTATCGGAAGGCTTTGCGGACGTTGGTGACCAGGTCGGCCGGCGGCACCAGATACCACAGCAGACGGTGGGAGGTGCCCTCGGCCAATTCCTTGGCCGCCTGCTGGTTGAACGGATTCGCCGTGGCCACCAGGATCGACTTGCTCATGCGGTCAAACGGCAACACGCACCACCGCTGGCAGGTTTCCCTCGGGAACTTCCGTGTTAAGTCCATATCAACGTCGTAGCTGTTGAGCGGGAGGAAAGCGAGCCGTGACTTGTCGCACAAGACCTTCAGCGACTTGTCCACCGCCAGGACTCCCTTATCGGCCAAGACCTGGATGAACGGTTCCACGACGCCGCCGGGCGGCAGGCTCAGATCGGGCGTGGACCAGCACAGATCAAAGTCCCCGACCGTAATCATCTTGCTTTCGACAAACAGCTTGTGCATCGGCCGCCGCCCATCCTCGATCTCCGCAGGGGCCGCTCGGCTGCCGGTTTTCTGGGCCTTGCCCGCCGCACCGGGCGCCTTGGCCAACAGGAGCGTGTCGGTGGTTGGGGCGGTTTCCAGAGGAAAGTTGTTTGCCTTGCTTTCGATTTGCTGCAGCGCCGCCTGCACGTCCGGATCGTCCGGGTAGCGCTGCAGGATGGTTTCGTATTCGAGAATGGCCGACGAAAGCTGGCCCATTTGCACGTAGGCCTGGGCGATGCGCTTGGACGTGTTGACGACGTCCTTTTCGCGGTTGAGCTTCGAGTAGGCTTCCTTGAGAATCTCCAGCGATTGATAGTCCTGCGGCTGCGATTGAGTGATCACCTCGAACATCTCAATCGTCTGCGCCAATTGGGCTTCTTCACTCGGACTTAAAGTGCTGGCCATGCGAATTCTGTTGTTCCGGTCAGGGCATTCCTGTCGCCGAGTCATTTCGGCAGCCGGACAGTTCTCTTGCAGCAAACTTGCGGCCAGTTTAGGCTGGAGCGCTCAGTATGGCAAATTTCCTTTGCCGGGCCGCGGAATGTTCTAATCGTCAGACACTTGTGTCTAATTTTGACACGGGCCGGGATGGAATTCCCCCCCAACTCGCGGATGGACACGATTCGGAGAACGCCTTCTGGCACAGAACCCCTGCCACCCCCCCCGCTGAGGTCAGGTTTGGTCGCGGCCCGGCTCCGTGGTCCCGAACCGAACAGTCCACGCGTAATCTCCTTTCGCAGGATCACCGGCTCTGGCACATTGGCCACGAACTGATGAACAAGCTTCCGCTGCTCTTGCTCGGCTGCGCGCTATTGCCCGTGCGCGGCGAAACTCTTTCTGAACGCTACGCCGGCTACGGCGAGCTGATCGTCACGCCGTTAGCCTCCGCCCCTTTTCCTCACCCCAAACGCGCCGAGGGCCACAAATATCAGAACAAGCTGTATCCAGCCACAGAGCACTACTCGGACAATACTGTGGCGATCTTCATTCCCAAGGGCTTCCGCGAGACGGGCCAGCTTGATTTCATCGTCCACTTCCATGGCTGGAAGAACGACGTCGAAGGGGTTCTGGGGCAATACAAACTCGTCGAGCAGTTGAGCGAAAGCGGGCGCAACGCGATTCTGGTCGTGCCGCAAGGGCCGCGCAATGCGCCGGATTCGTTTGGCGGAAAACTGGAGGACCCGGACGGCTTCAAACGCTTCATGGCCGACGTGGTGGACACACTGCGGCAGAAGTCAGGCTTGAAGAAAAAGGACTTCGCCCTGGGCCAGATCGCCCTCTCGGGCCACAGCGGCGGTTACGAGGTCATCTCGGCGATTGTGGATCGCGGCGGGTTGACCGCGCACGTGCGCGAGGTGTGGCTGTTTGACGCCCTCTACGCGCAGACGGACAAGTTCCTGGCGTGGATTGACCGACACCAGGGCCGGTTCATTGACCTTTACACCGAACACGGCGGCACCAAGGCCGAAACGGAGCGGTTGATGGACACGCTGAAACAACGCGGCACAGCCTTTTTTGCCGGCAAGGAGGGCGAAGCGAAACCGGCCGACCTCCAGGCCAATAAGCTCGTCTTCCTCTACACCGACCTGCCCCACAACGACGTGGTCAACAAGCGCCAGGAGTTTCGCGAATTCCTCCAGACGAGCTGCTTCGGGAAAAGGGAGTGAGGGGAGGTTGGAATAATGGAGTGTTGGAGGACTGGGAAACAGCTCCGGTACTCACTCATCAACCCACCAATCCACCACTCCGTTACTCCAACCTCCCATTCCCCGCCCGGTTACGGCTGACTGGTGATCCGGGACCACTCGGTGTTTTGCGCCGCGGCGTAAAGGGCAAAGGCCTTTTCGTTTTGGATCAGCACGGCCCGCACCACGCTCGAATCGTCGGCGCGGCCGAGGTTCAGAATTGAATCGGGAATAATGCCTACCTTCTTGTGAGCGTAGAGCAGCGCGAACACCGCCTGGGCAAATGCCGTATATGGCAAATCCTTGTAGGCGCCTTCCGCCGTGTCCTCGACGGCGTCGGCCAGGAATTCGAGCTGATCGACCAGGTGTGGAAACAGCGGCTCGTAAATCTGCGTGAATTCCAGCTTCCACTGGGGCAGATGCCGGAGCACCTTCTCCACAATCCCCGGCGTAATGGACGCCGCTCCGCGATTAACAAAAGCCACAATTTCAGGCATGAGCGGACTCTATCCCAAAGTCTGCCCGGAGGAAAAGACAAATAATTTGCCTGCTGGAGCCGCTTTTCATATCCGCGAGGAACGGCCTGTTCCGCCACCGGGGCCGCCGCATCGGCCTCGCGCTGGTGATGTGGCTGGGCCGAGGCGCGAAAGGCGGAGCATGGGCGGCGCATCAGGTGGAAAAGTGCGCCCGATTTGTAATTTCCAAACGGACGCTGCCCGTCCACATTATGCGGCGATGGACCAGTCAATTCCAATGAACCTGACGACCCCGACACGAATCCACAGTGGCTCCGGAGGTCGCAATGGAGAGCGCCTATGCTCAAACGATTCACCCCCATAATCACGTTGACAGCGGCCTGCTGGCTGGTCTTCGTGCTCAATAACCTGATCTGGCAGGGCCACCTTGCCCAGCACGGCATAATACCGCGTCACCTGGGCAGCCTGACCGGGATTCTTTGGTCCCCTTTCCTGCACGCCTCTTATCAGCATTTGGCCGCCAACACCGTCCCCCTGCTGATTCTGGGTGGCATCATCTGCGTGCGCGGCAAAGGCGAATTCGTGGCGGTCACCGTCGGTGGCATCCTGCTGGGAGGGATTCTGACCTGGCTGTTTGCCAGGAGCGCCTGCCACATCGGAGCCAGCGGGCTGATCTTCTGCTATTTTGGTTACGTCGCTTCCCTGGCCTGCTTTAACCGCACGTTCGGAACCCTTTGCTTGTCGGTGGCGTGCATCGTGGCATACGGGGGCATGATCAAAGGCCTTCTGCCCACGTTGACCGGCATTTCATGGGAAGGACACCTCGCCGGGCTGGTGGCCGGAGTTGCGCTGGGCTCGCTGATGTCGAAACTGAGGAAGACGCCCAACGCTCCGGCCAACCCAAGCGCCGGGGGTGTTCTGGGTGATCGCTTAACTTAACGGACCCCTTCACTGAATTCGATCCTGCATTCGACCGTTGAAGCGGTGGATGGTCTCGATCATGGCCAGGTCGTTCCCGGCGGGCAATGTGTTTGCAAGAATCTCCATTCGCTTGCATCCTGCGGACGGTTCGGTTAATAGTTTGGGCGTTGCCGGCATCCCGGTGTTACAGGGTGTCCGGCTCCCGGGTGTTCTTGCGCCAACGTAGCTCAGTCGGTAGAGCAGCGCTTTCGTAAAGCGCGGGTCGTCAGTTCGATTCTGACCGTTGGCTCCACTCTCATTTTGCGGCGGCGATGGCCGACCCCATCCAGAACCTCGAGCAACTCGAAGACCGGCTCAGCGAACCGAATGAAAAGCTCGCCACAAGCGTCAAAGTTTGGTAATTGTCACCAAAGCCGGCGAATGGCCGGCCCGCAACCAGAAAGTAAACGCTTATGCCGCCCGAAATGACGCGCCGCTCCTTCGTCAAAGAAACCGTCTTGTCTTCCGCCGGTCTCGCGCTGGCGCTGAACTCGCGCGGAGAGAACCAACCCAAACCGGCCTCCCCGCCGCCCGCCTCCCCGGGCGCCCTGCCCAAGGGCAAAATCGGCAAATTGGAGGTGAGCCGCTTGATCCTGGGCGGCAATCTGCTCACCCACTATACCCACAGCCGCGACCTAAAATACGTCTATTCCCTCGCCGCGCACTACAACACCGACGAGAAGATCTTCGAGACCCTGGCCAAGGCGGAAGAGGCCGGGATCAATACCGTCTCGATGCACAACCCCGAGCATCCGATCTCGCTGCTGCGCCGCTACCGCAAAGAGCGCGGCGGCAAGATACAGTGGATCATCTGCCCAACGGCGCCGGTTGAGCCGGACATGGTCAAATACCGTCAGCACGTCGAGGACCTAATGAAGGATGGTTGCGAGGCCATTTACCTGTGGGGCGTACACGCCGATTCGCTGGTGGCGCAAGGCAAGCTCGACCTCGTCGCCCAGGCGGTCGAGCTGCCCAAGGAATATGGCGTGCCTTCCGGCGTCGGCGGCCATTCGCTCGACGTGGTCAAGGCTTGTGAAGCGCAGGGCGTGAAAGCGGATTTCTACATCAAAACCTTCCACTCCCATAATTACCCGACTGCCCCCAAGCCGGAGCAGGTCAAAGAGCCTTACAACGAATTCCCCGGTTACTGGTGCAGCAACCCGGAAGAGACCGCCGCATTCATGAAGACGGTGAACCAGCCGTGGATCGCCTTCAAGACCATGGCGGCGGGCGCCATTCAACCCCACACCGCCTTCCGCTACTCCTTCCTCCACGGCGCCGACTTTGTGCTGGCGGGCATGTTCGACTACGAAATTGCCGAGGACGTCAAGATCGCGACCGAGGCCCTGGCTCGCACCAAAGACCGCGAGCGGGCCTGGAAATGCTGAAGGGTGACCGGTGATTGATGATTGATATGAGGACAAACACATTGGGTTTCACCTTACTGTTAGGCGCAGCCCTGCTGACCCCGGCAGCCGCCAGCGAACCCTCGGGCGCAAAGACCAACGCCTTTTTCGCCTTCTGCATCGACACGCACGACGCGAAGAAGCGCAACTTGGAGCAACAAGCCGCCCTGCTGAAGGAACTCGGTTACGACGGGGTCGGCCACTTGTGGCTGGACAACATCCCCGAGCGGCTTAAGACGCTCGACGCGGCCGGCCTCAAGCTGTTTCAGATCACCATGACCGTGGACATTACGCCCGGCAAGCAGGCCTACGATCCGAAGCTCAAGGAGGTCATGCCGCTCCTCAAAGGGCGCGGCGTGCAGTTTCTCTTGCTGATGAACGGGCTGAAACCCTCCGATCCCGCCGGCGATGCGCGGGCCGTGGAGATCATCCGCCAGATCGCTGCCCTGGCCCGCGACTCGGGCGCCCAAGTGCTGCTGTATCCGCATAGCTACATGTGGCTGGAGCGGATCGAAGACGCGGTCCGCGTGGCGGACAAGGTGGACCGCCCGAACGTCGGGGTGATGTTCAACCTCTGCCACTGGCTGCGCGTGAGCAAGGATCGCAATTACCAGCCGCTGTTAGCCCAGGCGATGCCCCGGCTCCGGGCGGTCTCGATCAGCGGCGCCGACGAGTTTGACGACAAACCCGGCTGGGCGCACTACATCCAGCCCCTGGGCCGCGGCTCGTTCGATATGCTGGCCTTCCTGAAGACCTTGCGCCGACTCGGTTACACCGGCCCGATTGGTTTGCAGTGCTACGGCATCCCGGGAGACGTGCGCGACACCCTCGCCGAGTCCATGAAGGCCTGGCGCAGCTATTCCGCGCGGATAGATTGAGGATTCAAGTCCCAGGCCCAAGCCCCTCTCCCGCCGTGCAATTTGTGCTTGAAGAGGCGCGGAGTTCGTGGTAAAAATGTGGCCATAGTGACCCCATATAGGCACCTAACCTCGTGGGCCGCAATTGCACTTGCCGCCTTGTCACATCAGCGCGCCATCACTGGAAAGCGGGCCTGCCGGCTGCCCGGCTGCCTCCTGTTTTTCCGGGCCAACACCCTGGCCCCTGGGCAAAGCCGGGTGACGTAGTGAAACATCGATTCAGGTTTGGGCAACATCGCACAGAACAACTGGGCCGCTGCCCGGAACTAAATCCGGTTCGGGCTCTGCGCCCGACCGGCCACCGGTAAAGACAGCTTAATGAAATCAATCTCAATCCGTATCCTGCCAGCCTGCCTGGCCTTGTTCCTGGGCTGGAGCGCCGCCGCCCAAACCCGGACCCTGCGCATCGTCACCTTCAACATTGAGGCCGACAGCAGTGGAACCGCCCCGCTGCCGGGTTTGATTGCTCCGTCTGGCGGCAGCGTCACCAACGGCGGCGTGCTCGAGGGGATTGGCGAAGAAATCGTGGGCAGCGACCCGGCGCAACCACTCGACATTCTTGCCTTGCAAGAAACGACGAGCAATACGAGCACGGTCACGCCCATCGTGAATGGGTTGAACGCTTACTACAACGCGCCCGGCATGTACTCCAACAGCACCTACCAGGCCACGGAGGAGGGCGGCAGCCCCAGCAGTGGAAACGGCCCCAACGCCCTGGTCTATAACACCACCACCGTGCAACTGTTGGCTTCCGTGCCGGTGGACCCGCCGGGCGGCACCAGCAAGCTGGGTTCCAGCAGCGGCGAGTATCGCGAGGTGATGCGCTACGAGTTCGCGCCCGCCGGGGTCACGCCCACGGCGGCGAATGAGTTTTACATCTATGTGAGCCACTACAAAGCGGACTCGGGTGCCCAATACGATGCCGATCGCCTTGGTGAGGCGCGGATCATCCGCACCAACGAGACCAGCTTGCCGGCCAACGCGAGAGTGCTCTACGTGGGAGATTACAATCCCGACGACGGCAGCGGCGAGCCAGGGTACCAGACCATCATCAGCAATACCGCGCCCAATGGCATTGTGCAAGGCGGGGGCATTGATCCGATGAACCTGTCTGGCGCTACGAACCTCAATTGGAGCAACGGTTCCCTGATAATCCAGAACACTGAATCAACCACGGATCTCAGGTACCGGGATGATTTGCAGGTCATGACAACGAATGTGTACTACGGCACTCCTGGCGGACTGGCGTATGTCCCTGGAACGTACCATGTGTTCGGGAACAATGGCACGACTGCTTACGAACACAGCGTCGGTTCCGGCAACTCGGCATTGACCAATCTGGTATCGAGTGGGTCGTATCCGTATCAGTATCTCACCGCAGCGCAGCTTTACTCGGACCTCACCACCGCCAGCGACCACCTGCCCGTGGTGGCCGATTACACCATCCCGCTCTCGCCAAATCCACCGGTCACCGCCTTCACCGCCGGGCCAACCAGCGGGACGGCGCCCCTCTCGGTTTCTTTCACCAACCTGAGCAC
>Ga0181524_10005535_pt1 | contig 11235 bp, 9 predicted proteins | sample PEATcosm2014_Bin_34_FD_119761 | JGI IMG/M metagenome (GOLD analysis project Ga0181524, IMG submission 119761) | Peatland microbial communities from MTU Mesocosm Facility, Houghton, MI, USA - PEATcosm2014_Bin05_60_metaG | ecosystem: Environmental > Terrestrial > Soil > Wetlands > Peat | place...
CCGGTCACATCAAGAGCAGGCCTCGATGATCCGCCGCTACATCACCTGGCGGAACCGCAACGCTCACGACAAAGCACTACGTGAGCTGGTAAAACGCGCAAACGTTGCCTGACGCGGCACTAGCTCTTCTTCGTGACCCTGGCGGCGGTGCCGTAAGCGCAGATCTCGGTCCAGACGCCGCCCATCTCGGAGGTGTCGAAGCGCATCGCCAGGACGGCGTTGCCGCCGCGCGCGGTCGCCGCCTCGGCCAGACGGTCGATGACTGCTTGGCGGCTGCTCTCGAGGTTCTTCGTCATGCCCTTCAGCTCGCCGCCGACGATCGACTTCAGGCCGGCACCCATCTGGGAGAACGCGTTGCGCGAGCGCACGGTGAGGCCGAACACCTCACCGAGGACCTCCTCGATCTCGTATCCCGGGACGTCATTTGTCGTTGCGATCAGCATCGCGGTGTCCTCCTGGTTCGGCTTCACGTCGATGACCCGTCCATAGTGGCCCACACGGCGGTGCCGCGCGGGGACGCCACGGGCATCGTTCGCGGCGGGGGCGGACGACCGTCCCCGCAGGCGTCAGTGACCGGACGGCTTGAACGTGTAGGTGATGAATGCCCGAGGCGGCGCGATCGACCCGATCTGTTTCGATCCGACCTTGATCGTGATCGCCGAGGCCTGGGCGGAGAGGATGACCGAGGCTGACCCGCCGACGCTGATCGTCTCGGGGCTCTGGTTCGGAGTGATCGTGGCGGCGAACACGAAGTGCGCGGCACTGGGCGGCGATTTCACGAGCGTGTAGCAGGGATTGGTCGTCGACACGACAATGGTGAACGACGAGGACGACGGGACCGAGTAGGTCACGCCGCTCTTCGATGTCGTGAGGAGCACGAGCTTCCCGAGCGTCCGGGAAGGCTGCGTCGTCGAGCTGCCCGAAGGCGGGGTCGTTGTCGACGTCGCGCCCGTCGCGCCGTGATGGCGGCCGACCGACGTCGTGTTGTGCAGGGATGCGACCCAGCCAGGGTGGAAGTGTTCGGCGGCGAGCCCGATCAGGCCGAGGACGAACAGGACGAAAAGGATCCAGACGGCGAGCTCGACGCCCCACGGCGCCGGCAGTCGCCGCTCGATGTCAGGTTGCCAGCCGTCGCCCCGGGTGAACTGCGGGCTCACGGGGACGGAGATGCGCGGTATCTCCGCTGTCGTGATGGCGGACTCCGGTTGCGGGGCTCCGGGGGCCGCGGCCTGCGGGTTGACGCGGGTCGCCTTGCCGCTCTCCCCCGTGTCGTTCCCGTTCGTCACCGCCGCCCCCGATTGTTCTTACGTCTCATCGGTCGCGCAGACGGTACCGCGCGAACGCGCTCTTTGGTGCAGCTCAGGATGCCGCTTCCGACGGGATCCACGCCGCACCGACGACGCCGCCTCCTGTGTGGACCTGCATCGCCACGCTGAACCCGCTGACGAAGTCGACCCCTCCGATCAATTCGCCGAGACGCGCCGCCAGCTGCGAGGCATTGGCGTGGAAGATCGCGGAGCGCTCTGTTCCGGCGAGCGCGCTCAACCGGTAGGCGGCGTGGATCATCTCGAGCATCTCGTCGGCCGTCTCGGCCGTCCCGAGCGGCTCGACCGTGCCGTCGCGCATGCGGAAGACGCTGCGCACCCCGGTCGGCTCAAGCTCGCCGAGCACGTTGTCGGGGACGGGACCGCTACGCCGGATCGGCTCGAGCGTCGCGAGCGAGGCGACGAGCTCGACACGGCGTGCCGCCTCCTCGACGACGTGGACGACGTCCTCCATCCCGGCCCCCTCTGCGGCCGCCTCGGCACCGGCGAGGACGACGAGCGCCTGGCCGGCGGCGGCCGTCCTCGCGTCGATGAGCGCGACGGGACGGGTCGCGAACTCCGCGGCGAGCGCGGCGTTCCGGTACATGGTCGCGAACTCGATCGCCGGCGTGACGACGACGGCGGAATCGAAGTCCGGCGACTCGATGGCCTGCAGGTACTCTGTCACGAAGGGGTGGTTGGCCCCGGCGAGCTCCTCTCGGGCGAGGGCCTCGGGAACGGGCGCGCCATCGGGTGGGTCGGTGCCGGTGGCACCATCCTCGGGCAGGAAGACGCTAATGGGGAGCACACAGACACCGAATCTGGCGACGAGCTCCGCGGGCACGCAGGCGCTCGAGTCGGTGATGACTCGCACGGGGCCCACGCGGGCGACGTTACCGCCCACCGGGCGGAGCGGGGGAGGACCGTGCCAGAACCTCATGGCGCGACGACCGTCGTGACCTCGACCGAGATCGCCCCGCGTCGCTTCACGATGTCCGAGCTCGTCGAGCGGACCGGTGTCGCCGCCGCGACCGTGCGCTACTACCTCGCCGCTGGGGTCCTGCCGCCCCCGGCGAAGGTCGCGGCGAACCGCTTCCTTTACGACGAACGGCACGTCGAGCTCGTCCGGCTGATCCGGCTCGTTCGTGACCGGCGCGGCCTGTCGATCGAGACGATCGGGAGGCTGCTCCCGGAGCTGCTGCCCGACCTGTTCGACCGGCCGACGAGCGGTGTGTTCCGGCCGGAGATGTGGAGCCAGCTGCTCGCCGCCGAAACGCAGCTCCAAGCGGGCACTGCGGTCGCCGAGCGCCTCGTCGAGGCCGGGCTTTCCCGCTTCAGCCGTCGGGGGTACGCGGACGTCTCGATCGACGACGTCTGCCGTGCCGCGCTTATTGCCAAGGGCTCCTTCTACCGGCACTACCCGTCGAAGGGTGAGCTCTTCTTCGCCGTCGTGGAGGAGGCGGCGCGGCGTGCCGCCGCCGAGTTCACGGCCTTGCCCGCCGATCGGGACGCATCCGACTCGTGGGCGATCGACTCGCTCGCCGCCATCCTCGTGCCCTCCGTCACCTTGTTCCTCGACCTCGCCTCGCTCGCGACGCAGCGCCGTCCGGGGTACGGGCGCGTGCTCGGCCGGGTCGTCGCCACGCTCGCCGACGGCGTCGAGGGGCACCAGGCGGGCTGGACGGTCTCGTCCCGGGAGATCTGTGGCCGGGCCTTCATCGAAGCCGTCCGCCGGGCGACCGACGAGCAGCTCGCGGCCGCGGTGCTCGTGGACTGGCAGCTCAGGTAGGGTCGCGCGCAGCGCGGCCCGCTGTGCAGCGCTTTCCTGGGCACTGAGCGCGACGTGAACACGTTGACGGTCCCGGTGCCATCTGGAAGGATGACCACGAGCAAACGGAGTGACCGATTGGTCACCGCGACTACGTGCGAACGGTTTCCGCCGCGATCCGGCGGGCCGGGGCACGGAGGGGGGCGAACCGCTTGCGGATGACGAACGGCCGCGTTGAGAACGACGAACGAAAGAAGACGTCGTGAGTAGACAAGACAAGCCTTCGTACCCCCTCCTCGACACGATCTCCTCTCCCGATGACCTGAAGGCGCTCTCCCTCGAGGAGTGCGAGGTCCTCGCCGACGAGATCCGCCAGTTCATCGTCGAAGCGGTGACGGCGGGTGGCACCGGCCACCTCGGGTCGAACCTCGGCGCCGTTGAGGTCACCCTGGCGATGCACCGGGTCTTTTCGTCGCCCCGCGACGTCTTTTTGTTCGACACGGGCCACCAGGCCTATGTCCACAAGCTCGTGACCGGCCGGCACGCGGGCTTTGCCTCGCTCCGCCGGGAAGGCGGGCTCTCGGGCTACCCGAGCCGCGCCGAGTCCGAGCACGACTGGATCGAGAACTCCCACGCCTCGACGGCGTTGAGCTACGCCTTCGGGATCGCGAAGGCGTTCCAGGCGAGCGGCGAGGACGCGACCCGCCGGGTCGTTGCCCTCGTCGGCGACGGCGCGCTCACCGGGGGGCTGGCCTACGAGGCGATGAACAACCTCGGGCACTCTGGCGCGCGGGTCTGCGTCATCTTGAACGACAACGGCCGCAGCTACGCGCCGACGGTATCGCGATTGTCGGAATCGCTGACGCACCTGCGCCTGAACCCGAGCTTCGGCGCGATCCAGTCGAAGATCACCCGCGTCCTCCAGGAGCTGCCCGGCGTCGGTACCCTCGCCGGTCAGTCCATCCGGAGCCTCACCGCGGCGGTCCGCGAGCTCGTCGAGCCGCAGGTCTTTTTCGAGGCGCTCGGGATCCGCTACGCGGGGCCGATCGACGGCCACAACATCGCGGCGGTCGAGCAGGCACTGCAACGCGCCGCCAACTGGCACGGGCCGATCGTTCTCCACGTCCTTACGACGAAGGGCAAGGGCTACGGGCCCGCCGAAGAGGACACGGTGCAGTGCCTGCACGATTTCAAGCTCGGGCAACTGGCCTCGCCCGGCATGGTGACCGACGACGGGGCGATCACCTCCGGGCCACGCAGCCCGGACAAGAACTACACGGAAGCGTTCAGCGAGGCGATGCTCGATGTCGCCAGCCGGGACGAGCGTGTCGTCGCGATCACCGCGGCGATGCCCGGACCGACCGGGTTGCTGAGCTTCGAGGCGCGCTACCCGGACCGTTTCGTTGACGTCGGCATCGCCGAGGCCCACGCGATGACCGCGGCCGCCGGGATGGCGATGGCGGGGCTCCGCCCTGTCGTCGCGATCTACTCGACCTTCCTGTCGCGCTGTTTCGACCAGGAGAACCTCGACGTCGGCCTCCACCGGGCGCCGGTCGTCATCTGCGCCGACCGGGCCGGCATCACGGGCGACGACGGCGCGAGCCACCACGGCGTGCTCGACATGGTGCTCGGACTGTCGGTCCCGGGCCTCGTGATCTTCGCCCCCGCCGAGCCGAGCGAGATCGCGCCGATGCTCGACTCAGCGCTCGGGCTCGACAAGCCCTCGATCATCCGCTTCCCGAAGACCCCGGGACCGGGCGTGCTCGGGCCGGCGGGGATCGGATTGCGGTCGCGGGTGCTGCGCGCCGGTGGCGACCAGATCGTGCTCGTGGGCGTGGGCAAGCTTGCCGCGGCGGCGCTCGGGGCGGCGAGCCTGCTCGCCGAGGATGGGTTCGACGTGACGGTCGTCGACCCCCGCGTTGTGCGCCCGCTCGATCCGGCCCTCGTCGAACGGTGCCGCAGCGCCCGACTCGTCGTCACCGCCGAGGACGGGCTCGTCCACGGCGGGGCCGGCCAGCACCTGCGCGGTGTCGTCGAACGCGCCGCCGAGCTCGTCAGCGAGCGGCCGCCAACCGTGCTCTGCCTCGGGGTGCCGACGGTCTACATCGGGCACGCCGACCCGGACGTCATCCTCCAGCGCCTCGAGCTCGACGCGTCCGGGATCGCGGCGTCGGTCCGCACGGCGTACGAGCGACTCACCCGACTGACGGGCAACGGGTCCGGGACCTTCACCGTCGAGAAGCGTCTGGGGCGCCGGAATCGCCACCTTTCCCTGGGGGGCGGGGGGATGGTCGCCCGATGAATCCGCCGGTCGGGCTCGACGGCGCCACGATGGCGACACCCGTCGGGTTTGCCACGGCCGACGTCATGGCGAAGGCTGGCGCGGAGAATTTCCCGGTCGCGACCCGACTTCTGCCGAGAAGGATCCGGCAACAGCTGCTCGCGATCTACGGCTACGCCCGCTTCGTCGACGACGTCGGCGACGTCGCCGCCGGCGACCGGCTCGCCCAGCTCGAGTGGGTGGAGGCCGAGCTCGACCGGGCGCTCGCCGGCGCGGCGTCGCACCCAGTCTTCGTGGCCGTCGGGCGGCTGGCGGCCGAGATCGGGGTCGGAAGGCGCCCGTTCGTCGACCTCATCGAGGCGAACCGCCAGGACCAGGTGGTGACGAGGTACCCGAGCTATGAGCACCTCGAGGCGTACTGCGCGCTCTCGGCGAACCCGGTCGGCAGGCTCGTCCTCGCCGTCTTCGGCCGGCGCGATGCCGAGTCGGCCGAGTTCTCCGACCGGGTGTGCACCGCGCTGCAGCTCGTCGAGCACTTCCAGGACGTCGCCGAGGACTTCGCGGCGGGACGCGTCTACCTGCCGGCGGAGGACCTCACCCGGTTCGGGGTCGGTGAGCCGGCGCTCGCCGCCGGGCCGGCGACGCCGGCCGTCCGGCGGCTCATGGCCTTCGAGGCGGCCCGCGCCCGACGGCTCCTCCAGTCGGGGCGCCCCCTCGTCGCCGAGTTGTCGGGATGGGGCCGCCTCGCGGTCGCCGGGTTCGTCGGCGGCGGGCTCGCCCAGCTCGATGCCATCGAACGGCGCGGCTACGACGTCCTGTCGGGCCCGGTGAAGGCGACCAGGGCCAGGGTCACGAGTTCCACCCTCGGTGTGTGGGTGGCGGCGAGGAGCAAGCGGCCGTGACCGAGCTCGCCACCGCCTACGACCGCTGCGAGGCGATCACCCGCCGCGAGGCCCGGAACTTCTTTTACGGCATCCGGCTGCTCCCCGCGCCGAAGCGGGCGGCGATGTCGGCGCTCTACGCCTTCGCCCGCCGGGTCGACGACATCGGCGACGGAGCCGGCACGGCGGGAGAGAAGCGCGGGGCGCTCTCGGCGGTCCGCGACGAGCTCGCCCGGGTGGCGCGCGGCGACCCGCCTCCCGGCGATCCGGTCCTTGTCGCGCTCGCCGACGCGGTGGCGCGCTACCCGATCCCGGTCGAGGCCCTCGGCGAGATCGTCACCGGTTGCGAGATGGACTGCAGCCGGGAGCGGTACGCGTCGTTTGACGAGCTCACCGTGTACTGCCGGTGCGTCGCGGGCTCGGTCGGCCGGCTCTCGCTCGGCGTGTTCGGTTCGGCCGATCCGGCCGGGGCGCCCCGGCTCGCCGATCAGCTCGGGATCGCCCTGCAGCTGACCAACATCCTGCGCGACGTCGTCGAGGACCGCGACCGGATGGGGCGCGTCTACCTCCCGGCGGAGGACCTCGCCCGGTTCGGATGCCGCGACGACGCGACGGGGCCGGATGGCGCGCTCGTCGCGCTCGTCCGGTTCGAGGCGGACCGGGCGCGCCGTTTCTATGAGGAGGGCCTGGTGCTGCTCGGGCTGCTCGACCGGCGCTCGCGGGCCTGTGTCGCGGCGATGGCGGGGATCTACCGCCGCGTGCTCGACCGCATCGACCGCGACCCGCTCGGCGCGCTCGACCACCGGGTGAGCCTCTCGCGCTGGGAGAAGGCCCGGGTGGCGGCCCGCAGCCTCAGGGGGGCGAAGGCGGCGTGAGGACGGGCGAGCCGCACATTGTCGTCGTCGGGGGCGGGCTCGCCGGCCTGTCGGCGGCGATCGCCTGCGCGGACTCAGGCGCCGAGGTGACGCTTTTCGAGGCGCGGCCGCGCCTCGGGGGCGCGACGTGGTCGTTCGAACGCAACGGGCTCGTGTTCGACAACGGCCAGCACGTCTTTCTGCGCTGCTGCACCGCCTACCGGGGGTTCCTCGGACGCCTTGGAACGGCGGACCGGGCGATTCTCCAGCGTCGGCTCGCGATCCCCGTCCTGCGCCCCGATCCGGGCGGGGGCGCGCCGCGGATCGGCTGGGTCCGGCGCAACAGCCTTCCCGCCCCGGCCCACTTGGCGTTCTCGCTCGCCCGTTACCGGCACCTGGCGCTCGGCGAACGAGCGCGTGTCGCCCGGGCGGTCCTCGCCCTGCGCAAGCTGAGCCTCGAGGACCCCGGTCTCGATTCCGAGACGTTCGCCGCGTTCCTCGCCCGCAACGGGCAGTCACGTGGGGCGATCGAGCGGCTCTGGGACCTCATCACGCTCCCGACGGTGAACCTGCGGGCTGAGGAGGCGTCGTTGACGCTCGGCGCGAAGGTCTTCCGGACCGGGCTCATCGACCGCACCGACGCCGCCGACGTCGGCTGGGCGCGCGTGCCGCTCGACGCGCTCCACGTCGACCCGGCCGCGGCGCTTCTCGAGCGACTCGGCGGATCGATCCGCCGACGCGCCAAGGTCGACGCTGTCGACTTGGCCGACAACGGCCCGAAAACGATCACCGGCGTCGTCGTCGACGGCGAGCACGTCGAGGCCGACGCGGTCGTCCTCGCCGTGCCCCACCGGGTCGCGGCGACGATCTTGCCGGAGGGGGGCATCGTGAACCCGGCCCGCCTGGAGTCGCTCGGGGCGTCGCCGATCGTCGACGTCCACGTCGTCTACGACCGCCGGGTCACCGAGTACGCGATCGCGGCGGGCGTCGACACGCCCGTCCAGTTCGTCTTCGACAAGACCACCGCCTCGGGGCGAGACGCGGCGTCGGGCCAGGTCCTCGCCGTGTCGATCTCGTGCGCCGAGACCGAGCAGGGCGAGCGGCCCGAGGCGCTCATCGAGCGCTACACGGGAGCGCTGCGGGCCCTGCTCCCGGGGGCGCGGTCGGCCGAGGTCGTCGACGCGGTCGTGAGCCGCGAGCACGAGGCGACGTTTCGCGGCGTGCCCGGGACGGCACGGCTGCGACCCGGTCCCGAGACCGGCTTCGGACGGCTTTTCCTCGCCGGAGCGTGGACGGACACGGGATGGCCCGCAACGATGGAGGGCGCGGTGCGCAGCGGGATGCGCGCGGCGCGGCACGCGTTGCGCGCCGTCGGTACGACGCGCGCCCCCGTCGATCTCGACCGGGGGGTGGTGGCGTGATCCCGACGGAGAAGGCGCCGGCGGTCTTCGGCCGGGCCCGTGACCTCGTCGCGCCGGCGATGCGCACGGCGGTCGGCCGGCTCTCCGCCGAGATGCGGCCGATCGCCGAGTACCACTTCGGCTGGACGGACGCCGACGGTCGCCCCGTCGCCGGCAACGGCGGCAAGGGGGTGCGGCCGGCGCTGGCGATCCTGTCGGCCGAGGCCGTGGGCGCCGACGCGGTGATCGGCGTCCCCGGAGGCGTCGCGGTCGAGCTCGTCCACAACTTCTCGCTCATCCACGACGACGTGATCGACGGTGACGCCGAGCGGCGCCACCGCCCGACGGTCTGGGCGCGCTACGGGGTCGGGCAGGCCGTGATCGTCGGCGACGCGTTGTTGGCGCTCGCCCAGCAGATCCTCCTCGACCCGGCCGGGACGCTGGAGCTCGACCGGGTCGCCGAGTGCGACGCGGCACGGCGCGCGGCGGGCCGGGTCGCCGACTCGACGGCCTCGATGATCGCCGGCCAGGCCCTCGACATGGCCTTCGAGACGCTGCCGACCGTCGATGTCGCGGGGTGCCTCGCCATGGAGGGCGGCAAGACCGGGGCGCTGCTCGGCTGTGCCGCGGCGATCGGCGCCGAGCTCGCCGGGGCGCCGGCCGAGGTCGTGGCGTCGCTCGACCGCTTCGGCTTCGAGCTCGGGCTGGCCTTCCAGGCGGCCGACGACCTGCTCGGCATCTGGGGCGACCCAGCCCGCACCGGCAAGCCGGCCTGGAGCGACCTGCGCTCGCACAAGAAGACCCTCCCGGTCGCGGCGGCCCTCGCCACGGGCGGGGCCGACGCGGCGGAGCTCGCCGAGCTGCTCGCGGTGCCGTGCCTCAGCGACGGACAGGTCGCCCGGGCGGCCGAGCTCGTCGAGCGGGCCGGGGGCCGCGAGATCAGCACGGCCGAGGCCCGGCGCCGGCTCGACGCGGCGCTCGGTGCGCTCGATTCGCCGCACCTCGCCGCAGGCCCGCGGGCCGAGCTCACCGAGGTGGCCCGTTTCGTCATCGAGCGGGAGTTCTAGGAATGGCTCCCAAGACGGTCGAGGGCCAGGAGCTCGCCGCGGCACGCCTCGCCCTCGGAAGGGCGCGCACCCACCTCCTTTCGATCCAGGAGCCCGAGGGTTGGTGGAAGGGCGAGCTCGAGACGAACGTGACGATGGACGCCGAGGACCTGTTGCTCCGCGAGTTCCTCGGCATCCGTGACGCCAAGGACACGGCGGAGGCCGCGGCGTGGATCCGCTCGAAGCAGCGTCCCGACGGGACCTGGGCCACGTACCACGGCGGGCCGGGGGACCTGTCGACGACGGTCGAGGCGTACTGCGCGCTCCGCCTCGCCGGAGACGAGCCGACCGACGAGCACATGGCGCGGGCCGCGACGTTCGTCCGCGCCTCGGGCGGCGTCGAGAACACGCGGGTGTTCACGCGGATCTGGCTCGCATTGTTCGGGTTGTGGCCCTGGGACGAGCTGCCGACGCTTCCACCCGAGATCGTGGCGCTCCCGGCGTGGATGCCCTGCAACATCTACGACTTCGGTTGCTGGGCGCGCCAGACCGCCGTCGCCATCACCGTCGTGGGCGCCTACCGCCCGGTCCGGCCGGCCTCGTTCGGCATCGACGAGCTGAGGACCGGCAAGGCCCCGGACCGCCCCGGACCGTCGCTGCGGGACTGGACCGGCCGCTTCGTGCTTCTCGACCGGGTCCTCCACCACTACGACTGGCTCGCCAATCGGCAGCCGTTGCGCCGGACGGTGCGCGAGGCGGCCCTGCGCAAGGCAGAGACCTGGATCGTCCGGCGCCAGGAGGCCGACGGGAGCTGGGGGGGCATCCAGCCGCCGTGGGTGTACTCCATCCTCGCGTTGCACCTGCGGGGCTACCCCCTCGAGCACCCCGTCCTCGCCTCGGCCTTCGCCGGCCTCGAGCGGTTCCTGGTGCGCAAGGACGGTCTGCGCCGCCTCGAGGCGTGCCAGTCCCCGGTGTGGGACACGGCCCTCGCCGTGGTCGCGCTCGCCGACGCCGGGGTCGACGCCGACGACGAGGCGCTCATGCGCGCCGTGCGCTGGACGCTCGGCGAGGAGGTCCGCGTCCGCGGCGACTGGTCGGTGCGCCGGCCGGAGGTGCCCGAGGGCGGCTGGGCCTTCGAGTTCGACAACGACAACTACCCCGACGTCGACGACACCGCCGAGGTCGTCCTCGGGTTGCGCCGCGTCGCCTACGAGGACCCCGAAGCCGTCGACGCCGCGGTCGAGCGCGCCGTCGCCTGGGTCGAGGGCATGGCGTCGAAAGACGGCGCGTGGGGCGCCTTCGACGCCGACAACTCGCGCCAGATCCTCTACGAGCTCCCGTTCTGCGACTTCGGGGCGGTGATCGACCCGCCGAGCGCGGACGTGACGGCCCATGTCGTCGAGATGCTCGCCCACGAGCCGTCGGCCGACCCGGCCGTCCTCGCCAAGGGGGTCGAGTGGCTGCTCGCCGAGCAGGAGGACGACGGGGCCTGGTTCGGCCGCTGGGGCGTGAACTACGTCTACGGCGTCGGGGCAGTGGTCCCGGCGCTCGTCGCCGCGGGCGTCGACGCCGACGCCGAGCCGATCCGACGCGCCGTCGAGTTCTTGGAGACGCACCAGAACGACGACGGCGGGTGGGGCGAGGACATCCGCAGCTACGACGACCCCGCGCTGCGGGCCCAGGGCGAGTCGACCGCCTCCC
>Ga0181524_10005538_pt1 | contig 11232 bp, 8 predicted proteins | sample PEATcosm2014_Bin_34_FD_119761 | JGI IMG/M metagenome (GOLD analysis project Ga0181524, IMG submission 119761) | Peatland microbial communities from MTU Mesocosm Facility, Houghton, MI, USA - PEATcosm2014_Bin05_60_metaG | ecosystem: Environmental > Terrestrial > Soil > Wetlands > Peat | place...
CGGACGGGTGTTGCGGATGGCTTAAATTGCTTTGTTTCAGGGGGCCGTTCTGGGACGGCGTAAAAACGCGTGACAAAACCCGTGACAGGCTACTCGTTTCCCGCTTCTTTGAGGAGGCGCGAGCTAAGTCCCGATACTGGTTAAGTTACCGTGGCACAGACGAGCAAGAAATGTGGAAACGTGAAGCCTGTCACTGGTTTGATGAGGTTTGGAGGATATGGAATTCGCGGTACCCACTTCTGCGACCGGTCGTCCAGTTCGGGGTCCGTCCAGGCGCACGTAAAAGTCGTCACCTCGGCTCCATTTAACTCCCTCGCGTTATTTGACCGGGCGGGCTCTGGGTTCGGACGCGTCACGGAACGGAACATGAAACTTGCGGGCGATTTCCGGCCAGAACTCGCGCAGGACGTCGAATCCCGTATCCTGCAGGATGTTCCAACTCACTTGCGGGGCGGTGGAACCGAAACCGTGCGTGGTGCCAGGATGATAGACATCGCTGAGAAGCACCCCCGAGGTGGTGCCGGCCCATTCCGAGATATTGGGCATGCGCTTGCCACTGTCGGTATGCGCGACCAACGCATGCTCGAGCGCGTGCAGCAGGCGGCGTCCTCCGCTGCCGCGGCCCTGCCGGTAGTAACGGGGATCCTCGGAGAGAATCGTCGGAAACAGAAATTCCGAGAAAAAACGTCCCGATGCGTCGCTCGCTTCGTTCGCCCCCTCCCGGCGGCCATAGCCCTTCATGCCTTGTCCGAAGGCGCTTTCGCTGTTCTCGGCCTGGTCCACTGCGGAGTTGAACGCAACATTGAGCAGTGTGAATGGATTGACGGTGTCCTGCACGAACAAAATGAATTTGTCCTTCACTCCAAGGGCACACAGCACGTCGCCCGGTTTATAGTGAGGCAGGTGAACCGACGGCCGGTCGAGCTTTCCGGCCAACGTACCAACCAGTTTGGCGGACGGACCGTCATAATCCTGCCAGCGGACCATCGGCGGAGGCTCCAGACACGTCACACCAGCGGCGCCGGTCGCGCGCTTCGCCTGCTCCTGTTCGGGCGTCGTGGGCTCGGGTGTCGCTGGTTCCTGCGCCCAGAGCGCCCCGCGCATGGCCATCGTTAAAACAGCCATCGTGAATGCAGGCGGCATGAAGGCAGGCGACATGGCGATGAAGGCAACGGACGAACGGGGTCGAAGTCCCACAAATAGGTTTAGCACAGTCAGCACCTACTGGTGGATGATCCGTGCGCGGGGCGATCAGCGATGGTCGTCCCTGCCGCGACATCCACTTAACCGGAAATGGGGAAATGAGACAGCCTGAGCTTGCACCTTTTCGACCTGCCGAAAAAGTCGCAATCGGCTCCGTCCCCTTTTCGTGCTTTCCTCGAATCCTTCGCGGACCGCCTTGCCGGCACGTTCCGCCCGCGCGGTAGCTTCATTTCTTCAACATGCTTCCGTGAACGCAGCCGCGCTGCCATATCGTTCGCCACCCGAACGGTCGCCATGGCTAGGCTGTATCCATCCTGCTCTCGTCGGATAATTCCATCCCATAAAGGGATTGCCTATCCTCCGGCTGCCCTCTGCCGTGTCGCGCACATTCGGATATTGTGCCATTCTGCTCCGTCCCCTTTTCCCGCTGGCGAAAAGGTATTAGTTCAGGCCGTCCCACCTCCTCCACTCTGTACAATCCGTTCGATGTGACGGCGGGTCAACAGACCGGCAGCAACTACCATCCCACCGGCAACAACATGGTGGGCCGGGTGACGGTAGTGTTCCGCGGCAACGCGGCGCAGGTAGTGCGAACGTCTATTCCCTGTAAAACCTGGCCCCGGCGATGGTGGCCAGGATGAGGGCAGGCAGGGTTCCGATCATCAGCGGAATGACAGTGCGCGGCGGAAAAAGGCCGAAGGAGCACCACGTGGCGTCTCCCAAGCTGACTATGAACCACCACGCAAAAGCTGCTACGATTGCGGCCTTCGCACCGGACCCGTAGAGCGGCCGGATGGCGGCGTAAAGCCACAGAATGGAAATGCCTTCAACGAGATCGATTACGACATTGAACAGCACGAAGCCGGGCGTGGGCGCACCAAGACGGTTATGGGGCAGAGCAGCGAAATCCCGGCCGAGCAGTGTGGTGACCACGCCGCCGAGTACGATCCAAACGATTCCGGCTAGCAGTCCGCAGAGGAGCACGCGGGACCAATTGATTTTGCTCATACGTCGAATTGTACACGCCCACTGCAGCGCTCGACCCGCTGCGCCGTAAATGTCCGGCCGGGAATCGCTGCGCGGCCCATCGCCTGGAAGAAATCGACGGCGACGCGGCTGCCGCGCAACCGCTCGGACCGGCGGCACAGCGCGGAAGCGTCCAACAACTGGCCTGGGAACAGTTGCGTTCGCTCACCGGAGTCATCCCCGAACCGCTGTTTAATTCACCGCGATGGTGACGCCCTTCTGGCTGGTCCAGTTTCCAATGGTTACCAGTAGGGGAACCGTCGAGCCGGGCGTGACACCGCTAGGCACTATGGCGTTCACTTGTATCAGGCCAGCGATCGCGCCGGGCGCGCCGCCCCAGTATGTCACTTGGGCTGGAAGGCCGCCGATGGTCGCCGTCGTGGCGAGCGCTAGATAGGGCAATGGGTTGGACGAAGTGACCGAGGCGTCCGTGCTGGCCGGATTGGTCACGCCGCCGCCGGTGAGATAGATGAGCACCGCCGAGCCAGGCGACGCCGGACGAGCCACGCTATTGATGCTGTAATCCGGGTTCAGAACCGCCCCCGCACCGGAGCCCGAACCGTCCAGGGTGTAAATTCCCGGGGATGCCGCCTGCACGTACAGAATGCTGGGAACGGACGCCCCTCCCTGGTAGGTGACGGTCATCGCCGTGGTGGCTTCGCCGGCCACTTCGAATGGCACCACGGCGTTCACCTGCTGGTTCGAAGCGTAAGTCAGCGCGGCGGCTTTTCCATCGAACAGCACCTGGGTGCCTCCCAAGGTTGTCGCCACCGAACCGCTCGAAGTGAGCTGCAAACCCACCCCGGTGGATGGTCCCAGATTGGCTCCGAAGATGGAGACAATTTCGCCCGGCGCCACCACCCCGGAGGCCCCGGATGCAGGCGCGTAGCTGGCGGAGTTATCGATGGCGGCGATCTGCGGGGTGGGCGCGGCGGCGGCCTGCTGGGTGACCGAAAAAGTCAGCGTTCCGATGGAAATGTTGCCGGCTCGCGCCGCTCCCGTGTTGGCGGCGACGGTGTAATTCAGGTTTCCCGGACCGGAGCCGCTCGCATTAGAGATGCCGATCCAATTCACGTCGCTATACGCACTCCACGAACAGCCGGCCCCGGTGGTTATCGCCAGCATCCCGGTGCCTCCGCCGGCGGCGAAGGACGCGTTGGCTGGCGCAAACGACAGATTGCTGTTCGACCCATCTTGATTGACCGTGAATTGCAGCACCGGGTATGGATATGCCGCACCGAGAGGCGCCTCGGTGCTGGAGCCGGCTTCCACCGTGAGCGATCCGGAACGGCTCGCAACGCAGGCGTTCGCCGTGACCGAATAACCGATAGCGCCGTTCGCGGCGCCGCTCGCGCCCGAAATAACGGTGATCCAACTTGCGTTGCTCCAGGAGTTCCATACGCAGTTGCTTTGGACGGCGAATGTCGAAGATCCCGCGCCCACTCCGATTTCGTAGGCGGTGGAGGGCAAAGTGAGGGAGCAGGGAGACGCCTGCTGGGTCACTGCAATCGTCGCCTCGGTTCCGGCCACCGAGTCCGCGATGGTTACGTGTGCCGTGCGCGCCGCCGGCTGCAGGTTGGCGGTCACGGCATAAGTGATGGTGTAAGTCCCGGTGAATTGCCCGGTCTGCTGACCGTTGAAGGTAAGCCAGGAGGAGTCCGATGCATAGGTCCAGGTGCAGAAACTGGGGGCCGTTACGGAAATCGGTCCCGTGGCGCTGGCGTAGGAAACCGAAGCAGCTTGCGGCGGATTGACCGTATACGTGCATTGCGCGGCGAGCGGCATCGCCGCCAAGAAAGCGAGGAGCAGCCTCATGTTTCGATGGTATTACGAAGTCACAAGGCAGGAGACAGAAGGCAGTACCAGAAGGGCGATGTGGAGCGCCCCCGCGGCGCGAGCCTCCAGGCCTGCAGAGTCGGCTTTCGAGCCGACTTTTTGAAGGCCGGGAGGAAGTTATCGGCGTTCATCGGCGGCTCGAATTGACTCAATTCAGCAACCGGCCCTGGCGCAAATAGGCTGGGGTGTCCAGGTCGTCCAGATCGATGGCCGGGTCCGCCTCCGCCAGAATCGCCGCTTCCGGCATGATCGGCTCGGGCTCCAAAATCGGTTCGGGCATCCGCACCGGCATGGGCAGCGGCTCCGGCTGGGGTGCGGCAATTACCGGCAGCTCGATGGCTTCCACTGGTTTGGGGCGCTCGCGGACCGCGGCAGTGGCCGGCTGAAACCCCGTGGCGATCACGGTTACCTTCACCGCGTCCGCCATCTTTTCGTCCAGGATAGCGCCGAAAGTGATCTCTACCGCTTCGCAACGCGTAGCTTCCCGGATCAGGTTGCAGGCATCGTCGACGTCCTGAAAGCTCATCTGTTTCGAGCCGGTGATATTAATCAAAATGCCGCGCGAGCCGGTGATCTCGACGTCTTCGAGCAGCGGGCAGTTGATGGCCGCGCGGGCCGCCTCCACCGCCGCGTTTTCACCCCGCCCCGTCGCCGTCCCCATCATGGCGTAGCCCATGCCGGCCATCACCGAGCGGATATCGGAGAAATCCCGATTGATGACGCCGGGGGTGTTGATGATGTCGCTGATGCCCTGTACGGCTTGCCGCAGCAGGTCGTCGGCCACCTTGAAAGCTTCGAAAAAGCTGACGCCTTTCGGCACCAACGCCCGCAGCCGCTCGTTAGGAATCGCGATCACGGCGTCCAGCGCGGAAGCGAGCTGGCTCAAGCCGCCCTCGGCCAGGCGCATCCGCGTAGCGCCTTCGAAAGCGAACGGCTTGGTCACCACGGCTACCGTCAGCGCGCCCAATTCCTTGGCCAGGTTGGCGACTACCGGCGCGGCGCCGGTGCCGGTGCCGTAACCCAGACCCGCGGTGACGAATACCATGTCCGCGCCCTGCAGCAGCTCCACGATCTGATCGGTATTCTCGAGCGCCGCCTGGCGGCCGATTTCGGGCTTCGACCCGGCGCCCAGGCCGCGCGTGATCTTGACTCCCAGTTGCACCTTGCTGGGCACCGAACAAGCGGCCAGCGCCTGGCGATCGGTGTCCATGGCATAAAACTCCACCCCGCCCAGACCCTCGGCCACCATTCGTGCCACGGCATTGCAGCCGGCGCCGCCCACGCCAATCACCTTGATTTGCGTTCCGCTGCGCGCTTCCTCTTCGATCTCGTATTTCAAACCGCTCAGGTCCGTGTCCATCAAAGCCATAAGCCACCTCCTACGACTGTCTCTAACGTATTCCCGGGCAACCGCTCTCTGACGGTCGCGGCTCGGAAACGCACGCTACCGCAACATCCGTCCCAACCAGCCGGCCGCCTCCCGTTGTCCCCGCGCATGGTCTTTCAGTTTGGCCGAGTACATGGCCAGGCCCGTGGCCGTGCACCATTCGGGATCCTTCATATCCTCGGGCCAGCCTTCCACCCCCAGAGCCAGGCCGAATCGCGTCTGGCAGCTCAATTCGCTTTCCGCGACATCCGCGATCTCCGGCAGTTTTGCGCCGCCGCCGGTCAGAAACACGCCGCCCAGCAGCGATTCCTCCATGCCAATCCGAATCAGCTCTTTCCGCACCTCGCGGAACAGGTCGGCGGCGCGCGCCTCCAGAATCAGGTTCACGTTGCGTTTGCGCGTCTCGGCGGGTCCGCGGCCTTCCGGCGCCGGAAGCTCCACCCAGATGTTCTCCGAACAATCGGCGGCGCGAGCGCGGCCGTAGTCGCGCTTCACGATTTCGGCTTCCGCCGGGCTCAAGCGGAAGGCCTTCGCCAGATCGGCGGTGAACGTATCTCCGCCGATGGAAATGGTGGATGCCTGGCACATGGCTTCGCCGTTGTATACCACCAGTTCGGTGGATTCGGCGCCAATGTCCATCACCGCGATGCCCTCGCGCCGGTCCTCCGGCACCACCGCGGCATAGCTGGCCGCCATCCCCTCGAAAATGCTCTCTTCCACCATCAGGTGCGCCTGATTGACCGCGCCGATCAGAGCATTGTGCTCCTGAATGGAGGTGGTCACCAAGTGAATGTTCACCTCCAGGCAGGACGCCAGCATGCCCCGCGGATCGATGTGGCCGGGGTGATCGTCCACCACGAAATCCTGGATCAAGAGCTGCAGCACCATGCAATCTTCCGGCAACTGGCGGCGGCGGGCGCGGGCGACCGCGCGGTCGATGTCCTCGGTTTCCACCTCTCTCACGTAGCCCCAGTTGTGAATCCCGTGTACGTTGGCGCCGCGCACCGTCGCGCCGCCCATTCCGACCACGGCGTTCTCCAGCGAGAGCCCGGAGGTTGCTTCGGCTTCCCGCAGCGCGGCCAGCACGCTCGCCGTCACCGCCGCCTGGTCGGCAATCCGCCCCTTCGCCCATCCCGCGGACTCCGCTTCGCCCGCCCCTACCAGCCTGACCCGGCTCCGGTCCACCACCAGCACCACCATTCGCGTCATGCTGCTGCCCGGATCGATTCCCACCCCGACGATGTGTTGTTTTACCCCCATGCCCGCCACTTATTCCTTTGCCGTAATGCGGTCGTCCAGGCGAAGATCGAACGACGTGGCGTTCGGAACCGCTTGCGCCATTTCGGCGTAATGCCTGGCGAAATTCTGAAAACGCCGGTCATAGTTGCCGTCGCCCATGTGCAGCGATACCGTCCGGTCGCCCATCTGCGCCACCACCAGCAGATCCTCCGGATCGGTGGCGTCCACTTCGGAAATCGATTTTGCGTCCCGCCCCATGTCCCGCTCGAACTCGAGCAAGGCGCGCACCCGCTCGCGGCGTTCCGGCTCGGTGGAATCCTCGCGGATGCCCTTCAACACGGGAAAAGAGAACTCCGCCTGCTCCGGCGGATCGAGCAAAACTCCGTTGGCGTCGATGAGCAGCAGGAGGCCCGAGCCGGGCAGAACGAACGCCACCGGCTGGCGCTCGCGGATGCGCACCGTCAGCCGGCCCGGCCACAGCCGCGAGACCGAAGCGTCCTCCACCCAATCGATGGCGAGCAGGCGCCGGCGGCGGGCGGCCAGCGGAATGGAGAAAACGCTGCGGTTGAAATCCGCCGCGAACACGCGCATCACCTGGGATCGCGGGGCGTAACGCAGCCCTTCGATGGAGATCGCGTTAGGATCGTCGCGGGAAAGCGTGAACTGGCGGTTGGTTACAAGGTACGAGTGCACTTTCAGGCCGGCCCAGGCCGTGGAAACACAGCCCGCGCACAGAACGGCGGCGGCGGCCCAGAGGCGCCAGCTTCGCCTTTTGTCCGGCTTCTTAGCTTCTCTCGCCATTGGAATGCACCGAACCGGCGTGCAACGCCGCCAGCACTTTCTCACCCGCCTGCCAGACGTTGCCCGCGCCCAGCGTCAGGACCAGGTCGCCTTCCCGCGCCACGCCGAGCAGCGCCTCCACTCCCCGGTCGATCGTTCCCACATACTCCACCGCGCGATGCCCCGCGCGGCGGATGCGCTCCACCAGCGTCTCTGCCGTTACTCCTTCGATGGGCTTTTCCGAGGCCGCATAGATATCCATGACAAACACCGTGTCGGCATTATGGAAAGCGCGCCCGAACTCCTCGGCCAGATGCAGGGTGCGGGTGTAGCGGTGGGGCTGAAAGAGCACGTGGATGCGCCCGAAGCCGCACTGCCGGGCGCCCTCCAGCGTCGCCTGGATTTCGGTGGGGTGGTGGCCATAATCGTCGATCACCGTAATTCCGCGCTCTTTGCCGCGCACCTGAAAACGCCGCTCCACGCCGCTGAAGCTCTCGAGAGCTTCGGCAATCGCCGTGGGCGAAACATCCAACTCCATCGCCACGGCCGCGGCCGCGGTCGCGTTCAGAACGTTGTGACGCCCCGGTATGCGCAGGTGAAATTCACCCAGGTCCGCGGCGCGGTGGCGCAGCCGGAACCGGCTCGAGAAACTGCCGCACACGATATCCTTGGCCTCCACCTCCGCCTGCGCGGTGGTGCCGTAGGTCACGATACGGCGCGTGATCGCCGGCAGGATGCTCTGCACGTTGGCGTCGTCCAGGCAGACGATGGCGGCGCCGTAAAACGGAACCTTGTTGACGAACTCGATAAATGCCGCGCGAATGGCGTCGAGGGTCGGATAATGGTCCACGTGCTCGCGGTCGATATTGGTGACCACGGCCAAAATCGGCGCGAGCTTCACGAACGAGCCGTCGCTTTCGTCCGATTCCGCCACCAGAAAATCGCTGTGCCCCACGCGGGCGTTGGAGCCGCCCATGGTTCCCACGCGGCCGCCCACGACCACGGTGGGATCGAGGCCGGCGTGGGCCAGAATGGTCGCCGTGAGCGAAGTGGTGGTGGTCTTTCCGTGGCTGCCGGCCACCGCCACGCCATATTTCAGCCGCATCAGCTCGGCCAGCAATTCGCCGCGCGGAATCACCGGCAGTCCCAACCGGCGCGCCTCGCGGACTTCGGGATTCTGCTCGTCCACCGCCGAGCTCACCACCAGGATGCGCGCGCCGCCCAGGTTGGCGGCGTCGTGCCCCTCGAAGACGGTGGCGCCCAAATCGGCCAGCCGTTGGGTAATGGGCGACAGCTTGAGATCCGATCCGCTGATCTTGTACCCGTTGTTCAGCAGCACCTCGGCAATGCCGCTCATCCCGATTCCGGCGATGCCTACGAAATGGAGATGTTGCGGTCGTAAAAACATTTCAATATTGTATTGTTTCGGTTGTGAAGCGCGATGTCAAATGGAGTGGTACTGCAAATTGTGGGGCAGGTTGGTAACCGGCGGCGGGTTGGCAATCCGCCTGCCGCCAACTGCAAGCGTTTCCCGATGTAATGTGCCATCTGCAGCGGGGCCGATTACCAATCGGCCGGCAGGTTGCCAACCTGCCCCACAATGTTCCGGTCATTTGGATCCGTGCCCTCCAGCCAGTTCTTCCAGAATTTCCGCCGCCCTTTGGGCCGCGCCGCGCCTGGCGAGGCCGCGTGCCGCCGTGCCCATGCGTTCCAGCAGGCCGTTTTCCGCGGCGATGTCCGATACCATGCGAAACAGCCGCTCCCCGTTCATTTCCCTATCCGTTGTCCTCCTCGCCGCGCCCGCCCGCTCGACGGCTTCGGCGTTGCGCGTCTGATGATCGTCGGCCGCGAAAGGAAACGGCGCCAGGATGGCGGGCTTTCCCGCCGCAGCCAGCTCCGAGACCGTCCCCGCGCCCGAGCGGCACACCACCAGGTCGGCGCTTGCGAACGCGCGCGGCATATCGGCGATGAAGGGCGTCACTTCGCCCTCCAGGCCCGAGGCCGAGAACTCCTCGCGCAGTTTCTCGTATTCCTTGGGGCCGCTCTGGTGCACGATCCTGACCTTCATCCCGGAGCCGCGAAACAACGGCCAGCTTTCGCGCCCGGCCCGATTGAGAGTCCGCGAGCCCTGGCTGCCGCCCGTCACCAGGACCTCCAACACCTCGCCGCGCGGTTTGGGCGCGATGGCAAAAAACTCCTCGCGGACGGGAAGCCCGGTCATTTCGCTTCGCCCAGCCGGGAAACAAGCGGCCGTTTCAGGAAACGAGATCAGCGCGCGCGAAACCAATCGGCCGATGGCGCGGTTGGTGAAACCCGGCGCGGCGTTGGGCTCCATGACCACCACCGGCACGCCGGTTGCTATCGCCGCCAAAACCGGGGGCCCGGCCACGTACCCTCCCATGCTGAATACGGCGCCGGCGCCGCGCACCCAGCGGCGGCATGCCGACGTCGCAATCGGCAGACGGGCCAGAGTCGCGAGCTTCTGTCCCACGCCCACCCGGTTCAATGCGCCGATTTCAATCTTCTTCAACTCGAATCCTTCCGCCGGGACCAGCCGCGCCTCCAGGCCGCGACCGGTTCCCACAAACATCGTTTCGTGCCCGCGCCGGCGCAATTCGCGCGCCACGGCCAGCGCCGGGATCACGTGCCCGCCGGTGCCGCCGCCGGCCATCACAAATCTAGACAACCGCTACCCCACATGCTCGGCCACATTCATGAGCATTCCCAGCATGGCCAGCGAGGCCACCAGCGAGCTGCCGCCATAGCTGATCAGCGGCAGCGGAATCCCTTTGGTCGGCCCCAGCCCCACGGCCACGCTCATATTGATGAATGCCTGCACCACCAGAATCACGGTTACGCCCAGCGCCAGGTAGCGCCCGAATTCGTCGCGGGTCAGAACGGCGACGCGCAGCCCGCGCCACAGAATCACGAGAAAGCACGCCAGCAGACCTACCGTGCCGGCCATCCCCGCCTCTTCGCCGATTACGGCGTAGATGAAATCGTTGTGCGCTTCGGGCAAATACAGCAGCTTCTGCCGGCCGTTCATGAGGCCCACTCCGAGCGGGCCGCCCGCGCCCACGGCAATTTTCGACTGGTCCTGCTGGTAGTTGGGATCGTGGGTGCGCAGCGTTTCTTCCATGCGCTCGCGAATGTGGCCTTGCGGATCGAAGCGGGAGATCACCTTCAGGTCGGGGTCGTAGCGCTTCACCACGCGGATCAGGCGATACGGTTCGGCGGCGATCGAGCCCCCGAACGCGATCAGCGCGATCAACGCCGCAATAAAGCAATAGCGGAATTCGAGGCCTGCCACGAAGAACACGGCAGCGGCGGTAAGGCCCAGCACCACCGCCGTACCCAGGTCGGGCCGGACCACGGCGCCAATCACCAGTCCCACCGCGCACGCCGCGGGAATCAGGGTGTAGCGCGCGTTGTTGATCGCCGGCCTGCGCCAGGTAACGAAGAACGCCAGGAACACGACCAGGGCGGGTTTGGCCAGCTCCGAGGGCTGCAAACCGGCCGGACCCAACCGCAGCCAGCGGTGATGGTCGGAATCGACGAAATACACCGCGAACAGCAACACCATGGCCACGCCGATGGCTCCGAACGCCACGCCCGGGTTTCGCAGAAGGTGGTAATCGGTCTTCTTCAAGGCCATCATCGCCGCCACTCCGACCACCGCGAACTCCAACTGCCGGATGACGTAATGCCAGCTCGACTGGATGCGCGGATCGAGCCGCGCCATAATCGACGAGGCGCTATAG
>Ga0181524_10005539_pt1 | contig 11232 bp, 13 predicted proteins | sample PEATcosm2014_Bin_34_FD_119761 | JGI IMG/M metagenome (GOLD analysis project Ga0181524, IMG submission 119761) | Peatland microbial communities from MTU Mesocosm Facility, Houghton, MI, USA - PEATcosm2014_Bin05_60_metaG | ecosystem: Environmental > Terrestrial > Soil > Wetlands > Peat | place...
AACACGGAAATAGAGTCCAGATGTTCGTATGTGGTCCTACAGTCTATGACCATAGTCACGTCGGTCATGCGCGCACGTATCTTGCTTACGACATAATTGCTCGATATCTTCGAGCTAAAGGATACAGTCTGTTTTACCTCATGAACGTTACGGACGTTGAAGACAAAATCATTAACCGAGCAAACGCTTCGGGGGAAGATCCGTTGAGGATGGCTGACCAATTCACTAAGGAATTCATGAGGGACATGGAAGCGCTGGGAATAACAGGCGTCAACCTATACGCGAAGGCATCTGAGCATATTCCTGAAATCATTGCACAGATCTCAACACTCATCGAGAAAGGCTTCGCATACCAAGTCGAGGGCGATGTCTACTATGACGTTTCCAAATTCTCTGACTACGGTAGACTCTCGGGCCAGAAAGTTGAACAACTCGTTATGCATAGAATAGACCCCGACCCCCGGAAGAGAAGCCCCGCCGACTTCGCGCTATGGAAGAGCGCGAAACCAGACGAACCCTGCTGGGATAGCCCTTGGGGAAAAGGCAGACCAGGATGGCACATCGAAGATACCGCCATAACCACCAACTACTTTGGGCCAACTTACGACATCCATGGCGGCGGCCTCGACCTGATCTTCCCACACCACGAGGCGGAAATTGCTCAGGCTGAAGCAGCTACTGGCCTTTCGCCCCTAGTGAGATTCTGGGTTCACAGTGGTCTTCTAACGATAGGCGGGGAACGGATGGGCCATTCACTGGGCAACTTCATAACAATCGAAGAAACGCTTCGAAAGCACGATGCCGAAGCTTTGCGCTTGTATTACGGAATGAGGCATTACCGTAGTCAACTCAGCTTCGATGAAGCAGGCATCGAACAAGCGGCGGAAGTTATTGACAGGCTAAGGTCCGTCTATAATCAATTTAGAACGAAGGTTGAGTCGAATGACGGCGATGGACAAGATGTCACGGAGCCGATAGAGAAGTTATCTTCGAAAGCGATTTTGGAGTTCAATGAGGCCATGGATGATGACTTCAATACACCTCGTGCTTTAGCCACGATGATCACATATGCAAAGGATCTGGAGACGTATGCGATTCGCAAGATCGGCCGAACCTCCGCTGAGCAAGTCACCAAGACGCTCGATTACTTCGGGAACATCTTCGGAATTCTCATCTCAAACCAGGTCGGCCAGACCAATGTCATTGGGGAACTGATGAACATCATCCTGCGACTGCGAGAGGATGCAAGAAAACGAGGCGACTGGGACACTGCAGATCGGTTGAGGGAAGAAATCACGAATGCTGGGATTGGACTTGAAGATACTGACGCAGGGACGCGGTGGTACCTGGCGTCTGCAAATCGGAAGAAATCAAGTTGAGAGTTTGTAACCAATTTTCCTGAGGAAATCTTTCCTTTCTCGAACGTCCTTTTCCGTCTCGACTCCTTTAGATGCGAAACCATCGATGACTCCTAAGATCCCGCGTCCCTGTTCCGTTTCGGCCAGGATGACTTGGAAAGGGTTTGCCGTAGCCAAATAGATATTACAAACCTCCGGCACCGACTTCACTTTGTCGAGGACGTTTATCGGAAAGACGTTGCGCATGAATATTATGAAACTGTGTCCCGCTGAGAGTTGAAGTGCAGTCTTCGAGGCTAACTGCTTAAGGTCTGAATCATTTCCCTCGGACCGGATTAGGCATGGTCCGCTCGATTCACAGAATGCGATTCCGAATTTCGCGTTTGGAACGGCGTTCACCATGGCCTCGTGGAGGTCTTCGACAGTCTTGATGAAGTGGCTCTGTCCAAGGATCACATTGCAGCCGTCTGGAACGGTTACGTCTACAATCATCGTGTTCACAGGGGGGCACCTGGATTAGCTAAGCTCCAATTCCTTTTCAACCTTCGTTAGGATCTCCACACCTCTCGATCTAACCGCGACGGTGTCCTCAATGCGAACGCCACCATAGCCTGGCAAATAGACACCGGGTTCGACAGTGACTACCTCTCCGGTCTTGAGGGAATCTTTGCTCGCTAGGCTAAGGTAAGGACTCTCCCCGATTGTCAGCCCTACCCCGTGCCCCAGTGAGTGTATGAAGCCTGTCGATAGGCTCTTTGTTTTACCTTCAAAAATCTCCCTTATTGTTCGGTACCCGGCCCGTTCTATGATGTTGCAGGACAGTTCCATTGCAGCCTTGCCTGTTATGCCAACTTTCAAGTAATCAAGTGAAGCCATTTGCGCATCTCTAACGGCTTCGAACAATTTCCTTGCTCTCGCATCCGCTCTCCCCACGACAAAACTACGGGTCATGTCAGACCAGTATCCACTCTGCGCTTGAGGGAAGATATCAAAGACCATTAACTTGCCCTTCTTGATCTCAGCCGAATCAACTCCTGCGTTGTGGGGGTCTGCTGCTGATGGGCCGATCGCAAATATCGTGCCCTCCGGTGCAATTAGATTTTCACGCGCCAACTTTGATGCGATCGTGAATTTGATCAATCCCACGGTCGCCCGTTTCCTTCCAATTTCCAAGTGACCGCGTTTCTCCTTGGCGTTGCGAAGAGCATGAAGCACTTCAGTGACTACTTTTGCTGTTTTCGCTCCAACATTTCTTACTTCTTCAAGTTCTTTGCTGTCTTTCCTGTCTCGTGCGGCCTCAAGTATCGTTGGAGATTGTTGTCCGATGACCTTGACGCCTAATCTTCCTAGCTTCTCAGCTAACCGTAACCCTTTGGCTACATCGTTTCGCCCGAAAAGAACTACCTTTCCTCGTACGCCTTCCGCCCTCAATATTTGCGAGATGAGGTGTGGGAAGGCGTCGCCTCTATTCTCGAATCGTTTGAGGAGTTTTTCATAACCCCACTGTGTCAGAGTTTGGATTCGCTTAACCTTCCCCGCCCTCCTAGCTGACCCGTAGTCCAAATTGCTCACAACCAACAGAGGCGGCCTGCCGAGTTTTTTGAAATATGTGCCGCCTCGGGGAAGCACTCCTCCCGCAACGTAGGTCAGGTCCGGGTCTGCGAGAGTTGTATCGCCAAACACGACAATTCCATCAACACCTTTCGACCGCATCTCGGAATCTATATCGCCGATCATCATATATCACGTCAATTCTCAGATCGCGTTGCGTTAATCCGTTTAGTCTTACCATTAATTTCTAGTTGCCGTAGCGATCTTGAAACGTTAACGGCGGCACCCAAAAGTCTAAGGTATGAAGTCATTATTGCCCTCAACGCTGAAGAATCTCTTGCCTCAAATTGAAGCTTGAGCATTTTTCCTCCCTTTGTAATTCTTGCCTGCGCTTTTTCTCCTGCAGGGTGCAAAATCTCAGGGCGTAGTGCTTCGGCGATTGCTTCCATCTGCTGGCGCGATCTAAACAGAACGCTGATTCTGGCTTCAGCGCTGTCCTTGGTTCGTCTCATTTTCTACGTCTTTACGTTCTTGCGCTGACTTGAGTCGAGTCTTTCCTGAGGAAGCTACGGTATGCTCCTGCGAGCTGCCTTGACGCTTTACTCGGTTTTCTCTTCAATAGCTTTGTCGGGTTCTTTCTCTGCTTTCGGTTTTCTGCGCCTTCGCTTTGCCATCTTGGCTTTGGCTTCGGCTTCCATCTGCCTTGCTTTCTCAGCTTTGAGTTCTGCCATGGCACTGCTGGCGACGCCAGCGCGGGCTGCTCTCTCAGCTACTTCGCCGAGCTTAGTTCTGGGTGAATAGGCACCGCCAGCGAACTTGAACCCGCAGGTACCGCAGAGCCAGACTCCAACAGATAGGCGTTTGACGGTGCTGATGTGGCATTGGGGACATTCGTGAGGTGCTCTCATCTCCGTCATGATTGTAGAGTATCTTTTCCGTGCGACAGTTCCGTAGCGCGCTCCGAAGCTTCCCGATGGGCCTACCTTGTATGTCCTACCCACGCTAGTTCACTTTCGACAGAATCTTCTCTCGAAGCTCTCTCGATTTGTTTACTGAGGACGACACAATTTGTTTGATTTCTTCGGGAGTAAAGACACCTAATCCACCTTTTTGCATGGCACAAATGTTGCCACTCTTGTCGGTCGTGACTGTTAGGCGACAACTCATTACCTGTTCTTCCTCCAGGCAAGGATCAATGACGACAGAACCGTCAAGTTTCACTGATGTGATTGGAACCGGGTAGTTTTGCATTGGAAGAGGGATTTTCGTGTCCTTATACTTGATCTCGCCGCCTTTCACTTCAAATGCGTGCATTTTCGCGCTTATGAGTGCTCCCAGCGCGGCCATTCCTGCAGCATCGATTAGGTTTCCATCGTGGTCAAGAACGTAGACGTCCACGAAAATTACAAAGACTTTCTTTCCGGGCTCAATGCACATCTTGCCAAGGTCTATTGCTTTCGATTCACGTATTCCGCGGTCCACGACTCGGGCCAGTTCAATGGAATCCTCGCCGGGCGGCCCTGCTTCGAAAGTGGGGTAGGCGAGTGGAACGAATTCCGCGTTAACCGTGAGGATTCCTTCGTTCGGAGTGTCTTCGAATGGAGTTCCAGTTTGGATCTTCACTCCTGCCAGAATCCTAGTCTTGCCTAGGTATACTTGAGCCGAACCGTTGGCTTTCTCCACGGTACCAAGCATGATTGTGAGTGGCCGGTAATCTAACAGGCCTCGATCGTCGATTCGCTTTCCTTTCAGAATCAGGTCACGCACAGTTTTCTGTTCGAGCTTGGCAACTGGCGAGGGCTGGTGGGTTGCGGACATTATGCCTTGACCTCCTCAATCTCCTCTCTCTCAGATTCATCTCGCTCGATATGGTACTTCTGCCGAAGGGCGTCGCGTTGCATTTCGTATATTGTCCTGCAAGCATTAATGGCCATGTCTAAGGCCTGCTTCAATTCCTCCTCAGTCATCGAGCCATCCATTTGGAGCAAGCCAATTGAGTTTGACTTCGGCATGTAGGCTACGGGAAGATCCGCATCTCCTTTCTTATCTTCGACATCAGAGAGGTCCAGGACCACCTTGCCATCTATCTTACCAGCCGCGCACCCAGCGACGAGCTCTCGCAGCGGAATCCCCGCATCAGCCAAAGCCAATGAGGCAGCAGTAATCCCAGCACACCTCGTTCCTGCATCCGCTTGAAGAACTTCAATGAAGAGATCGATAGTTGATCGCGGAAAATATTCCGACATTATCGAAGGCTCCAGCGACTCTCTGATAACCTTGGAGAGTTCTAGCTCACGCCTTGATGGGGCTGGTGACTTCCTTTCATCCGTCGAGAACGGTGCCATGTGATATCTGCACCTCACAACCGCCCTATCGGCGAGCGCGATATGCTTTGGGTGTGCCTCACGCGGGCCGAACACCGCCGCTAGAATCTTGTTTCTTCCATGCTCGATGTACGCCGACCCATCCGCCTTATTGAGTACTCCAACTTCCAATTTGATTGGCCGCAGCTCATCAAGCCTCCGGCCGTCCACGCGGAGTCCGTTTTGATTAATTAACTGAACTTGTTCTTTATTGCCCAACGGTTATTCCCTTCATTCGTTCCAGTATCATTGCTTTCACGCGTTCTGTCAGGCCTGTCGTGTGCGCTTCACGTTCGATCATGTAAATAGCTTCTACAGCTATCAGTTCCTGGTCAGGGTTTCTTCCAGTAACCAAGATAACGCCGTTTTGGCCTGGTATGATATCGGTTCCAGTCTCCTTCTTCAACATTGTTATCATCGATCCTTTCTTCCCAATGATTCGCGGTATCTTCGTATTGTTTATGCGCGCCACGCGACCTGAAGTTACCTTACCTAACCCTCTCCCCTTCGTTGTCAAGAGGGGATCACGGGTCCTGTCGAACTCAATCACTTGCGCAATCATAAGGTCTCCACCGCCATAGATGCTCCGCAGATCTCGACGGACTGAATCGCGCCCATGCATAGGAGTTTCAGAGGCAGGCAGCATTGCAGGGTAGGGTGCGTAGATGTCCACCTGCCACCCCGACATTCCAATGTCAGTGACTCGACCGAGGACGATGTCATCAATGCGAGGAATGTACGCGCCCTTGACAGGCATGACTATGACTTTGTTCCCAACAACGTCAGCCATGCCCACGCGCGAAGCGAAAATCTTGGACCCTTCACGATATGTGTTCTCGCCCGCAAAGTATGGGCCCTCTGCTAGAGCATCTCCCGGGCCGACTAACTGCTTTCTCTCTGCTAAGACCGTCAACCATTCCAACTCAATCTTATGAACGAATTCGAGAAAAACAAGGAAACTGGTAGATATAGGTTGTTAATCTAGAGAATATCGAATCACCCAGGTCGATCTTCGAAGAACTCTCGGATTTCGCCAACTCCCTAAGCTGATAGGCCAACCTCTCGTAAAGTTAGAGGGTTCGGGAAGATACTTTGGGCCTCTAAGCGCGGGTGGCCATGGTCTGTGCTCTAATTTGTTCGCCCGCGAACAAACTACTAAGGAGCATTCACAATGAGTTGAAGCGTTACACACGATTGTGGTACAATTGCGGCGCTGTGCAGGCCAGTGGAGATGTTTGTGTTCTGGCGAACAAAGTCGGTTCGGCGGGCCGCCGTCCCACTTTAATAGGGGGCACTGTGGGCAACCCGGACGGTTTGGCCCATTTTGGGTTATATTCATGAAAAACTAGGGTGGAGGTCACACGGTGTAGGTCACCCTCGTTTTTCCAGCCTAGACGGTTGGACCCCCCCTGGAGGGGGGTATCGCCACAACCAACATAGCCAGCGCTACCCGCCATGCTTACGCTTGACCTCGGAGGATCGGATGGTAGGAGTCCAGGTAGCTTGAATGTGCCAGCAGCAACAAAACTGGGAAATCCGAGCACTAACCTCATTCGGGATCGGGTACACGAAGTGTTTCGGTTGACTTTCTATTTTAATATCTTTGTCTGAATTGTACCCTGAGTGACTTTTCCAAGCCTCTCAATGAATGGCCCATAGACGCCTGCAGGCATTTCGACCACGGCAACCAGTGCCCCATCGGCCTGCCATTCCTCTTTGCTAATCGTCCCGTATCCCTTGACAGCACCATACCCCTTCGGAGCAAACTCCGCCAGGATCTTTATTGCCACACGCATTTGCTCCATCTTGATCGGTATCAGGACCCTGAGCTCCTCTATCACGTCCTTCGCCTGTTCATCGGCACTCTTGAAAGGATCAATCGAATACTTGATCTGATTCATTGCCTGCTCGATGCGCATAGGTGGATGTGGCGTCCCAGTTCTCGGGTCGATACAGTTTCTGGCGACAAAGGCAACGATCTGTTTCCGCTTGTCCTCTACGAGTTGACGCCTCTGATCGGTGGTGAGTTGCAGCTCACCATGCTTCATTATCTCTTCGGCTATGGCTAGGGCGTCTTCCGTGCCGAAGGCTTTCTGGAGCTTTTCTGCAGACGCATGGGTGCCTTTCCCTGCGTCGCTGTAAACTTCGTCTATGACTAGGAGCTGCGATATGCCTAGTTGCTTTCCCATCTTGTATTCTAAGGCAGGGTCTGGTTTAACTAGGATTTCGAATTTTTCTCCGCTTTTTGAGATTCGCGCCGTGGTGAATTTTTCACTCATCGGCTAGCGGCCTTTTTCGTCAAATCAAGCCGTTTGATATATTTGTCCACATCTTCCTGGGAGACTTTACTGAATTTCTTAGTAGCAGCCGATACAGTTGCAATTCTGATCTTCTGTGCGTCTAACTTGTCTTCCAACACCTTGCTCATGCATTTCAAAGCAAGGAGCAGAGCATCGTCAAGCGTCATAGTATCCTTGTAGTCAGCTTCGAGAATTTCGTTCGCAGCGTCGCCTCCCGCACCGATCGCCCAGGCCTTGTAGGCCAGAAAGGCACCACTGGGGTCCGTCCAGAACAATCTACTGCCTTTCCGATCCAAACCGCCAAACAGCATCGATATCCCGAACGGGCGCACGCCCGCATGCTGCGTGTAAAGCTGCTTAATCTCTCCAATTCTCCTCGTTAGAATCTCGACGTCAATGGGTTCGTCGTAAAGGAGTCGGTTCGATTGAGCATAAACGCGCGCTTGGTCGACTAAGATGTGAGCGTCGCAGCTCAATCCGGCGACGGCCGCACCAACGTGCTCATCAATTTGAAAAATCTTCCACATGAACGTAGGGTCTTGGAGCTTAGAGGTGGCACGCTCCTCAGCGGCCAAGACAACGCCTTCCGGGCATGCGATGCCGAGCACGGTAGCGCCCCTCTTGACAGTCTCGGAGGCATACTCAACTTGGAATAAGCGCCCGTCCGGAGAGAAAACTGTGATCGCGCGGTCGTAAGCACCCGGAACTGCGAACATTGACAATTCAAATTCACCTGTAACGAAATTCAGCCACTTGAGTAGGATTCCCTAATTAAACCCTTTACTCCGCGTTTCCCGCGAGGAATATTGTGACCAGATCCACTATCACTGAGTCACGACAAAACGCGTTGACATCAGACCGCTTGTCGATAAATCTCGAATTCTTGCTCAGTAGTCAGGCCTCAAGGCAGCTCACAGTTGTGGGCGATTGTTCCACCAGGAGCAGAAGCATCCACGCAACCGTCAACTTAGAATCAGTATCATAAAAGTGAAGGTAACTAGCTGTGTGTGGCTTCCCACTCCATTTCCTGAGATAACTCTAACCCCAATGCATCAATAGAGAGAATGGCCTCTTTCACCTCCAGAATAGCGGCATCGATGGCTTCAAGCTCCATCTTTCCGATCTCACTCTTCAACGAGAGCGCGGTTGCTGGTAAGCGCTAACTCCTTCGCGCGTTTGCTGCGAAGGAATTCTGCCACCTTCCCCATCAGCCCCGTTCGAACCCGGACCTCATCCCATTCCTTCTCCCACTTCGCCTTAGCTTTCTTTTGGTCCAACCCTGAGCACCTGTTTCTGTGGCAGAATTGACACAGGGAGCAGTTATTTATAGAAGGTGGAAGGCTCCGAGGGCCTTCAGCCCCCGGCAGCCCGTGCGGGAGTCACCATTGGGGTCAGCCCGTCGCTGAGGTCGTCATATCTTCAGCAAAGAGATCCGACTGGGACTGGCTTCTTCATCCCCTGAGTCAAAGTCCAGTCACTTCATGAAAAACGTTACCTCGCCTTGCGTTTCCGTAATCCTTTGATAGTCCCAGAGACGGCTAGCACTAGAACTGTCACGGAAGTCCCACTGCACTCTGTGATTAGGGCTAAGGCAGCTTCAAGTTCTCTAACTGCGCTTCTTTCACAGGAAACGATGCTGGTCGATGTACTTTGATCGGATTTTATGATTCTCGGATCAATGCGGGAAAAACCGATGTCACCAAAATGCGTGCGCACTGATGCGTTCAATGCATCATGGAACTGTTGATCAGTAAGCGCGCTGCCGTATAGGACCTTTACTAGTAGGTAACGCCGAGACAGGGTAGTTCAACGCCGCGGTGAAACGATTACTTTCACGCCTTCTTCCACGTACTCGGGTTTCCGTTTCATAACATTCTCTGTTATAATAGATAACGGAACAGATGATACACCAGCAACCGAGGCGGTCTCTGAGAGGCCAAGTGTTGAGGCGATTGCACTGAGTTGACGAGGCGCCCTCACCATTTCGGCGTCCCTCGCCCCACTTGACAGCACGACCTTCACGTTATGCTCCTGCGCAACCGCGATTGCCCTTCGTAGCCTGAAGAGAATGCCCGTGTCAGTCAGTGCGAGTAGGCTAGTCATCAAGTTGACTTCGAGGGCGCCATGAAGCAGGCGTGCGAGAGAGTGAGTGAATCGGACATTGTGCATAACCGGATCAAAGAACACAACATCGACCCTTCGATCTCTAGATGCAACCGTCGCAACGCGGGCATTCACACACTTTACACCGACCACGTCGTAGACGTTCCTGAATCTTCGGAGCGATCGAAGAAGTTCCGTCCTCGAGTATGATCCTAGGTCTATCCGAAGCGCAGTGGCGATTCCTTGGTCTTGGAAGGTCTGCCGTATAGACTTGACACGCTCGGGGAGAAGACCGGTCGGAATTGTGAGTCCTACAGTTGAGTAGCCCGCAATCATCAGGGTCTGAGCCATACGCGTGCAGGCGTTTACATCATCAACCTTGGGAAAAATGTGGAAATCTACAAGGTTCGACAGTTCTGTTCAGACTCCTAGATATTTGATCATTTGATCAGTGGCTTGGCCAGTGAACCTCGTGAATTTCATTCGCACCCTGATTGGGTCCTCTTCTCCAAGTTGGACGATTCCCCGAAAAATCTGTTGCTTATCTATGCGAATGTAAAGGTTCCCGTCCGCGTCGGAACATAATCTTAGATCTCGTTGAATTGTCAGTTTGTCTTTGTTGGAGAGTTGGTTTAGGAAGAATGTTGCAAACTCGTCAACCTCCGATTGCTTCGTAAGCCGAGCCTCGAAGGTGATTATGGGATTTCCATAGTGACCTTGCAGGTACTGACGTGTAAACAGCTGTCGGCCTTTCAACGTGTCCGGGATTAGACGCGCCACCGCAGTCTGGACTTTATCCAAGTCATCGGTTGCGTGCGCGATGGTGCTTATCTCAACAGTTTGAATCGCCTGGCCCGACTTCAAGACCCCTCACACGCCGATCTCTGCGCTTATTTGGGACAGGGATAAGATAAAGCCGAGGATAAAGCCACGAAGGAATTCAGGTACAAATTAGCAGTCGCTGTTAGGCGTGACCTAGACATGGGCAAAGGAAAAATCGCGGTCCAGGTAAGCCATGCCGCGGTCACCGTAGCCGAAGAGACTAGAACGCGACGGCCCGAATGGTGGAAGCAATGGTTCGAAGAGGGACAACGCAAGATCGTAGTCAAAGTGAATTCCGAGAGTGACCTCGAGCACCTAAGAAGAGGCGCCGAAGAGTTAGGATTGGTGGCGACGATTATTCACGACAGCGGTTTAACCCAAGTAGATCCTGGAACACCGACTTGTGTCGGAATTGGCCCGGCACCTGCAGAGCTTGTTGACAAGATCACAGGTGAACTGCCCTTACTGTAAAAATTGACTAGTATGAGCCAGTAAAAGCTTCGTCGAAAGTTCGTCGATCGTCGAGCTGAATGACGAATACTCATTTTCGCAATTGAGTACGCTAATCCTTGACTTGGGGTTACGCTGAATTCAAGTTTCTCTCGATACGGGGTTGTGTGGGTCGCGCAGAATGGTTTCGTACCAATGGTGCATTCCGTCTTCCCATACGTAGTATGAGTTGAGGACTCGAAGGTTTGGATATCTCTTTCTGGCTTTCTCTTCGGCGATGTTCTT
>Ga0181524_10005541_pt1 | contig 11228 bp, 9 predicted proteins | sample PEATcosm2014_Bin_34_FD_119761 | JGI IMG/M metagenome (GOLD analysis project Ga0181524, IMG submission 119761) | Peatland microbial communities from MTU Mesocosm Facility, Houghton, MI, USA - PEATcosm2014_Bin05_60_metaG | ecosystem: Environmental > Terrestrial > Soil > Wetlands > Peat | place...
ACCATGGTGCGGCGCGGGGCGCTCGCCAACGGACGCCCGGAAAAATCGGCGCGTTCGACAAAGCTTTGCTTGCCCCAGTCGAAACCGGCTCCGCCCCAGTAGGGCAGAGCCTCCCGAACCGTCCACGAGCGGAGCTCCGCCACCGCCGATTGAATGCGATCGAGGTCTGACATTCTATCCGCTTGCCACCGGGGCGCCAGAAAGTCACGCGGGCGCTATTTGTCGCCAGGCGCCAAGTGGATCGGCGCGACGCGTCAGCGCGGCAGGGCCCGCAGATATTGCCCATAGGGGCTCTTCGCCAGCCCTTCAGCCAAATTGTCGAGTTCGTTCACGGAAATCCATTTCTGACTGAACGCGATTTCCTCGAGGCAGGCGATGCTGAATCCCTGCCGCTTTTCGAGCGTGCGGACGAATTCCGACGCTTCGAGCAGGGAATCCGGCGTGCCGGTGTCGAGCCAGGCGAAGCCGCGTCCCATCTTCTGCACGCTAAGCTCGCCGCGCTCCAAATAGATGCGGTTGAGGTCCGTGATCTCCAACTCGCCGCGCGCCGAGGGTTTCAGCCCCGCGGCGAATTCCGGAGCTTTCGAGTCATAGAAATAGAGGCCGGTGACCGCCCATGAGGATTTGGGGTTTCGCGGCTTCTCCTCGATCGACAGCGCTTGGCCCTGCGCGTCGAACTCGACCACGCCGTAGCGCTCCGGGTCCTGGACATGATAGGCGAAGACGCTCGCCCCGGTTTTCTGGTCGCTTGCGGCCCGGAAGAGGTCGGAAATGCCGTGGCCATAGAAGAGATTGTCGCCCAGGATAAGCGCCGAGGCCTGGCCCGCGACGAAATCGGCGCCGATGATATAGGCTTGGGCCAGTCCCTCCGGTCGGGGCTGCTCGGCGTAGGAAAGAGAAAGCCCCCATTGCGAGCCGTCGCCGAGAAGGCGCTGAAAATTCGGCAGATCGTGAGGGGTCGAGATGATCAGGATTTCGCGCACGCCCGCGAGCATCAATGTCGACAGCGGGTAATAGATCATCGGCTTGTCGTAGACAGGCAGCAGTTGCTTCGACATCGCGAGCGTCAGGGGATGCAGGCGCGTTCCGCTGCCCCCCGCCAGAATGATCCCACGCATTCAAGAACTCCCTCGACAAATCAGCGGCCCGCCAGGAGCCGTGCGACGCAAGGCGCGAGCGAGGCGCGCCAATCCGGTAGGCGAATCCCGTAGACCTCTTGCAATCTGGCGGTGTCCAGACGCGAATTGGCAGGACGCCGGGCGCGCGTCGGATAGTCGGAGGTCGCGATTGGGGCGACGCCGACGGGGCTGCGGCCCCATCGCTCCGCTTCCGCGAAGATCGCTTTGGCGAATTCGGCCCAGGTCGCCTCGCCCGATCCGACCAAGTGGAAGACGCCGTACAAGCTGGGATCGCGAGGCGCGGCGCGAAGGCGGCGCGCGATCTCCAGAATCGCGTCGGCGATGTCGAGCGCGCTGGTCGGAGATCCCCATTGGTCGGCGACGACATTGACCGCGGCGCGCGTCTCGCCGAGCCGTAGCATGGTTTTCACGAAGTTGGCGCCGAAGGGCGAATAGACCCATGCCGTGCGCAAAATGACATGCGCCGGGTTGGCGGCGGCGACGGCGCGCTCTCCGGCGAGTTTCGCGGCGCCGTAGACGCTCACCGGCCCGACCGTGTCGTCCTCGCGATAGGGGCGATCCAACGTTCCATCGAAGACATAGTCCGTCGAAAGCTGAATGACCGGCAGGCCGCGCTTCGCGGCGGCCTGCGCGATCGCGCCCGCGGCGTCGCGATTGATCCTCATCGCGATGTCGGGCTCGGATTCCGCTTTGTCGACCGCCGTGTAGGCCGCGGCGTTGACGACGACCTCGGCGGAAGCGGCGGCGATCCCCTCCGCGATCCCCGAGGGTTCGAGCAGATCGTAGGCCGGCCGGCCGAGCGTTTCGATCGCGACGCCCTCGGCGGCGCCGCGCTCGATCAGGGCGCGGGCGACCTGTCCCTGGGTTCCCGTGACGAGTAGGCGCATGGGCTCGATCAATCGAAATAGAGCGGACAGTCCGCAAGGCGCGGGAGCCGGCGATCCTTGTCCGACAGGATCGCCTTCGCCGCATCGACGGGCCAAGCGATGCCGAGCGCCGGGTCGTCGAAAGCGAGTCCGTGGTCGTGCGCCGGCGAATAGTAATTCGTGACTTTGTAGAAAACCTCGGTCTCGGGCTCGAGCGTGCAGAAGCCGTGCGCGAAACCGATGGGCACGAGGAGCTGACGCCAATTCTCCTGGGAAAGTTCGACCGCCACATGCCGGCCGAACGTCGGCGAGGAGCGACGCAGGTCGACGGCGACATCGAGAATGCGGCCGCGCGGCGCGCGCACCAACTTGTCCTGCGCGAACGGCGCCGATTGAAAATGAAGGCCGCGAATCGTGCCGACGTCCGCCGAGAGGGAATGATTGTCTTGGACGAATTCCAAATGAATGCCGGCCTCCGCCGCCGCCCGCCGATTGTAGGTTTCCGAGAAAAAGCCGCGACGATCGCCGAATTTTTTCGGCGTGATGATCTTGACGTCGGGAATGGCCGTATCTTCCACCAGCACGTCGAAAAGCCTCTCTTGCCGAAATTGCGCTCTTGCTAAGATCAGACGGCGACGCCGAGCCGCTCGCCGCGATACGCGCCCGAGCGGATCGCCTCCCACCACGGTCGGTTCGCAAGATACCACTGCACCGTCTTGCGCAGGCCCGTCTCGAACGTCGCGCGAGCTCGCCAGCCGAGTTCACGCTCGATCTTCGAGCTATCGATCGCGTAGCGCAAATCGTGCCCCGGACGGTCGTGCACGAACGCGATCAATTCACGCCGCCTGCGGCCGTCGGCGGCGGGGGCGAATTCGTCGACGAGATCGCAGATCGCCTCGACGACGTCGATGTTGCGACGCTCGCTGCGGCCGCCGATGTTGTAGCTTTCGCCGGGGACGCCCTCTTGCGCCACGAGCAGCAGGGCCTCGGCGTGATCCTCGACAAATAGCCAGTCGCGAACATTCTCGCCCTTGCCGTAGACCGGCAGCGGCTTGCCCTCAAGGGCGTTCAGCACCATGAGCGGAATCAGCTTTTCCGGGAAATGGTAGGGTCCGTAGTTGTTCGAGCAATTGGTGATCAGGACCGGCAGGCCATAGGTGTGACGCCAGGCGCGCGCCAGATGGTCCGACCCCGCCTTCGACGCCGAATAGGGAGAATTCGGCGCGTAAGGCGTGTCCTCGCGAAAGTGCCCCTCTGAACCGAGACTGCCGAAGACTTCGTCGGTGGAAATATGATGGAAACGAAACGAGGCTCTTCCGCTCTCGGATAAGCTTCGCCAATAGTCCAGCGCGGCGTGCAACATCGTATAGGTGCCGACCAAATTGGTCTCTATAAACGCCCCCGGCCCGTCGATCGAACGGTCGACGTGGCTCTCGGCCGCCAGGTGCATCACGATGTCCGGACGAAATTCGCGCAACGCTCGCTGCACCGCCTTGGCGTCGCAAATGTCCGCTCGAACGAAACTATAGTTCGGGCTGCGGGACACCGGCTCGAGCGAGGCCAAGTTGCCGGCGTAGGTGAGCTTGTCGAAGACGAGAACGCGGTGAGCGGTTTGCGACAACGCGCGCCGCACCACGGCCGACCCGATGAACCCCGCGCCGCCCGTCACGAGAATGCGTTTTGAAACGTCTGCCACAGCGAACTCATTGTCGACCTGCCGCTGAACTTTCATCCAGCGGCGATTAGAGCCTCAGCGGTTCTTACGCTGTTTGGCGCGGGTGAGGCAACTTGTGGAAAACCGTAGCGGCAGGTCAACCTTGGCTCGGCCGCACGGCGAGCCGGCCCTCCTGGCGCCCGCGGCTTAGATAATGCGCCAGGGGGTTCACGCCCGCGTCGCGCACGTCGGGGTTGGCCTCGAGATAAAAGTCGGTGTGGAATTCGGGGCCGGGGTCGCGGCCTTCGCGAGCGCCGTCGAGGAGATAGTGCAGAAGCGGGTTGACGCCCGAACGGCGGACGTCTTCGTAGCGATCCAGATACCAGCGCGTGTCGAACAGCGCGTTCGGGCGGAAGCCTTGGCAAAAACCGCTCTTGAGATAATGCTCCGCCGCGGCGAGCTCGCTCTTCGCCCCGTCCGTCGGAGCGCCGGACATCGCCGCAGGATATGTCGCGCAGTAGAATTTCGCGTCGAAGAGACCGCTGCGCAACAGCCGCCTGGCGAGGCGACGGCGGTTCGCGCCGGCCGACGTCAGCCACGCGCGAACGCCTTTGGGCGGGCCCTTGGCCGTTATGCTCGCGAGCGCGGCTTCGGCGTCGACGAGCTTTTCGCGCAGAGTGTGAAATTGCGCCTCTTGGGCCGTTTGCGCCTCGGCCTGCGCCTTCGCGAGCGCCGCTTCCCCTGAGGCGGCGAGATCGCTCGCAAGGTCTCTCGTGCGTTGCAACTCCGAAGAAATCTGTTCGAGACGGACGGCAAGGCGTTGGCTTTCTTCCAACGCCCGATCAAGATTGCCCGCCAGTTCGACGCGCGCCGGTTCTTTCGCCGCTTCGGTGACCCTCGCGTCCTCCAACGCGGCCAACGAACCGGCATGCGCGCGAGCGAGGTCGGCCATTTCGCGGCGCAAGGCCGCTTGTTCAGCAGCGGAATCGGCGAGGCTTCGGGAGAGAGCCTCTTTCTCGCGCAAGGCCGCGTCGCGCTCTCTCTCTGCTTGTTCCGCCCGCGCGGCAAGTTCGGCTAAGCCGGTCGCGTTTTCGGCGGCGGAATCGGCGAGGCTTCGAGAGAGAGCCTCTTGCTCGCGCAAGGCCGCGTCGCGCGCTCTCTCTGCTTGTTCCGCCCGCGCGGCGAGCTCGGCTAAGGCGGTCGCGCTTTCGGCGGCGGAATCGGCGAGGCTTCGAGAGAGAGCCGCCGTCTCGCGCAAGGCCTCGTCGCGCGCCCTCTCTGCCTGTTCCGCCCGCGCGGCAAGTTCGGCTAAGGCCGCCGCGCTTTCGGCGGCGGAATCGGCGAGGCTTCGAGAGAGAGCCTCCTTGTCGCGCAAGGCCTCGTCGCGCGCCCTCTCTGCTTGTTCCGCCCGCGTGGCGAGCTCGGCCAAGGCCGCCGCGTTTTGGGCCAAAATCTCGCCTTCGTGGGCGCGCAGGGCGTCTCGTTCGCCGCTCGCGGCCCGCGCCTGGCCGCGAGCGTCTTCCAGGTCGATTTCGTAATCAATGAGAAGACGGCCGAAGAATTTGCTCGACTGATCGAAAAGCGCGCGAACGTCATCGAGCGTCGCCAGCGCGGAATTGGAAAGGGGATTGCGCGCCAATTCCAGCAACGCTTCGTAGGCGCGCAGGGTCCATTCATGCACCTCGGCGTGCGCGGCGAGCGCGGCGTGATCGGTGTCGTGGTGGACGAATTCGTTCGTGAGAAAGCGTTCGATTTCGTGCGACGTGCGGTCGGACAGGCGCGGCCAGGAAAGATGCGTGTCGGCGGCGATCTTGTCGCAGGCGCTCCGCCAATCCGACTGGAAATCCTTCCAGGCGAAAATCGAACGCGCCTCGCCGCGGGTTTGCGCCTCGGCGTCGAGAACGTGCCGCAGCCAAAGCAGCAATCCGTGGGTTATCGAGAGTCCGTTTCGGCGCTTGAGCGACTGCGCGACGTCCAAGGGCGAACGGATCGGCATTACAATGTGCGGCGTCGCCTGCATCTCGCGCAGCAGATCGAGCCAAAAGGGCGCAAAACGGCAAATTCGGGGATCCTTGAAAATCGGCAGCGCCAAACTGTCGAATTCCTCCGCGAAAAGATCTTTCGCGCGCCGCCGAAAATCGGCCGCGACGGCCGACCGGCGCCATCCGGGATTGAACGATCGCCAATCGCGCCAATTCGAGCCCGCCGATTCCAGGAGCTCGTCGTGAAAATCCGCCATTTTGTAGGACTCGAAAAAGCCTTTCGGATTTTCGGGGCCCGCGGGAATCAAATGCTTGGGCGATCCGCCGCCGAGTTTCGTCAGGGTTCCCGAAACCGCGCTCGTGCCGCTGCGATGCATTCCCAAAACCAAGACGACGTCGGTCAAATTATTCTAGCCTCATGGCGGAAAAGAATGTCACGCGCGCTCCCTGCGGGCGGGCCGGATAAATCGCGCCTTTTAGACTGGGCCATACCAATATGGCAATTGAGAGAACCGGCTAGCCTCACAACGATCCCGCCAGGCGCCAGCGCAAGACTTACCCGAACAGCGTCTGTGGACCACGTTGTGAGAAACGCCGCGCCTCGAGGCTGAAAAACAGGAGATACTCCGCTGACGTTCGTTCGCCAAGGACGTGGCGAGGGCGGCGCCTCACACGCGTCACCTCGGGTCCGCCGCGGTCAGGTCGACGGCGGCGGCGATGACCCGCTCGACATCCTCGTCTCTAAGCCCGATGTGCAGCGGCATGCGAATCAGGCGGGCGGAGAGGTCGGTGGTGAAAGGAAGTTCGCCCGCGACGCGGCCGTAGCGTTGTCCGGCGGCGGAGGAATGCAAGGGGATGTAGTGAAACGGGGCGGCGATCCCGCGCGCGCGCATGCCAGCGATCAAGGCGTCCCGCCGCCGCGCGTCTGGCAATAGGAGGTAGAACAGGTGACCATTGTGTCCGCATTCGGGCGGCACGATGGGTCGGCGCGCGCGGTTATCCCTCTCGAGGCTGGCGAAACCGTCATAGTAACGCTGCCAGATGGCCTGGCGACGCGCGTTGATGCGCGGAGCTTCTTCGAGTTGGGCGAGCAAAACAGCGGCGACGAGTTCGCTCGGCAGGAACGACGAACCGATATCGACCCATGAATATTTGCTGACCTCGCCTCGCAGCATGCGCGAGCGGTTGGTTCCTTTTTCCCACACGATCTCGGCCCGTTCAGCGATCTCCTGATTTCTGGTCACAAAGGCCCCGCCTTCGCCCGACGTCACGTTCTTGGTCTCGTGAAATGAGAAGGCCGCCATATCGCCGAGGCTGCCGGCTGGCCGGCCGCGGTAGGTCGACAAGTAGGCTTGTGCGGCGTCCTCGATCACCAAAAGGCCATGGCGGCGCGCCACCGCCAAAATCTCGTCCATGGCGCAGCAAACGCCGGCGTAATGAACGGCGATGATCGCCCTAGTCCTGGGAGTGACGGCGGATTCGATCAGGTTTTCGTCGAGATTGAGCGTATCCGGTCGAATATCGACGAATACCGGCACGGCGCCGCGCAGGACGACGGCATTGGCCGTCGAGACAAAGGTGAAGGACGGCAGAATAACCTCGTCTCCCGGCTGAAGTCGGGCCAAGATCGTCGCCATTTCCAGGGCCGCAGTGCACGAATGCGTCATCAGGCCGAATTGAACGCCCAGGGCCTTGCATAAGGTCTTCGCGCATCGATCGCTAAAGCGACCATTCCCACCCCATTTCCCTGAGGCCAGGACTTCATTGACATATTCGAGTTCTCGCCCGGCGCGGACCGGCGACGAAAACGCAAGAGGAGACAGGTCGGGCAAGGCGGATGATTTACCTTCGGGCGAAAACATCGCGGCTGATCTTCCATGAAGCGGTGATCGAATCGCCTTGTCGTGTCAAGATCGCGAGCATGATCCGCGAGCCCACACGTGCGTCCCTTGTCTGCAGGAGAACTGGATCGAGGCGATGGCGACGAAAGCGCGCCGACAACCGCGGGAGGGCCTCACGTCAGGAGCGGCAGAAGCTGGGCGACGCGGCGTCGGAACGCCTCGTTCGAGCCGACCAAGTCGGTTCGCGCCGCGAGCGCCGCCATGGCGTCGAGGGACTCGAAGTCCCGCTCGCGGCTGACAACGTCGTCACGCAAGAAATGCAGGAAGCACAGGTCCGACAGATCCTCGGGGCTGGACGCGTCGAAGCCGGCTTGGTTGGGGAAGTTGTAGCGCAAGGGCAGGACATCAAACGGAATCCCGGCCCGGTAGAGCGCCAAGGTCAGGGCGATCTGCTCGAAAAAGTAATTGTCGAGGGCGGACCTCACGAGACTCAGCGCGTCCGTGTAGGGCTCGTGGAGCCGTTCGAGAAGGCGGCTCGGCGCCAGGATAACGCCGGTGTTGAAATAGGCCGGACTCATCTTCTGGCCGGGATCGTTGGTCATAACGCCCCAGCCGGACAGCTGCTGGTCGAATGCCGGAGGGTCCATGCCCGCGATCTGAAAGAGATGCCGCCACCAAGCGATATGATTCGAGGCGGGCGCGTCTGTTCCGGCTCCCTGGCGCTCTTGCCAAGCGACTCGATTTGGTGCGGGCGCGTCCCCAAATGGGGAAACATGGGCCATCATGCCCGCGACCGCGGGCCGGCGTTCGAGCCGGGACATCAGCTCGTCGAACGGACGCACCGCCACCACGTCCGCATCCAGCATCAGGATATTGTCCGCGTCGAACGGCGGACGGAAACGCTCCATCATCGTGGCGATGTAAGCATGGGACGTTCCCGCCCAGGCCCGGAACTCGCTGCGTTCGACCCAATGCCACGTCACGCCCGCCGCGTCCGACCACGGCAGCAAGGCGCGCAGATCCTCGGGCTCCCGGTCGGCGCCGACGGTGACCCGGATGCGAACATCGGCATAGCGCCCGCCGAGGGAGCGGATGGAGTGGGCTATCAGGCGAACCCGGTTGAAATAATCCGCGCGCGGGCTGATCGGGATGCGGACTTCAAGCCAGTTGCTCATGACGCCTATTCACTGTCGATCCTGCGCCAATTGCCTTACCGCGCAACTTCACTCAGCGGCAAGCGCCAACATGCCGGAGCGGAAGGCGCCGTCGCCGCGCTCCGTTCGCGGCGCGGCGGCTTGGCGCGATCAGCCGACAAGCAGTTGCATTTGCGCCGGCGCCGGCGCACGGGCTAGAAGAATAAATTAAGCGCAATGGACGGCGCCCACGCGGTCTCATCCTCCGCGCCAGCGAAGAGCCTATCACGCAAGTGGCAATTGTTCGTTGGCGCCCTGGATGACGAGAAAGGGAAGAGTCCCTGCGGTCGCTCTAAGCCAGTTAGGTGTAAATCTACGAACGGAACTGGAAATACGGGAATGGAAAACGATTCGTTGGATCAACCGCCAGTTCTCGAGTTGTGGGAAGAAGAAAAAATCGCAGGCGTGTCTAAGCGAATTGCGGAATTATCTTCCGACAGTAGGTGGAAACGACGTGTGTTTATAGATTGCGGATTTAACACATGTCGCGTGCTATCCACGTTTATGAGGTATTTGCCGAACGAGTTCAAAATTTACGGGTTCGATATTTTGGAAGAGCTTGCCCCTCGGGCTAGGCAGTTCGAGCGCGACAATTGCACCCGGGCGGTAAGCCTGGAGTTTGCCGCCGTTGCCGATTTTGACGGAACAATTCCCTTTGTTGAGGTTAACGTGTGGGGACCCAATTACAAGGGCGGCGCAAGTACGATGACGTCTTACCTCTGTGACCGTAAAGTAGGCTTGTCCCCCAAACAAGGACGAGCCATTGATTTTTCTCGGTGGATTCAGCGCAAATTCGATATGAATGATTTTATTGCTGTTAAAATGGATATAGAAGGTTCGGAATACGGTGTTCTGGAGAAAATGATTGCAGATGGGACATTGAATCAGGTATCATTGATGATGGTGGAGTACCATTGGAAATATTTTGATGAGAGCGCCCGGGAGTCATACCGACTGCGCCACGAACGTTTGCTAGAGAAATTGAATAATTACTCACATCTTGAGCTTGTCGAGTGGCATTAAGCTCTAGTCAAATGACGATTTCGTGGAACGCCGCACGGCGCGATGATATTGTGATCGGGATCAACGGTTTCACCCTGGCAAGTGGGCGATTTGGCCCGGAGGGTTCGCCATGCCCGCGCAGACAGTCGACGAGGATTGGACGATCGTGTTGTCTGCTTTTGCGACCGTCATCCGGCGGATGTCAGGCCAAGTCCTGAAATTGGAAACCTCTCGATATGCGGAGGCGCACATGGATTCTGCTGACGCAGAACGTGATCGTTTAGCGAAAGTGTGGCGACAGCGAGCACAGCAATATGGAGAACGATGCGTCCTGAACCTGGCGCATGGGCCTGAGGGTTATCGCGCCGAAGACGCACGGCAGAAGAGCCTTGTTTACCCCTGGTTGCGGCAGGCTCTTAACGGGAAGGAGCAGACCGTGCTCGACTTTGGTTGCGGAGCGGGCCGTTTCACCGGAGACCTGTTCGCGTTAGTGAACCGCGGCGCCGCGGTGGGATTTGACGTAAGCGAGGATCTGCTGACGATCGCCCGCGGCTCCGTAGACCGCGCGACTTTCATCGGCGATTATTCGGTTTTAAGTAGCGATCAATACGCTGAGTATTTTGACGTAATTGTAGTACTCACGGTAATAGGTGGATTTTCAGATGCTCTTTGTGTGGAGACGGCGTCTCTATTGGCGACGAGGCTTAAACCCGAGGGTCTGCTCTTTCTTGCCGAGAACACGGCAGAGGACATCCGAGGGAACGGATTCTGGACGTTACGTCCCGTGAGCTGGTACCAGGAATTATTTCGCGAAGTTGATTTGAACGTGGTTTCGAAATACTGGGACCTTGGAGCCGAGGTGTCGATTATGACCGGTCGCAAGAAGGCAATCGGCAGTTCGACAACCCGATAACAGTGGCCAGCCTATCGTTGCGGCCTGCCGCTGGGGCAAGTAGACTCGACCACGACCAGCCCTGCGCCAGGTTCGACGGGCCAAGTCCGCGCGGCATCGAGCGCGGCACAGCGCCGCCGTCATGGAAAAAGGCCTCGTCGCCTGCGAAGTGGCATCGGGGCGATGCGCGCAAACGCCGACACGGTACGCGGTGCGCGTTCCGGAAAATATGCGCTCGCATAGGTCGCCGCCCGCGCTGGCCTCGAGACCGGCCATGCACTAACATTTTCCTCGGACCGGCTGGTGGGCCCCGATCATGGTTGAATTGTTTAAGCTGCTGCGCCCGTGGCAGTACGTGAAAAATGCGTTTGTATTGATCGGCCTGATATTCGCCGGGCAATGGAATTTGAAGACATTTACGCTCGCGGCGGTGGCCTTTTTGGCCTTTTGCGCGATCGCGAGCGCGGTCTATATCGTCAATGACATTTTCGACCGCGAAGCGGACCGGCAGCATCCCGTCAAGCGCGGCCGACCGATCGCGAGCGGCGCCGTTTCCGTTCGGGCGGCCGCGACGATCGCAATCGGCCTCGCCGTCGTCGCGATGGCTTTGGGCGCCTGGGTCGGCTACTACGCGTTGGCCTTCCTGGCGGCCTATGGGT